>Ga0182024_10000842_pt1 | contig 80037 bp, 59 predicted proteins | sample P32metaG_FD_120480 | JGI IMG/M metagenome (GOLD analysis project Ga0182024, IMG submission 120480) | Permafrost microbial communities from Stordalen Mire, Sweden - P3-2 metaG (Illumina Assembly) | ecosystem: Environmental > Terrestrial > Soil > Wetlands > Permafrost | place: Sweden: Stordalen...
AGAATCGCCACTATCTGCTCCACTGCAAATCGCTTCTTCTTCACGGCAAAACCCTCCCTTTCCAGGTCTAGGTTTTGCCAAAAACTAACTTTCCGAATGGTTCAAAAAACCAGGGGCCTATCAGTGTTGACGCCCAGCAACGCGCAACCCGCAGGATTGGCATCCACATAGCGGCGGGAGTCGTCCGCGATCAAAATGGAGTCTATCGAGGAGTCGAATAACGAACGGAACAGCCGCTATCGCCGGTGATTTTCGTGATGTGGTTCCCGGGTTTTTTCTCCGCGTTCAAGTTCACAGCCTATAATGGCGGGCAATGGGATGCAAGGTTGTGTCTTCCGGCGGGAAATGTACTTGCGAAAGTTTGCATTTCAGGGTCTTTTCTCTCTTGTGTTTCGCCGAGCACCGAGAATAGACTGGATTCGAGGTGCGGCCGATGGCGATAAAGGTGCTTATTGCTGATGATGTAGCGGAATTTCGAGCCGTGGAACGAAAGCTGCTGGAGGGAGCTCAGGAACTCGAAGTCATAGCGGAGGTGGCCGATGCGATCGAAGCGATCAAACTCTCTGAAACTCCGGAGCCGGACGTCATTCGTCATGGATCTGAAAATGCCCGGAGACGGACAGACCGCAACCGCCCATGTCAGGCAGGTATATCCCAAGGCCGAGATTGTAGCCGTAACCGCTTTCGCTGATCCCTCCATCGCCCCTGTGTTAAAGGAAAAATACAAAGTGGACGCGCCGCTGCCCAAGGATGAGCTTTTCGAGTAGCTTATTCCGACGATAAAAAGCGTGGTTGGGCGCGACCCGCAACCGTCCGAGGGATAGGACGCTCCGGGACGATAGATTTGTGTGTGAGTTTCCGCGGTTGGCATCAACGATCTACCTCCCCCTCACGTAGTGCTCGATTCAAGAAATGCCAGGTAGCTTAATTGCCGCCCGAACCTTCCGCTTCATACCCGCCTTTTCCAGGGGTTGCTACATGGACCATGTATAAAATTGAACAGTCCCCCAGTTTCGCATTACATACTATCTATTTGGGGCGGGGCGAGCATTGTTTCCATCGCGTAAGGCTTCGAGGGGGGACGGCGCTCGTGTACAGGATGGGCTGTATTGCCGGGAATGGGGGAGGCCATGAATCAACTATCCAATAGTGCCGTCGCTCAGGCCACTGAAGGCACGGTTGTGCGGTCGGAAACGAAGCTCATCGAATTGCTTGCCGGGGGCGCTGAATCGTCCGGTGTGTTGGAAGAACTTTGCTCGTTTGTTGACGCGGAAGTTGACACACTTTCTTCCGTGCTATTGCTGGACGCCGACGGCAAGCGGCTTCGTTGGGTTGCCGGCCCGGGCCTGCCCAAGTCCTTCAACGAAGCCATCAAGGAAATTGAATGTGGATCCTGGGCCAGTTCGGGCGGCCCGGCAGCTTATCGGGGGATGCCTCCCATTACCTTCGAAATCGCGATGGACCCTCTCTTCAAGCCCCTGCACCGGATAGCGCTATTAGAGGGTGTGCGTACCACGTGGTCAGCGCCGCTGTTCTCCACCTCACAAACGCCTTTGGGAATGTTTTCTACCTTCTACCCCGATAAGCGCGTTCTCAATTCCCAGCATGCCGACCTCTTGCACCGCGCGGCCCATATCGCCACGATTTCGATTTGCAGGGAAATGCGCGAGAAAGAGCTAATGGAGGCCTCAAGGCAACTCGGCCGATCTCAGGACGAGGAGCGGCGGCGCATCGCGCGGGAAATGCACGATAGCACCGGGCAGGATCTGGCTGCTCTGGCCATCACGCTTCACTTGATTGGAGCGGAAACGCCATCGGCTTCCCCGAAAGTCATGGACATGCTTCGCCAGTGCTCGGAACTAACCCGCAAGGTCTCTGACGAAATCCGCACTCTCTCGTATCTGCTGCATCCGCCATTACTCGATGAATGTGGTTTGGCGATTGCGATTCGATTGTACGTGGAGGGTATCAACCAGCGGAAAGGTCTGCATGTGGATTTGGAAATGCCCCGGCAAATTCGCCGGCTACCACTGGAAGCGGAGCTCGCCCTCTTTCGCGTTGTTCAGGCGGGGCTTTCCAACGTGCATCTCCATTCGGACAGTGGCGCGGCGGTGGTCCAGGTGCGGGAAACCACCGATGAAATCGCGGTAACCGTTACGGATTATGGGAAGGGGATATCCGCGGAGATTCCGCAGGGTCAAACGTCCGGTCATAGAGACGGAATTGGCATTGCCGGAATGCGCGAAAGGCTCGAGCAAATCGGCGGGCGCCTGATGATTGACTCGAGTGATGGCGGAACCATTATCCAGGCCACGATTCCACGGGTGGCATTGCAAGAGTCCCACCCGTGTCAGTAAAGGAGCATGGCGGATTGATTTTTCGCCTGATGCCGCGACCGATTGCAAGCGCCATATTCAGTGATGCTGGCTCTGATTCAACAAGCTCTCTAAACAAGATGGCTACAGGATGAGCGATGGCTCCAAATTTCCATCGGGTAGTAGGGTAATGCCTGTAGATTGCGGTGAGCGCAAACCAGGCTGAAATCCCCCTTAGACGAAACTCTTTCGCCGGCTTCGGGTTGTAATTGCTTGACGTCCATGACCGCACCAGCCAAAATATCAGGCGCGTTGATCCCTTCCCGCGCTAATTACCGTTTTTCGGAACTCAAGGGACCATCGGGGCGCGTCCTTGTTTTTTATCACGCCGATAATCTGGCAGGCTCGGAGTTTGGGTGTCTTTCACCTGTGAATATCGCCATAACCGAGATTTGTGAAACCACTAAATGAGGAGAACAGTAACGATGAAATTTTCAGCCAGAAGCAATTTTATTTTCAGTTTGCTGGCCATCGCGGCGGTGATGGGCCTTGCCCTATTTATGAGCTCGGCCAAGCGCTCGGAGCTGTTCTCCGCAGCCGCCCATTTGCGCCATGCGTCCAGGACGCGGCACGGCAATAACAATAATGTAGACAAGCGCGCCGTCGCGGCTTCGTTTGGCAGGTTGCCCATGCAGTTCGAGCCGAATGAGGGCCAGACGGATTCACGTGTGAAGTTCATTTCGCGCGGAAACGGTTATTCGCTTTTTCTGACCGCCAATGAAGCGGCGCTGTCGTTGCGCAAGAGCGGTGGCGAGGCGCCGAAGGCCGCATCACTCGCGCCTTCGATGGAGCACGTGAAACCCACGCCGCAGGCAAAGGGCGCGGTGATCCAACTGGCCTTGGAAGGCGCCAATTCTCAACCGCAAGTGACCGGGCAAGATCCCCTGCCGGGCCATGTAAATTATTTCCTCGGTAAAGATCCCTCCGAGTGGCATACCAATATTCCCACTTATTCGCGGGTCGCTTATTCGAGCGTTTATCCGGGAATTGATGAAACTTTTTACGGCAACCAGCAGCAATTGGAATATGACTTTACCGTGGCTCCCGGCGCGGATGCCGCGCGGATCGCCATGCGCGTTGACGGAGTGGACCATCTCTCACTGCAATCCGACGGGTCGGTGAAGCTCTTCGCGGCGGATTCAGCGGTGCAATTGCGCGCGCCGGTCGTTTATCAGGGAAGTGGCTCGGGGAAAAAGGTGATTGCCGCAAGTTACGACCTCTCTGGCGGGAATGAAATCCGCTTCCACCTGGGCGATTATGATCACAGCCAGCCGCTGGTAATTGACCCCATGCTGGTGTATTCCACTTACTTCGGTGGCAGTTCGGAAGATCAGATCCTGGCCGGCCGGATCGATACCTCGGGCAACTTTTACGTGACGGGTTTTACCTATTCCAACGACTTCCCGCTCATCGCCCCCTTCCAGAACTCCAACAATGAATACGCCAACGGCAACCAAATCGCTTTCGTAAGCGAGCTCAATGCCGCTGGCAATAATCTGGTCTTTTCCACCTATCTGGGCGGCAGCGGCCTGCTTTCGGCGGGGGGAACCGGGGACTTCGCACAGGGTCTCGCGTTGAATCCGTCAAACGATGATGTCTTCGTGGCGGGCGAAACCTATTCGGTCGATTTTCCGGTTACCACGACCGCGTATCAGGCATTCAATGGAGGGGGCAGCGTTGGCGCGCCCACGGCCTTCCTGACGGTGTTAAACGCCGGCGGCGCTGGACTGGTATATTCCACCTACCTGGGCGGTAATAATGGCGATGGCGCATTTGGCGTAGCCGCGGATAGCGATGGCAATGCTTACGTCGCCGGAGCCACCGGCTCATCGAATTTCCCAATCGTTGCCGGCGCGCCGGAGTCAACTTATGTTTCCTCCTCTACATTATCGGAGGGCTTCCTTTCCAGAATCAATACGACTCTGTCGGGCACCGCTTCATTGACCTATTCCACTTTTATTGGCGGGACGGGTAATGGCAATGGCGACGGTGATGAGGTTTTCAGCATTCGCACCGACGGCAGTGGCAATATCTTTTTTGGCGGCATTACGGGCTCAAGCGATCTCTTGACTACCGCGGGCATTACTTCCGCGTTTCAATTGACCTGCACGCCTTGCGGCGTGGCCAACAGCGGCTTCAATGGCTTCGCGGGAGCGGCCAATACCAATCCGGGGGCGGTGGGGTTCACGTGGCTCAGCTATTTGGGCGGGTCTACCGGTGATGCGATTGAGCATGTGGCCAATGATCTCACCGGAGACGTTTTTGTCACCGGTTTTGCATTCTCCTCTGATTTCCCGGTCACCACCGGAGCTTTCCAGACCACCCTCCAAAATACTTCCGGCGGGACCAGCGCCTTCGTCACTGAATTCAATAGCACGGGTTCAGCCTTGGTCTATTCCACTTACCTGGGCGGCTCCAACCCCAACGGCGGAAACGGCGACGTGGGCTTCGGCATTGCGCTAGACCTCACCGGCGACGCTTATGTTACGGGACAAACCACCTCAACCAATTTCCCAACGGCCAATCCGATCCAAAGCACCAATATGGCGCCGGGAAACGGAGCGACCAACGCATTTGTTACGGAGATGAACCCCACTGGCAGCGCGCTGGTGTTTTCAACGTACCTGGGAGGCAGCACTCTTTCCGTCAATGGCGCGAACAATGGCGATACGGGCTGGGGCATCCAGGTGGATATGAATAATGATATTTTTGTTGCGGGTGTAGCCGGCACTCAGAATTTCCCGACGCAGGCCCCATTTCAGTCCGGTTCAGCGGGTTTGGATGACGGATTTCTTACCGAAATTAGCGCGGCATCCAGCACCGGCAATGTAACGGTCACCCCCACGTCGCTGGTTTTTGTTTCTCCCGCGGTTGGCACGGCAACAGCAGCCCAGCCCGCCACTCTGATGAACGGCACCGCCGCGACGGTAACTGTCAGCTCGATTGCGATAAGCGGAACGAACGCTCTTGATTTCACTCAAACCAACAATTGCACCACGCTGGCGGCGGCCGCGTCCTGCACCATCAATGTGACCTATACGCCGACCACCAGCGCAACAGAAACGGCTACGCTAACGATTACGGATAATGCCTCGGGCAGTCCGCAGGTGGTAACCCTCACAGGCCAAGTCGGAAGCTTTACCATCTCAGCGAATCCGGGTTCTCTTACGCTGACGGCCGGTAATTCCGGCACGGTCACTCTCACTGTCACGCCTTCGGGCAGCTTTAATCTCCCTGTAGCACTGGCGTGCACCGGCGCGCCCACCGCGGCCACCTGCAGCATTACGCCCGCCACGGTTACACCCGACGGGGCTCCGGTGACCGCCACCGTAACAGTAAATACGACGGCGCGCGGTTTGATCGCGCCTCCACCATCGACATCATCACGGCCCATTCCTTGGCTGCCCGCCAGCACATTGGCGTTGGCGTCGCTGTTGGGAATCGGGTTCCTGTATACGAAACGTCTGCCGGTTCTTGGCGCGGCTCGGTACACTCGCATGAGCTTGCTGGCATTGATCGCCATGCTCTTTCTTGTGGGCGGTATGACCGCTTGCAATGGCAGCAGCAGCAATGGCAGCGGAACGCCCGCGGGTACTTATACACTCACCGTTACGGCTACCGCCGGCAATCTGGCGCCGACCACAACCGTGACGCTCAACGTCCAATAGACGCACGCGCTGGCTACGGCTTAGACCTAGCGCGGACGTGACAGGATGCGGATGGCATCGCATAAATAACCTTGGGCTGCGGGGAACACTCCGCAGCCCTTTTTTTAAATTCGCTTCTGTTTGCCGGTAGCCATAGACCAGAATTTCACTTCATCCGCGGGTCATTCGCCCGGGGGGGGGGGGGATTCGGTTTGATGGTGCCGATGGCTTATAGTATTTAAGTCGTTTGCGCGGCGTGGTCGACGCACACCGGAATCGGTGTTCCGTGATAACGATGGGGGCTTGGGCGCGTGAATGCGCGCCCGCAGTATTGGGAGAAATATGAAATCAGGCGTTTCGCGCTATTTTGCCATTGGTGTGGGGAGCGTTTCGCTGCTCGCCGCGCTAATTATGGCGAGTGTCACACAGCACGTTTCTTGTTTAGTGTCGCCCTTCTCGCGAGGTCTAGTCGCTTCACGTGCTGCGTCTTCGCCGGCGGGCGCGCGCAATAGGCCGCCCGTACTGGCCAGTTATACAAAATTGCCTCTCCTGTTCGAACCAAATTATGGGCAGACGGATTCCCGCGTGCGCTTCGTGTCTCATGGCTCTGGGACCTCCATTTTTGTGCTCGCGGACGAATTGGTTTTCGCGGGGCAGGCGGCCACCCCAAAAATGGGGCCTTCCGGCGCAGGATCGAAGCCTTTGGCAGGCTCCGCCGCGGCCCGGCGAGAAATTCTGCGTGTGAAATTTTCCGGCGCTGACGCGAAGGCTGCCGCGCAGGGTCTTGGTCCGAGTTCAAGCCGCGTTAATTATTTCACGGGCTCCGATCCCAGCCGGTGGATTGCTAATGTTCCCACGTTTGAGAAAGTCCGAATCGCTGGCATTTATCCGGGCATCGATCTCGTCTGCTATGGCGGAACTTCACAGATCGAATTTGACGTTGTAGTCCATCCCGGCGCTGATCCCCGGAAAGTCCTGCTGGACTTTGGCGATCGCGTTCCTATGCTTCAGTCCGATGGCCGCCTGTTTTTCCGTGGCGCTGGCGGAGAATTTGCGCTGAACCCTCCGCGCGTCTATCAGGAATTGAACGGCGGGTCGGTGGGGAATAGCGTACGCCGGGAAATTGCGGCTTCATACGTCATTTCCGGGAGCCATCGCGCGTCATTGCGCATTGGGCAATACGATCACGATGTTGCTCTGGTGGTCGATCCCACGCTGACTTACGCGAGTTACCTTGGCGGCAGCAGCTTGGATCAAGGTCTGGGGCTGGCCGTCGGCGCATCGGGCAATGCCTATATCACCGGCTCGACCGCTTCGGTTAATTTTCCCCTGGCGAACCCATTGCAAGACACTCTTAATCTTGGAATGCAAAATGCCTTTGTGACCGAGGTGAGTAGCGACGGTTCGAAATTAATTTATTCGACATATTTGGGCGGTAACGATGTGGACCAGGGCTCGTCTATTGCGGTCGATCCGGGGGGCAATGCTTATGTCACCGGTTTCACAACCTCCACCACTTTTCCGACGGTAAACGCCATTCAACCGGCGCTCGCCGGTATCCAAAACGCATTCGTCAGCGAGCTGAATTCGGGCGGCTCGGCGCTGGTTTATTCCACCTATTTGGGTGGCAACTCGAAGGATCTGGGGACGGGCATCGCGGTGGATGCCTTCGGCGATGCGTATGTGGCCGGCATGACCGATTCCTCCAATTTCCCGGTGAAGAATGCCGTGCAGCCGGCCCTGGGGGGTCTGCAAAACGCATTCGTTACCAAGATTTCCGCCGACGGGACAGCACTGTCATTTTCCACATACTTGGGGGGGGGCGATAGCGACCAGGGAGCGGCGATTGCGGTGGATGCCAGTGGCAATGCCTATGTCACCGGAACAGCCACCTCCACGAATTTCCCGGTGGTCAATGCTTATCAGCCGGTATCGGGAGGCCAAAGCGACGCATTTATCACCAAATTCCCGGCGAGCGGATCGCCGCTTACATATTCCACATTTTTGGGCGGCGCCGATGCCGACCAGGGGTTTGGGATCGCGGTGGATTCCACCGGTAATGCTTATGTTACCGGGGCGACTTCGTCCACAAACTTTCCGACTCTGAATCCAGTGCAGGGGACGCTGGCCAGCGCCTCCGACGCGTTTGTGACCGAACTCAATGCCACCGGTTCGGCATTGGTCTATTCGACGTACCTAGGCGGGAGCGGGGGCGATTTGGGGCAGGCCATCGCGGTGGATTCGTCGGGGAACACATATATCACTGGCCAGACCCGCTCGGTTGATTTTCCGCTGATTGCGGCCCTGCAGGGCGCATTGGGCGGAGTAGCCAATGGGTTCATTTCCGAGATTGCATCGAAAGGGGCGGGACTTACTCTTTCCACTTACTATGGCGGCAACGGATCCGATTCCGGCAACGGCATCGCCGTGGATTCCAGCGGAAACGTCACCATTGTGGGAAGTACTACGTCCAATAACCTCCTTATTAACGGAGGGTTCCAAACGTTCAATGCCGGCGATGGCGACGCCTTTGTGGCCCGCCTCGCTCCAACGCCCGGCCCCAACGCAACGCTGGAGCCTATTGCCTTGGATTTTGGCACCTTGATGGTGGATCAGGTCAGCCAGCCCCTGACGGTTACCCTGACCAATACGGGCAATGCCGCGCTCTCTATTTCGGGCATTGCCATCAGCGGTACGGACTCCAGTGATTTCACGCAGACCAACAACTGCGGCAGCAGCGTGAATCCCGGCGCGAACTGCGCGGTTTCAGTCGTCTTTACGCCCACGGCGGGCGGATCGCTGGCCGCAAATCTGCAATTCACGGATAACGCTCCGGGCTCTCCCCAGAACGTAGTGCTTTCCGGTGTAGGCACGGCGATGACTCCTCAAGTGGCGTTGGAACCTTCGGTCTTGAATTTTCAAAACGTGTCCGTTGGCGTCACCAGCCCCCCCATGTCCATCACCCTGGTAAATAATGGCACCGGCCCGTTGACCATTGATTCCATCACCATTACCGGAGGCAATCCCAAGGATTTCGCGCAGACGAATACTTGCGGAACAACCGTGGCCGCGGGCGCAAGTTGCGCCATCATGGTCACGTTTACACCGGGAGCGGCGGGGCCGCGTTCGGCGCTTCTTCAGGTCGCCGACAATGCTACCGATAGTCCCCAGATCGCCGAACTGGATGGCGGGGCCGCGTTCGCTCTGGGGGCAGCGCCGGCGATAGAACAGGTCGCGCCGGGGCAATCCACCTCGTACATCATTACCGCAACGCCCTCCAACATGTTCAACCAGGAAATAACGTTCAGTTGCGTTAAGCCGCCCGCTGGTATTACTTGCACATTTTTGCCGCCGACGCTCACTCTGGATGGTGTGGATCCCGCGACGACCACGCTTACAGTGGCAACCACCGCGTCTGTGCCAATGCGCTTGCCGTTTGGAATTCCGCCGGCGCCGTTTGTGGCGATGAGTCTTGTGTTGCTGGGGGGCTTGGTCTTTTTGCTTCGCCGCCGCCCCGTGTGGCTGGCCGCTACGGCCATGATTGTTATGATCGCGGTTGGTTCCGGCTGCAGCGGCAGCGGCGCCACGCCCGCCACTTCGGCCAATACCTATATGATCGGTGTACAGGGAGCCGCTGGCACCTTGACCGAGACGACTACTATTGTTTTGAGCGTTACCTAAGTTGGTTACTTGCTTTCCCGAAGTCAGGCTTGCGGAACGTTTGTGCGGTTTCCCACTTTGCCGGCGGAAGAATCCCGGTTTCTTCCGCCGGGCATCTAATCCATTACAATAGCAAATGCACGTTTGTTTCGCGTTGCAATAAAGGATTCCGATGGAAATCGCGATGGGCGCTGACCACGCCGGATTTGTTCTGAAACAGGACCTCGCCGAATTTCTTCGCGAGAGCGGTCATGCGGTGATGGATCTGGGCACTTTCAGCACCGCGCCGGTGGATTATCCCGACTATTCCGAGGCTGTGGGTCTGGCCGTTCGCGATGGGCGCGCCACGCGGGGCATATTGATTTGCGGCAGCGGCGTCGGAGCCACCGTGGCGGCCAACAAAATCCCCGGCATCCGCGCGTGCCTGTGCCACGACACATTTTCGGCGCATCAGGGTGTGGAAGATGACAATATGAATGTTCTCGTCCTTGGCGGCCGCGTAATTGGCGCATTTCTGGCCCGCGATCTGGCTACCGCTTATTTGGCTGCGGAATTTTCCGACAAGGAGCGCCACCGCCGCCGGCTGGAAAAGATTCGAGTGATGGAGGAGAAGTATGGCAACCGAAAAGAATTTGGCGCCTAGCGCCGCGGAATCTCTGGGGACGGCGGCCGCCAATCCCCTGCGTGAGGCGGAAAATCTGGGGCAGGGAATCTGGCTGGATTACATTCGCCGCGATCTAATCACCAACGGCGATATGCAACGCCTGGTAGATGAAGACGGCCTGTCGGGGATGACCAGCAATCCCACGATTTTTGAAAAGGCCATGGGCACCGGCACGGACTATGATGACGCCATCCGTCGCGCTCTCCAGGAAACTCCCGCGATTGAAACACCCAAACTATTCGAGAATCTTGCTTCGGAAGACATTCGCTCTGCCGCCGATATCCTGCGCCCCGTATACGACGAAACCCGTGGTCAAGATGGCTACATCAGCATGGAAGTCTCCCCTGGCCTGGCCTACGATACCGCGGGAACCATCGCCGAGGCCCGCCGTCTGTGGGACGAAGTGGATCGTCCCAACCTGATGATCAAAGTACCCGCCACGCCCGCTGGCATTCCCGCCATTGAAGAACTGCTGGCCAGCGGCATCAATGTAAACATCACTCTGATGTTTTCTCTCGCGCACTATGAAGCGGTCGCGCACGCCTATATCCGCGGTTTGACGCGCTGTAAGAATCCCGAGCGAATGGGATCGGTGGCGTCATTTTTCGTCAGCCGCGTGGATACCATGGTGGATAGCGCTCTCGAAAAAGTGGGCACCCCAGATGCGTTGGCGATTCGCGGCAAAGTCGGCATTGCTAATTGCCGAGCCGTTTATCAGCGCTTTCTGGAAATTTTTAAGGGCGATGAATTTGCCGCTTTGCGTCAGAGTGGCGCGCGGGTGCAACGAGTGTTGTGGGCCAGCACCAGCACCAAAAATCCCGCATATCGCGATACGCTTTACGTGGAAGAATTGCTCGGCCCCGATACCGTAAATACGATTCCGCCGGAGACGCTGGAGGCATTTCGCGAACATGGCGTCGTTCGCGGCAACACCATCACAGGGGGAGTGCCCGAAGCCGTCGCTACCCTCGGGGCCTTGAAAAAAGCGGGGGTGAATCTCGACGAAATCACCGAGCGGTTACAGAAGGACGGAGTCGCCTCGTTCGCAAAATCATATGCCGACCTGATGTCCGCGCTGGACGCCAAACGGATTGCGCTCTCCGCCCCCGATGCGGACGGCGAAACCGACAAAATTGGATCTATCGCCGATGCCGTGCGTGCTCGCGTTGAGGCATGGGACAAAGACAAATTTGGGAAGCGTGTTTGGGACAAGGACCCTACTCTTTGGGCTACGAAGGATACTTCGGAAATCACCAATCGGCTCGGATGGCTCCGCCTGCCTGAAGATTTTCGTGGACATGTCGGCAATTTGCTGAAGCTTAGAGACGAGATTCGCGCGGAGAAATTTACGCATGTGATCCTTCTCGGCATGGGCGGTTCGAGCCTTGCACCGGAGGTTTTTCAGAAAACGTTTGGAAATGGTCCCGGCGATCCCGGACTGATGGTGCTGGATAGCACGCATCCCGCCGCAGTGGAGGCCATGGAAAAGGGCGTGGATTTGGCTCATACGCTGTTTCTGGTTTCCAGCAAATCGGGAACAACCACCGAAATGCTGTCGTTCTTTTATTATTTCTGGAAAAAAGTTGTCGCTCTCCGGTCCGATCCAGGCCGCCAGTTTGTGGCTGTTACCGATCCCAACACGCCGCTGGGAACGCTCGCCAAGGAACGAAAATTTCGGGGGACCTTCGAAGCGGTGCCCGAAGTGGGCGGACGTTATTCCGCCCTGACGATGTTTGGGCTGGTTCCCGCCGCCATCATTGGCGTGGATATCGAGCGCCTTTTGGAGCGCGCCTTCATCATGCAGCAGGCTTGCGGCGCAGCCGTAGTGGCGGAGCAGAATCCGGGGCTGCGCCTTGGCGCGATTCTTGGCGAAGCGGCTCTCGCCGGCCGCGACAAAGTCACGTTTGTGACTTCGCCGGGATTAGCCGCTTTTCCTGAATGGGTGGAACAGCTTATCGCCGAAAGCACAGGTAAAAACTCCAAGGGGATCGTTCCCGTCGCTAATGAAAAACTTGGCGAACCCGCTGTCTATGGGAAGGATCGCCTATTCATTCATCTGGCGCTAGAATCCGAAAAGAATTCGGATCAGAAAGCGATCGCCGCGTTGGAAAAAGAGGGATATCCGGTTATTCACCTAACTTTGCGCGAGATTACCGATGTGGGGCAGGAATTTTTCCGCTGGGAAATGGGTGTGGCTGCCGCTGGAGCGGTGATTGGCATTCAACCCTTCAATCAGCCCGACGTACAACTGGCCAAGGATCTGGCTCATAAGGCGATGCAGGATCCCGGCGATCCAGCGGCGGCTTTGGGCGTGGCTAATGCTGAACCGATTTCCATCGCGCAGGGGGATCAGGTTCGCACCGCTGTTCTCGATTGGCTGAAATCGTCACAGGAAGGCGATTACATTGGAATTGACGCATGGCTTGCGCCCTCTGATGCTCTTACCGAATCGCTGGAGTCATTGCGGGTGACATTGCGCGACCGCACCAAACTGGCGACCATGCTGGGTTATGGTCCGCGCTTCCTTCATTCGACGGGGCAGCTTCACAAGGGCGGCCCCAACACCGGTCTCTTCATTCAATTGCTCGATGCTCCATCGCAGGATGTCGCTGTTCCGGAAACCAATTACACCTTTGGGCAGCTCATCAAGGCTCAGGCGCTGGGCGATTTCGCGGCCTTGAAACAGCGCGGGCGTAGAGTGCTCCGTATCCAGTTGGGCGCGGACGTACGCGCCGGTATTGCCACCATCGCGGAATTTGCGCGTGGGTAAAATCTCCACAATTCTTTGGGACTTTGGCGGCGTGCTGCTCACCAATGGGTGGGACCGCGGCTCGCGTAAGCAGGCCGCCGAAAAATTCAATCTCGATTGGGACGAATTTGAAGACCGCCATGAGTTGTTGCTCAGCGCTTTTGAAACCGGCAAGGTGTCGCTCCCTGAATATCTCCAGCGCGTTATTTTTTACCGCGACCGTTCCTTCACCCCCGCCGATTTCGAAAGATTCTTTTTCGAGCAGTCGCAGGCAATGCCCGAATCCCTGGCTATCCTTTCCGAGCTGGCCGATACCGGACGCTATTTTAACGCCGCGCTCAATAACGAATCGCTGGAATTGAACGAATATCGCATCAAGCAATTTCACCTTGCGGATTACTTCGACGCGTTTTTCAGTTCCTGTTATCTGGCCTGCCGCAAGCCCGATCCCAAAATTTACCGTCTGGCGCTTTACATCACCCAGTCAGCGGCGGAGGAATGTCTTTTCGTGGACGATCGCGCCCTCAATCTGGAATGCGCCCGCGAACTGGGCATGCGTACGATACAGTTTACGAGCGCTTCGCAGCTTCGCGCCGATTTGGCCTCCGAAGGCGTCATAATTTCTCCGGAGCGGTCGAAAAACGACACCAAGGGAACGAATTGAGTGGCAAGGGAGAGGCAATGCAATTGGGAATGATTGGGCTGGGCAAAATGGGCGCATTTATGTCCGAGCGCCTGATGAAAGCGGGGCATCAGGTGGTGGGATTCGACCGTGACGCCGCCGCGGTGGCCAAGGTGAAATCGGCCGGGGCCGAAGGCGCGGATTCTCTCGCAGTAATGGTCTCCAAACTTTCCGCTCCGCGCGCGGTATGGATGATGGTGCCTGCCGGCAATTCGGTGGACGATACCATCGCCGATCTGGTGAAGCTCCTCGCGCCCGGCGACACGATTATTGACGGGGGCAATTCCTATTACCGCGATTCGCAGCGCCGCGCGGCCGCGTTGCGCGACAAGAAAATCTCCTATGTGGACGCGGGCACCAGCGGCGGCGTTTGGGGATTGAAGGAAGGCTACAGCCTGATGGTTGGCGGCGATGAGGATGTTGTCGCGCGCCTCGCGCCCATCTTTCAGGCGCTGGCTCCTGCGGCCGATAAAGGCTGGGGACGCGTGGGCCCCTGCGGCGCGGGCCATTTCGTGAAGATGGTTCACAACGGCATCGAATACGCCATCATGCAGGGTTATGCGGAAGGCTTCGATTTGATGCGGCACAAAACCGAAATGCAATTGAACCTTACCCAGATTGCCGAGATTTGGCGCTTCGGCAGCGTGGTGCGTTCCTGGCTGCTGGATTTGAGCGCCGACGCGCTCACCCACAATCCCCAAATGGAGGGGATCGAGGCGTTCGTTACCGATTCCGGCGAAGGCCGCTGGACGGCCATAGAAGGCATCGAGCTGGGCGTTCCCATGCCGGCATTATCGGCCGCGCTGGATGCGCGTTTGCGGTCTCAGGACCCCGCGCCGTTTGCCGATAAGCTGCTGGCCATGATGCGCCACGAATTTGGCGGCCACGCGGTCAAGGAAGATGCTCCGGCGGATGCGTCCAAAAGCAAGTCCAAATAACATGTGACCTTACCACCTCGCGCCAGTGTGCGCGATGGGAAAAGGAAATTGCCGCGTTTCGTGCGATTATTTCCGGTACGCATAACCTTACGCTACAAAATTCCAATGAGCTCTCGCAAAAATGCCCACACATAAAATTGAACCGCATCTTTTCGTCATCATGGGCGCCACCGGCGACCTTATGGGCCGCAAACTTCTGCCTGCGCTTCTCAATCTTTCCGCACGGGGAACCATGCCGCCGGGCAGCCTTATTCTCGGCGTGGCCATTGAGACCACCTTCAACGATGAGAGCTTTCGCAAGCATTGCGCCGATGAACTGGCCGCGAGCGGTGTCCCCGGGGAGGAAATTGGCGATAGCTTCGTGAAGGGCAGGCTTTTTTATCAGGGGCTGCCCCACTCCACGCCGGAAAATTACCAGGCACTTGCCGCGCGCATTGAAACCCTCGAAAAAGATCACCATCTCTCCGGCAACCGGATAATCTATCTGGCCCTGCCGCCCGATGCGTTTCCCAGCGCGATTACGGGGCTTGGCGAGGCCGGTCTGGCCAACAGCCCCGGATGGACGCGCCTGGTAATCGAAAAGCCCTTCGGCCACGACCTGACCTCCGCCCAGCAGCTCAATATCCTCCTGCACAAGAATTTTGATGAGGAACAGGTCTATCGCATTGACCACTTCCTTGGAAAGGAAACCGTCCAGAATATTTTGGTGTTTCGCTTTGCCAATTCGCTTTTCGAGCCGCTGTGGAATCGCGACCGGATCGAAAGCGTGGAAATCACCGTCGCCGAAACGCTGGGCGTGGAGCACCGCGCCAAATATTATGAGACGGCGGGCGCGCTTCGTGACATGGTGCAAAACCATCTCACCCAATTGCTCACCCTCACGGCCATGGAGGTGCCCTCCGCTTTCGACGCCGAATCCATTCGCCATGAAAAGGCCAAAGTGCTGCAATGCATGTCGCCGGTGCCCATAGAAGACGCCGTTTTCGGCCAGTACGATGCCGGCGTGATTGAGGGCGCCGCGGTCTGCGCCTATCGCGAAGAGCCGGGCGTGGCGTCCGACTCCGACGCCGAGACTTTCATTGCCCTGCGGATGGAAATTAATAACTGGCGCTGGCAGGGCGTTCCGTTTCTGCTGCGTACCGGCAAGCGCATGAAGAAACGCGTGAGCAAAATCGCCATATCGTTCCGCTGCCCTCCCATTCTGCTGTTTCAGGCTTTTGGCGCGACGTGTATGAACGCCAACACTCTGGTGATGACCATCCAGCCCGATGAGGGCGTGGACTTGAAGTTTGAGATCAAGGTGCCCGGCGAGGGCGTGAACCTGGCCAGCCGCAATCTCCATTTCCGCTATTCCGAGGCGTTCAAGCCGCTACCCGACGCTTACGAAACGCTTCTGCGCGACATCATGGAAGGGGATACCACCCTGTTCGTCCGCGATGATTGGGTGGAGGCGTCCTGGGCGCTCTACACGCCGCTTCTCGAAAGCCAGCACGGCGTCCATCCTTATGCCTCTGGCAGTTGGGGTCCCAAGGAAGCCGACGGTTTGCTCGGCGATTTGGAACACGGCTGGATCGTGGAATGACCACGCCGCCGGAAAATGTCACTTGGCGCGTGTTGAAAAATCCGGATGAAGTGGCCCGCGCCGCCTCCGCCGAAATTCTAACGGCCATTCGTCTAGCCACCGGTCAAGGCCGTTGCGCGCGCGTCGCGCTTTCCGGCGGCCACACCCCTTCGCTGATGTACCGGCTGTGGGCGGAAGAATTTCAGACGCAATTTCCCTGGGAGCAAATCGAATTGTATTGGGGCGATGAACGGTGCGTCCCCGCTGACGACCCGCTTAGCAATTTCCGCACGGTTCGCGAGGACTTGCTGGACCGCCTGCCCAAGCCGCCGCGTTATTTCCCCATGCCAGCCGCTCAACCGGATCATGAGGCTGCCGCTCACGAATATGAAGTCACGCTGCGCAGTCAGATTTCGCTGGATGGCCCATCGTTCGACGTGCTACTTCTCGGCATCGGCGACGAAGGCCATACTGCATCACTTTTTCCCGAATCGTCCGCGCTCGCTGAATCGCAGCGCTGGGTGGTGCCGGTGACGGTACCGGCTGATCCTCCCTTGCGGCTGACGCTCACACTGCCGGTTTTATCTCGCGCGGCGAACGTCTTCTTTCTGGTCACCGGTGAAAGCAAGCGCGCCATCGTCCGCGCCATTCGTACCGAGCCGGACGCCTCTAATCGCTATCCCGCAGCAATGGTCCAGTCGTCGGTCCAGGCATTCGCGCCAGCAGCCACGCATTCACGCAGCCGCGTAGTCTGGTTTCTCGATCGCCCCGCTGCCAGCGGTTCATAGCGCCGTACTAGCCGAAACCTCCCCCGGGAGGCGGGCGTCCTCCCCGGTCATCTTGCCAAGACGCCGGCGGTTTGAATTCTCGCCGCTAAACACCGCCGCTTGAAACAAAAACTGCGCATTTGCGTATAACTTGTTGAATTGAAAATGTCATTTCGGAAAGGTACGCTGGATACACCGGAAGACCGTTAGCGCCCGGTGTGGTGCAAAGAACGCCCGGTGTAAGGAACGCCAACATGCGCGCATTTGCCGTCAAAAGCTTCGGCGAAGCTCCAGCCATCCATGACCTGCCGATTCCCGCCGCGGAGGGATCTTTCCTCATCCGCGTGAAATATGCGGGGGTCAATCCGATTGACTACAAGCTCGTCGATCAACTGAAAGCCGCCTCGGCATATCCTTTTGTCCTGGGCGCGGATTTTGCTGGTGTGATTGAACGCGCCCCAGCGGGCGAACGCGATTTACACGTGGGTGACCGTATATTCGGCACGGCCCGCACGCATGGAGCCTACGCCGAATACACCGCCATCACGCCGGGCGAAACGAACGAGTTTTTCGCCCGCATCCCCGACGGCGTCACCGACGAACAGGCCGCCGCGCTCCCCATCGCGGCCTTAACAGCTCTCGGATCGCTTGATCTTCTGACCCTCGCCGCAAACCAGCGCCTGGTTGTAATGGGCGCGACCGGCGGGGTCGGAGGCTACGCGGTCCAGATGGCTCGCGCCCGCGGCGCACACGTCATTGCCACCATTCGCGGCGACGCCGACGAAGCTCGCGCCCTCGGCGCCGAGGAAGTTTACGATACCAAAACCGGCGATGTAATCGGCGCGTTGCAAGCGGCTCATCCAGAGGGCGTTGATGCGGTCCTCGATCTCGTCAACGATGCGGATGCAATCCGCCGCGATGCGGAGATTCTCAAATCCGGCGGCAGCATCGTCTCGACGATCCACGTCGCGGAGGAAGCGTGGTTCGCGCATCGCCACATCAAGGCCCACAATATTTCGCCCGCCGTCAACCCGGCGTCGTCGGTGCAGGGGCTGAAAGAGGTTGCGCGCATGCTTGCGGAAGGCGCAATCACCGCCCGCGTTCGCTCCACCGTGGATCTGGACGGCGCGGGCCAAATCCTCGAAGAGCTTCGCAGCGGAGGGCTTCGCGGCAAAGCCGTCATCCGCCTATAGGATGGGAGCTTTGGCGTTTGGCAATGGACCCGGGTTGATTTTATCCGTCGCGCAAGTTGGATGTTCAGGAGCGCTCCTGGGGGATAACCCGTTTCAAACGTTGGGGGCAAGGTTGAGCGGGAGCTTGGGCAACTTCGGGGCAACAAGGCTATTCTCATACCCATGAAATGGAAACCATTTGCCGTTCTGACTCTGGCCGCGATGGCGCTGCTACTGGTTTCCGAGGGCGGCTGCTCGGGCGGTAGCGGCACGGCGGCACGGCCGTCGGATCCCGGCGCGCCGGTTACCGTGGCTCGCGCGGAAACGAAAAACGTACCCGTGGAAATCCACGCCATCGGACAGGCCCAGCCGTATTCGACGGTCTCGGTCAAGCCCCAGGTCACCGCGCAGCTCATGGCCATTCATTTTCGCGAAGGGCAGGACGTGAACAAGGGCGATCTGCTTTTCACCCTCGACAAGCAGCCATTTCAATCAGCCCTGGCCCAGGCCCAGGCGACGCTGGCGAAGGACAAGGCCCAGGCGCTCAATTCCGCCGCGCAGCAACAGCGCTACCTGAAGCTGCTCGCCGCTGGCATCGCGTCGAAAGAACAGACCGATCAAATGGAGGCGCAGGCGGACGCAGATCGCGCGCTGGTCAATGCCGATACCGCCGCCGTCGAAACCGCGCGTTTGCAATTGCAATACTGTACGATTACCGCGCCAATCAGCGGACGCACAGGTGCGCTGCAGGTTTATCCCGGCAATCTGGTCAAGGCCAACGACGTTCCCGTGCTGGTGGTGATCAATCAGGTCACTCCAATTTACGTGGATTTTTCCGTCCCCGAGGCCAACTTAGCCAGCGTCACCAAATATCTCGCCGCGGGACGCTTGCCTGTGCAGGGCTATACCCCCGACGATGTCGCTCATCCGGAAACCGGCACGCTTACGTTTTTCGATAACACCGTGGACGCCGCCACCGGCACCCTGAAATTGCGAGCCACTTTCCCCAACACTGATCGCCGCATCTGGCCGGGGCAGTTTCTGAATTGCGTGGTGCGCCTCTCGGAGGAGAAAAACGCCGTAGTAGTGCCCAGCGCGGCGGTGCAAACCGGACAGAAAGGCCAGTTCGTTTTCGTGGTCAAGTCCGATATGACCGCCGACATGCGTCCGGTTACCGCTGGCGCGCAACACGGCAACGAGACCTCCATCGAAAAGGGAGTGGCCCCCGGAGAAACCGTGGTCACTGACGGCCAGGTACGCTTGACGCCCGGCGCCAAAGTCGAAGTCGTTCATCGCGCAACGGGTAGCTGAACTTTTTGCAGGTAGTTTTTTTTTGTCATTCTGAGCGGAGCGAGGAATCTGCATTGTTTTATCTGAAAACAGTTAGGTAGCCGACGATTATCGTATGAATATCGCTGAACCATTTATTCGCCGTCCAGTCATGACCGCTCTGATCATGATCGCGATTCTTGTCTTCGGGATCCTGGGCTATCGCGAGCTGGCCGTAAACGATCTTCCCAACGTGGACTATCCCACCGTTCAGGTGAACGCGGAATTGCCCGGGGCGAGTCCCGAGACGATGGCTTCCGCCGTGGCCACTCCGCTCGAAAAACAGTTTTCCACGATTGCCGGACTGGACTCGATGACGTCTTCGAGCTCGCAAGGCTCGACGCAAGTGACGCTGCAGTTCAGTTTGAGCCGCAACGTGGACGCCGCCGCGCAGGACGTCCAGGCGGCCATCGCGCGCACCGGCCCCGAGCTGCCGCAGAACATGCCCAGCCCGCCGACCTATCAAAAAGTGAATCCCGCCGATCAGCCCGTTCTTTACATGTCGCTTAGCTCGCAAACGCTGCCGCTTTCCGATGTGGATGAATATGCCGAAACGCTGATGGCCCAGCGAATTTCCACGGTCAGCGGAGTGGCTCGCGTTTCCGTTTACGGCTCCCAGAAATACGCGGTGCGCATTCAACTTGATCCGCGGCTGCTGGCTTCGCGCGGCATCGGTATTGACGAAGTCTCCCAAGCCGTATCCAGCGCCAACGTGAATTTGCCCACCGGCACGCTTTGGGGCCCGGAGAAAGCTTTCACCGTTCAGGCCAGCGGCCAGCTGATGCGCGCGCCGCTGTATCGTCCGCTCATCGTGGCCTATCGGGCTGGCTCTCCCGTTCGCCTCGATGAACTGGGTCAGGTTTTTGACAGCGTGGAGGATGACAAGACCGCCGGCTGGTACCGCGACGAGCGCGCCGTTGTGCTGGCCATCCAGCGCCAGCCGGGCACCAACACCGTGGAGGTGGTGGATAACATCAAGGCGCTCATCCCGTCGTTTCGGTCGATAATTCCCAGCTCGGTGAATATGGCGGTGCTTTACGACAGCGCGGAAACGATTCGCGCTTCGGTGGCCGACGTAAAGTTCACCCTGTACCTCGCCGTCATCCTCGTGGTGATGGTGATTTTTATCTTTTTGCGCAATCTTTCTGCCACGCTGATTCCCAGCATCGCGCTGCCCATGTCCATCGTGGGCACGTTCGCGGTGATGTATGAATTCGGGTACACCCTCGACAATCTCTCGCTCATGGCGCTCACGCTATCAGTGGGTTTCGTGGTTGACGACGCCATTGTCATGCTCGAAAACATTGTCCGGCACATGGAGTTGGGCGAGCCGGTGATGCAGGCGGCCCTAAATGGCGCGCGCGAGGTCGGCTTCACCATCGTTTCCATGACCATTTCGCTCGCCGCCGTTTTTATTCCGGTGCTGTTTTTGGGCGGAATTCTCGGACGGCTGCTGCACGAATTTGCCATCGTCATCAGCGTCGCCATTCTGGTTTCCGGGCTCGTTTCACTTACCCTGACGCCCATGCTGTGCAGCCGCTTCCTGCGCCCCCCCGGCGAGAAACGCCACGGACGCATTTATGAATCGCTGGAGCGTTTCTTCAACGGGATGCTGCGTGGCTACGATTCGTCTCTGCAATTCGTGATGCGCCATCGCCTGATCACCATGGGTGTTTCCGCGGTGATTCTGGGCGTTACGATCTGGCAATTCATGATTATTCCCAAGGGCTTTCTGCCCGCGGAAGATAACAACAACATTTTTTCCTTCACCGAAGCGGAGCAGGGAATTTCGTTTGATTCCATGCGCGACCATCAGGAGGAATTGAACCAGGTAGTCCTGGCCGATCCCAACGTCATAGACTTTTTCTCCACCACCATCGGCGGCAATGCTGGAATTATCTTTTTCCATTTGAAAAACCGCGCGGATCGCACTGGCATCGTGAATCCCACGTTTCAGTCCGCCGAGAATCGCACCAAGGACTGGCCCGTTATCGGTCCGCTGATGCGAAGTATTCGCCCGATGTTTGTTCATCACCTGACCATTGATGAAGTGATCGAAGAACTGCGTCCCAAGCTGAGCGCCGTTCCCGGCATCGTCGCGTTTATGCAAAATCTGCCGCCCATTCAGATTGGCGGAGAGCTGACCAAGAGCCCTTTCCAATTCACCCTCACCAGCCCCGATACGGCGGAACTTTATAAGGCTTCCAACGATCTGCTCGAACGCATGCGCCAGATTCCGCAATTGCAGGACGTGACCACCGACCTGCAGATTGCCAATCCTCAGGTGAACGTCAACATTGATCGCGACAAAGCGTCGGTGGTGGGCGTCAGCGCGTCGCAATTGGAGGACGCCCTTTACAGCGCCTACGGCCAGCGCCAGGTTTCCACCATTTTCGCCCCCAATAATGAGTACCGCGTGATTATGGAATTGCTCCCGGAATTCCAGATCGATCCCCAGGCGCTGTCGCTGCTCTACGTGCATTCCAGCAACAACGGCTACGTCCCGCTCAACACCGTGGCTAATCTGGTCACCGGCCTCGGCCCGCTCAGCGTCAACCATCGCGGACAATTGCCGGCCGTCACCATTTCGTTCAATACCAAGCCGGGCGTGGCGCTGGGCGATGCGCTGCCCAAGGTGAATCAGCTTGCCCGCGAAGTACTGCCCGAAGACATCACTCCAAGCTTTCAGGGCAGCGCGGAGGCGTTTCAAAGTTCGCTGAAGGGTTTGGGCCTGTTGCTGGTGATGGCCATTTTGGTGATTTACATTGTGCTGGGGATTTTGTACGAAAGCTTTATCCATCCCCTCACCATTCTTTCCGGGCTGCCGTCGGCGGCGTTTGGCGCGCTGCTGACCCTGCAGATTTTCCATCTGAGCCTTGATCTCTATGGTTTCGTGGGCATCATCATGCTCATCGGCATCGTGAAAAAGAACGCCATCATGATGGTGGATTTCGCCGTGGCCTATCAGCATGACCACCATGAAACCGCCGCGGAAGCCATTTATCAGGGCTGCCTGGTGCGCTTCCGTCCCATCATGATGACCACCATGGCCGCGCTGATGGGCACGCTTCCCATCGCGATTGGCTTTGGCGCGGGCGCCGATTCCCGCCGCCCGCTCGGCCTGGTGGTCGTCGGTGGATTGATCTTTTCGCAGTTGGTAACGCTGTATTTGACGCCGGTCTTCTACACCTACATGGACGCCTTCCAGGACTGGCTCGGCGGTATGCGCGTCTTTCTCGGCGCGCCAGGAGAGCACCGTTTAGAAGAACCCGCCGACGTCGTCGCCGCCGACTAGATCGCTTCACGCACAAGCGTCTTCGCCGCACGAACCCGCCGTTGTCCTCGGTCGCGGACGGCATATCTCCACACAAAGATAGTTTCTCCCCCCACGGAGAATCCCCCTGGCAATCTCCGGCGTCTGCCCAATGGTCATTCCGAGCGTAGCGAGGAATCTGCTTTTGATTTAAATCGGTAAGAGGAGCCGCGGTCGCATTGCCGGGGATTGTTGAATGAATCCGCCTTCCGCCGCTAACCGCCAAATGGCAGATGATCGAAATCCAAATTGCCGCCGGAAAGAATCACGCCCACTCGCAATCTCTCCGCGGGAAGACGATGCAGCAACAGCGCCGCCACCGGCACAGCCGAGGAAGGCTCGATGATAATCTTCATCCGCTCCCAGACCATCCGCATGGCCCAGGGGATTTCGCTTTCGGTCACCAGGCCTATGGCGTCCACGCGTTCGTTCAAAATACTCAGCGTCAGCGAAGACAGCGTTGCGCGCAACCCATCCGCAATGGTGTAGGCATCGGCGGCTGGTTCCAATCGCCCGGAGGCCAGCGAGCGAAATGCATCATCGGCGTTTTGCGGTTCCGCGCCAAACACGCGTAGCGGACGCTGCTGGCTCTTCGCGGTAATTGCCGTACCGCTCAGCAAACCGCCCCCGCTTACCGGCGCGATGATCGCGTCAAGATCGGGCGCGTCGAGATCGCGAACGTCTTCCAGCAGTTCCAGTGCCGCGGTGCCCTGGCCGGCAATCACGCGTTCATCATTGTAGGGATGAATGAGCGTCGCTCCGGTTCGTTCGCGAATACGTTGCATCTCCGATTCCCGCGATTCGAGTGTGGGAGCGCATTCGGTCACTTGCCCGCCGTAGCCTTCTACCGCGATATGTTTGGTGCGGGGAGCGTTCGTTGGCATCACAATCCAGGCGGGAATTCCGCGCTCGCGCGCCGTCCGTGCCACCGCTGCAGCATGATTGCCGGAGGAATGGGTCACGACTCCTCGCGCCGCGGTTTCCTCAGGGAGCAAAAAAATCGCATTGCTGGCGCCGCGCATCTTGAACGATCCCGTCTTTTGAAAATTCTCGCACTTGAAAAAAAGCCGCGCTCCGGCCATCTCGTCCAAAGCGGCGCAGGTCATCACCGGCGTGCGATGAATGTAGGGATAGATGCGGCGCGCCGCCGCGCGAATGTCTTCCAGGCTTGGTCCCGCACTCATTTACCTTCCACCTGTAAGGAGCGCGTCATTCCGCCGCCCGCCGACAGGCAAATTTGTCATTCTGAGGCCCCCGCAGTGTGGGCCGAAGAATCTGCATTCGGTTTTGGTTTCCCGTCTCAACATAGTTAGCACGTGCGTTTCCGTTTCCGTCTGCTCATTTCCCCCACCCGCAAGAAACCGGTCATTCCGAGCGAGTCCCACCTTTGCGGGACGACGAGGAATCAGCTTCTGATTTTCCTGCGTGTCCTGCCAAACAAGCGTCACCGCTTTTTCGCCGTCCCGCTCGCGTCGAAATCCACCTGCGCCGTGGTCACGTTTTCGTAGCGGTCATACACGCGTACCCCCACGGTGTGCCGGCCGGGCGTGACGCCGCCAATCTCGTGCCGGTATATTTCCACGGAGGAATCGGTAATCCCGCTCACCGGATAGAGCAGCTTCCATTCGCTCGCGTCCAGGCTGTATTCAGCCTTCGCCAGCGTGTCATCCGAAGCGCGCGCAGTGAAGGTGACCGTCGCGGCGCCAGCCCGCGACGCATCGGCGCGCAAGTCTTCGATTTCCGGCGCCTTGTTGGCCACCACAAACCGGCCGCTTTCGCGATCCGTCACCAGCGCCTGCTCGGGCGGATTGGAATGTGCATCCGACGCGGTAATCCTCAGGTAATACGCGCCGTCGGGCATTGCCGTCGAATCCCAGGAATAATACGGCTCCATGAGTTTGTCTTTCAGCAGCCGCCAGTTCGTCTCGCCTTCCCCTCGAAAGTAAACCGCATAGGTCAACTCGTCGTTGTTGTCGTCGTGCGCGCTCCACAGCACGCTTTGATAGCCGCGCTCATGAAATCCCTGGGGAGGAATCTCCTGATGAAACGCCGTCGCTTGCGCCGGACTCGCAGCCGCTCCGTGCGCGCCAGGCATTTCCAATTGTACGGGTTGCAACGCGGCCACCGGCATCTGCGCGGCTATGGCGTTAAGCCTTATTCCCGGCTTTTGCACTACGATGTCGTCAATCACCGGCGCGATGTTGCGCGGCTGGTACGCCAATTTTACCCAGGTAACCGCCGGCGGCGCGCCGCTCCCGCGCGAAGTAAACACAACTTTCCACTGCGCGTAACGAGCGGAAGGCGCAACGCTTTGCGCGTCCTTCGGCGCTTCACCCTGCGGCGAGCCGCTCTGTCGAGCGTCGAACGGGCCGGCCCAGTCGCTCCAATCGTGCGCGGGATCGGAAGTGTTTCCCGAGCGGACATAAAATTGCACGTTGCCTGAAGCTGCTCCCGGTCCCCACCATGTGAGACGGCCCCATTGCGAGAAATATTTCGCGTCGAAAACTTCCGAAAGCAGCGTTCCGTTTGCCGCCGCATCCGGGCCGATGGTGAAGATTTTCCCCGGATTAGAAGTGGCCGCGAATATCCTGCCATCGGGCGAGGAAACCATCGCTGTGACCTGCGCCGCGGAAGCCTTTTCCAGGTGCGTGTAATACTCGCGCCCATCAATTCGCAGGATCACTCCTTCGTTGCCTGTGCCCGCGAGAATTCCCCCGCTGGCCCCTGGAAGTAGCGCGTACACAAACTCATCCGCCGACTCCCAAATCTTTTCCGGGTTTCCATCCGCGGCGATTCGAAACACCTTGCTGGGGCCGCTCGCGCCAGCGGCTGCGCCGGGCGTAACGATCGGCGCGGACGAGGAAGCCTTAGCGGCTTCTTTCTGGGCAAGTGCCGCCGCTGCGAGATTGGCGGGGGATGGCGGCGTAGCCGTCGGAGGCGCGGCCGTCTTTTCGCCGCTGGCTGCCGCGAAAATCGTTCCCGTCTCGTCCTGCTGGATCGAAGTTACTTCCTGTTGTCCAGTCTCGTAGAGCACGAATGCCGCCCCCGCCTCGGCACTGCCGCGCTCGTCCTTATCACGGCGGACATTCCCCATCGGCAGGCGTATCACCAACCCATGAGGATCAGTCCCCACAATCAGATCGCCAAGTGAATCTACCAGTAACGATCTGGCGTTCCGATCATGAAGCGTATAGAAAATCTTTCCCGTGCCATCCGGCGAAATCACGAATATCCTTCCCTGATCGCCGGTGGCCGCGAAAAGATTGCCGCGCTTGTCGAAGGCCAGCGCCCAGATGTATTTGGTTTTCGGTTCAAAAAATACGCTGCGCTTTCCCTCCGGCGTTACGCGGTAAATTTTCCCGTCCGGCGATGTCGCCACAAAGAGGTCACCCTTCGCATTAATGGCGATATCCTGGGCGGCGAGTTCCGCCGATTCGAATACCGTCGTTGACTTGCCGCTGGCATCCAGGCGCGCCACCCGCGCGGTTGGTCCTCCGGCGGCATATAGTCTTCCTTGCGAATCCATCTTCAACGCCCATAAATAGGCCAGATTGGGATCGGCGAATTGGGCGAATTTGGGCGCGGGTGTGAGCAATCCATCGCTTCGTATGGCCACGCCATCGGCTGTCCCTTTTTCAAATTCGGCGTAACGCGATTGTCGCCAGAAATGGGTGCGTTCGGCATGGGCGGCGATGGCCCCAACCAGCAGCGTGACTACAAGCGCGCAAGCGCAAGATAAACGTTTCATTCGCAAGAAATTATTTCCCCCCAACGCGATTACTGGATCGTAATTGTCAATGATTCCTGCCCGGCCACCACCTGACCCGCCTTCGCGGACCATTCCCCCAGGCGCGATTCGCTTACCACCAGAGTATTTTGCTGCTTTTGCGCGGGCACGATTTGCATCACCGAGGGCGGCGCGCCCGGCATTTCCGTTCCGTTGACCACCAGGGTGGGCATGGATTGCAGCAGGGAAACATACACGCGATCGTTTTCGCGCTCGCTATTCAGCACGTGGATTAATTCATTCAGGTTTACCAGCGGCCCTTGCCCCGCGTTTGCGAAAAATTGCCGCGCCTGATTGAGCGTTACGGCGTCGCTTACCAATACCTGCAGCTCGCCCGGTGATGCGTCGGCCGGCACGGTGATGGGGATCTCCTGAATAAATGGTGCGCCCCGATAGGGCTGCAATAGCGCCTTAATCGAAATCGTTTCGCCGGGATGCACGTCGGTTTTTTCGCTCCACGCGTTTTCTATTTTCGCGGAACGCAATTCCGGCACGACGGTAACACTTAGCGACAAACCTTTCACGGTGATTTTCTCGAAAGGGTTGTTGAAAAGTTGCCCGAACTCCGTCTGGATATCCGACGCCAACTGAAAGCCATCCGGCAACTGCGTATCCGTGGGCGCAAATAGATTGTGAATGGCGATGGCCGGATGCCCGTCGAGATGGATGCTGCCCTCCAGCCGCAGCATCATTCCATCGTTGTAGGCCACATCGCTCACCAGCGTGTTATACGTCGCCAGACCGAGAAGCGTGGGAGTCAGTTTAGGTTGTTCCGCCACTTGGAAATGATAAGTATGCGTCTGGCCCTGGCCATTAATTTCCAACTCCACCGGAATGGTCGCGGGCGATGGACCCAACTTCCCCATAATTCCTGTCGCGCGATCCTCCGTAAGCGTTCCAATATCGCCGCCGGTGGTCATTATTTTTGTGGATTCCATCGCCGAATTCAGCGTGGTCAGGACATGCGCGCGCACCAGCGGCAGCGATACGTCACCCGCGCCCAGCAACTGATGCCCGCAGAGCAGCACCGAATTTCCTGTCACCGCCGTCACCGAACATCCCGCGCTCAGCGACAAATCTCCGCTGACCAGCGCCACTCCGGCCATATCGCCGGGCTTCAGACTGGCGTCATCGGCTTCGGGCTTGGCCGTGCCGCCAGCGGATGCGGATGCCGCCGAAAATCCCAGTTGCGCGAGTTGGTTCGAAAATCGTGCGAGCGCCTCGGGCGCGAGTCCGGCCGCCACCAACGGCAGATCAATGGGCACCAGTGACGCGCCAGTCGGCAGCCCCGCCGCCACCGGGAACGTCGCCTCGCCGCTCAAGGGCTGTGGTTTTGCCTGGGAACGCCAATCTTCCGATTGGCGGCTTTGACGTTCCCCCGGTGTGGACTCATCTTCACCAGAGGCGTTCATTGCCTCGCCAGCGGCCTTCACTGGTTCATTTTCAATTTCGAGCATTTGTTCAATCGGCTGCATGCCCGCGATGGCTTCTTTCGTGAATACTCCCAACTTCAGTGCGATGGCCCCGGCCAGCTTTCCATCGAAATAAACGGGGCTGCCGCTCATTCCCGCCACCACGCCGGAATGTTCCGCCAGCGGCCCTTCCAATCTCACCAGCACAATACTTTTCCGTGGCGCAATCACGTTTTCAAGCACGCCGATAACGGTGACGCCAATTTGCTCCACTTGGTCGCCGGAATAAATCGTATAAGCCACGCCTTTCATTCCCGGCTGAATTTGCGCCAGCGGGAAACTTTTCGGCGCGCTTTTCGTGTCTGCCGCCGCACTCGGAGTGCCTGCCGCTTTTTGGGCGTTGCCTTCGGAAGATCTCGGCGTACCGCCCGCCGCTGATGATTGCTCGGGCTTTACGCCGGCCCGCGCGGGGACCAAAAATAGCAAAATCGCGGTTGAAGGGAAGAGAAGTACAGCCAGCAGAAACAGCGGAACGCGTTGGGATCGCATTTGTCTGACTATCATACGTGCTCTCCAATGGGATGCCAATCGGCGAGGCGGCAGCGTGAGGCTTATCGGGAATCCCCCCGCGGGCCCGGATCATCCTGTAGCATGAGAAAATAGGACAACCCGCCCCCAGCAATTCGTGGTATAAAATTGATAATTGGACTCAATTTGCCTTGCACTGTGAGCACATGCGAAATAGGGCTTGCAGAGGAGGTCGAATGACCGCGACGGCGAGAATTGTGGCGCTTCTGTTTCTGATCCAGATCACCGCCGGGGCGTGTATGCCCCAGTCGAATGATGATGCCCGCATGTGCGCTGAGAATGCCACTGGCACCCCTGATCTGGCATTGCAATACTGCACGGCGGCCATCAACGCCGGCAAATTATCGCCATCCAACCTGGCCACTACTTTCAATAATCGCGGTGACGCTTACGCTGTTAAGGGCGATTACGTCCGCGCCATCAAGGACTATGACCAGGCCATTCATCTCATGCCCGATTACGCGCTGGCCTACAAGAACCGAGGCATCGCCCATGGCACCAGGGGCGATTACGACCTGGCCATTGAGGACTTCGGCCAGGCCCTCATCCTCAAGCCCGACGATGCCAGCGCATTTAACAGCCGCGGCATCGCCTATGGTACCAAGGGCGATAATGACCGGGCCATCCAGAATTTCGATCAGGCCATCCGTCTGCAGCCCGGCTTTGCCGACGCCTTAAATAATCGCGGCAGCGCTTACGACAACAAGGGCGATTTCGAGCACGGAATTGCCGATTTCAACGAGGCCATTCGCCTGAATCCCGGCTATGCCCTGGCTTTCAAGAATCGCGCCATGGCCTATTATCTTACCGAAGATTACGACCGCTCCATTCAGGATTGCGACCAAGCCATTCGTCTGACCCCGGCTGATGCCACGCTATTCCGCCGCAGGGGCAGCGTCTATTGGGGGAAGAAGGACTATTCCAAGGCGCTCGAGGATTATGATCGCGCCGTGCGGTTGAATCCCAAAGATGCGGACTCTTTTAGAGGACGCGGAATTACGTATTTCTTCCTCGGGCAGTTCGACCCCGCCGCCCGGGACACAGCCCTCGCCGCTCAATTGGATCCCACCGACGCTTATTCAGCGCTCTGGCTGTATTTGGCGCAGGCCAAATTAGGCCAGGACGCCAAGGCGTCCCTGGCAAGAAACGCCGCGATGTTGAAAGCGGCGCAATGGCCCATCCCCGTAGTTAGCTTGTATCTTGGCTCCGCGTCATCGCAGGTCGTTTTATCTTCGGCCCAGGACCCCAATCCCAGGAAAGATGTCTTCCAGCGCTGCGAGGCCTACTTTTATATCGGGGAAGATGCCTTGCTTCACGGCCGCAAAGACGAAGCGAAGGCGATGTTTGAGCAGGCCATCGCCACGGGCGTAACCAGCTTCTATGAATATAATGGCGCCATCGTGGAACTGGCTCGCATGAAGGCCCCATTGTAGGCGCGCCTGCCCCCCTTCACCGGCAAGATGCTAAGATTTTCAATGTGCCGCGCACAATCTCGCCGCTCACCCGCCCCATTTCCGGCACTCTCGAAGTTCCCGGCGATAAATCCATTTCCCATCGCTACGCCATCCTTGCCGCGCTAGCCGAAGGGCGCACCGAGATTGCGAATTTCTCCACCGCCCAGGATTGCCAGAGCACACTGGAATGTCTCAAGCGGCTGGGAGTGCGCATCGAAGCCGTAGCCGCCCCTTCCGGCGCTGCCAATCCATCTGGCGCCATACACCCGGCAACATTGCCACCTGATCAGCCCGCCGTCGAAACCGCAAACCTTCTCACCATACATGGCCGCGGTCTGAATGGCTTACGCGGGAGTTTCCGCGCGCTCGACGCTGGTAATTCAGGCACCACCATGCGTTTGCTCGCCGGAGCTCTCGCAGGCCAGCATTTCAATTCCAAAATTACCGGTGACGCCAGCCTGCGCCGCCGCCCCATGGGCCGCGTCATTGCCCCGCTGCGGGAGATGGGCGCGGATATACAGGCGAATGACGGCGAATTGGCCCCGCTGCGTATTCGTTGCTGTGGGCTGCGGCCCATGGACTACTCGCTCCCGCTGGCAAGCGCGCAGGTAAAATCGGCCATTCTGCTTGCGGGACTTTTCGCCGACGGCTGGACCACCGTGCGCGAATCCGCCGCCACTCGCGATCACACCGAAATTGCGCTGCGGGAATTTGGCGCGGAGGTAAGACTGCTTCCAGGCGTCGCATCTGTTCGTGGAATCGCACGCTTGAAACCCCTGGCGTTGCGCGTACCCGGTGATTTTTCTTCCGCTTCGTTTTTTATCGGCGCGGCGTTGATGCATCCTGGCTCGGAGTTGCTTATTTCAAATGTGGGGCTGAATCCCACGAGAACCGCCTTGCTGGACGTCCTGGCCGAATGGGGCGCGCAGCCCCGCGTCGTCTCCGTCCAAATGATCGCCGGTGAACTGGTGGGATCGTTGCTCATTCGCCACGCTCCACTATCCGGAGGAATAATTTCCGGCTCTCAGATCCCCAAACTTATAGACGAACTGCCGCTGCTCGCCGCTCTCGGTCCGTACACCGAGCAGGGAATTGAGATTCGCGACGCGCGGGAATTGCGGGTGAAGGAAAGCGATCGCATCGCCGCGTTGGCGGCAGGTCTTGCGTCTATGGGCGCGCGCGTGGAAGAGTTCCCCGACGGCCTCCGCGTTCTTGGCCGCGCGTCCGTTCAGTCCGGAGCGTGCGCGCCCATGGAGGAATTTTCCGGCAGACTTGCAGGTCTCGCGTCTGTTCAGTCTGGTGCCGGCGCGAGCCCCGTTGGGGTAAGCCCGTTGCATGGTGCGGAACTAGACTCCCGCGACGATCACCGTATCGCCATGGCCCTTAGCATCGCCGCTCTCGGAGCATCCGGCGATTCCGTCATCCGCGATCCCGAATGTGTCGCCGCTTCCTTCCCCGAAATTTTCGCTTTGCTGGAAAGTATTACACGCGTGTCTTAGCTCAATTATGGTTGGTCATTCCGCTCTCGCGGTATCGTGGCCATTCCGCTCTCGCGGTACAGTTGGTCATTCCGAACGAAGTGAGGAATCTGCTTTTGCCGTATCTGTCTTGGCTTTTTCAGAACCAACAGCACTGTGAAACCCGTTCTCTACGGCGCCTGATGAAGTGAGAGCGTTCCATATGATGTTTCGATGTGAATCGGCGGGCCGCCCTTCCCGTAGCTGCCTTGCAGGTGCCCTGAATCTTCTCCGTTTTCCAGAGTCAATCCCGGCCCGTCAAAATCACTTTCAATTTTTCCTGAGCGCGAGCTGGCGTCAATCGTAAAATTCGGCTGCGAAGGCAACGTTAGGGTCACATCGCCCGTGTCATTGACCAAGTGGATTGGCGCGCTCAACGGCTTTGACAGCCGCACGTCCAGATCCCCATGCCGGTCGCTTACGTCAATCGCTCCGGCAATATTTTCGAGCGTGACGTCCTTATCATGCGTGGAAAGTTTGAGCGCGCCGCCAACATCCGCGACCTCCAGGCTGTCCGAGTCCACTTCCATGTGCCCGGTCAATTGGCTGATGGTCGCCTGCGTATGCGAAGAGGTGAACCGCATCTCCCCGGTAACATTGCGCGCCCGAATCGGCCCAAAATATTCTCCCTGCAGCGTGACACTGCCGGTCACGTCGGCGATTTCCACCTGGCCGCCCGCGCCCTCAAGAGTCAAGTTCCCCTGCACTCCACTAATTTCCGCATCGCCATGCCGGCTTTGAATGTCCACGTCTCCCGCGACGTTATGAATCTCGGTGTCTCCCGTGCGCGTAATCACCGTAGCGCCGCCCTTCATATCCGATATGCTCACATCGCCCTGGCCGGTCTGCGCCGCGAGTTTGGCTTCGGCCGGGACCTGAATATCCAGGTCAACCCGCGCGTCAGGACTCGGAAAGCTCCCCGCCGGCTGCACCGAATAGCCCCCCGATTGACGTACAATCGCCACGTCAATTCGCTGCGCCATTCGTTGCGCGTCATTTTTGTCCCACGCGTAACCCATGCGCTTGGCCACCACGTGCAGCATGTTGTCTTCGCTGTTGTGGACGGTAATATCTCCCGCCGGAATATTCACCTGTATTTGATCGCCTGCCTGCACCGCAGTACCCGGAAGCTCTTCCGAGGAAGTGGCGCTTTCGCGCATCCAGTCGGGTGAAATTCCCCAGTCTGCGGCGTGGCTGCTGAAATGGTTCCACACGATTGCCCCCGAAATGAGCAGAACCAGCGCCACCACAATTACAAAATCGCTTCCGCTGAGCGCACGGAAAGGCCGTCCCGCTTTGCGTGCCGCGCGCTGTTCGAGCAGTAGTGTCAATCCCCAGAAAATCAGCAGCACCGGCCAGTACCGCGCCAGAAAGCTCCCAATGGCCAAGCCGGGGAAAAATCGCCTGCTCAATAGCAGCGCGCCAAACAAGATCAGCAGGATCCCCGTAAACAACGAATTTCGGGAATGTCTGTGGCTGGCCACTTGACCGCCGGGGATATATGCTTCGGTCATTGGCGTGTCACAGGGCAGGCGTGTCCGTCGGAGGGCATCATGTATTGCAGCACTTTCCACACCCCCAGCACGATCAGGATCACCGGCCACAACTCTCCGAACCGGTAGGAAGTGAATTGCTGCACCAGAAAGAGGGCGCCAATCGTGACCAGCATCACCGGGCCGAGCAAGCTTGAAAATCTGCACCTTATGCACGTACATCGAAATCTTGAAGACATAAATTCCTCCGCTACCGGTGGACTAGGAACAGTCCCGGTCCGACGTCACCTTCCTGATAATCAATCCCACGCCAATCGCGATCAGTATTAGCGGCCAGCCCTTGTCCACCCAATCGTCGCGAAGTACCCCGAAATTTCCCAGCAGGAACAAAATTCCCAGCCCGATCAGCACGATGGCTCCAATCGGATTGAATCGCCGATTGGGTTTCCCATATGCAGGTGGAACGCCACCCCCCACGCCATGCCCGCCAGCGGGTATTGCGCTGCCCGCCAATCCCGCGCCAGTCATTCCCGCGGTTACCGCTGAATCGAATGTCGCGCCGGAAGCCACAGTTCCAGCAGGCGCTCCATAAGGATAGTTGCCATAGGGCGCGCTGCCGTAGGGCATTGTGCCCACCGCCGCGGCATGTTGCGCGCGAGCGGTACGGTAAGCCTCAATTGGCATATAGAAATAAAATCCCGCCAGCGCCACACCTAATATCGGATAGAGAGCTGTCGGCAAATCCTGAGTCAGCGCGGCAATGATGCCGCCAAAAATCAGCACGTGGACCAGCCCCTTCATATATTCGCCGTTGTAGACCGCGCCCAGGCCGGGAATGAATCCCAGCGCGCACGCGAGTGCCGCGTGCCCGTCTCCGTGGCGGCTGGCCAATGGAGGTAGCGGTGGCATCGCCGCACCTGGCGCGGGCGCCACTCGTTGGGCCAAGCAATCTTCACAATAGAGCGCGCCGCGCACTTCGCGCGTGCATTGCGGGCACATGGGCTTGCCGCAATTGCGGCAATACCCGGTTGCGGTAACGTCTTGATGGACAGCGCAGTTCATTACAAATCCCTCCCTGGGGCTGGCTCGCCGTCAAACTTCGCTGGGAGCTCAATCCCGCCTTCCTTGTCCAGCCACAGGCTGTCTGGCGAATTGCCTGACCACTGCTCCTGTGATTCGCCTGGCGTATTCTCCAGCGCCACATACTGATAGGTTCGATTGGAGCTTTGTCCTGGCGTTCCTTCCTGCTGTGATTTTTGCTCTGGCGATGCGTGGGGATGGCTTGGCTGCTCTGCCGGCGGCGCTTCGGGACGCAAGCGTGATTGAATCTCATACACCACGCGGAGGTCATTCACATATTTTGCGCCGCGCGCGTACACCAGATGCGTCTGCCGGTCCACACTGTGATAAACCTCTTGCGGACTCAGCACTGTCTTCTTCCACCGCACCGGTACCGCGAATTGCAGCACCACCGCTAGCGAGAATGCCGCTGCCGTCGCTCCCAGTGCGAATTGCGGCCTTAACACCGGACGCAGCCATTGCACCCATTTGCCCCAGGCCGCTGTCCGCTTGCGCGGACCAATGGTCGCGTCCCCCAGGGTCGAGTCAAGGATGCGCCGCGTCAGGTGCGCGGGAGGATCGATTTCTTCCAGGCCGCGCAGATGCAGCAGCATATCGCGTACCAGCAAAAGCATCGGCTGGCAATTGGCGCAGCTATTAGCGTGTGCCTCGAAAGCGCGCGCTTCTTCCGGATTCAGCGCGCCTTCCAGGTAATCGCTAAGCCTTTCTTCGGATTGTAGGCATGTCCATTCCATTTTCGTTCTCACTGGGTATTGTTGATTTTCTTCTTGCCTTTCTGTTCCTCTTCACCCACATCTCCCCACATGTCCTTTCGCGCGGGAATTTAAGCCGGCCCCACTCCCATTTCCGTCAGCACCTTGGCCATTTCGATGCGGCCGCGATTGATCCTTGATTTCACCGTACCTTCCGGCACGTCCATCACGTGCTGAATCTCGGCATATTCCAGCCCCTGCAAATCGCGCAAAATCACCGCTTCGCGCAAATCGGGAGAAAGCTTCATCAATGCCGCTTGCACTTGCGCGCTCAGTTCCGCGCCCAATGCCAGTTTCTCCGGGCTTCTTCCCCCCGAAGGCTTTGCTTCCACGTAGGGCAGAGCATCGTCCAGCGAATCGGTCAGCCGGTCGCGGCGCGTGCGCCGGTAATAGTCCACCAGCAAATTGCGCGTCACCCGCGTCAACCATGTGGCAAACGCGCCCTGCACCGATTGATAGCTGGCCAGTGTGCGATAGACCCTCAGAAAAACTTCCTGGGAGAGGTCCTCCGCATCCGATCCGCGCCCTGTAAACCGGTAGCATTGGTTGTAAACTCTTCGCGTGTGTCGGTGAACAAGCTCCTCCCACGCCGCCGTATCGCCCTGAAGGCAATGCTGCACCAGTTGGGCGTCCGGCTCCAATCTCAATTCGCCTCGGTAGCTGTTTCCACTTCCGCTTCAACTTCCAACCTCAATGAGAATAACGTACCTGCACCCCCAAATGTTCCTTTCGCGCTATTCACCATAAGCAGGCCAAGTATCCGCATTTGCCTTTTCCGTCCCTTTGCTTTTCTCTTGCCTTATATCGCGCGACTCGCAGCGCGTTGTCATTCCTAGTCCGCCCCTTACGATTCGTAACGCATGTGGAGTGCGGCGACTTGCCGCCGCTTGCCTTCGCCTCGCCTTTGCCTTGTTCTTGCGTTCTTGTTTGCGCCCTTGTAGCGGCCGCATTCATGCGGGCGGATTTACGCCTTTGTTTTTTCAATCCTGCCGCTCTGGACCCGTCGCCTTTCCAGCGCCCTGCACCCTCGCCCCTTAACCTCCCGCTCCATTTATCGCCACGCCCCAACCCTGTCATCCTGAGCGCAGCGAAGGATCTGCATTTGCCTTTCTCCGTACCTTTGCACTTGCCTTATGTAGGCCCGGCTTCGGACCCCGGCATCTTGCCTTTTGACCCGTTGCCCCCACCGGAACCACCCATCTCCCTTACACCTCCGCTGAATTCGTCATTCCAAATCCCTTGGGGATGAGGAATCTCTCTTTCTTTTCCTTCCGCTCCCAGCCCTCCGCACCACCCGCCTTCCGCCCTTCTTGCGCTTGGCCTGCCGCCATGAATAGACTGTATTGGGAGCGTTCCCATGAAAAAATCACCACTACGCGTCCTCGCCATTGACGTCGGCGGCACGCACATCAAACTCCTCGCCACCGGCCATCGTACCCCCATCAAAATTGACTCCGGCCCGAGAATGACAGCCCGCCAAATGGTCGCCGACGTCCTCCGCGCCGTCACCCAATGGCAATACGATGTCGTTTCCATCGGTTATCCCGGCCCTGTACTCCACGGCAAGCCCGTAACCGAGCCCCACAATCTCGGCGGAGGCTGGGTCGGCTTCGACTTCCGCAAAGCCTTCCATCATCCTGTCAGGATCCTCAATGACGCGGCCATGCAAGCCCTCGGCAGCTACCACGGCGGCCGCATGTTGTTCCTCGGCCTGGGCACGGGTCTCGGTACCGCGCTGATTGTGGACGGAATCCTGCAGCCCCTCGAGCTCGCCCATCTTCCTTACAAGCATGGCCGCACCTATGAGGACTACGTCGGCAAAGCGGGTCTGAAGCGCCTGGGCAAGAAGAAGTGGCGCCGCCACGTGATGGACGTGGTGAGGGAACTGAAAGCCTCGCTCGAAGCCGACTACGTCGTCCTCGGCGGGGGCAATGCCAAACTCCTGCACCGCCTTCCCAACGGCGTCCGCCGCGGCGAAAACACCAATGCCTTCCTCGGCGCCTTCCGCCTCTGGCGCCATCCGAGGACGGGAGAAACAAGGTGACGGAACGATTGAGAGATTGTTATTCTGATTGGGATTAGAGAAGTTTAGTTGCCGCCCTACACAGTTATCAAGATGCTTCCGTGGTCAGATCCTAAATGCGGCCCATTCATGTTCAGGGGCGTCCGACAAGGGCCCCGACAGTACGATCCACGAGGTCGTCTGACATCTTAACGATTCTCAACCATGGCTGACGCTCACTTGAGACTCAGGATCGGGAGAGTCACCCCCCCCCCGCCAATCGGGAGATTGGCGTTCCCAGAGAGAGCCGCCGCACCCCAGGTTGCTGAGTGCGTCTCACTGATCGGATTGATGCTTGCGGTAGATGATTGGGTTGGATCATCGCGTGCGCTTGACAGTGCCGCGCGGCGCTGTCACGATTCGCGGCAGTGCGAACCGGACTCCGCAAAGCCCTGATCACTCTCGCTGGCCTGGGGGTTATCCTCCTGGCGATTTACAAGCTGCGCAACAGCATCCACCTGGCCGGCTTCCGCTGGGCGCTGCTGTGGGACGTGCCGCGCCACGCTCGCCTCGGCTACTTGCTGCTCGCGGTGGTGATGATTTACATCTGCTACGGCGTCCGCGCTGTCCGCTGGACGTTCTTCGCGCGCAGAACCGGCCCCGCCCATTTCCGCAATATCTATCCCTGCACGCTGATGGGATTCGCCTGCCTCTTCCTCCTGGGCCGCGCGGCGGAGCCCATTCGTCCGCTGCTGATTTCGCGCAAGGACAAAGTGCCGGTCGGCAGCGTCTTCGGCACCTACGTCCTCGAACGTATCTACGATCTTTCGGCCACCGCTTTCGCGGCGGGTTTTGCGCTGCTGATGGTGGGGCGCGGCGCTCCCGTAAGCGGCACGGCGGGTCCGCTGCTGGCCTTCGCGCGCCATGCCGGAGAAATGCTTCTTCTTGGCGCGGTCGGGGCTATTGCGTTCCTGATATACCTCCGCATCCACGGAGCGGGAGCACTGGGCGCGCGCCTGGAATCGCTGGGGCGCACGCGTCCCCGCATCGCGCGTGTCGCCGGCCTATTCAACTCTTTCGCCAGCGGGCTGCACGCCATTCGCAACGCCGGCGATCTCGCCATCTCCATCGTGCTGACCATCATTCACTGGGGCTGCAACGCGCTGATTTACATTTGGGTATCGCACGCCCTCGGCGGCAGAATGGCGGCGTTCACGTTTACGGACGCACTGCTGATTATGACCTTCACAATGGTAGGCTCGGCACTACAATTGCCAGGTGTTGGCGGGGGATCGCAATTGGCGACGTTTCTGGTGCTCACCGCCGTGTATGGTGTCTCCAGCGAAACGGCCGCGGTGATGGCTATCGTAATTTGGCTGATTACCTTCGCGGAGGTGACACTGGCAGGCGTGCCGCTGCTGATCCACGAAGGCTGGTCGCTGGGAGAATTGCGCCGTATGGCCAGCGCGGAGGAAATTGCCGAAGAGCATGGCGGCCATATAAAGCCGCCCGCTCCTCAGCCCTTAAGGGATGACGTGAAGGCCAACCAATGAGGTGCCCATTCTGCGGCCATTCTGACGATAAAGTGGTGGACTCGCGCGAAGGGCAAACAGGCGACACGATTCGCCGCCGCCGTTCGTGCCTGAAATGCGGGCGGCGGTTTACCACCTACGAGCGCATTGACGAAATTCCCTACATGGTCATCAAGAAGGATGGCCGGCGCGAAAAATTCGAGCGCCACAAAATTTTGCAGGGCCTGCTGCGCGCGTGCGAAAAGCGGCCCGTGTCCACGCCCAAGCTCGAAGCGCTGGTGGACGACGCGGAGCGCTTCGTCAGCGACGCCGCCAATCGCGAGCGCACCACCACCGAAATCGGCGAGTTGCTGATGTCGCGCCTGAAAAAACTCGATAAAGTCGCCTATGTTCGCTTTGCCTCGGTCTATCTGGATTTCAAGGACGTAAAGGAATTTATGGCCGAGCTAAAGGGATTATTGAAGGGTCGCGCGCATCGGTAAAGGCGGGAAGGGAATTCACCCGGCGGCAATGCAAGGGGCCGCGCGAGAACACGCACAGGGGGAAATGCCTGTGCTGCCCGGCGTCGCGAAAACCGGCGTCGCTCCCACGCTTGAAACAGGGGCTTCGCGTGGCTTCGGCTGCGCAACCTCGCCGCCCAACGTCGCCCTCCAAATTGGCTGCCGCCAATTTGTCTCCTTGGCTCCGCAATCGGCTCTTGACCTGTTTCCGCTGGTGCGTTATCTTCGCGCATCCAAATTTCGCGCACCAAAATCCTTTTCGGAGGCTCGATGGATTCGAAATCCGTACTTGATTATGCCGCCAAGCACGACGCCAAAATGCTGGACATCCGTTTTGTGGACGTTCCCGGCATCTGGCAGCACGTGAGTTTTCCCATCCACCAGCTCACTCACGACGTTTTTACCGATGGTTTCGGAATGGACGGCAGCTCCATCCGCGGATGGGCCGCCATCCACGAATCGGACATGCTGCTGATGCCCGACGCCAACACCTGCTTCATGGACCCATTCCGCGACGCCGCCACGCTGGTGATGATTGCCGACGTCATTGATCCGCTCACCCGCCAGCCCTATTCCCGCGATGCCCGCCACGTGGCCCGCCGCGCCGAAAAATATCTCGCCGCCAGCGGAGTGGCCGATCAGGCGTTCTTCGGCGCGGAAGCCGAGTTTTTTATTTTCGATAGCATCCGTTTCGATAACAAGGAAAATCACGCATACTACTTCATTGATTCCGACGAAGGACGCTGGAATTCCGGCCGCGACGAGCACAATCTGGGCTACCGTCCGCGTTTCAAGGAAGGGTATTTCCCCGTGCCGCCCACCGATCATTACATGGACTTGCGCGCGGATATGTCCATGCAGCTACAGGCCGCCGGCCTGCACGTCGAATGTCATCATCACGAAGTAGCGACCGCGGGCCAATCCGAAATTGACATCAAGTTCGAAACGCTGTTGCGCGCCGCCGACGCCATGATGATTTTCAAGTACATTGTGCGCAACGTCGCCAATCAGTACGGCAAGACGGTCACGTTCATGCCCAAGCCGGTGTACGGCGACAATGGCAACGGCATGCATGCGCACCAGTCGCTGTGGAAGGGCGGGAATCCACTCTTCGGCGGCGATGGCTATGCGGGGCTGAGCCAAATGGCCCTGTGGTATATCGGCGGACTGCTGAAACACGCCGCGGCCATCGTTGCTTTTGCCGCGCCGACCACCAATTCGTATAAGCGGCTGGTGCCGGGATTCGAAGCGCCGGTGAATCTGGCCTATTCGCGGCGCAATCGTTCGGCGGCAATTCGCATTCCGATGTATTCGAATAGTCCCAAGTCCAAGCGCGCGGAGTTTCGTCCGCCGGACGCCTCCTGCAATCCGTATCTCGCTTACCCCGCTATGCTGATGGCCGGTCTCGACGGTATCGAAAATCAGATTGATCCCGGCCCGGCGCTGGATAAGGACCTCTTCGAAATGTCACCCGAGGAGTTGAAACACGTTCCCTCATTGCCCGGCTCGCTTGAGGAAGCGCTGCACGCGCTCGAAGGCGATCACCAGTTCCTGCTCAAGGGCGGAGTCTTCACCCAGGAGTTCATCAACCTGTGGATTAACTACAAAATGAAAAACGAGGTGAACGTCCTCCGGATGAGGCCCCACCCATACGAGTTCCACTTGTATTACGACATTTAGAATTTTCTGGAGTACGGCGGCTTGCCGCCGCGCATGTCATCCCTGGGAACGCCAATCTCCTGATTGGCGGGTTGCGCGACGTTGAACGATGGGTGCGCCGCGCTTCTCTGCAATGTCGCTCCTTGCGGGCGGCATCTGTCTTTTAGTTTTGTCGGATGATCGTGTAGCGCCGGGCTTCAGATCCGGCATCTTTCATTTCGATTGTAGCGGCCGCCTTTAAGCGCGCGACCTCGCGTTTTGGAGAGCGGGTACAGTCGCCCCCGAGTCATCCTTAACGAAGTTAGGGATCTACTTTCTGTTTTAATTTGTAGTTTTGGAGTGCGGCAGCTTGCCGCCGCGCATGTCATCCCTGGGAACGCTAATCTCCCGATTGGCGGCTGGCCCCCGGTGCGCGGGTTGCGATGTCGTCCTAAACGCAGTTAAGGTTTATCAGCGATATAATTCCCGAAAGCAGCTTACGTTTTAACATCGAAAGGAGAATGATCATGCCAAAGTTTCTAATCGAACGCGAAATTCTCGGAGCGGGCAAGTTGAGCGCCGCGGAACTGCAAGGCATTTCACAGAAGTCATGCAGCGTCCTGCGCTCGCTGCCCCAGGTCCAGTGGGTGGAAAGCTACGTCACCGACGACAAAATTTATTGCGTCTATATCGCGCCCGATGAAGCGGCCCTTCGCGAACACGCCCGCCAGGGCGGCTTCCCGGCCAACTCCGTTTCCGTCATCCGCCGCATGATTGATCCCACTTCCGCAGAGATACCCGCGCTATAGTGCCAAGACTACAAATGTAATAGCCTGACACGCTATATCCGGATTTTTTCACTGTTATTTCACTGTTCTCAGTGAGGGGATCAGCACTATTTCTTCGCTCCACCGGGCCAAGTTGAGGCGAAAAAAATGCTTGCTGGAGAAATTTCTACATAGGCAAAGTTGGGAAGCGTAATACGACGGGACACACTTGCGGCGCGGGAGCAATTTCCCGCACTCCATAGCCCACCAATTTCATCCTCGGTTGCTAATCGCTACAAAACGCTGGGCTCGTAATAATCATTGCGACGGCTACTATCGCGTGATAGGCTCGCTGGCAAGCTGGCATCCACTACTGTTGCGCAGCTAGTTTCGTCGCACTCGCGCGTTGCTCGCCGTTCGGAGGTTCTCCACGAAACGTATCGCAATAATCCTGTCGGCAACGGCGATGTCCGCTGGAGTGGCGCTTTGCGTGCCCGCGATGCGGCTGCCATCGCTGACGCCGCTAGCCCGCGCACCTCGGATGGCCACAACGCGATTGACACTTTCTGCCGTAAGCGCGCCGCTGCAAAGTACGCTGACTTCGTCTCCTGGTTTCGCGTCTCCGGCATTAGCGCAAATGCTAAATTCGATCGGCACCGCAAAGCAGCAGTCGGCCGGTCCAAACGCCGCACATCTGTTTCGTGACGCAGTCCCATATGGCGCGGGCGCCGATCCGCAATCGGTGGCGGTGGGGGATTTGAATGGCGACGGCCATCCCGACGTCGTGACAGCGAACCTCATTGGTAATACCGTAAGCGTGTTGCTGAATAACGGCGACGGAACGTTCGCGGACCATGTGGATTATGCCACGGCGGCGGGACCGGATGCCTTGGCAGTCGGAAGTCTGCACGAAACAGGGGTCCTCGACATCGTGACCGCGAACAGCGGAAACAACACCGTCAGCGTTCTGTTGGCCGACGGAAATGGGACATATTCCACCCATGTGGATTACCCAACGGCGGTTCACCCGCGCGCGGTGGTGATCGCCGATTTTAATGGCGATGGCATATTGGATTTAGCTACGGCGAATGAAGGAAGCAGCGGGCGCGGCGCGACAGTAAGCGTGTTGCTCGGCAAGGGCGACGGCACATTTCAAAAGCACGTTGACTATGCCACCGGGAAATTCCCCGACTCACTGGCGGCCGGCGATTTCAACAAGGATGGAATCGAAGATTTGGTGACGGGGAATACTACGGCCAGCGTCAGCGTCCTGATTGGTAAGGGCGATGGGACCTTCCAATCGCACGTGGACTATACGACGGGAATCTATCCCACCGGCGTGGTGGTGGACGATTTCAACAGCGACGGGAATCTGGATGTGGGCACCGCGAACGACAGCGCCAATACCGTAAGTATTCTCCTTGGAAACGGCGACGGCACCTTCGGTACACATACGGATTACAATGCGGGATTCGGCCCCTATGCAATTGCTGTGGGCGATTTCAATGGAGACGGCAAACTCAACTTGGCAACAACCAGCGGAAAGCAAACGGTGAGCGTGCTCCTTGGCGACGGAAAAGGAGGCTTTTCCACTGTTAACACTGGCTACGGCACGGGCCCCGACGCGCTCTCAATCGCAGTGGCAGATTTCAACGGAGACGGCAAGGCGGATGTCGTGACTCCGGCATTTATTACCGATGCCAGCACGGTAAACATCCTCTTGGGTAATGGGGATGGTACCCTGCGGACGCGGCTGGACGTTAGCCTGGAACAGGACAATGGACCGGTCGGGGTTGCCGTGGCCGATTTAAACCACGATCGCAATGCCGACATTGTGGTGGCTAACAACTACTACGGTTACACGGATGCCGTTGCAGTAGTACTAGGAAATGGTGACGGCACATTCCAGAAACCAGTCTATTACACGGCCAATTGGGGGCCTATAGCCGTTACCATCGGTGACTTCAATGGTGATGGTAAACCCGATATCGCCGTGGCGGACGCGTGCGCGAATATTTACGGGTGCGAAGGGAGCGGTCCGGGGGCGGTATCAATTCTGTTGGGCAATGGTGACGGCACCTTTGGCGCGCACGTGGATTACGCCACGGGCATCTCTCCGCAATCCGGTGCCACAGGCGATTTTAGAGGTGACGGAAAGCTGGATTTGGTCACCACCAATCTTGGAGACGGATTGATCAGCGTCTTGTTGGGGAACGGCGATGGCACGTTTCAGGGGCAAGTAGAATATTCCCCCGGTTTCGAAGCCGGCTACGTGCAAGTGGGCGACTTCAATCGCGACGGGAAGCTGGATATAGCGGTGTCAAGTTGGCAGGGAAACATGGTCAGTATCCTGCTTGGAAATGGCGACGGAACATTCAAGCCTCCCATGATTTACAGTTCTGGAGCCTGCGATGGCCCCCTCGCTGTGGGAGATTTAAACCACGATGGCAAGCTGGATCTGGCAATTGCTGGTGGAGAAATATGTGTAATGCTGGGCAATGGCGACGGAACTCTGCAAGGCTCGATCGCTTACTCCGCTGGCGGCAGTCCCGATTCCGTAGTGATCGGCGATTTTAACAATGATGGCAATCAGGATTTAGCGGTTGCGGATGGTTCTGGCGCGGCCGCCAGCGTTTTGCTCGGCAACGGGGATGGAACCTTTCAACCGTTCGCGAGTTTTGGGGTCGGCATGCAGCCAGGATGGATAGCGGCCGGCGATTTTAACAATGATGGCGCTACGGACTTAACGACACCAACTTCACACCCAGCACAGTGAGTATTTTACTGAATAATTCCGGCACCAAAGTAACATTGACGAGCGCACCCAATCCATCCACAAAGGACCAGCCTGTAACGTTCACGGCAACAGTTACTGGGTCATTGGAGGGCCAGCCCCTTCCGACTGGCACGGTCAGCTTTGAGATGGGCAGTGGCAGACGTTCCGTTGCGCTGGTGAATGGAGTAGCCACGTACACCACCTCCAAACTGCCCGCCGGCACTGACAAGGTAACCGCGCGTTACCTGGGCGATGAGAATTTTATCGCGAATAGCTCCCAGCAAATTCTACAAGTAGTCAACCAGTAACAGGCGCATCCCCGAATCCGCCTACCGCCGCCCTACTTGGGGGTGTCACTGTCGTCGGGGGTGTTTTGGTCTGCCTCACTATTGGAATCGAATTCTTGCGAGGAATCGGGCTGGCCAGCGATGGTTTGGGGGCTGAACCTGAACTGTTTGACCTGGTGAGGGCTGAGCGGATTGGTTTTGCTGAGCCTGTAGCGCTTAAGCCTGTTGTTCCTGTTGGTGGAGAAATTGGGCGGCCATTTCGCGCACCTGCTCGCAAAAGGAGAATCCAGCAAGCCAAAGGCTGGCCCTTCGTCTGCCAATGCTGATTCAGGGTAAAGGGGCAGCGGTGACGCTACATAGCCAACTCCGGAAGGCGGAACGCACAGGCGCACAGTCGACGGCGCGGGAGCAAACTCCCGCACCCCATAACCGCACCAATTTCATCTCCAAAATGGGATCAAACAATAATGCCGCCCGGAGGCGGCATTATTGATAAGCAGCGTAATACAGACCGCGAATCATATGACGGATCAGCGGTTACTGAGTCAGGTAGCGCGCGACAACGAAGTTATCGAGGAATTCACCAGTATTGGCGCCGGTGTTTCCCACAGCCACGATTTTTCCGTCGGTTTGCAGAACCAGCGATGAAATCCAGGACACAGTATTGCTTCCCAAAGTGGTAGTCACTTTGCCCCCTGTACCGAAAGTCGGGTCCAGCCTTCCGGCGCTGGTGTAGCGGGCCAATGCGAAGGAGGTCGCAAAGCTCCCCGTGCCGGTAATGGTCTGCCCCGCAACAACGATGTCGCCATTGGTTTGAATCACCAGCGCGAAACCTGCGGCAGCCGGTGGAAACCCTGTGATGACTCCGCCGCGTGTGCCAAAACTGGTATCAATGCCGCTGTTGGTGTTGTAGCGGACCAAGCCGAACCCCGTCTGGTTGCTGCCGACAATCAACTGACTGTTGATGGTCCCGGCAACCACGATTTTGCCGTCACTTTGGAGGGCGATGCCAGCCACCGAGGTCACGCTTGCCGCTTGCCCCGAGATGCCAAAGCTCTGATCCAGGCTGCCATTCGTCTTGTAGCGCGCAATCACGCCTTGTGACGCGGCTGGCAACTGGGGTGGGACTGTTGATACCTGGTGTGACGCGGATGAGCCACTGGTGATGAGTATCTTGCCATCAGGTTGTAACACGATCCCGCTGGCAAAACCACCGCCCAAGGGAGCGATTCCATCAGTCCCGAAGGTTGGATCCAGCGCGCCTTCCGCGGTATAACGTGCCATGACGCTATTGCCCGTTACAATTATGTCGCCGTCGGGCTGGATAGCCATAGCTGCTGGGCCTCCCTCGCCGTTCACTTGGTTTGAGACCGCAAAGCCGTTGATGCCGAAAGTAGTGTCCACGGAGCCGTTGGAGTTAAACCGGCCAATGGATCCTCCTGTAATCCCCTCGGCGGCGGCGACGATCTTTCCGTCCGACAGCACGGCTATGCCATAGACCTCGGCAAATTCAACGCCAAAGTCGTTGGTCACGAAGCCCCCCGAGCCGAAGGTGGTATCGAGGGTGCCATTGGTGTTGAGCCGCACCAGGGCAACCGTCTGGCTTACCCCGCTTGGAACAGCTCCGCCGGCAATGATCTTGCCATCACTCTGGAGAGCGACTGCGATGGCAATCGAGGCATCCACTTGGGTGAAGTTCGTGGTAAATATGCCATTATTTCCAAAAGTTGGGGCCAGGCTGCCGGCCTGCGCCATGGCGGTTTTCGAAGACCCCGCAATGCCCAGGCAGAGAAGCAAGCAAAACAGAGCACGGCCTCCGAAGGTGAATTTGGGTTGGCTGCCGTTGATTGGCGATTGGTGTTTCAGGAAAGCTAATAGTCTCATGTGTGATCTCCTTGAACATCCGTTGCGCGAGCCTGACAGGAAAGCGGATATTGCATCCACCACCCTCCCTGTAAAGGTGTGACGCGTCTTGCGGGATTAACCATACGCGTCAGTTGCTGCGGGTTGTGTCACCGTCATGCAAAATTATTGTCATTTGCCTTAAGGTTGTTGTTGAGTTTGACCCTATCAATTAGCTCTTTCTGGTGGCCCAACCCATCTCCAGCCTGGTGGGGAACCAGAGCACAATCTACGTGTATACGCCTCAGGGTGGCATACTTGAGGTTCTCAACGGACTCAACTTCTATACCCAAAGATTTGACGTGTTTCCCGTGCATATTGCCCTTCACCCCAGCGACCGCAGCGGTTTCGTGGACGTGACCAACTCAATCGGGGTGGGCCAACTCCAGTCATTTACGTACTAGAAAAAACGCGTAAACGTCGGCCACGCGAGCCGAACAAAGTAGAGACAGACTACTTGGGTGTGTCGCTATTGTCGTCGTCGGGGGTGCTCTGGTCGGCGTCACTATTGGAATCGGAGTCTTGCGGGGAATCGGGCTGGGCAGCGATGGTTTGGGAGTTCTGCCCCGGTTGATTGGGCTGAACCTGAATTGTTTGACCTGGTGATGGCTGAGCGGCAGGTTGGTCTTGCTGAGCTAGTATCGCTTGAGCCTGTTGTTCCTGTTGGTGAAGAAATTGGGCGGCCATGTCGCGCACCTGCTGGTCTTGATCAGACGCGGCTTGCTGCACAATCGAGGACGCCCAGGGAAAACGCGCTGCTGCCTGCAGGACGCTGAGACGAATATTTCGGTCAGGGTCAGACATCGCCTGCAACATGAACCGTAGCGAATCCTGTCCATAATTGGGAAGCGACTGTACGGCGTATGCCTTTACACTGGCGACGGAGCTATCCATGGACTGGCCTAGGGCGTTCAAAATCGTGTCAGGGTCAGCGCCGGAACGCTGGAGCAAAGCAAGCGACTGCACGGCTACCTGAGCATCGATACTACTTGTCGCCGGCAACAGAGCGTCAATTGCAGCCTGGAGGTCAATGGCCTTCAGTAGATCAAAGGCGTTTTGCTGAATCTGGGAATCGGGATTGGTGATGGCGGTCTTGAGCGTCTGCTGATCGCCGCGCGCCGCAGCCTGCTTGAGTTTGGTAATGGCGGCTTGTTCTTCGGGAGAATTGTCATCCCAGTCGTCATCATCGGCACCCTTTCCAGCGGGGCCAGGAGCAACAGCGGGAGCGGGCTTGGGCAAATCGGGTACGGCCCCGCCGCGAGCCAGAATCATAAGCTGTCCTCGGCGGCCCAGAGAAGGATTGGGCTGGGCGAAAGCATAGTCCCACCCTGGAAGGAGCAGGTCGAATGCCTGGGGAAGGTTTTGACTCGCAAAACTTATGCTGGCGCGCCCGTTGATTTTATCGAGGCCGACGACATCCACATCGGCTATATGGGCCACATGCTGAATAATTCGGGAGAGCGGGTAATCATCGGCGCGAACGGATAGCTGATTATTGCGCCATTCGACGTGCGGAGGGGGACCAAGGGGCGCCACGGTTTGTGACGCGGGTGGGGCCGCCGCGCCTTGCTGCGGAAGCGGAAGTGCGGGGGCGGGCGGGACGGTAGCGTTGGAAGGAGAAATAGGCGCAGGGCCGCGACCGGGTGAGACAGAATGAGGCAACGCGTTCTGGGGTGAAGCGGGCGAAGGAGCTTGTGCGTGGGACGATACCGGCAGAGATAGCATTATTGCCGGCAGCACAAAGGTCCAAGTTAAGAGCGAGGCCATGCGGCACCAAGCCGAGTTACGAAATGAAGACCGCTGGACTAGCGTTCGCACGAGTACATCGTGAGATGCGCGGGAGTGAATGTCAAGATGTATGAAGAGATGCGAGTGCCGGGTTAAGTTGCGAAACAAGGTCAGGCCATTTGGGCGAATTCAGCGCGGATGTAGGCGCAGGACAGAAGTGCCGGCGACATAGGCGAAACCGTAAGCGCCCAGAACCGCGATCCCGGTGAATACGGGATGGCGTGAAGCCAGTTCCAGTTGGGTGGCGGAATGAACGCGAGAGATAAGCCAGAATACCATGGAGTGATTCGGAATAAATCCAGCGGAAGATGATTGAGGATGAGCGAGCGGCAGGGCGGAGACGCCATGCCGCAGGGCGCTGGCGGCGAGAGCGTGGGAAGCCAATGCGAAGCGCACTCCCCAGGCGAGAGCCGCGGAGGCCAGAGCAGTGCTCCAAACGCGAGCGGAATAACTGACCGGCAGGCCGGTCGGTCCGATGCGGCGATTCAAAGCGCGGCGAAGAAGCAGGAATTCAATCCAGCCAGCGATGCCGGCGGTGATGGTGAGGCCGGCCGTTCCCCAACGGGGTGAAATCCCCAGCCAGTGCGGCGCGTGCAACGCGGCGAGATAACCCAGCACGGTGGTGAGCGCGACGCGAATGATGGCGAAACGCAGTGGCGTTCGGGTATCGCGAAGAGCGTAAAAGGTGGAAGAATAAAGCCGGCCAAGCGTTGACGCCAGCAAACCAACGCCGGACCCCGCCAGGATTCCCCAAACATACATTGCATCAGCGTGAGTGAAACGGCCGGACTGATAAATAGCGGCGGCGACCACATCTCCCAGCGCGAGAAAGGCGACCGCTGACGGCACGACGAAGTAAGCGATGCGCCGCAATCCGGCGTCCAGGCGCGTGCGAAGCGCGGCGTAGGCGCCCGCATCCCATACGACGGCGCTGGACATCACCGGCAATTCCGCAGCGGATACAGACATACCGAAGAGGCTGACCGGCAGGGTATAAATCGTCTGCGCATACGCGAGCGCGGCTACAGCGCCGGTAGGCAGAAGGCTGGCGAGAAGCGCGTCCACGTAGGCGCTGAGCTGGACGACTCCACGGCTGATGAATACGGGCGTGAAATTGCGGACGATGGTTCGAACACTCTCCGATCCCCACGCGAAAAGTCTTTGGGGAAGGGCGGACGCACCCGGCCCAATCAAGCGAATGACCATGGGGAGCTGAATGGCGAACTGAAATCCGCTGCCTAATACGGAGCCCCACGCGACGGTGCTGGCAAGATGAAATTGATGCTGGCGGCCGCCGAAAGATAGCAAGGTGGCGATGATGGCGGCGTTCCACGCAACGGGCGCGGTGTAGGAAATAAAAAACTTGCGGTGGCTATTCAAGACGCCGAGGCACCACGCGGAAAAAACCAGCAGGCCGGCGCCCGGAAAGAAAACGCGGACAAGATGGATGGTCAGTTCGCGCTTTGCGCCGGAAAAGCCGGGAGCGATCGCGTCAATCAGCCAGGGCGTGGTGAGTACGCCGAACAGCACCAGCAGGGAAGTAATCATGGCCAGGAGGGAAGCAACGGCGAGAGCGGCGCGGCGAGCTTCCTTCTCGTCTTTTTGCGCAAGCAAGCCAGCATATACGGGAATGAAGGAGGCGGAAAGGACGCCTTCGCCAAAAAGATTTTGGAGAAAATTGGGAATGCGGAACGCGGCGCGGAAGGCGTCCGCGGCGTCGGAATTGCCGAAGTAGTGAGCGAAAACCCGATCGCGAACGAGGCCGGCGATGCGGCTTAGGAAGATACCGGCGGCGACGAGAGCGGCGAAACGTCCGCTGCCATCGCCGGGGCGTGCAGCCCGGCGAAGAAGGGCGAGCAATCCGCCACGTTGGGCTTTGGCGGAAAGGTTGGGCGAGACATCCGCGACGACATCGGGGACGTTTTTCGCGCCGCCCGCTGCATGTATGTCGCGGTCTCCTGCGGAAGTCTTGTTGTCAGTTTTGTCGCGCTGTGACATTTCCCTGCTGTCTCAAGCAAAACAGCGTTCTATTCTGCCTGAAACGGCGCTGAACCGCATTGCGGGAACTTGCGTCGGCGCATTTGCGCGAATTTCCGGAGGCTGGAGTCGTTGGGGCACAGGGAGTGTGGCGCGGAGGTTCTTGATACGAATTCGCGATGATTCATCCGGTGCCTGTGTGAAGTGAGATAAAATGAGTTTTCTCACACTGGAGGGAGAAAAATGCAACTGGTTTCATTGAGTACGGGGCTGCCGCAAGAAGTGGTTTGGCACGGGGTAACCGTGAGCACGGCCATCTTCAAGGAGCCGGTTGCAGGCCGGATCGCATTGCGAAAGCTCAATTTGGACGGAGACAGCTAGGCGGACTTAAGCGTTCACGGGGGAGTGGACAAGGCCGCTTACTGCTACCCCGTCGAGCACTATGACTACTGGAAAAAGGAATTGCCAAGCTGGAAGTTTGATTCCAGCGCGTTTGGGGAGAATTTCGCGACAGAAGGCATGGCGGAAGATTCGATTCACGTCGGGGATACATTTTCCCTCGGCTCGGCGAATGTGGTTGTAACTCAGCCGCGCATGCCGTGTTATAAGCTCGGCATAAAATTCCAGGCTGATGATATGGTCCGGCGATTCCTTGCCAGCGGAAGGACTGGGTTTTATGTTGCCGTCGTTCGTGAGGGGGATGTAGGCGCCGGCGATGAAATCAAGAGCATCACGTGGGACTCAAATGCCGTGTCCATTTCGGAAATTACCCACTTGTATGTAGCGAAAAATTACGGTGAGGCCGAAATTCATTCCGCCAGGCGGGCACTCCGCGTGGCTGCCCTGCCCGATATTTGGAAAGAACACTTCCGTGAACGGTTACGGCAAGCCCAGGCATAACCGCGAATTCCCATCATCCTTTTTCTTCATAGTGGATGGCGCGGCGATCGCCGCGCCATCGCCGAACATCGCTTTCTAAGCGAGTCTGCCGAGTGGCTACAGGGCGACTATTGCGCGGGGGGTGCGGCGGTGGCGTCCTTCTTTTTACGCGCTCTCATGCCCCCCGCGGGGTTGGCCGCCATGGGTTTGGGCTGCCAAAAACTGGGATCAGCCTTGATCCAGGAGTCAGGAACGTAACTCATGCGAGGACTGAAGGCAAAAAGACGATCTTCTTCCCTTTCCACCGATGCGGCTTGGAGTTCGCGCATTTTTTTCTGACCGCTTTCCCCCAAGGCGTCGTCAAATTTCTTGCCATAAGTTTCCTGGAACTGATCAAAAATGGCGAGGGACTTACGGCCGCTGAAAAAGAGGATGGTGCCCTCAGGAGCGCCGGATTGGACTTCAAAGGCTTCAAAATGGTCGCCGGTATTTGCCTTGTCGCTAGCGGCCTTGAAGAGCTTGATGATTTCCTCATATTCCTTCATGTGGCCGGGGCGGACGTGCGCGATATCCACGTCGAAATAGCGCATCTGGGCAAGAGAATCGGAACCTTCGGAATGGTAGCTCAAGTCCTGGCGGTAGCTGGCGATAATACGGTCGCTGCCGGAAAGCAGATCGCCATCGGCCGGAGCCATGCGATCAAACTGGGACATCAGAGCGGCGTTCCCCATGATAGAGGTGTCGGCTTTCTCCATATCGGCGAAGGAGTCGTAGCCGGAAATAAACCATGCCTCATCGGGGCCGGTGATGGAGGCCATAGCAAGATAGCGGTACTGAACATTAGCCTGTGCGAACGCGCGGGCAAAGGCCGATTCGACTTTTGCATGCTCGCCAGTCCTACCGGGCTTTACGTATTCACGAGTGATGGTGATCACCTTCGGAACGGGCATGGAATCGGCAGATGCGGGCTGCTGCGCAATGGCCAGCGATGCGCCGGAAAGCGCGATGGCAGCCATAAATAAAAAGCGAACAGATACGTTCATATTTCTCCTCCTGAGAGATAGCCCGCGCTCTTTGGCCGCCGCCGCCGAATGGTTGAGAGTCACGCGGCTGCGCGAGAAAGGATCCGGAAAGCGGTCGGACGGCCCAAAGTGTACTACGAGATCGCGGGAAAGTGATGCTTTTATCAGAAGACTGATGGCGGCAGGGAACTAGACGAGCCCAAGCTGGCGATTGAATTTCTTTACGGCCGCGTAACATTCACAAGAGGCCAATTCAAGGTGCGCGCGATTAATAATTTTAACGGCAGCGCGCTTATATTGGATGAGGCCTTTGCGCTGCAATCTCGCGGCCGCGAGGCTGACGCTGGGGCGGTCCGTGCCCAACATTTCCGCGAGAAAATCGTGAGTGATGGCCAGATATTCTTCCTGGACGCGGTCCTCGGTCATCAGGAGCCAGCGAGAGAGGCGACTCTCCACGTGATGGAGACGATTGCAGGCAGCGGTCTGGGCCATCTGCATGGCAAGAAGAACTGAATACTGAGACAGCAACCCATTCAGCAGGGGGGCCGATTTCATGACCTGGTGCAGTGCCTTGACCCTAATGTAAAAGCCTTCGCCAGGTACCTGCACGATTTCCCTAACGGGGCTACGGGCGACACCGGCGGCGGCGGGCGCGCCAGCAAAGCCCTCGCGCCCGGTGACGCCCACCTCCACCGCTCGGCCGGTGGACATCACAATAACGAGGGAAATCATGCCGCTATTGGGGAAATAGGCGGCTTCAATTTTTTGATCGGGTTCATTAAGACGAAGGTGGCTGCTTAACTTGACAAATTCCAAGTGCGGCCGAATGAGATCGAATTCGCGAGCAGGAATGCGATTCAAAATTTCGTTGGAAACCCTCGTACCGCTCAAATTGGAGCGCCCAGATGATTGCATGGATTTCAACCGTCGTGTCACCATACTCCCTCTTATTGAAAATGACCGAGTAAGCAAAGATTGTTTTATACCGTCTTTCTGGTATTACCTAATCGCGCGGACCTATGTAGGTTATCGAACAGTGGATATTACGGGATGAATCGTGGTGGATGAAAGGACGGCGAGATCACCGGTGAGTCGAATCCTGATCGCGGACGACAGCGCACCCACGCGCTACGCTCTTTGTCGGCTCATTGAGAGCCATGAGGGCTGGGAAGTCTGCGGGGAAGCCGCGGACGGCGCGGATGCGGTGGAGCAGGCGGCGCGGCTGACACCGGATCTGGTTGTACTGGATCTGACGATGCCGCATATGAATGGATTTCAGGCTGCAGAAGCAATTCATGCAGCAGCACCGGATATCCCTCTCCTTCTATTTACCCTGCACACGGTGGACCCTGCCATGGTCTCCAAGGCGCGTTCCGTTGGGTTTAAGGGGGCTATCTCCAAATCATCTTTCGAAACCATTCTGCATGGCATTGAGACTGTGCTCGCAGGGACACCCTTTTTCGGCATGCAACCGGCAGCTTCCTAAATTTGGCCAGTCAGAATTCCGACGGGGAATTCTTTTTCAGATCGTTAGAGCTTATTCCAGCGTGAAATGGGCGCTGTTGACGCGAGTGTGCAGTTTTTGGTCGTCGGCGGCCTGAACGTCAAGGCGATATTTTCCCGCTGTGAGCTTGTCAGCGGGTAGCCGGAACATCACTGGAATCACCGGATTTCCAGCCGCTTGAAACTGGGTAACCGCCAGACCGCCGGAGTTATAGGCCTGCTTGCCGGTAGCTTCATCAATCAAGACGTAGATCATGGCGACACGAGCGGCAGGCGCGTGGGCAACTCCGGGATCGTAGATTTCCACGTAAAAACCCAACGGCTTTTTCTTGTCGAATCGAAGGACAGGCGAGGGCGTCAATTCAAAACCCAGGGCGGTAAGGGTCTTGCGGTCCTCCACCAATTCGGCATTGAGCGTAGCCGAAGTGGCGGAAATAGGCTGAACGTCATTACCCAGAACAAGAGGACTGAGGGCCATGGATTTGCCGTCATAGGGTGGGATGGCCAGCGGCTGTTCCCATGCGGCCAGCTTTTCCGATCCAGCGCCGAAGACAACCTTCAACTCATACCGGCCGGGGGCCACATCGAAGCTGTTCTGGTAATCGAACGGCTTCTTCTTCAAATCGTTCAATTCATCCTTTTCCAGATTGACGCTATCGCTGAAGCGCGCGGCCACTGAGCCATCAGCGCGGGTAACGATGCCGAGCACGTCCACGGGCGCGAGCTTACCTTTTTCGACTGGCAGGGAATGTAAGGCATTGGGCGGTAATTGGGCGACCAGCGCTACGCGGGCAACACCTCCGCTGGTATAGAAAAACGGGGCCTGGGCGGACAGGGAAGAATCGCCGCCGGTGTTCCCGGGGATGGCGCGGGCCTGGGCTTCGAGCGCGGCACCCTCGGGCACGCCAGCCAGGACGTCGTTACCCTTCGAGTCGCAGTAGCCTGTGCGGGAGCGAACGTTGGTATGAGGAACGTCAATTTTCACGCTAATCGTATGGCACGCGCCAGCCTTGGGATCGCCCGCGGGGGCGTAGCCCAGGATGTAGTAGGAATTCAGCTCGCGGACTACCCGATCCATGCCGCCAACGAGATCGTTCGTATCTAGAATCGGAAATCCACCCGTGCCGGAGGCGAGCATATAAATCACCTGCTGATTGCTGGCGATACTGAGGGGAACGCTGGGCAAGAGCACGGAAGGCTGCATGTTGGTTGGAACGCCGTAGGGCGTGCCAGTACGAACACCGGTACCGCCAGTGCCTGTGCCACCGCGACCGCCGGTACCCCCCGTGCCGCCCGTTCCATGACCGCCGATTCCGCCACCGCCAGTGCCACCTCCTCCTGTGCGGCCACCGCCAATGCGTTGAAAGGGAGCATAGGCAGCTAATATAAGATGCGCACCGCTTTGCGAATTTCCAGAATCGCGATTGGGGATGTCTGTCGCGGGATCAGGACCAGCGCTCACCCGCGAATCGTCGTTAGGCGGCATTGAGTAGGGAAAGGCCATTGCACCGGGGGTGGTGAGGCCGCGAACGTCCAGGGGATAAATGGCGACGTCGGCCTTGTTGGCGGCGTCAATCGTGGCGCTAACCTGGTCAACGGCGTCGGGAGTCAGCGGAAAACCAGAAGTGAAGAGGACAAGTGTTTTTCTTCCGGGAATCGCGGCCAGCGATTTGGAGAGGTCGCGCAAAGCCAGGAGAAGCGTGCGCGCGGCAAAGTCGGATTCGGAATTATTGAGGTTTCCTCCCCAGGCCGGAGGTGGAACAAACTCGGTAGACGGCGCATCGGCATTGGCATCCGGCGTTGGGGTGGTTCCGCTGCCCTTGAACCCGCTAACGGCAGATTGAAGGCGAGTCGTGTTGGCGGTGAAATTCTGGGTCAGGGTGAGTGCTCCGGTAAATTCCGCGACGGCCATCATGTGCTCGGGAGAAGCCGTCTTCGTAACGAAGCTGGCGGCAGCTTTGCGGGCTTGCAACTGGTCGCCGGCGGACATGCTGGAATTGTCAAAAAATAAAACGATGTAGTGACGCTGGAGGGGTTCGCCGGGAGCGACGGGATCGGTGCCGCGGGTGAAGGTGGTGACGGCGCGCTCTTTATTGTCCTCAAGAACCTTGAAATCCTTGGCGGTGAGATCGCTGACGTAGTTGCCCTTTTTGTCGATGACGACGGCGTCCACGCGGACCGTGAGGGTTTCCGTGCGAATGACTTGCTGGGCACTGGAAGGCTGAGCGGTGGAAGGCGAGCTATTCCCCGGTGGAGGCATCTTTGAGGATGCCGGCGGAGAAGGCTGCTGGGGGGCTGGTGGTGGCGACTGCCGCGTGGAGTTCCCTCGCGCGGGTTGCGGAGAGGCTGACGGCGGCGCAACGATGAAGGCAGTGGCGGCCAGAATAAAGACAAGCGATAGATGTTTCATGGGCTCCCCCCGTTACACGCTAAGCAATACTGCAATACAAGTACAAGAACAGCAAGAGAGATTCCTCCGTCGCGGAGAGCGCCATCGGAATGATCGAGGGTGGTGGCGATGTCGGCGGAGCTCCCTATTTGAAATGCGATAACAATGTAGACCTTTCGCTCCGCTCAAGATGATGTGTCGCGCGGGAGGTGCAAAACTCGCCGGTGGTTCCGAAACGCGGCTTCAAAGCGCCTTAATTCTCTAAGGGATGTCAACGGTGCGAGTGGCGGCGGCGAGAGCGGGTCCGTTGGCGTCGCGGACCACGGAGCGCACTACGTAACGGCCGGTGGCGACGTCGAATGTGCTTTTTAACGTGATGCCCGCGGCTTCCAAACTGGCTCGAGTATCGTCGCGCAAACGAAACTCCACGGTTTTCTCCAGGCCTTTCAAATAGTTTCCGTTGGAATCGAAGAGGGCGGTGACGAGGGTGAGGTTGTCGAGGTTGCGGCCCTCCTGCTTGTGAAAATGAAGCGAGCGGGTATCGAGATGAGTCATTACCGATAGAACCGCCTGTCCACTGCCTGCCGCGGAATAAAAGCGCGTATGGACATCAAGGGGTAGTTCATCGAAAGGCTGCTGGGAATACACCGCTTCGGCAATATCCTCTTCGGCGGAGGCGCCGGGAGCTGACGGCTTGTTGGTGAAGTAGCCGGGGCGGGCCTGAACCTGCAGCCCTTTCAGCGCGGGGCTATTGAGTTTCACGCTGAGCTTGTGATAGTCGCCGCTTTTCTTTGACGCGGGGGGAACAAACGCGAGGAGATAGGATTCGCCGGGCGCGCCGGCGGTGAGGCGGAATCCAGCGTCCATGTCGTTGTTGTCCTGGAATAGCGCTCCGCCCGTGCCATACGCAATTTGGGCCAGAGGTTCGCTATAGACCAGAGCGGCCTCGTTTTCGATGACGGCGCGAGGTCCGACGCTGATGGGTGTGAGGCCCTGATCTTCGCTTATATCGCCCATCGCGGGAGGCGTGTAAAGGCCGCGGGCGTCCAGCGAACTGATGGTGACATTGGCGTGCAGGGCGCGATCAATCAGATCGTCTATACCGGTAAGATCGTCGCGGGAAAGAAAGCCGGGTGAGAGCAGAATGGCGGTGCGTTCGCCGGGAAGGGTGGACATCCGGCGAATCAGGCCATCCAGGCCTCGGAGGGTGTAAATTTCCTCGTTATTGGATTGTTCCAACTGAGCATTGGCGAGACCGCTGGCCTGAATCTGGGCTTGGGCCAACAGAGACTGATTGTCGGCGTATTGGCAATGAACAATTTCGTCAGCGGCGGATTCGATGGCATTGATGTCATTGGTATTGACGATGAGCCAGGCCTGATAAGCGCCAATATCGGGACATAAAATCGTTGGTGGCGTATAGAGAGGGCGGGGAAGAAGACGGCGAATGGCCGCGGAAAGTTTTTCGCGGTCGCTGGTAAAGTCCTGTTGCAATTCACCGGAAGAGGTAAATACACCGGCGCGATCCTCGGGACGGAGAGATGTCGCGATATAGCGCAAGGCGGCCACCCGCATGAACTGAAGATCCTGCAAGCTGATGTGAATGTCGTCGAAGTAAAGGCCAATGTAACGCTCGGGCAAGCCTGTTTGCGAGTTGTCCGAAGGGGACGTGCTGGCCACGGAATTGGAAGTGGGGGCGCTGCCGCTGGAAGGGAATTGCCCGGCGATGCGGGTGGTAAATTGGGTGATTAGCTGGGGCTTGCGCTCATCGTAGAGAGTGAAATCCTCCTTCTTCAGCCAGGGCACAGCCTGCCCCTTGGAATCCCGGACGATGACGCGCACAAGGACAAGGTTGGAACGGACGCGCAGTGTGGCGTCATGGTCAGTGGTGGTCATTTCAGGAGCGTTCTGCGCGGGCGGACTGGTGGGAACATTCGCGGGAGGATTCGCCGTTTGCGCGGACTGCGCGACCGAAGTTGCCGGTGGCGTAGAACCAGTTGCTGTCGGAGTTGGCTGCGTCGGCTGCGCGGCTTGAGTTGCGCCAGTCCCAGCCGTTTGCGAAGATTGCGCGAGTCGAGACGCGTGAGCATCGGCTAGAAAAAACGGGGCCAATAGTGCGATCGCGGCAGCGCAGCCAAGCGCGAAAACCACGTAACCTGTGTTGCTGGGCGCGGCAAATCGGCGAACTCTTCCTGCTGTCTGCTCAGCGCGTCTCATATTGAATTTATAGCACATCCCCACCGCGCCGATACTGGCCCCTATTCACAGATTCGGGTCTTGCTTTCTTTCGTCGCTCTCGGCGAGGTGCAGTTGGTGGGTTCGACAGTGAAGATGGGCGAAACATATTATGGCGGCGCGCGCATTATTGGCCGCAGAGCGCAAGATGCAAAAGATTCGAGTCTGCTTCGGTTGGTGCGGAAATGCAGAAAATTCGAGCGCGTGTGGCGCTCTCGAGTTCACGTTTGGCGAGGAGTCGCGTTCGCGAGTCGTTGTCTTTTTTCGCCATCGTGACCGAAGCGTCGCACGGCGGGAAAGGTGAAAGTGGACGAGAAAATCGTGTATAGTCCTGTCCTGCTCATCTGGCTCCAAATGTGCAAAGCGGAAGGTTCGAGTGTCAAATGGATGAAAAACCGTTACCGTATTTAACTGCCGCACTTTTCTGTGAAAAAATACTTCAAGAAGTTGACGGCTCTGTGAGCGTTATCCGCATCGCCGACCGAGTTCAATTGAAAGCCTCAATTCAAGGCATGTCCCCGGAGGCGGTCAAAGAGCTGAATCTGCTTGCCACGCTCCACGGGATTATTTGCTTGAAGTCTGGGGACGTCGTAGGAGATTTTACAATCAACATTGCGCCAACCTCGCCATCAGGGAAAAAACTGCCCGTTGCCAAAGCGGAAGTTACGCTTAACGGGGGAATGGCGCGCGCGCGCGGGCTCTACGTTGATGTTCAATCCACATAGAGCGTGTCCGACGGGGCGAGTCCGGGTAATTCGCTAGTTTCCGTGCTTTTGGCCAGGTTTGAGACCAAAGATAATCAGACGCTTATAGGCGGCAACGTAAACCTGGCCATTGGCGATGACAGGCACAAGATTTGAATTGCCTCCCTGATTGGGCCAAATGCCCGCGGGAGCCCGGACAAGAAGTTTCTGGGAGCCTCCGTTGCCATCGGGATTTAAAGCATAAAGATAAATTTCCGGCTGGGAGGTGGAAAGGGGCCTGGAGAGAGCCCAAATAATGGGATTCGAAGTGCCATTGGAAGAAATGGAAGTGAAAAATCCCGGGTCCTGACCGCCGACAAGAGATCGGGAAGTCGAGACCAGGGTAAGAGAGGGCGACGGCGAGGTTTGCAATTTCCAAATACCGACACTGTTCCCGCCGCTGGATACCACGCGCGCAATACCGTCGGTATCCACATAGTAAGACTGGCCGCACCAGCAGCCGCCGACGTAATAGGTACCGAGGACGTTGTTGACCAGGGGAGAATACCCACCCAGGTTATCCTCGTTCATGAAAAACATGTTACCTTCCTTGCCCGCCGCGACAGCAAGATGGGGAGTCGAGCCAGATTGGTCGGGTAGCACGAGAACGCCGCCAGAGCCAAAGTCTTCGTCGTACATATCGAGGGTGCCCTGATCGCTGGGGGTAAAAAGATCCAGCACGGTGAGCAGATCGGGAGAAAGTTTGAGGACGCTTTCCTGAATGTTGGTAATCCCGTCGTAGGTCGTGCCGGAGTAATCGGAATTGCCGGTAACCACGAGAATGTTCCCAGAATCATCGGCGGCCAGACCGTAGCCGGACATCCAAATGGAAGAGAGGAAGAAATTATCCGGCGAGGTAGCCTGGGTATCGAAAAGTTCATTGGCGGGCAGCGGAGTCAGCGTGCCGGTATTCCAGCCAAGCAGCCAGCCACGAGACACATTGGCGGCAAAATCGCAGAAACTGCCGAAGCCGGCGTAAATATTGCCATTGGCGAGAAGCAGGCCGGGACGCTGGCGCTGATAAGTGGCATTAAAGGTGAAGGTGGTGCCATCGGTGAGAGTGTGGGAAGCCGCGACAACTTGAGGGGAGACCTTGTCAGAAAGGGTGCCTAGATCAAGTGCGTGGACGCGATAGGCGGGACCGGTGGAATCCTGGGTGTAAACGATGGTGTAAAACGTTTTGCTGGAAAGGTCAATCACCGGTGTGGAGTGCATTCCGACGTTGGGTCCATTGTTGTTACAACCGAGCGGATAATGAACAGGCGTTCCGAAGTTAGTACTCAGCAGCACCGTGCCGCTGCGAGCGTCAATGGCATAGATGGTGTTATTTTCCGAGGTGACGTAGACAACATCGTGGAAACCTTGAAATCCTCCTGTGGTGATGTCCACATTAGGAACAAATAGCGGCTGGGCATCCACCTGATCATCGAGCCTTATGGAAAAAAGGGCGGTGAAGGATGACTTGTTCACGCTGGCGGGAGTGAGTACTGTTTCGTGGGAATTCCAGCCCGTGCGGAAATTGTCGTAATGATATGTAGTGACAGCGGTCTGAGCCGAGACTCGGGCGGCGCAGAAACCTACCAGAATGCATGCTGCAGACAGCAAAGTTTTGCGGAATGACATGGCCGGAAATTCCCCTTAGTGTCCGAGCTGAGACCCCGACGGTTTGTACCACTGCGGCGTGGGTGGCGTCAAGGATTCGCGGGGTGCGGGCAGAAAGGGAGCGAAATCTGGAAGGGGCATATTCCCCGAAGGCATTAAAAAATTGTTGCAACTGCCCGCGATAGCCTGGCGCTGGAACCCGCAACGGAAAAACCGCGGGAGCGCGAGGGGCTCTTGCGAATGATTGTTCACTGCTGCATTGAGCAGCCGTAGGATGGCAGCGAGGCAAGAATGCGCGGAGCGTCGGGATTGCCGCGGTCCGCGGCGGCGTTAAGAAGCACGCGAGCCTGATCGCAATTTTTCGGTACGCCGGCGCCGCGAAGATAAAGCTGCCCGAGTGCAACTTCGGCGCGGGGATTCCCCTGGGTAACCGCCTCCCAAAAAAAACTGGCGGCGGCAGCGGCTCCCGGCGTATCACCTTCGCCCTGCATGGATCTCATTCCCGCGAAATAAGCGCGGTCGCCGGGCTGCGGCCCCGCCAAAGGATCGCTGATGCTGGACGCGGCGTCGTTGGGAGCGTGTACCGCTGGGGCGGGATATTCACCCGCGGACGAGGGAGCTGCCGCTGATAATGACGGCCTTGGGACAGCGGATGGCGCACTATTGGGGCGCGACAGGGTGGGGTCAAACGAGGCAATGTCGGAATCGGACGAAGACTCCGGCCGGGGCGGAGCGCCGAGAGGGGAATTTTCGCTCACCACAGGAGGAGGCGGCGCGATTCCGGACGGATGGCGAATATCCGGCGGGGAATTCGCCGGCAACGGGTCTGCGCTTAAGACGGGCGATGAAGGAGGAGGAGGCCCTGGAATGTCGTGCGGATGGACTATCACGTATCCCAGGACCGAGGCAATAACGAGGGTAGGAAACGCGGCAACGATGGTGCGCTTGAAAAGGCGGCGCGGCCGCGCCGCCCCTGTGTGGGCACCATCCATGGTGGCGTGAGCACCAAGCCATTTATTCCATTTCGACGGCCACGGACGCTGGGAGGATGAGGGCGATGCTCCCGACACCACTTGTTGCACGGATCCATCAGGCGCATGAGTTGTGAGATTCTTCGAACCGCCCGGCACTCCCGCCGCCATAACATCGGGAGCGTCGTCGAGCGAGAAATAAGGGGTAGATATGGGACGATTTTGCTTAGCAAGGGGATCAGGTCCGATAGACCGCGTAGTGTTTGCAGGGAGATCCGCGCGGTAATTGGATCGCTGATCCTGCCGGGCCGGACCGGCCGCCAAGTGGCCTGGAAGTGCCGCCGGAGAAACCGGGATGAACGTCGCTGTCGGTTCCACCGGAACGGGAGCACGGTCGTTGTCCGCGGCGTTGACCTGATGGGAAAAGGCCGCACCGTGAACGGCGCGCGAATCGCTGCGCAGCGGCATAGCCCCTGCAGTTGGGGGATCAAGCGGAGCAGGCAGTTGCCTGGAAGGCGCCAAGGCCGGAGTTTGAACGGGCTGCTTCAGCGCTTCCGCGGGGCTGGCGGAGGGAACGCTCCATTCGTATCCGGGAATGTTTTCGTTTTCTGCGAGCCACTGGCTAATTTGAGCGCGAATGGGATCGGCGAGATTGATAAAGCATACGCCCAACGCCTTCCCGGCTTTGTCGCGCCAGGTGACGCGACCGCGAGCCCGGACGTCCACTCCTGGCCCAAGGGAAAATCGGAGATCGATTTCGTCCTCAAGGGGAACTGGGTGTGCCATCTGCACGGCGGCGCCGTTTTCGCTGAGGTCGAGCAAAAAGCCGCCGTTACCCTCACCCCCGATTTCGACATATTCAAGGGACTGAAGTTTCCGGCGCGCCGGACGGCGTTCAAGAACCACGGAGGGATCCTCCAAGAAGAAAGTCATTACCGACGAGTTGGAGCGGGCCTGACACCATTATACCGGAATCGATAGGGGTTGTTGACCGGGAAATCGCGGGGCAGGGCAGACGACTTCAAAAATCCGGGCCAGTAACAAAAATGCCCAAGAACTTGGGATTCGGGAATTGTGCGCCGCGCAGGAGAGGGGCGAAGGTGGCAAAGGCAAAGAGAGATTTCTCGGTCCCTAGCCTCCCTCGAAACGGCGGCGGTGTGGAGCGGCGCATGGTGGGAATAATGATTTAAGCTCAGGCTTAATGGCTGTGGGAGGGATGGCTGCGAGTAGAACCGTGTGACGACGGGGGATGATTGGCCTCATCTCGATGAGCGGCAGAATCATGGGTGTGGCTATTCTTTTTCGAGGAAGCCTGGCGCCCATGGTGCCGCGTTGCGGAGTGAGAATGGTGGCTCTGACTGGAGGCAAGCGCCCCTGACCAGAAGCCCGCTAGGGTGCATAAGGCGGTAGCTAGAAAAAAAGTGGCTAAGCCGCTGAAAATTATTCGCGCCGTGGGCCTGCAAAGTGATGAGAGGCGAGATATCGGAGATGCGGCAACAAAGTCCATAGATCAAACCTCCTTAGCGGGTAACTATGAATCAGTCACTGGTTCCATTGCCGGTCAGGGCGACTTTCGCCTCGGCGGTGTTATTGTTTTGCGCGCCGCAATTGATATAGAGCCGCGCGTCAGCAGGACCGGCGGATACCGGAGTAAAGACGATCTGAATCACCCAACTGTCGCCCGGCACCATTTGGGTTCGACAATTATTGGTCTGCAGGAATTCAAGTCCCTGGAAAAATATGCCATGGATAACGAGGGGAGAAGTGCCTGTGCTTTTAAACGTGATGGTGAGCGGCGCGCTCTGGGTGCCCACGGTCTGATTTCCGAAGGCTAACCTCCTGGTTGACAGGGATCCTCGCTCGCCATTGTTCTCGGGCGAACTTTGTTCCTGAGCCAACAGGCGAGGGGAAAAGGAAATCGCTCTCACGTTCTGTCTCCCAGCAGCAAGACTATCATGTAATAAAGCGAAATGCGCCATGCATTAGAAAGCAGTCGCTATAGATGCCGTTCGGCTCAGATGCCGCGATTCGCACTGATTGGGCGCGCATTCTTACAAATTCTGATTCCGCATCCGCGCGGCTGAACGAGCCGTGGGGTCGGAACTAGTGGTGACTGCACAACAAGGAGAGACCGTGACTTCCCATTCCAATTTCAAGAGGGCGGTGGCTAGAATAGCTGTCCTGATGGCGACGATGGCATTTCTTCCAAATTTTGCAGAGCCGATCAGCGGACGCCAATTGAAGACGCCGGCCGGAGTGCCTGAAGCCTCGGCGAAGAATTTGAAGGAGCAGCCAGCGGAGACAGTGTTCAAGAACATTCAGGTGCTAACGGGGCAGCCGGCAAGCCAGGTGCGCGATTCGATGGAGTTCATATCGGGATTGCTGAGCGTGAGATGCAGTTTCTGCCACGTAAAGCCTTTTGCCAGCGACGCAAAGGAAGAGAAAAAGACCGCGCGAAAGATGATTCGAATGCAATTCGACATCAACAGGGTAAATTTCAACGGGCGCACGAGAGTGACTTGTTACACATGCCATCAAGGACAGGAAAAGCCGGTGTCCATTCCGCGGAGCGGCGAACTGGGAGAGATGTTCGCGGCGGCATCGAAAATCCCCGAAGTTGAGAAGGCTGGAAATTCATCTACCGTGGATCAGGTTTTAGCGCGATATGAAACCGCGATGGGAGGAGCGCGTGCCTTGGCACATATTACAACGCGAGTGAGTAATGGTGTTGAAACCAGCGAAGGTGGACACACCAATCCGGTGACATTGGAGATGAAAACGACAGACGCTGGGGACATCGTTGGCCGTATTGAACAGACGACAGAACGAGGGGTATACGTGGAAGGGTTCGACGGGATGCACGTATGGGCGGATCGGCAAGAGCGGCACGAAGCGCCGAGCGGTTTTCAAGCGATGCAAATCGTCCGTGAACTGGACCTGAATCCGGCAACCACTCTACGCCGCCAGTACACGCAGGCGCGCGTAATAGGCAAAGTCAAAATGGGGGAGCAGCCCAGTCACGAACAAAGCGGCGAACATGAAGCGGGAGTGGCCAATGGAAAGCGCGATCCCGCGAGCGCGGCGAGCGTAAGGGAATTCGGCGCCGATGCATATGTGTTGGAGGCCGCCGGGGCGGACGGAGAGATGGAGCGATTCTATTTCGATACGAAGACGGGTCTGCTGCGGCGGCGGGTCACGAGTTACGAGACGTTCCTTGGCCCAGTCCCGCTGGAAGCGGATTATTCCGACTATCGGGCCGTGGGGAGCGTGCAGGCGGCGTTCACAACCTCGTGGTGGGCGGGAGGCAACAGCTGGACGGTGCGACTAGACGAAGTGAAAAATAACGTACCTTTAGACGCGAAAAGGTTCGAAGCTCCGCCATCCAAACCATAGAATGAGTGAATGCGGTCATCGAAAAATGCTGTAAAATAAAGCGAACCCCCGCTTTCGCGGGCATGACAATCCACTGCTGGACGAGACTACTTGGCAGCGGCGACAGCCTTTGGGACCTTTTTGGAACGGCGGGCGCGGCGACGGGTAGGCTTGGAGAGAATCTCGCCGACCAGTTCAGCGTTCCAAATGCCGGTGACGAACTTGCGGGTGCCGTGATCGTCGAATTCGACGGTGGTACGGTCATTGTCACATTCAACTATGGTGCCATTGCCATAAAGTTCGTGGCGGATGGTCTGGCCTTCAACAAGAACTTGCATTTATATCTCCAGAAAGACGTATTAGCATTCTAATCCGGGTCCATTTAGCCCTACGCTTCGCACTTGGGAGCGGGGGCCACGCCAAGCACCGCAATGGACAGACATAAAGTGATGCTTTAAGTCTTGAGCGGATGCTGTACAGTTTTTATCGGGCAGCCCAATTTTCTCACAGCAGGCAGGCGCGAAGAGCACAAATACGAGTGAATTGTAGCATATAGGGGGACAAATTCGCAACGGCACCGTGTTTGACTACAGAACCATAACAATTACCTGATAGCGGCGATTTACTGTGGATGCAGGGCTGGCGCGCGGTGGTGCGAGGAACGGTAGAGTGTGCGAAGCCAGCGCAATTCGGTATTGAATTGAGCAATGACCAGGCTGAGCATCCAGACAGCCTCATGGTGGAAGTGGCCGACTTCCTTCCGTACAGCGCGCAATGTGGCTTGCTCGCGGGCTAGCTCCCGGTGAAGAAAATTTCGACGGCGGCGAAGCTGGCGCTGAAAGGTAGGCGGCAATGTCTGCCAAGAGAGCGCGAGCCAGGTGAGGAACGGAGGACGATCGCGCTGGGTGGTCCAAGCTTCGCGGTCAAGAGCGGCCCTTAAAGCGCGGCGACCTTGTGCAGTGGTTGCGAAAGTGTGGCGCTGGGGGCCAGCAGAGAGCGTGGGACGGGACGTAGAAACGGATGGGGAGCGGGGGGGAGTCTGTGGGGAACCGCGTGACGGGCGCGATGGCGGAGGCCGAAAGGGTACGGCGCGGACAAATCCAGCGAGCGCGAGTTTTTCGAGGGAATAGTACACCTGGGGGCGCGAGATGCCGGCCCAGTCGTTAACCTGACGACGCTCAAGTTCGAGGTTGGCTTCATAGCCGTGCAAGGGGCGCTCGGCTAGCAGGCTAAGCAGGACGAGATCGGGAGTGGTGAGCGCGGATTGTCTAATGCTGGACTGCTTACGAGCAGGCATCAGCGGCCTTGCGCAAACGGCTCCAATACCACCACTGGCGTTGAGCGGCAGAGATGTGAGGATTGCGCGCTTGAGCGATTGCCGCGCTAAACACGTCGAGACAGCAAATATCATGAGATTGACCAGTGGTCTCGCAGAGCTTTTCGTACAGACGACGAGGATTGCGTCGGGTGAGTTGGACGATGGTGTGAATGCCGAGCAAGTGAAAATCACGAAGCGTGGCCGGCCCGACGGACACGAGCGACTCCAACCGAGGTGGACATACTGGGCGACGGATTTTCCTGGCACGAAGTGGGGCGGGATGGTGCATTAGAAACCTCCTTGACACTTTTATGGTACATTCTATACTAGTCTAATTAAGACTACTGACAAATGCAACAACAATGTGGCGAGAAAGGAGGAGAGAGGCAATGGACACTATGGGCGAAGTGGGGGAAATGAAGGCGCTGGAGGTGAAAAGGATTACTCCAGTTTTGTTCGTGAAGAAAATTGAGGATGTGCTGCATTTCTGGGTGGAGCGGCTGGGATTTGCCAAAACAATCGAGGTGCCGGATGGTGGCAGGTTGGGGTTCGTCAGTCTGCAAAAAGGAAGCACGGAGGTGATGTATCAGACCTACGCGAGCACGGACAACCTGGACCCAACGATGTCGGAAGTGGCGCGCAGGGGATTGACATTCCTATACGTCGAAGTGGACGACCTGGACGCGGTTATTGCAGCAATGGAGGACATCGCCATGGTGAAGCCGGTGGATACGACGTTTTACGGGATGCGGGAATTTACGGTTCAGGAGCCGGGAGGACATTACGTAACGTTTGCGCAGCCGATTGTGACGCCGACAGCGTGATGAATTCACTTTTCTTTCGCGACAAATTCCCGAATCACTTTTCCTTTGTCATTCAAAAACTGGAGTAGCGGTTCTCCGTCAGGCTGTACTGCCAAGACAATTCGAACGCGCCCCGCTCCGTCACGAAGACTGAGACCCACGGAGCCGTCCGGGGATCGTCCCAAGACGAGCCTTTTCACATCGTGGCGATGGTTCGCGAAAAACTTGTTCCACGCAGCGTCTTGCTGCGAGGCAGGCAGCTTCCGGATTTCGTCGTTGGCTTGCCTCTTTTCCACAATGGGAAAGTCGCCCTGATCCGCCATGGTGATGCGAGAAAACTTGTCGCTTCCTTCCTGTCCGGCATCGATGGCGAAAACCTGATTCTCCTCATATTGATCGAGGCTGAGGTGACCATGGTTTTCTATGGTGCCGTCAGGGAGCTGGCTCGCGCCCCAGATAAGGCCGCCCTGTTCGGTGCCCTCCTCGCTCATGAACAACATTCCCGCGGCCTCCTGGCGGTCCGGTCGTGGATATTCTTTTTTTCTGTTCCAGGCGCCAGGGAAGTCAGCGCGATTGGAAATGGTCAAGCGGACCGTACCATCGGGTTCGACAATATTGATCCTCCTCGCAGTGATGACGCCAAAGGTCTGATTACGCATTATGGAAGCCCCGCAGAGTACGACGACCGCAAAGACAGCGGTGAGGATACCGGAGTATACAGTCAGGAATTTGGTGCTTGAGAAAAACTTCATTGCGGCTCCTTTCATAGCAGATATTTGACCCCTGGAGGACCCGAAGCCAAATGCTGTGCGCCGAGGGGGCCCACCGCTCGCAACATTCTGACATAATCCGAAACCGCAAGGCCCACTGCGCAACACTTTGCGCTGGCACCCAGATCAGGAGTCGGCGTTCCGGAGACAGATCAAATGCAGATCCTTCGCTGCGCTCAGGATGACAAATGGGGCGGGCGGCAATGAATGTTGGCGGCCCTAGTGGTGAGCGAAAGCGGGGAGCAGGCCGTTATCGGGTTGAACATCGGAAAGGGCGCTAGGGAAGGGGGACAAGCTCGACGCGGCGGTTTTGGGCGCGGCCTTCGGGCGTGGAGTTGTCGGCGATGGGATTAGCGTCACCGTAACCCTGGGCGGTGAGCCGGTCGCGATTCACGTCGTGGTTGACGAGCCAATCGAGGACAGCCTCGGCGCGGCGCTCGGAAAGTTCCTGGTTGGAGACAGGATTGCCGGAATTATCGGTGTATCCCTCGACGCGAATCCTCCAGTTGGGATGATCGCGCAATGCGTCAGCAGCCTGGGTTAATGCGGATTCGGACTCGGGAAGAATTTCGGCTTTGGCAGTGGCAAATCGGACTTCACTGAGCGAGGCACGGCCGGAAGCCCCGAGTGATCGGGCAGTGGCGTTGCCGGTGGCGTTCGTGTTGCCTTTGCCGCAAGGGGAAGTAATGCCGGGCGTATATTCATCAAGGGCGCAGGTGAGAGCATTGGCGGAGAGGGCCGGGGAAACTTCGCCAATCAAGATGTCGCGATTGCTGACGGGCTTGCCGTAGAGCTTGAGGTTTTCGTTGCCGTCAGCGTGAAGAGTGGCGCCTTCGAGAGAAATGCCGGCGAAAAGTCCGCGGGAACGCGACCAGGAAAGAATTCCGGCGGTGGCCAAAATGTCCGTATTGGCACTGGTGTTGCGGCCAACGGGACCGGCGGCAGCAGCGGCTTCTCCTCCAAGAGTGAACTTGTTGGAAAGAAGATGCCTCATGCCGGTTTCGTTCATCACCAGCATTATGACGTCAGTGGACGAACCGCCGAGTTGAAAGCCAAAGCTGCCGCCTTCAATGCCCACGGCGGCGGGTGGGCCCCAACTGCGATCAGCCTGCCGACACGAAGCATATCCGCGGCCGTATTTGCCTCCCCAGATAAACGCGCCCTTCTTCAGGCTGGGGATAATGATGACGCATTGAGACTTGTCAAAAAGATCGCGAGGAATGCCTTTATCAGGAATAGCCATAATTTCATGGAAGGAGTCGGCGGCATTTTGCAGGCGGCGGTTTGGAGGCAGACCAGATGATTGCCTGGCAAATGTGGGCGTGACCAGGGCGCAAATGGAGAGCAACAGTATGGCTTTAGATGGCACGATCCCTCCAGGAGATTCGGAGCAATGGTACCAGAGGGTGGGGTTGTAGGAGAACCGGCGCGGGGATGGCACGCCAATAAGGAATGATGCCGCGCATTAAGTGAGGTAACGAAACAATGCAGATCCTTCGCTTCGCTCAGGATGACATGCTAAATGCGTCGAGATCGAAACACATTGGCGGCTCTGGTGGAGAGCGGTCGAGGTTAGGAGCGCTTTCGGAAAAAACGAAAGCCCATCCCCGAAAATCAAAGGACGGGCTCCCGGTGATGCGTTGGTTATGCGTTTGCGGAGCGCAGAGCGGGAATTATTCCTTTACAAGCTCGACGCGACGGTTAATGGCGCGGCCCGCGGCGATCGAATTATCCGCGATGGGATTGGAATCGCCAAAACCTTTAGCGGTCAGCCGGCTGCTATCAATGCCGTGCTTGACCAGCCAATCCAAAACGGCCTGGGCGCGGCGCTCCGAGAGAGATTGGTTTGCGTCAGATTTACCGGCGTTATCGGTGTAGCCTTCAACGCGAATTTTCCAATCGGGATTGGACTTCAGCGCGCTCAAAGCGTCATTCAGAGCGGCACGCGAACTGGGAAGAATGTCGGCCTTGCCGGTGGCAAAGCGGACATTATTTAAAGTGGTGCGTCCGGATGTGCTGAGGGATTCGGCGGTAGCGTTGCGGCGGTGGCGGCCATTTCCGCCGCAAGGCGAGGTGACACCCGCAGTGTAGGAATCAAGTGTGCAAACCAGCGGGTAGGTTACACGCGGGGCGTGGAAATCGCCGGCGAGAATTTCGCGGTTGGTGGTCGGCTTGCCATAGAGTTTCTCGTTTTCTTTCCCGTCAGCATGGAGGGTAGCGCCTTCCAGGGAAAGACCAATAAAAAGTCCGCGGGAGCGAGACCACGAAAGAATTTCAGCCTTGGCGAGCACGTCCGTATCGGCGCTGGTTTCGCGTCCCACCGGACCAGCCGCGATGGCGGCATCGCCACCAAGGGTGAACTTGTCTTCGAGAAGACGGCTCATCCCTTTCTGATTCATCACCAGCATGATGACATCGGTCGAAGAGCCGCCGATTTGAAGGCCGAAGCTGCCGCCTTCGATTCCGACAGCGGCGGGAGCGCTCCAGCCGCGATCATTCTGGCGGCACGATGCGAATCCACGGCCATACTTGCCGCCCCACACAAACGCACCCTTCTTTAAACCGGGAATAATGATAATGCACTGGGCCTTGTCAAAGAGGTCGTGAGGGATGCCCTTGTCGGGAATATCCATAACTTCCTTAATAGACGCGGCAGCATTGCGCAGACGTTTATCGGGAGTAGTCTCACCTATGGCGTGGGTAGCCAAAAGGGTCAAACAAGCTAACAAGAATACGGACTTAATTTTCACAATTCCCTCCGGAAGGGTGCCTGTCGTCCCTAAAATGCGACCGCGGGCGCATGGTATATGGCGCGACTCAAAGAGTGTGAGGTTTGTATCAGGTTTAATCCATCGGGGATTACCCGTAAGGGACGTTAGGTATGGCTGGCCGTGCGATTTGAGCGACATCCCCGGCGTAAGGGAATCACAAAAATTTCTGGCGAGGCTGAAATGGAGCTATTGGACTTGGGATCGCAAGAATAAATGCGAGGATCGGGAGGACACACTGCAAGCGACGGGTTCGCAAAGGGACGGCATCATTCCCGGAAAGAAACCGCTGCTAGCGCCGAATGTTGCTCCATCCGCGGTAAAACAAGTCTCCTCCCAAGAATACCAGCCAAACAGCCAAAACATAACGGAGCGGTTTTGAGGGAACTCGCGTTGCGGCATAGGCGCCGAGTATGGCTCCAAAAGCACCGCCAATAACCAACCGAAGAATGGTGGCGGAATCGAACTGCCCAAGAGCCAAATGCATACCGCCGCCCACAATCGAAAGCACAAGTCCGAAAAACAAATCGGTACCGACAACTTCAGCGGTAGTCAGCGGGGTCAGGTTCAACAAAGCGGCGGTACCCAACGCGCCAGCGCCAGCGGAAGAAAAGCCCACTTCCAATCCGATAGGGGCGGCGATGAATGGGAGCCACTTAGAGCGATCGCGAGTGCGGCCATCGGTCTTGCGGCCTTCAGGAAAGAACGTGCGACTGGCGGCGAGGACAACGGTGACACCCAGAACAGCGAAGACGATGCCCTCATATCTGTGCACGACAGTCTTGGAAAGGAGCAGGGAGCCAATGATGACTCCCGGGAGACCGCCAAGCACCAGATAGCCGAAAATTTTCCAGCTAACCTGTTTGCGGTACCAATATACTGGCGCTGCAATAAGCTTAACGACGGAACTGAAAATGAGGGCGGTGCCAACGGCGATACCCAAAGGCATGTTTAAAAACAGGATCAGCGTTGGAGCGGTAACGGTGCCCGCACCGACGCCGGTCATGGCAATGGCCAAAGCGATGAAAAAACCTACGAGAAATTCCATTCGACCTCCGGTCGAGGTTGATATGCAAGTAACGTGAGGCTATAAATGCGCCAGCGCGCCAATGCCAAACAGGGGCACGCAATTCCAATGAATCGAATGACCGGGGCCAGCCGTAACGAACATTGAAAACCGGAAGGCACGCCGCTTTCATTGAAAAACCGGCGGCGTTTTGATGGCCGCGCGGTTTAGGCGAAAAGAGTGTAACACGGAAAAGGGACAATGCCTATGTAATTAGATGGGAATGTACCGGAACGAACCACACAGGATAAAGGACGTGACATCAAATGCTTCCGGGACCAAGGGAGAATGAGCGGGAGCGAAAGTGCGGGATAGTGGAAATAAGAGCGGGCAAGGAGGATGATAGCGGCGCGTGAAAGTAAACGCGAAGACATTGTTTTTCTTGGGACTGATTGTGTCGGCGAGCGGCGTATTCTCTCCGCCGGTGGCACTTGCGGCGGGGATTATTTATGGGCTGAGCTTCGCGCATCCGTATCTGGCTGAGAGCAGAAACCTCTCGAAATTTCTGCTGCAGGCGTCGGTGGTGGCGCTGGGATTCGGGATGAACCTGCAGCAGGTGCTGGAAGCGGGACGGCGGGGATTCGTTTACACGGCGATGAGCATCACGTTTGCGCTGGCCATGGGACTGGCCATAGGGCGGGCGTTGCGAGTGAAGGGAACGCCATCGTTCCTGATCGCGACGGGAACGGCGATTTGCGGGGGATCGGCGATTGCGGCGGTGGGACCGATTCTGCAGGCGGATGACGAAGAAATGGCCGTGGCGATGGGAACGGTGTTCATACTGAACTCGATAGCGCTAATCATTTTTCCGCCTATCGGATGGCGGCTCCATCTGACGCAACAGCAGTTTGGATTGTGGGCGGCGCTGGCCATTCACGATACCAGCTCGGTGGTGGGGGCCGCGGCGCGCTTTGGCGCGGTGGCGCTGGTGGTGGGCACTACGGTGAAGCTGGCTCGCGCGCTATGGATCGTGCCGCTGACACTGGGGACGGCGGCCCTAAGGAAAAGCCGATCGCGGGTAAAACTGCCGTGGTTCATATTGCTGTTTTGTTTGGCAGCGGTGGTGAATACCTACGTGCCCGCAATATCAGGGCTCACGCACACGTTGAGCAATCTGGGAAAACAGGGGCTGACGGCAACGCTATTTTTAATCGGAACCGGGATTTCAAGGGGAACAATCAAGGAAGTCGGGTGGAGGCCGCTTGCGCAGGGGGTACTGCTGTGGATTATAGTGGGGGTAGGAGCGCTTTTGCTGATTCGAGCAGGAGTTATCTCATGATCGGGGATGGAGTCGTTGCCCGGGCCACAACATTCCCGCAGAGACGGGGTTATGTAAGGCAGGGAAAGGCACGACAAATTTTTGGCGCGGCGAACAAGAAGGGCAGATAAACGGAAGCTTGGTTGAGTTTATGGCATCTAAAGAGAAGGAGCAAGGAATCGCGACAGGGCTATTTTGATTGTCCTGCGCGAAAAAGAATCGAGTCCGGGGAACTACAATGACAAACAAAAATCCAATTATGCAGATGATCCAGAAAGCAGGATTGATAGGCGCGGCAGCGGTATTGCTCTCCGTTTGCCCCGCGCAAGCACAGCGAGGCGGCGGTGGTGGCGGCCACATGGGTGGCGGGGGAATGAGCCACGGTGGCGGTGGTGGTTACGGCGGACATTATAGCGGCGGATATGGCGGCTACGGGGGTGGCTCGCGTGGTTATTCGTCAGGCGGGTACCGAGGGTATTCGACGGGCGGATCACGCGGATATTCGTCAGGTGGATACCATGGGTATTCAACAGGGGGATCACGCGGCTACTCGACAAACGGTTCGCACGGATATTCGGCGAGCGGGTCACGGGGCACCTCGAGTGCATCCGGTGGGACCCGGGCTCCAGCGGCAGGCCATCCGCCTACGGGACGGCCATCATTCTATGGTTCGAATAGAGCCTCCTCATCAACCGCAGCGAAGAACACGGGAACAACCAGCTCGGCGACGCGAAACGCAACCACGTCCGCGAAGAGCACGGGAACGAACGGCTCCGCGACTCGAAATTCAACCACGTCAGCAGCGGCGACCAGGAATTCGACAACGAGCGTGAGCACCCACAGCGCAGTGGTAAGCGCGGGATACGGAGGTTACGGATATAGAGGTTATGGATATGGGCGCGGCTTTGGGTATGGATACGGACGCTATGGGTTCTACGGTCCGTACCGGTTTGGGTATGGCCCGTTCTGGGGGGGCGGTTTTTATGGCGGGTTTGGATTCGGATTCGGCCTAGGATTCGGATTTGGGGGATTCTGGGGTGGACCGTATTGGGGAGGCCCGTATTGGGGCGGATATTATGGCAGCCCGGTTTATTACGGACCGTATGCACCACCGGCCTATGGGGATGGTGCGTATAATAACGGAAACGGCGGGAACAACCCCGGCTACAACAACGGGCCTGATAACGGGCCATATGATGATGGGTCCAATGGCGGTTCGAATTCGAACTCCTCTATTAACGGACCATCAAACGATCAGAACATGCCCCCTGATGCCAACTACAACGACGGCAATGGAAACACGGGGCCCAATGGCGGAGTAACGGTTGCGCCGCAAACTCAGCAAGATAGCACAACCCCAGGCGCGACATCACAAGGCAACTTGCCGGCACCGCTGTAAAGGGGTGATCTGACGGCGCGGCTTTCCTAGGGCAGAGAATGGGCGCAGTGAATTTTCGCTGCGCCTTTTTTTTTGGCGAAAGCAAGATAAAACTTAATGAGTAAGTGAAATAAGAAGAGTAAGCGGGCGTCAAAAACAGATCCTTCGCCCGGCTCTCTCCTTCGCGAAAATCGCGCTGATGGCAGGTATCAGGTAAGTGAATCGCGCATCGGTGAGAATAGCTAGGACCTCCCTTCAGTACTCCCCTGTAGATTGCATAGCTAGTCGTATCCTATAGCACTCCGCGCATCCCCTGGTCCTACCTGAGTCTGCGCGGAATTCGCGGCGAAAGATGTGATATGGTGACGCACAGCCATGAGTGTGACGTTCACGACGGTGCTGGGTTTTGCGTTGCTAGCGCTGAGTTCAATTTTCTTCCTGGTTGATCCCATCGCGGTAATTCCCGTTTTCCTAACCATGACAGCGGATATGGATGCCGCGCGCCGAAAGACCGTGGCTCAACGCGCGTGCATAACCGTATTTGTGGTGCTGGCGGGATTTGGGTTGTTGGGCGAACTGATTTTCCGGGCATTAGGGTTAACCCTGCCGGCATTCAAGATTGCAGGCGGTCTAGTGCTGCTGCAGGTGGGGAAAGACATGCTGCAGGCTAAGCATTTTGCGACCAAGTCCACGCCTTCGGAATTGCAGGAAGGAGCGGCGAAGCTGGATGCGAGCGTTGTACCGCTGGGGATGCCGCTATTGGCGGGGCCGGGGGCGATTTCGACGGTAATGGTGCTGCTCGGAGATGCTCACGACTGGTGGAAGCATGTGGTGGTGTACTCGGCAATAGTGGTGACTGCAGGAGTGTCGTATTTGGCGCTGGTGGGCGCGGCGCGGGTGCAGAAGCATTTGGGCGAGACAGGCATGAACATATTGTCGCGTCTGATGGGATTGCTACTGATGGCGCTGGCGGTGCAATTTTTCGTGAATGGACTGACGGATTTAGGACTGATCCGGCATGTGGCGAAGATGCCGTGAAAGCCTGCGCGGAAGGGATGAATATGGTCCCCCTCCGCGTGAATGACAGGTCTGGAGGGATGGCGGATGTCCAGTTGCTGACACGGCAAAGGTAAGAGAGATTCCTCTGGAGCAGGAGACGCGCCATCGGAATGAAGGTGCCTGAACTAAGAAATGACGGTAGGTGAAATAGAGGCGCGCGCCACCGGTTAAGTGATGCGCGCCTCTAAAGTGTACGGCTCAGGTGAGCGGTTAGCTGGGCATCAAAACGGAATCGATCACCTGAATGACGCCATTGGACTGGTAAACGTTGGCGATGGTGATCATCGCGGTGCCCCCTTTCTCGTCGGTGAGGACGATTTTGCCGCCCTGCATCGTTGCGGTAATAGTGCCGCCGCTGACGGCGGAGAGATGAGCGGTGTCCTTGCCAGCCTTAATCATTTTCTTGATGTCGTTCGTGCTTAAACGTCCGGAAACGACGTGGTAAGTAAGGATCTTGGTCAGTGTGTCCTTATTTTCCGGCTTGACGAGAGTGTCAACCGTGCCGGTGGGAAGTTTGGCGAACGCTTCGTTAGTGGGAGCGAATACAGTAAAAGGGCCCGGGCCTTCTAGGGTACTTACCAGACCCGCGGCTTGGATGGCAGCGACAAGCGTAGTGTGATCCTGGGAGTTCATGGCATTTTCGACGATGTTCTTGGTTGGGTACATGGCAGCGCCACCGACCATGGGGTCCTTCATGTTGCTCATTTGAGCGCCGGCCATTCCGACGGTGGCCAGGCTGATAATGGTCATAGCTAACAAGTTGCGTAGTTTCATTGTGGGTTCATCCTCTCGTTGTTAAATTTGTGAAGCGACGTACGGTGTGAGTACGCGGAATGGCGAGATTTGGATGTAGATAGATATTTAGCCTGGGATTGACGCTCTGCAACAGCGGGAGTAGCATCCTACGCGATGAAACGGTAGGAGACCCAAACCGAAAAGTTCGTGTGATAAGAACCGTTGAGAGAAATTACTAAAATGACATCTCCTAGGAACACGACCACGCCTACCATGTCTTCCGGAGTTCAGGAAAATCAACCCACCATCGTTCCATCGAAAAACCTGGAAAAACCGCGGAGATGGGGGGGGTAATAGCGGTTCACGGGTAGGTTCGCACCGCCTAGGATCGAGCGCCGATGCTATGGCGACGGTGCTCTTCAACCTCAAGGACGAGACAGGGCACCCAGGTATTCGCCATTTGTGGAAGAACAAATTTATGTACCGCTGCAGCCAGTAGAGATGGGAGATGGCGGGGTGCGGGATTTTGCAAGCGCGATGGCGGTGAACCTGGTGTGGGCCGCGCGCGTCAGGCGTTGCCCGGGACAGCGCGAAAAGTAGTGAGTGAATGGACAACCGGAGTGCTGGGAGCGCAGCTGGAACGAACTTCGCGGCAGCGAGCGGCGGAAAGCCGGGTGGATTTCACGGGAGCGGGACGAGGGGAAAATGGAAGGCGGCGAGCGATGACTCCGAAAGACATGGATTATCAAAAGATGAGCGATGGGGACATTCTGAATTTGTGAGTTCGTGCGGGAAAGAGAGATTCGATGTGCCAACTCGCAACGACGAAATATGCTGGGAGTGCCATACAGCGGCGCACGAGGGACGGAGGGGCAAAAGCAGATGCTTCGCTGCGCTCAGCACGAAAGGACGCTGGTTCCGGCGGGGGCCAAAAAAATACAAGGAGGATTCCAGCGGTGAAAACGGGCGGGCGATGCCGGACCTAGTGGAAGTTGGAAATAAGGACGGCGTCGGTGGATTGGTGGCCGCGAGAGAGAGCTAACTTTTTCCCGTCGGGAGAAAAAGTAATGCTAAAAATATCTCCGGAGGAGTAATGGGTGACTTCGCGTGCCGCAGGAGAATTATCAAAATGTGAAGTGTCAACTGGTTGAAGCCAAAGGTTGCCCACTTCCTCGGAATGGCGGATAAATACCACGCCAGCGCCATCGGGAGCCCAAGCGATAACACGCCCCCCCTCTGTGCGCAAGAGAGCGTCCTTGGGAAGCGGATATGCCGCGCGCTGTGCACCATCTTTAGCGTCCATTATGACGATGGTGCTTTGATGAGTAGCGCCGGTCGTTATCCGACCAATCGCGGCAACCCAACGGCCGTCCGAGGAAAAAGACGCCAGAACGTCGCCAGAGTCGTTACCCGATGCGCCGAAAGGAGCCGCCTGGGCTGGATTATCCCATGGAGCTTTCATTAAATGAGGGTTCGTGGAGGTGTCGACATTATAGATGAGCCACTTTCCGTCCGGCGAGCAAGCGGGAAATGAGTCATGCGGGCCAGGAGTAAGTTGACGCAAGCCGCTGGAATTCGACAGATAAATTGAAGAATTGAGAGATACTCCGGCTGAATACACGAAGCCGTTTTGGCAAGGCGACGGTCCAATACTGGCAGTTCCATTCAACTGAAGGCGATGGAATGCACCACCCTGAACATCGGCCTGCATCATACCGAGCTGACCGCTGCCATAGTAGGCGTTGATGATTTGTCCTCCAGGAAGCCATGCAATGCCGGTATATCCATTAGCAATCTGAGTGCCCGAGGTGATCGCGCGACCGGTGGAAGCATCCCCAGCAGCGGCCCACGGGACAAGCCAGATATCGGAAACGATCCCGGCTTGAACGGTAAGCAAAGTATTCCCATCGGCCGTAATACTTGCGCCAACATAAAGATTCAGATCGTTGGTAATACGACGCTCCACAGCGCCAGGATACGTGATTAACCAGAGTTGGGAATTCAGGGACTGGACGCCAGGAGATCCAGCAAGCACAATTCCATTGCCATTAGGAAGCCAGACGAACTGGCGGAGGTAGCCCCAATCCTTTTTACCCAAGCGAGATTCACGGCCCGATGCAACATCCAAGAGCAGGGGATAAAAAATTGTATTGGCACTCACATCGAAAGCACCCAAGGCTATGCGACGGCCATCGGGCGACCAAGAGGGGCCACTGTCGCTGAAAAAACGCGGACTGGCGCGCTGGGCAAGGACATGCTCGCCCGTCCCGTCCGAATTAGCAATCAATACCGCTGTGGATTGCTGGGATTGATCGTTACGAACGAAAACAAACTGCTTTCCATCGGGTGAAAAACTGATCAGAGAGTCAACATCACTCAAAACAGTTCGTGGCGTTCCCCCGAGGGAAGGGACAGCGTAAAGAATGTCTACCGAACTGCCGGGGGAGTGGAAGGAGTAATAGAGGTAATTACCGTCCGGCGAGAAAGTGAGGCCATTGGTATCACCCTGCGCGGGAGGTATAGCTTGAACATCGCTACCAGTCGCGATCTGGCGGATATGAATAGCGGACTGCCCACGCTCCGAAGTGGCATAGGCCATCCACTTTCCGTCGGCGGAAATGACAGCTGGGCTGACGGTACCACTGGACGTTTCGGCGGTGATAGTCATATCGGAGACCGACAAATTAGCAATTGGCGAACGATTCAAGTGGCGCCATTGATAAACACCGCCGGCAATGAGAAGCAGGACGAGGATCACAACTGTGGCAATAAGACCACGAGAGCGCGCAGGCGCGGGCGAAACGGCACTCGATAAGTTGGGAGGGAGTGTGGCAACTGGTGGTGTGGACACCGCAGATGGGGTTATGCCGGACGAAGGCACGGGCGTAACTCAACCCGAGCCGGGGGTAGTTCGAGACCACGCGGGGTTGGAGCCGCTGCCATGAGCAGACGACGAAGAGGAGTTGCCTACAGCCGCAGGCGATGAGCCTGACCCAGGCGTGCTCGACCAAGTTCCTGAGACAGAAGTCACGCGGGTTGAATCCATATCGCGCTTAAGACGTTTCAGATCAGCCCGCATCTCCGACGCAGTTTGGTAGCGGAGCTCGCGATCTTTTTCGAGCGCCTTGCCGAGAATCTCCTCCAGCTTGGCGGGAAGCTGGGGATTTAGTTGAGTGGGCGGCGCGGGAGCGCGATTTAGAATCGCGTCAAAAATGACGGCAGGTGTACTACCACCGAATGCGGGGTTGCCGGTGGCCATTTCATAGAGCACGGAGCCGAGACTGAACAAATCGCTGCGAGCGTCGAGGGATGAGCCTCGGGCCTGTTCGGGGGACATGTAGGCAATCGTGCCGAGCGTGGAACCAGGACTGGTGATCTGCATGGCCGCGCCGCTGTCCACCGTCGGATCATCATGGCCAGGGCCATGTAAACTGGCCTGTTTGGCAAGTCCAAAATCTAGAATCTTTGCCTGTCCGCGCTTGGTAACGAAAATATTAGCGGGCTTAAGATCGCGATGGATGATGCCGAGGGAATGGGCTGCCTCCAAGGCATCGGTGATTTGGATGGCGATGTCGAGAAAATCGTCAGCGGGAAGAGCATGACCAGCCATGCGTTCGCGAAGAGTTTGTCCCTCGAGTAGTTCCATGACCAGATAAGGACGGGGCATACCTCCTGTGGGAGGCGCGTGCTCGCCAATGTCATACAGAGTGCAGATTCCGGGATGATTGAGAGCCGAAACCGCGCGAGCCTCGCGTTCGAAGCGTTCGCGGGAGCCAGCATCGGTTTCGAGATCGGAGGAAAGAAATTTGAGGGCAACGAAGCGGCCCAGACGCGTATCTTCAGCCTTGAATACCTGGCCCATTCCGCCGGTACCGAGGGGCCCAAGAATTCGGTAATGAGAAATCGTCTCGCCGAGCATGGAAGATGCAATCGTACGTGAGAGGGACGGTCGACGCAAGACTGTCTGACGACGGACCGCCGACACAAGAAAATAGAATCCGTCATCCCCCCCCCCCCAAAAAAAAAAAGGAAGAAAGCAAAGGGACCGGACCAGCGA
>Ga0182024_10000843_pt1 | contig 79980 bp, 85 predicted proteins | sample P32metaG_FD_120480 | JGI IMG/M metagenome (GOLD analysis project Ga0182024, IMG submission 120480) | Permafrost microbial communities from Stordalen Mire, Sweden - P3-2 metaG (Illumina Assembly) | ecosystem: Environmental > Terrestrial > Soil > Wetlands > Permafrost | place: Sweden: Stordalen...
TCGCTCGCGGGTACGCTATCTTCGCTGGCTCGTCGGCGCGCGGGTGTGGCGGAATTGGTAGACGCGCACGGTTCAGGTCCGTGTCTGGGCAACCAGGTGGAGGTTCGAGTCCTCTCATCCGCACTGATGGCGCCCTGCGAAGTCGCCGGGAGGGCAAAGCTACACTCGTCCGGCAGGTGACGGTGCCGCCCCAGCGCCGGCCAATAGCACCTTGGACAGCCCAGACGCCGGTGCCCAGATCACGTCGATAAGACCGCGATCATCCTTGTTATACTGAGCTGGTATGACTCATCGTGTCGGAGCAAAGGGCCAGGTTGTCATCCCAAAGGATCTGCGCGAGCGCGCTGGGCTCGTGCCCGGAGCGGATGTCGAGTTCGCACTGGACGGAAGCAGCGTGAGCATCAAGGCTGCCGATAGCCGCGACGCGCTCGGCGGACGATTCGCGCGCAGCGGCATGGCCGCGCGACTGCTGGATGACCGCTCGCACGAGCCGCGTTGACCTTCTGTCTCGACTCGTGGGCGGTACTCGCGTGGCTCGATGGCGAACAGCCAGCGATGGCCCGCATCGAGCAAGTCGTGAACGACCGCCCGACGATGAGCTGGGTAAACGCGGTCGAGGTCTACTACAGGGTCGAGCGTGACCACGGTCGCGGCGAGGCGGACACGGTGCTCGCGGGCATGCGCAAGACCTTTGCGCTCGATCTGCCCGGAACGTCGCTGATGATCGAGACAGCGCGCCTAAAGTCGGCCATGCCGATTGCGCTCGCCGACTGCTTCGCGATCGCAACGGCGAACAGCCACGGCTTGACCCTGCTCACCGGCGACCCCAAGATCCTCGACCGAGAAGTGCCTTGCCGGGTCGAGGACCTACGCCGATCCCGATAGGCCGCCCATCTCAGCGGTAAGCGACGCTGAGCGGCGACATCGTGCCGCAGGCGGGACGTCCGCACGGCGTTACCGGCCTGCGGCGTGGCAACAGTTTGGCAACAGTCATAGCGTCCGATCCGTCCGATTTGTCCTGAAAACCGGACGATCTGCACGATCTGTATGCCGGCGGACGCATCTTCACGATCTGCGCGCAGTTCAGGTCGTGTCTGGGAAACCAGGTGGAGGTTCGAGTCCTCTCATCCGCACCATAGCTTCGACGTTCGAACCTCCACGGCTCAGGATGGCCGTGGAGGTTCTTTTCTTGCGAGCCCTGGCTCGAAGGGTGCGGCCATCGAGAGTCCAGTGGTCGAACTGGGCGGCAGCAGCGTCCGGGGCAGGCTGTGCGCCCGTCTCGGCTGCTCGTGGCAGGTGTTGGTCGAGGGCATGGATCTCGGCGAATGGCGACGCGAGCTGCGTGCCTGCGACGTGCTCGCGGTCGATCCAGATGCGCTCGTAGATCGCCTGGTTGAAGACGCGCCTGGTTGTGGGCTTGGCCAGGACGTAGGCGGTCTGGATCTCGTCGGTAAGGCTGAGCGCAGTGTCGAGCGTCTTCAGCGTCTGGCTGTGGTCGACCTCGAGTTCTGCCTGCCGTTTCTGAGCTGCGATGCGCTCGCGTCGGATGCGTTGCTGCTCCTCGGCGAATAGCTCGACCGTGATGTTGTCGTCGTAGTGGGCCTGAAGCAACTTCTTCTCCTGTCCGGCGAGCCGACTCAGGTTGGCTGCAATCTCCTGGCGTTCAGGACCTGCCTGCTGATCGAGGGTGGCGACGTAGGCTCTGACGGCCATGCGTATCTCCTCGCGCCTGCTGTCGGTCAGTTCGTTCTCGGCGTAGACGTCCTCAATGGCCTGTTCGACGGCCTGAACGCGGTGGTGAGGCTGTGAGCAACTGCCCTGTTGCCGTCCCGTGCAGACGAAGTACTCATAGATCGCTCCAGCCTGGCCTTTGGCGCGGGTGTAGATGAGCCGCCCATCGCACTCGCCGCAGTAGACGGTGCCTCGCAGATAGGAGTGGTGGCGCCAACAGCGCTCTCCAGACTGGCGCTGTGCGTCCATGACCTCCTGCACCTGCTGGAAGGTCTGCTCGTCGATCAGCTTCGGATGACGCCCTTGGCTGGTCTTGCCGGCGTAACGGACTATCCCGATGTAGTAGTCGCTTCTGAGCATCGTCGCCAGACGGTTGACGCCGAGCGCCGTTTCCGGGTTGCCTCGGCGTGGCCGGTTGCGCAGGCCCCGGGCCTCCAGGATCGCTGCCAGCTCTGACAGCGAGTATTGCCCAGTCGAATACAGCTTGAACGCCTGCGTGATAAGCGGCCCGCGGACGGGGTCGACGGCGATGGTTCGGATTTCCCGTCCGTCGACGGTCTCTCGGACGTTCAGATAGCCGAGCTTGGCTCGACCTGGCGTGCCCCCCCGCTTGGCCTTCTCAGTAGTGCCCTTCATCACCTCCGCCGCCAGGTTCATCGAGTAGAACTCGGCGATCGAGGCCATGATCCCGTGCAGCAGCATCCCAGAGGGGCTCTCGTCGATGTTCTCCGAGACCGAGACCAACGTCGCCCCAGATGATCGGATCGCCTGAGCGATGACTGAGTCGTCCGCTCTACGTCTGGCCAGTCGGTCGACCTTGTGCACGATGACGAAGTCGATGTCGCCCGCTGAGACCCGCTCGAGCATCGCCGAAAGCGCGCTGCGACGGCGAGTGCTGGTGCCGGACTCGCCGCGCTCGACATAGACCTCGACAACGTCAGCTCCCAGGCTGGCGGCCTTGCGCGCGCACGCGGCGCGCTGCGCCGGGAGCGAGTAGCCCTCGCTGTCGTAGTCCTTCTCGGCCTGCGCGGACGAGGAGACCCGCAGGTAGCTGACGGCCCGCTTGCCACCGCCCGGAGCAAGCGCGGTCGAGGCGCTCACGATGGCTTCAGCCAATGGACCTGTGCGGGTTGCTGGCGGGGTCATGCTGGTTCCTTTTCGGGCGCCGCATGCACGTCCCGATCGTTGCTCTCCAGGGGCTCGAAGTCAAGGCTCCCCGACGACGTTGTGCCGCAGCGCTGCGTGGACTCGATCAACCCGATCTGGCGCAGCCGGACATCCATCGCGGCGCGGCTGACGTCATAGCGCCGTGCGAGCACGGACACGTTCTGCACACCGCTTGTCCAATCCCTCCTCAGAAGCAGCTTTGGCATCAGCAGGCAGCCCGCGAAGTGATCACAGACACGCTCAGCCAGCTCATCGTCGGTTCGACCATCCCAGGAGCGGTAGAGCCCGCCGGGCAGGCGCGCGAGCAACTCATCATCGAGTGCGTGCTTGATCTCGTGCGCCAATGAGAAACGCTGGCGTACCGCTGGCTCATCTGAGCGCAAGACGATCACCCAGCCTCGGGCGGTCTTGGTGGCGATACCTGACTTGGCGAGCGTTGCCCGGTAGGTCACCGTTAGGAAGGGAAGGCCAGTCAGCGCGCCGGTCGGAAGCGTTGGTGTGGCCGAGCGCTCCAGCTGCCAGCGCAGCAATGAGGCTTGGCGTTCGGCGACCCGTAGGCCCTCATTCAAGCTCAGCACCCGCCGAGGCATGGCTGCACGAAGTTCCCGCAGCTGTTGATCGCCCTCCAGACCCGACATCACGCGATCCGTGTCGACCGCGGGCAAAGGTCGCTCGCGCAGACCATTGAGCACAGCCTCGGCGGTGTCTTTGAACTCGCCGAGCACCAAGCCGAGTGCAACGACACTGCCAACGGATGCCGCTGAGCATCCCTGCTTGGGTCCTGCCGCGCTCACAATGCGCCTCCCGAGGCCCGGCTTCCGGCAGTCGCGGACCCGCCGGGGCTATCCGGTGTGCGGTACCTGGCCTGTACGTCGGCGATGACCTGTTCCAGCTCATCGAGCTCGGTCTGAGTGGCTTTGCCCTTAGAGCGAAAATAGGTGCGCACGGTAGGTAACGACCGAGCGAGGTAGCTGCCGCTAACCCGGTCGATGCGCGCCGGATCAAGCTCAAGCGCCTCCGCCACCCGCGCCAGGCGATCCGGTGAGGGCTCAAGGCTGCGGCCGGCCTCGAGGTAGACGAGCCATGTGCGCGCCACGCCAGTCTCGGTCTCCAGGGTCCGCAGGCTCCATCCCTTTGCTTCACGCGCTTTGCGAACTAATTCACCTAACCGTGTTGCTTGTTGTTCCGTCATCTCGCTCACCTCCTTTCACACTTTCTGCTTTCAGTATGCGCCTGTTCGGTCACAATGTGAATCCTTTGTTGTCGATTTCACTATGAATGCGAGGCACGATCATGATCGTCTTCAGAGTTAGCCGTCACCGCTTCTGCAACGGCGGCTTTTGACCATTGAGCCAGGCGGGCGCGAGCGATCGGCAGATACCGCGCCTCGCGTTCGACTCCCACGAACTGCCTGCCTTCCAGAACCGCCGCGCAGCCCGTCGAGCCGCTGCCGGCGAACGGGTCGAGCGCGAGACCGCCCGGCGGAGCGGTGAGCCGCACCAGCCAGCGCATCAACCCCAATGGCTTGACCGTCGGATGATCGTTGGCGCGCGGACGAGCCAGCCCGCCAGCGCTAGAGAAGATCGAGGTGCTGCTCCTCGCGAGCTGCTCGCAACCGGCCTCGCGTTCGGCGCGACTGGCCTTGGCGCAGTAGAAGAGGCGACTCAGCGGACCGTGTGGCCCTGGTGACGCCAGTTCGTCGATAAGGGCCACCGCGCAGCCCTTGGTGCACGCTCCTTCGCGACCGCTGCAGTCGGGCTGATGCGAGAGCAACATGTGGCTCGGCCAATATCCCGGGCTGTCGGTCGCGCTGGCGGTGCGTGCCCGTCGCGATGGTCGCGTGGTGTCAATGTTCAGCGCCCCGGTGCCGTGGTGCTCCACATTGCCAAGCACGGTGGTGCCTCGCTCAAGCGGGGCACGGGCGAGAAGAATGGGCTCATACGCCGGCTTCAGGGCAGTCCCCAGCCCGCCCGGGAGGAGCCGAGACTTCGGAACACCTGCTCCATGCAGCCACAGCAGCATGTCGCGGATCTCAAGACCGGCATCCTCGACACCGGCGAGGAGCCGGTGGAAGGTCCGTGTCGCGCCGAAGCACACCAGGTGCCCGCCCGGTCGCAGCACTCGCAGCGCCTCCTCTGCCCACGTGTGTGAGAAATCTTGGAAACCTGCGGGGCGGGCCAGGGAGCCGCCGTCCCAGCTCTCACCCTTGAAGCCAAGCCCATACGGTGGGTCGGTAATCACGACGTCGACGCTCCCGGCCGGCAGGGCGGCCATTAGCTTGAGGCTGTCGCCGGCCACCAGCGCCCACGAGGTCAGGTCGCCGTAGAGAATCGGGCGGGCGCTCACGCTGCCTCCTCTCGGCCCGCGATGGCCACGGCCGCCTGTTCGGCTGTCGTGACGCGAAACAAACCAGCCGGCTCCAGTCCCGGGCGAATCGCGGCAACCGCCCGCTCGGCTAGCGCCGCACTCGGCGTGACCCACAGCACGCGGGGCATCACCTCGTTGCCACTGCCAGCCCGCCAGAACGCACGGTAGGCATCGGCCTGTCTGGTTCGGGTTGCTTGGCTGACGGTGCCGCGGTCGATCTCAATGAACCACCACAGCTCGAGCTCTTCCACGCCGACCCGCACGAAGGCATCCGGCTTGAGCGTCACGACGCCCTGAAGCGGCGCTACATAGCTTCGCCAGCACCCAGGCTCGCCTTCGAATGCCAGTAGCTCAAGCTCTCCACGCACCTCAGCCTCGAACAGACCTACATAGAGCTCGCTCACGGCCAGACGATGGGCTAGGAAGCGCTCCCCGGGCTCCGGCACCCGGCGCCCGCGCGTTAGCTCGCCGCCGGACCACATAGCCGTGAGCCGCTGCCCGGCCGGCGCCAGCCGATACGTGAAACCCTCTGAGCCGCTGTGCACGCCGCCGATCCGCCGCTCGAGACGAAACAACAGTCCGTGGCGAGTCAGGCGCAGCAGCGTCCGACGCGCCAGCTGCCCGCTACTCCTACTCACATTCTCATCGTTGAAGAACACCCGGCGCAGCTGAGCACCAGACATCAGGACCAGCTCGGATACCAGCCGGACGATCTGACGATCACAAGCTGACAGACGATCATCAAGACGCGCGAGCTCCGCTGGCGTGAGGTAGCTCAAGCGGGTCACGAGAACCCTCCGACGCGCCTCTGGCAGGTGTCGGCTGCACCGGGAGATCGACCAGTCAGGGACCACTGTTGCGTTGGCAGACTGGCCCCTGTCGCTCCACGACTCGGGGGCACCCACGACACCGAGGTCGACGCGACCGCTACACCGACCGATACACCCATGCCGGAGATCATGTTCGCCTCCTGGTGACGCCCAGTCCAGCCGAACTCACATCATCGCGCTGCTCTCCAGACTCGGGCTGGTCGATCCCGTGGCGAGCGGCCAGCGCCGCGTCGATGTCGGCAACTGGCTGGCCGTAGCGCTCTGCCGAGCCTCGGCGGATGCCGTCAGGGTCGCTGCAGGTTGGGGTCGGCGCGACCGTTCTGCCGGTCATCGTGGGGGTCACCAGCCCAGCCCCGAGGCTTAGCCGCAGCGCGACCTCAAACTGGCCGAGATGCTGCAGTTGAGAAGCGCTGACGCCCGGCAACGCCTTGGCCATCACAGTTGCTTCTTCCTCCGACGTTTGCTGGAAGGCAACGAGCGACCCGACGTTGGCCAAGAGGCTCAGGCGCAACGGTGGGCTGAGCTGGCTGAGAGCCTGCGGCGCGAGCGTCAACCCCACCCCATGGCCTCTGGCGCGCTCCAGCAAGCCCTCCAGCGGTAGCGGCAGCGATGCCAGAACCGAGACCTCATCGACGTAACACATAAACGGCCGCCGACGGGCTGCCGATAGCCCTGCACGCGCCTCGACAGCCTGAAAGAACTGCCACAGCGTCATGGCTGCCAGCAGCCGTGTCGCTGGCACGCCGAGTAGCCCGGGCGGCAGGCTCACCAGCACGATCCGCCCACGGGCCAGCACCTCGCCGAAGTCGAGTCTCGGCTCGGACTGGCCGAGCACCGCGCGGACACGGCGGCGGGACAGCAACTCCTCGATCTTGTTCAACGGTGCGGCGAGCTGCGCCGCCTGATCGGCCGGGCTCAGGCTGTCAAAGCGCTGCCAGGCGGCGCTCAGCCACGGATCCCCGGCACGAGCCAAGGCCTTGCTGCGCAAACGCCGGTCGCTGAACAACCACGGCAGCTCCACAATCGTTGCCCGAGGCAGAGCGGCCAACGTCCGCAATCCGAGGCCAAGGTACTGCGAGCTGCGCACCCCCCACGAATCCGCGAACAATTCCCGCATCGTCCCGAGCAGCAGATCCGCGGTCAGCTCGGAGTCGCCGCCGGCTGGGAACAGCTTCAGGCCGGGCTGTGGGCCAGGCGAAGCGGGCTCGAGCACGATCACGTCGCGCTGACGCCTCGAAGGGACCCGTGCGAGCAGTTCGCTCACCAGATCCCCCTTCAAGTCCACCACCAGCGCCCCACGGCCAGCCGCCATGTCCTGCTCGACCAGGCTCGCCACCAGCGTGCTCTTGCCGGTCCCGGTCGGCCCGACGATCGCGGCGTGCTGCAAGCCGCCCTGGATCGGCTGCACCAGCCGGCGCTCACTGTTCCCGGGCCACGTCGAATGGGCAAACACCCGGCCCACGTCCGGCATCGCCTGCGCCGGCATCAGCCGCGGCCCGACCCCGTAGCTGATACTGGCGATGCGCGGAGCCTCGATCGGAAGCCCTACGAGTCCCGTCAGCTCCTCCGGCGAGAGCAGCGTGGATAGCTCCCAGGGCAACGGCGGACGCTGGCGAGCGATCGTCCGCAACAACCGCTGCGCGCCATGAATCCCGCGCCAGCGCAGTACCCCGCGGCTGCCGGCGGCAGTCCTCAGTGCAGCGATCACTCGATGGGACAGTGCCGTGGCTCGCAGTTGTCTTGGAGCCCACCCGGCCAGGACGATCTCGCTGCGAAGCAGCAACCCACCGAACTTGCTGCGGATCGCCGGTACTTCCTCGCGCGGTGGCTCAGCGGGCCACCAGGGCCGCAGAAACCACGGGTTCGGCGCCGTCTGCCCACGCTCAGACGCCGCCGCTGGCCGGTGCACCCGGCCAGCCGGCCACAGCCGAGCCATCAGCATCAGCCGCTCTTTCATCTCAACGCTCGCCAGCGCACCGAGCAGGCTCGCCGCGCACAGCTCTGGCTCCTTGACCCGCAGTAGCGGCCACGGGCCACCCCAGCCGACGCGGACGCCATGCCCGCGCTCGAAACTGAGAAGGTCAGGCTCCTCGACCTCCTCCATCCGTAGCTCGGGGATCAGCCCAGTGGCCGATGCCGCGAGCGAGCTCAGTGCCCGTTCGGCGCCGCCCAGGAAGAAGCGCAGCCGCCCGGGCTCGGCGCACACCGCAAACACCACCGGACCCTGCCGGACCCCAGCAAGGTGCCGCAGCAGCGCCGTGACCGGCTCAGCCGACAGTTCCTCAGGGAGTTGCAGCTCCCGCCAGAGGAGCGGCTCGTGCGGCCGGTACAGCGCCCAGCCGGCGAGCACGCTCGCACCAGCGGCCAGCACCGACAGCGCGGCGACGTCGAGCCTCACGAGTTGTCCTCGCTGCTGGCGGCCCCACGACCTGCCGGTCCTGGCTGCTCGTCGTCGATCGCCTTGGCGACCCGCCGGACCTCGCTCTCGCTCAGCGGACGCTGATCACTCTCATCTTCGACGATCTGCTTCGCCAGCAGCCAGTAGGCCAGGGCGATCTTGTCGGCGTCGATCTCATCCAGCCGCTTGGTGCGCACCCGGATCGGATTCGCCGGATTTCGTCCCGCGCCTCGATTCCATACTCCCGGCTGAGGCCGCCCCGTGATCCTTTTTGTTCTTCTCTTATCTCCTTTCATGTTGACCCTCCTTCACTTACATACTCCGCCAGCCACACATACGACTCTCGTTCACAATGTGATCGGCAATGTCTAGTATGCGCTCGCGTGTTCACAATGTGAACGGTAGAATTCACAACAACAGCCGACACGCTCAATACCGATCTGTCCAGAACCACACGAGCCGCAGCACGACCAGCACACCTGCCAGGATCACCAGCGCGGGCAGCAGCCGCGGGAGCACCTCCGAGAGCACCTGAGCACCGATGGTGGCGGCGATCAGCCAGAACACGAGACGCTCCCATGACGGCTTGCCGGTGTGATTCATGGGCGGCCCCCGTCCTGAGTGTCGGGCTCGGAGCCCAGGTGCCGCGCTGCCTCGACGTACATCTGGCGCTCCAGATCCTGAGCCACGACCTGCAGCCGAACGGCAGCGCGCAGCCCTTCCCGGTAGGGCGCCGCCAAGTCTTCCTCGGAAGTCGGCTTGTCCGTCTCCTCACTGAACCACGCGAGCGCAATCAGGACCAGTGCGGCGAGACCAATCAGAGCTAGCAGGGCAACCAGGACCTCCATCACGAGCGCCCCCGATCCTGGAAGCTGAGGCTCTGAATCTCGGTTACAGCCAGACTTCCATAGGCCATGAGAATGGCCTGGTAGATGTCCTCGCCCATCGGACTGACCTTGAAGGCCGCATTGGCAGCCCGGGACAACATGGTGGCGTTCTGCATGGCAACGGATGTGGCAAAGGCCCCGGCCTGGATGCGAGCAACCGCCACGATCCCAACCAGCTCAGCGTCGGCCACTTGGGCATTGAGACGTGTGTCGGGTGGCGCCACCGGCGGGGCGGTACGGTGGGGAACGAGACTAGACATGTGGGATCATCTCCTTGATCGCTGAGTGGTAGGACGGGCGGCATCGGTTCGCCGCCTGCTGGATGTACGCACGGGTGTGCTCGCGAACGGTGCCGAAGTACGGATCGGCTGCCCAATAGCGGACGTCAGGCCACAGGTTGAGCAGCCGGTCGACCTGCTGGGTGGTTAGTGCACCGTCTAGCCAAAGGCCCAGCAATAGTTGCCTTGATCTGACGTCGACAACATTGGGCTGCTGGTTGATGCCATAGAGCCCTTGTGAATCACTCGCAATCGCTCGCGGCTTTGAGCCTGATCGCGAAGTGGACATCGCTGGTGCTCCTCTCGCTCGTCGCATGGTGCCAACAGCGATAGCGAACACGCCAAGACCCGCGGGCACACGCGGCCCTCCATTTCGAATGGGCGCCTCTGTATGTGCGCGTATGCCCGCGTACCCAGGTGTTTAGTGGGACAATCTAGGCATGCGGCAATCCGAGCCCTGGATTCCTGACGAGCATCAGCTAAAAGGCAACCTGCATCACCTACGCACGCTGCTTGACCAGCCAATACCCAGGGTAACAACTACTCCGGAGCTCGCACGAGCGGCTGCGGTGCTATCTCCGGCGCTCAAGGGGCTTGAGGCGATTCTCGCCGTGGTTCAGCTCACTATTGACAACCTGCCAGACGACCGTGGCCCGGTCGCCGAACATCTATACGGGCTATCGAAGCAAGGCCGGGGCCAGAAGGTACGAGCCCGTCGCAAGCTAGCTATGGCCGAGTATGAAGAGCTTACTGGCATCACGGTCGACAAGTATGAGTCGTTTCGCACGAACGCGGAGCGAACACTCGTCGATGATCTTGTGAAAGTCCTCGTTGGTCTAGTAGAAGAATCGGACTCGCCTGACGTAGTCAGTGCAACGGGAGGCCCAGCCGGCAGCGAAGCAACCGACGCGCTAACGCCGCAAGGCGCAGCTCTCTCCAAGCGACTGCCGCCGCCGGAGGAGTTAGCTGATCAATTGGTTGAGCAAGCCTTCTCGTTTGTCGACAATCTTGTTTCACCTCGACTACGCCTACTCAGTACGGAGGTGGAAAGTACATGCGACTGGCTCTATGGTGAACTTCTCGGCTACCTCGTTGACGTTCTAGGAAGCCTTCTTGTCGACTTTTTTCGGAAAGGCGGTTCCGCGCCGGCCCGCCTTGAGACTCGCCGAGAGGGTTCGCACGCCACAAGAGTTCTTGTTGATGATACGGCGTATGTGATCGCGGTCGGAACGCGGCCCACGCGACCGTACGAGGTAGATGTTTACATCTCAACCTCTGGGGATGCCGACTTGCCTCCTAACATGCAGCTCGCGCTGGGGCACGAGGGCCGCTTTGTTCTCGCCTCACTCGCACTATCTCCGGCGCTACATGGCGCCGAGCCTTGGGCAGCAAGCGCTGTGCGTGCCGTCCTTGACAGTGGCGACCGAGCAATTGAGGCCTTCGTTGTAAGCCAGCTAGCGTTCGACATGACGGGTGCGGTCGCCCAGCTGTATGGCCTCGTGCAGCGATACTTTCCCCGCGAGATAGCTACGACGATCCGTCTTTTCTTGCTCGATCCCAGATCGGGCGGAGGTATGCACCTCGATCACACAGCCCAGCAAACGACGCTAGCCTCTCTTCGCCCCGATCACGGCGTCGAAGGCATTAGCTCCGCCGAGAAGCTGCTTCGATTGGCCGTCGCGCGGTTTCCAGTCAAGGATTCCGTCGCCGCAGAGATCATCCCAAGCATGCAGACCGTTGTACGTTCGCCGCTGCGGATTCCGTCAGCACGCGAGGTAGGGGCGATTCAGCACGAGCTGTTCGGGCACAATCTGATCTTGCAGCCCTTACTCAACAGCGATCGCTTGTGGATCGAGGCCGGCTACCCAGCGAGTCTACGTGCGGCTATTGAGCCGGTGCTCGAGCAGCATACGGGCGTCATCGCCGAGCGTGCACGAGAACTCGACTTCGCGCCAGCGCTACAAGAGCCATCGGGCGAGACCTTTGACCTCGCCTCCGCTCGTGGAAAGCGACGCGAGCAATTTCGCAAGAACTTTGGCCACCTAATCGCCGGATATCCGACCGAGCCATCTTAGCTCAATACTTACTCTCCCGCCCCGCTTTATTCGACTCGCACCAAATGTTACTATAAACCTTAGAGTGAATCCGGAGCCTTCCATGCAACCATCAGTAGAACATAGTGACGTTGCCTACCTAGCAACGGCCTTTCGAGACGTAGACGCTGACAGTGACCTCGGAAAGGTACTCGCATGTCTCAGGTTCATGGAGGGTCTCCCCGCTTTCGGAGCGTACAAGCGCCGGTCGATCGAGATGCTACATCCGTTCCCCGGCGCGTCGATCTTGGACGTCGGCTGTGGCCTAGGCTTTGACGTCGCACGACTGAGCGACGTTGTTGGCCCGCAAGGCCGCGCTATAGGCCTTGACAACAGTGACAAGCTCTTGAGTGCGGCTAAGCGTGCATTCGGGCAACGTGATGGGATCGATTGGCATCTTGGGGATGCCGAAGGTCTCGACTTCGCTGACAGCTCCCTTGATGGCGTTCGTGTAGATCGAACGCTCCAGCACGTTGCCGATCCTCAGAAGGTCATTGTGGAGATGCATCGAGTCCTCCGGCCGGGCCGATGGGCTGTATGTGCCGAGCCGGATTGGGGCACTTTTGTGATCGACGCCGAGCCGACATCCACGACCGAGCAAATCGTCACACGCTGGCGCGATGGCTTTAGGAACCCTTGGATCGGGCGCCAGCTTCTTCGCCGCCTCAGAAACGCAGGCTTCCATAACACCTGGGTTGAGGGCTTCATCCTTGTCGCCGATGGTCTGCACGCCGTTGACATGGTCTACGACATTCAGCAGACAATGAAGCAGCTCTCGGAGGCCGACGGATCAGCTGAGACACTTGGTGAATGGTATGAGGCGCTTATTGCACGTGACCACCAAGCAGGCGTTACCGCGTCAGTGACACTCTTTCTGGCAGGTGGTCAGAAGGTCCCCGAGGGCAATGCTTCTCGACTAAGCCTAACGGCGGTGCATGATGGCCGTTGACACGCATCCGTTGCAAAGCCAGCTTCCAAAGCTGGTAACGCGTCCGCTCGTTGCGGGTCGCTGGGTCGACGGGCGGCCCGATCTCCCTGTACGCGATCCGACGACCGGTGGTTGCATTGCGTCAGTGTCATCCGCTACAGAGGAAGACGTCGCCGCCGCGATCGCCGCGGGCCACACCGCTGAACGGGCATGGCGAACCGTGCCGGCCGTGGAGCGAGCGTCGCTATGCGCGACGATCGCTGATCAGCTCCAGTCCAATAGCGCCGATATTGCGACCATCATCTCGTCCGAGGTCGGCAAGCCGCTAGCCGAGTCTGTCGCTGAGGTCGAGGTTTCGTCGTCGTTCTTTCGGTGGGCGAGCGGCCAGGCGCCAAGGGCTGCCGGCAAGGTACTTGCATCGCCGTCTCCGAGCCTTGCCCTCTCGACCACCGTCAGCCCCGTCGGCCTCGTCCTAGCCATTACGCCATGGAACTTTCCGCTTGCGATGGTCGCTCGAAAGATCGCGATGCCGCTTGCACTCGGTTGTCCGATCATATTGAAGCCTTCCGAGCAGGCGCCGCTAGCCGCGCTCTTCCTGGCCAAGCTTATTCAAGATGCCGGGTTGCCCGACGGTGTTTTGAGCGTGCTCCCGATGGGACCTGGCACGGCTACCGCGCGACTTCTCGCTGATGAGCGCGTGCGACACGTTTCCTTCACCGGGTCGGCGACGACTGGGAAGCGAATCCACGCGCTTCTTGCCGGGCGGAGCAGCGTTGGATGGAGCGCTGAGCTTGGCGGTAACGCGCCGTTGCTCGTACTTCACGATGCTGACGTCGAGAGAGCCGCGGCGGTGACGGCGATTGTGAAGTTCCGAAACGCCGGCCAGACATGCGTGGCGCCCAATCGCATCATCGTTGCGGACAGTAGCTACGAGCGGTTTGTCGAGGCCTTTAGCGTCGTCGTCAAGCAGACAGTCGTTGGGCCATGGCGAGACCCGGCAGCGACGATGGGGCCGCTGAAGTCGGATGAGCGGGCCGCTTCGGTTCGTGGACATCTCGACGACGCCGAGCTGAAGGGTGCGCGGATAATTGGAGGTGCACCGTGTAGCCCCGTAGGAGGTCAATCGGGCCGCTTTGTGGATCCTGCGATCGTTCTCGACTGGACGCCGGACATGCTGCTCGCCCAGGAGGAGACATTCGGTCCCGTGGCGCCAATATGCCGCGGAAAATCTGTAGGCGAAATGGTTGAGCTCGCGAATATGACGAACTACGGACTTGCCGCGTACGTATTTGGTTCGGATCTCGGGCTAGTGACGCATGTCGTCGACGCTCTTGAGTACGGCGTGATCGGCGTAAATCAGTTGGCGAGCACATTTGCAAACGCACCGATTGGGGGTTGGAGAGGTTCAGGCAGCGGCATCGAGAGTGGCATTGAGGGCACCGACCAATACCTTCGGCCCAAGCTTGTGGCAACAGATGTCGGGCCGCCACTGGCGTAGTACAGAGACCTCGATGTCCGGCCGTGCGGAGTATTTTATTTATTCCTCAGCGTCTGTCGCGATGATGCCAGAGGGTCTTCAGGTCGCAAACCGCCAGTACTAGCTCGCGCACTACCGGTTGTGCGACCTCGGACGAGCCTCCCCAACGGCGGACGACAACGCAACGTGAACTCCCTCCGCGACGGGCCGCCGAGAGAGATCGAGGATCTCTACGCTGCGAAAGACAGGCCAACCACACCCAACAGTTGAATGTTGGGAACCTAGCCCGGCGCTGTCGCTCGGGACGACGGGGCGAGCCTACCTCGTGGGGGTGCCGCCCTGCGCTCACCAGGGCAACGATTGCTCCCCGGCCCGGATCCGCGCTGCCAGATCGCCTCCCTTCTCGCTCTGCAAGAAGTGCTCTGCCTCCACGCACACGAAAAGCGCCTTGGCGCTGGCAACCAGCGCGGTCTCTTCCCGTAGCTCCGCGGTCATCCACAGCTTGCGGCCTTCCGTGGACTCGCATGCGGCAGTGAGCCTCGTAGCGGCGCTCGAGGAAGGCAGGACGAAGGTAGTCGACCTCTAGGCGCCGGGTGACGGCCGGTGTTCGCAGGCGCATGAGCAGTGTCCCAAGCGCATCATCCAGCGCGGTCGCGACCGCGCCGCCATGCGCGAAGCCGGGCGCTCCCTCGTGAGCTGATCCGAACGCCACCTCGCCGGCCACCCCGCGGTCGCCGAGAGGGCGCATGCGAATCCCGAGGCTCGCCGGGTTCTCAGGTCCGCAGCCGAGGCAATGCGGCTGGTGCGGTGGATACCAACCGTCCGCGCCGCACATCAGCCGAGCCATGCGCGCATCCTCGCGACGCCCTCGATCTCGAGCGCCAGATCCGCGCGCGGATCGGCTGACCGGTCCGGTGGCGCACCAGGGCCCGGCAGTGGGTGATTCTCGGCCCCCAGCATCACGGTCTGTCGCACCCGGTCAGATTACACCGATCGGTGCAGATTGCAGCTATGCTGCTGCTAATGCCCGCCGTTGTGAACTGTTCACCTTGTCTCGTGTTAGGAGCAGGCCGTGTCAAGTGACCAAACGCCCTTGCCTCAGCTCCAGGTCGCCGACGAGGAGCACTGGGTAGCAGGACCCCCGCACGAGACGTTCAAGCGTCTGCGGCGAGAGTGTCCCGTCCACTGGAGCAACGGTATCGCGCAGTCGCCCGAAGACGCAGGATTCTGGTCGGTGACCAAGGCGGAGGACATCCACGCAGCGACCCGAGACTGGAAGACCTACTCCTCGGCATCGAACATCCTGATCACCGACCACGCGGTCCCCGTTAAGCTCGTCCAGGGAATGTTCATCGGGATGGACCCGCCGAAGCACGACAGGATCAAGGCATTGTTTCAGCGAGCGTTCACGCCGAAGGCGATCGCTCGGCACGAGCCGGCTATCCGCGAGATCACAACGCGCGTCATGGACCGCCTCGAGGGGCGGGAGTCGTGCGACCTCGTCAACGAGGTCGCACAGCCGGTCGTCGCGCGGGTGATCGGGAGCTTCATGGGGCTCGACCCCGAGGACGATGTACCGTGGGCCACCTCGATCAACACGCTCCTTGGCTTCGGTGACCCGGAGCTGAATCCCAAGGGCCTTGAGCAATTGGTCGCCGAGGACATTCCGCCCATGTATGAAAAGTGCATGAAGCTCGTGAAGGAGCGTAGAGAACACCCGACGGAGGACATGCTCAGCGTCCTAGTCTTCGCCGAGATCGACGGTGACCGGCTCACCGACGATGAGGTCTTCGCCGGGTTCGTGCTGCTGATGGCGGCCGGCAACGACTCGACGAAGGCGACCTACAGCAGCTGCATAAAGGCGTTGATGGAGAACGATAGTCAGCGGCAGTTGCTCGTCGACGACCCGTCGCTCGTGCCGAGTGCGGTGGAGGAGGCCTTGCGCATGTTCCCCGCCTTCGCGCACTTCCGGCGCACCGCGACACGCGATGCGCAGCTCGGCGGCCAGACGATCCGCAAGGGCGAGAAGGTCGCCCTGTGGTACCCGTCCTCCAACCGCGACGAGGACCGCTACGAGGATCCGGATCGCTTCGACGTCACCCGCAACCCCGAGCACCAGGCCTTCGGCGCTGGCGGCCGGCACTTCTGCCTCGGAACCGCTCTAGCAAGGCTTGAGCTGCGCATTCTGGTCGACGAAACGATCGAGCGCTTCCCCGCGATGACTTTGGATGGTGAGCCGACGTGGGTGCTGTCCCAGTTCTCCAGCCAGCTCAAGACATTGCCGGTTCGCCTACACGGCTGACGCGCGGCGCACAGGACTCGGAGATCGACCGCGTTTTCGTATCCGCGCTGAAGCTGCTGGTCCGGAGCGCGTAGGGTTCGAAAGCTCGATTCCTGCTCGGCTCGCGGACAAGGCCGAGCCAAGCGCCGGTAGCCTGCCCGTGCGTGACCGGCCCGAAGGTGACCACTGCTGATCGGCGGGGTCAGGAGGCGCATGCGCCACGAGCCGCCCAGTACGGTGCTCTCTATGCCCGGTAGAGCCATGGAACCGTTGCGCTCGTTGACGCCCAAGGGAGAGCGGGCGGCGTCGCGGATCCTGCAGGCGGCAACGACGCTGCTGTCGCGTGAGGGGTTCGGGGGGGCGACGCTGGGGCGCGTTGCCGAAGAGGCGGGTGTACACAAGCGCAACGTCCTGTACTACTTCGGCACGCGCGAGGCGCTGCTGGTGCGGGTGGTGCAATCGGTGGGCGAGCGAATCGCCGAGAACATCGCATCGGCGATCGTACCCGCCGCGCGGTTAGATCAGATGGCCGACGCAGTCGTGGAGGCGATGTGGGCTGGCGTGACGTCGGAGCCCCAGCTCGCGCGCTCATACTTCGCATTGGTTGGCGGCGGCGCGGAATCACCGGAGGTGGACCATGCCCTACGCGCTTTGAAGGCGACCTATTTGGGTCTGATCGCGCAGCAACTTGAGAGGATCGAGGCCGCCGGCTTCGCATGCAAGGAGGACCATGAGAGCGTGGCCTTGCTGATCTTGGCGCTCCTGCGCGGGCTGCTACTCGAGTGGAGCGAAGAGAGCGAGAGCGCGGCGCTGCACGCGAGCCTCGGGCAGTTCAAGGCGCTGCTCGCTGCACAGTTCGCCGCGACATAATCCGCGACACGCGACGCTGAACCCGCTCGCGCATTGGCGCTCCGGGCGGGCAGACCGCGATCTCTACGAGCACCACTGTCATCGCCACCGGCGTTCACCGATCGCCCGCGGTACCTTGTGCGACACCCCTTCGAGCTTGCGACTGGCTTGCGCTTTTGCGACGAATAGAGCAGCGTCTGGGGTTGGGCCGGGCGTTACGGTTGCCCGAGCAGCGGCGCCGTGCGCCAGATCTCGATCTGCCCTGGGGGTAAACGACGGACCCGACTCCCGTCGCTCCCGCTACTGGCTCGATATATGAACCCCGCCTCGTAAACTAGGTCGCTGTCGCTTTGGGCGGATTCATGAACAGCGCTCATACCGGCGACATGCGGTGGCGGCACGAGCGAGTCAGCGTCTGCTGTCCGCGGTCATGATCAGCGTTCGGTTGGGCAACCCCGTCAGCAGGTCATGGGGCGCCATAACGCAACTACGGCTCTCATTTATACGTCCGTTTCGGCCGCCATTTTCTGGAGCGTGCACCTGGGCTCACCGATGAGCGCAACATGGCATCCACCGAGTGCACGAGCGCTGTCTCGCTGGATCAAGGCGACCACTTCTCCTGCTCGCTGTCCGTTGTGCTGTTGGCAACCATGCGCCGCTTCGGGGGTGAGGAGGCGGTGGAGGAGCTCCTGCGCGAGAGCGGGTGCTCGAGGTCGGTCGCTTACCTGGAGGAGACAGGTAACTGGCTCTCTTTCGGGGAGGCGATCACCCTGCTCGACGCCGGGCAGGCGATAACCCGCGATCGGCACTTCGCCCGGCATCTCGGCGAGCAGGCGATCTCCACCGTCCCGGGCTCTGCGGTGGCAGAGATGCTGCGTGCGCTGGGCGCGCCCGAGGAGGCCTACCGCCGGATCTCGGCAGCGTCCGCAAAGATGAACCTCGTCACCAAGATCGAGGCTAAGGACGTACGGCCGGGCTACGCCGACATCATCGTTACCCCTCGTCCGGGCTTCCCGCGTGCCCGCCAACACTGCGAGTGGACGTGTGGACTGCTGAGCCAGCCGCCGCTGGCGTTCGGGCTCCCACCGGGCGTGGTGGAGCACGAGGAGTGCGCCGCCGCTGGCGCGCAGCACTGTCGCTACCGGGTGACCTGGCAGACGGCAGACGGCGGCGGTGAGGAGGACCCGGCGTCGCAGGTGATCTCGCTGAAGGCGCAGGTGACGTCGCTTACGGACCGCCTGGAGAGCCTTTTTGCGACCGCGGCTGACCTGGCTTCGTCCGAGGACCTCGAGCTCACGCTGGCTCGCATCACCGAACGAGCCGCCCACGAGACGAGAACCCCACGGTGCCTGCTGGCGGTCCGTGCCACGCCCGAAAGCGAGCCGCGATGCCACCACCTGGGACTTGACGATGGCGATGCCGCGGAGATCGCCGGACGTGTGCTGACCGACGACGCATCGACGCTGCCATCCTCCTGGCTGGTCGCTCCGGTGGTGTCGCTGCGCCGGGACTACGGCTGCCTCGTCGCGATGTATGACAGCGAGGATCGCTTCTTCCCTCAGGAGCGCAGGCTGCTCGAGGCCTATGCCCGCTATGCCGCAACCGCGCTCGATAGTGCAACCGCGTTGCTGGAGGCCAACCGCCGCCACAAGCAGGCCAGCACGCTGCATGAGCTGTCCCGCGCGCTCGCCTTCGCCGCCTCCAGCGAGGAGATCGCGCACCGACTCGCCGAGGCGCTCCCACAAGTCGTGGACTGCGATCGCGTGGGCGTCTATGTGTGGGACGAGCACGCCGATGAGCTGGTGCGCAAGGCCCTGACCCACCGGCATCCCAGCGATCGCGAGCCGCCGGAGTTCACGGTCGTACCCGATCAGATAGAGCTGCTACGCGGGTATGTGGAGCGACGCCGATCGGAGCCGCTGTTCATCGACCCCGAGAGCGGCGATAGCGATATAGCGCGGATGCTGGCAGAGCGCGGGGCCGTCGGCTCAGTGGTGGTACCGATCTCCACCCCGGAGCGGTTCCTGGGAGCCTTGATCGTCTCGGTGATGGCCGATCCGCAGCGCTTGCGGAAGTGCCCGGAGCTGCTGGACCGGCTGTCTGGTGTGGCTGCCCACGCGGCGACCGCACTGGAAAACGGTCGCCTCGTGGATCACATCACCCACCTGGCTCGACACGACGGGCTCACAGGGCTGACCAACCGCCTCCACTTCAGCGAGCAGCTCAGCCAGGCGACCAGGCGAGTGGCACAGGTGCCAGGGTCGCTGACCGCCTTTTACATAGACCTGGACGGCTTCAAGCCGATCAACGACCGGTACGGACACCCCGTCGGCGACGAACTGCTGCGCCAGGTGGCCGATCGACTCATGGACTGCGTGCGTCCGGTGGACACGGTGGCACGCCTGGGCGGCGACGAGTTCGCGGTCCTTGTGCAGGACATCCGCAGCCCGAGCGAAATCGACGCGGTAGCCCAGCGGCTGGCCAGTGCATTCGCAGCTCCCTTTGAGGTCGGCGGTTGGCCGCTGCAGGTGACGGCGAGCATCGGCCGGGCCGACTGGCCCGTTGACGCCGAAGAGGTCGACGCCTTGATCCAACGTGCGGATGCCGCGATGTACGAGATCAAGCGATCTCGTACAGACGAGTTCGCTTCGCGCTGATCCTCATCCGCAGCCGAGCGAGGCTCGCGAGCTCCATGCGAGTTCCTGACGCGCCGGGCGAGCTACTCATCCGCCGCGAGCCGCAGAAAGGCTGGGCGCTATGCGCGCGGGTCAGCTTGCTGCACGGCCGCCCGCAGCGCATCGAGCTACGCCTCAGCTACGAGCCGAACGCGGCTCGTCGTCCAGGACCACGCCGAGCGCGACGCGTCAAACGCCGGGACGATCGCTGGTGACGGCAACGGCTACGGACTGACCGGGATGCGCGAACGTGCGGCGCTGCTCGGTGGCCGCTTCGACGCGACACCCACACATGCGACGGGCTGGGCGTCGAGCTGTGGGTTCCCGCATGACCAGCGAGACGATCACGGTCGTGCTCGCCGACGACCCCGGTCAGCGGTACGGCTGATGTCCTAGCGACAGCTCGGGATGACGCGCCGCATCTCAGTGTGCCGCGCCAACGTTTCGGGTTGAGATCGCATTGGTCGAGGTGTCGTAGCCACCACCAGAGTCATTGGCGGTCCCAGCCCAGTGTGGAAACAGACGCATTTCAGCCTTCTTGCCATGCAACGCGATATCGGCCTGATGGAGGAAGTCATCGGGCGTTTCGCCGGGCCGCCACGGCACCGAGGTAATACTGGCAGTCGGCCGCAGATCCGGGCATATGCGACGGCGCGCCATCACGATTGCGTCGTCTATGCGCCGCACCACTGCGTCCGCGTACTCTGGGTCGGCGTCGTCAATCACGATGGCGAACTCATCGCCGCCGCGTCTTGCCACAAGCTCGTCGATTCGGACGTGCTCAGACACTGCACGGGCGACGGCGATCAGGACCCGATCGCCGGTGGAGTGGCTGTGCACGTCGTTGACCTGCTTGAACTCGTCAAGGTCGATCGCGACGACCACCGGATGGAGCTGTTGCTGCGAAGCCCGCTCGATTGCATCTATGACCCTGCCTCGCAGCGCGCGCAGGTTCGCGACGCCCGTGAGCACGTCCAGCTCTGAGAGATCGCGATTGGTGCGGGCAAAGCGGAGCGTGACCTGGCGCAGCTTCACGAGGAGACCACCGTCGATCGCGACCACGGCAGTGGTTATCACGGTACGCGTGAGGCCTTCCGGGAAGCCACCGCCGATCGCGAAGGCGCCATACAGCCCCAGTCCGGCAAGCATGTAGAGCGCCGCTGCACGCGCCGTGAAGATGAGAAAGCCGTACAGCACGATCACCGGCAGAAGGTCCAAGAGCGCCGTTCCCGAGCGCCCGGCGAGTGCAATCGCCAACACGATCAGGGCGTAGGCCGCCACCCAGGGGAGGTGCAGCCACTTCTCGGACACCCTCGAGCCACCCGCCCAACGGCAGCTGAGGGCCAAAGCCATCAATCCGGCGGCAATGAAGCCACCCGCGACAGGCGTCAGTGGCTGCACCATCTGGCCGATTGACACGACAGCGATCGCGACCGCTGTCGCCCCGAACAGAAAGGCGGCAAATCTCCAAAGCGAATTGAAGTGCGTGATCGACTCGGTAGCCGCTTGGTAGTCGGGCTGATCAGCACCGCCGATCGGTGCAGCGTCCTGCGTGTCGACACTGTGCACCGGCTCGGCCAACTCCGGTTCTTGCCCGCGCCGGCGCTCGCGAGAACTGACCTTCGCGTCATGCAGAGCCTGGTCGGCGCGCTCCATCATCTCACCGATCTCCTTCTCCGGCCGTGTGCGAACGTACGCCACGGTGGCGCTTGGCGTGACATCCGGACAGGTGGCGATACGCGCCTGAGCAATGGCGTGCTTGAGTCTGTCGCGCAGCTCGTCCAGATCACGCTCGGCTGGCTTTGCAACGAGCACCGCAAACTCATCGCCGCCGCGTCGAACCGCCAGGTCGCCCGGTCCGAGCTCCTCGCTGACAGCGGCGGCGGCCGCGCACAGCACCATATCGCCAAGTGAGTGATCGAAGCGATCGTTGACCTGCTTGAAGTTGTCGAGATCGATCGCGAACAGCGCAAACGGGCGCCCATCGCCGGTTGGCCGGCCCAGCTCGGCGGCGATCCGCTCGCGCAGGCTCCGCATGTTCGCGATCCCGGTCAGCGGGTCTGTGTAGGCGAGCTGGCGGTTGTGGCGGGCAAGCAGGCCTGCTCGCTGTTTGATCAAAAGCGCCGCAGTGGCGATCATTACGAACGCAAACGTCGTGATCAGCGTATGGGCTACTCGCGCCGGTCCGTCGACCAAGAGCAGCCCAACGCACACGATCGACGCGGCGGCGAGGAGGTACGGGAGCCCAAACCGCCACGTGTACAGGTAGCACACAGTCGTAACCATCAATAGCGGTACCAGCGCAAACGCACTCACCTTGGCTTCGAGGATGACCACGGCGATCACATAGATGATGAGTCCGATCACCAGCCGCGCGTGCGTCATCCACTCCATGATCCGGCTGGAGTCGACCAGACGTACTCCCCCAAGCAGGCAGAACGCCGCGATCACGAGCGAGCTGCAGCCGAGATAGAAGATGCCGCGCGGAAACAGCGCGGGGTTGAGCGTGTAGAGCCCCGTCACCACTAACCCACCGCTGCCATAGAGCGCCACCGAGGAGTACCAGGCCGCCCTCGGGGAGAGCCCCATCTCGGCGAGTCCAGCGCCGAGATCGTCCGAGCCATTGTCGGCGTTTGACACGTGTCGACGGTTTACCGGAGCATTCCGGTCGCGTGGCGGGCCCTCCACACCGACAGGAGCGTCTTCTAGCGGGGATTCATCCCGTCGCCGCGCCATGGGGATCCGGTCGTCATTGTCGGGCTAGAGTGTTAGTGGACAGCGAGCACATGGACAGATCATCAGCCTCGATTCGTCGCTGGCGCTCTCGCGTTAGACGTGTCTTGGGCGGCGGTGGCTTGGCCACTCCTCAGGACGCTCGCGAGCGCCAGCCCGACGGGTCTGGTCGTGCACATCAAGGCGTGCCTGTGAGCTGTACGACATCGAGCTGATGGCGCAGCACGATCAGCTTGATGTCCTTGATCTGCGCGGGCCGACGGCTACCAATCAGCAGCCTCAGCAGCGAGAGGAGACGAGGTAGATGACGGAGAAGAGCATCGCGCGATGCTCCCGGAGCCCGCCCGGGGCTGGCGTTCGGGTCGGATCAGGGTTTTGGCACCCTTCACGATGGTCTGTGATGCATCACAGACCTGGCTTGAAGTCAATGAGCCTTCACGCGATCAAGCGGCGGCGGCGCCACGCGAGTCGGCGCGCGCGTCGGCTTGGCGTGCCAGCTCACCCGCTCGGTCGCAGGAGACGTCTCCGGCTTGCAGCGCCCGTGGCGCGAGGCATACAGCTGGACGTCGGCCTGGCGCATGAGCCCTTCGAGTTCGATGCCCTGCAGCGGAAAGGTGGCGAGGCCGACCGAGGAGGGAGCGCGCTCGCCTAGCGCCTCTTTTATTCGCTCCGCGCTCAGGAGCGCATCCGCCGGCTCTATCTCCGCGAAGAGCACCGCGAACTCGTCGCCGCCCAGGCGCCCGACCGCATCGCCTGGCCTGACCATGTGCTCGAGCGTATGCACGACCCAGCACAAGAGCTCGTCGCCGACCGCGTGTCCGTAGCGGTCGTTGACCGGCTTGAAGTGATCGAGGTCGAGCACCATCACGGCGCCATGGCGGTGCTGGCGGGTGGCGCCGTTGATCTCGGCGACGGCGCGCTCCTCGAACCCGCGCCGGTTCAAGCAGCCGGTGAGCGGGTCGGCGCGCGAGATCTCCGCGAGCGCCTCTCGCTGGCGGCTGTGGTTTTGAGCCTGCCAGGCGCTCATGACACCCGTGCAGGTCAGCACGACGGCGAACGCCGCCTGGTAGCTCCAGCTCGAGCCACCGACCGTGACCGCCAGCGTGAGATAGCTAGCGACGCTGAAACCGCCCACCGCCGCGACGGAGGCAAGCGGATAGGACATCGACGAGAAGACCACGGGGACGAAGAAGACCAGCACGAGCGGGCTTCCGGTGCCTCCGTCCGCCAGCGTCAGGAGGGCGATCAGGACGAGGTCAAGGGCGCTCCAGCTTAGGAAGAAGACCTCGCGGTAGCGACTGCGCACGACGCGCTCGCGCGGCAGCAGCGAGATGATGGTGGTAGCCACAATCGCCGCACCGAACAATGCCGCAAGCGCCGGGCGGTTCGAGCGCTGCAAGGTCAGCGCCACGTAGATCTCGCCGAGCCCGCCGACGACGTAGGTCAACCACACGCCGGTCGCGATGGTCGCTTCGCGCATGCGCAGCGCCCAGGTATCGACGATGCCCAGATCTTCCCTGTGGCTCACAGGATCGTTATCGACCCGCCCGGCGAACACCTGAGCCAACGGCCATTCTATGGACGTAGCTGCGGCTGGCCGGCTCGGCCTAGCCACTTCCCCGGATAAACGTGTGGCGTGCGTTTATCCAGTCGGATCAGGCTGCGGGGGTGTATTCATGGATTAGGGCGCCGAGTTGGTCTCGTGGTTGGACGGCGTCTTGGTGTGTGGGTGTTATGAGCTTGAGCGCTGGACGCCCGGGTCTGGGTGGCCTGAGTTCGGGCTTCGGTGCCGGTGGGCGTTGTAATGGTCGATGTAGATACCGAGGACTGCGCAGAGGACGACTGGAGCGGTCGAACAACCAGAACCCCTGAGGCGAGTTCATCGGGGCTGGCATGCAACCGCCGCCTCCACCAGCGATGAGCCGTGACCAACGAGATACCGAAGCGCCCAGCGGGCCTGTCTGGAGGTCATTCCATCCATCACCGCCTGCGTCAGCGCCACCCGACCCGCCGGTCCGAGCTTCGCTCTACCGTGGATCTGCATCCCGGTCCTCCTACGGAAGTGAGTTCTCGCAGACCCACAGCCTGGGATGAGGCCCGGATGCCTCCTCAGCCGTTCACAACGTATGTGGGCACGTCACCTAGCAGCGCAGGAGAGAGGGAGGGCGAAGCGTGCGCCCCCGTCCCGGCAGGAGGCAAAGGCCGGGGACGCCTCCCTGCGGTGTGGCGACCCTTGAGCAGTCGCCACGCCCTTCATAGGTCCATCGTCCAAAATCCCCGCACGCTGCGGCCGGAAGCGCCCTACAACGGGTCGCTGCCCGGAAGCTCGTCGTCGGCGTCCAGGAACCACTCGGGCATCATCCATTCGCGCTGCACATCCACCACGCGCCACGCACGGGGATGGCGCTCGACCGTGAGCCCGAAGGGATGCACGACGGTGCGTGGGATCTCGCCGCGGACACCGGGAACGAACACGACCGTTTGGCGGTCCAGGCCCTCCGGGAACGAGTGCCTCAGAGCCGTGAAGGGACGCGTGGTGTCGAGGCCGCCGGGCAGTAACCCGCACAGGTGTGCCATCAGTCCGGGGGCGAAGCGGTCCCACACCAGATGTTCGATGGTCATACCGTCCTCGACAAGCTCCCTGGCGGCGTTCCTGTCCGTGCCCATACCGACGATCAAAGCCGTGCTCAGCCGCAGATCAGGGTGAGTGAGGAGCCATGTATCGGAGGCGGCGTGCCCATCATCCTCAGGCGTCCCGTAGAGGAGCAGGCCCGACAGCCAGCTAAAGGCGAACGTCGCCGGTGGGGGAACCTCCTCATCCAAGGAACATCGTGGCACTCTATCGTAATCTTAGAAGATGATAGGTTAGTAAGAAATGGCTAGTATGGAGGAGAGATTGTCCGGGTCGGCTTCGGCGGAGTCTCCGCTACACGCCTTCAGCCTTCCGAGCTCTGGCCGGGATGGACAGGCAGAGAGTGCTAGAGGACCCGGCTGGCGTCAGTCCTTTGGTGAGCTGTGGAGTCAGGTTGCTTTAGGGGATCTGATCGGGCGCTGTGCCGATCCCAGGAGCGTGGGGGTCCGAGCCAAGCGCCACCTCGAGGTTGTGGAGCGCGAGCTGCTCGCGCTGTCGAAGGGCCCCGGTGCCAGCCGTCGCTCAGTCTTGCGCTCTGCAGCCGTGTCGCTTGAGTGCAGCGCCAGCGTTTGGCATGCGTTTGGTCCTGTGGCGGGGCAGCGCCATCTACATCTGTTGCACCGGCTGGAGGACACCCTGGCCGTGGCCGAGCGCCAGATCCGTGCGGCCGAGCTGCCGCGCCTCGTCAACCGTCCGGCGATCTCTCTGCAGGCGCATGCAGCGCGTGCGGCTATTGATGATCTTCTAGAGGCCTCCGCCGACCCGGCTGACGCGCTCGCGGCCCTGGAGGACGCCGCGGTTGGCCTCGCGTCGCTCGCGGTTCGCATCGCCTCGAACTTGAACGCAACAGGTAGCCATCGACGCGCTCACGCCAAGCAGTCGGTGGCGCTCAGGCGCCAACTGGAGGTGCTCCTGTGCGAGGTGAGCAGCACCGCGCACGCTCGGCGCTCGGTGCGGGGAAAGGACGCGGAGGGGGATCATCTCGGCGTGTGGTTGGGAGCGACGCTGACTGTCGCTCCCCCGTCCGAGGTAATCGCGCTCGCCTCGCTGAGCAGCGGCGATCCATGCCTGTGCGCCGACGCGTTCTTCTCCCTTCGCGCCCGATGGCTTGCGCTAGCAGTGGGATTATGGGGGATCGTGCAGGCGCTGGACGCCCTGCTGGTGATGGGAACTTTCGACGACGAGGAGCGACTGAAGGGCGCTGTGAGCTCGCGTGTCGGCGCCGCATTGGTGGCCTGTGAGTTGGACCAGCGTCCTGGCGACTTCGACCACCGGCAGGCGTGGAACCAGCAGCGCGAGGCACTGTATGAGCTGGTGAGCGAAGCCTGTCGCGCGCTGCAGAGCGGCGAGCCAGACGCAGTACTACGCAGCCAGCAGCTGGCGCTGCGCCGCTTATCGCGCGCGCTGGTCGCAGTCTGGGTGATCGACGAGCGCGTGCGCTCGCCTATCAAGAGAGCGATCCGCCGATGTCCTTGACACCAGGGCGCGCAATTGGGGTCCGGCCGACAGCGTTCGAGGCTCAGCTGGCACAGCGCATACTCGTCGGTACACCGAACGCCTCAGAAGCGGCGATGACGCTTTTCGAGCGCTGCCAGCCACAAACGATCGGCGCCGCGGTTGGGCTGGTTGCCAGCCACGGCAGGGTGACCGTCGATGCGTTCGACCGCGTTGCGGACGTCTGGGAGACCTACCGTCACCTCAAGAATCTCAGCTGGGACTAGCTGGTGGTGCCGCCCTCGTCAGATCAACGCTTGTCTCAAGAGCCGCGATGGCGGGTACGCAGCTACGTTCTCGACCGCCGCGATTTCAACGGCATACGCATTCGGTTGCCGCTTGCGGTTCGACGGGACGTAGAGGCCGCGCCGGAGGATCACGTGGGGCTCGTCGCCCAGGCAATCGTGGGCGAGGAGGGCGACCTGCCGCTCGCGGTGCTCTACGACAACGCGCCAGCCTCCGTAGCTACCGAGCGCATACGAAGACTCGAGCAGCGCTTCACGGAGCTGCTGGGATGAGTTCCCGTAGAGCACGCCCGCGCGAGGTACACAACTGCCCAAAGGGCGGGCAGTCTTCCGGGCGAAAGATCAGCGCGGCGAGCCAGAGCAGGCGGCGTCCGCGGCTGCCCTACCTTCGCGAGCACGGGGTTGCGCTCGCTCTGATCGGACTGCTCGCCTTGATAGCTCTTCCGCCAGCGGTCCTGACGCCGTCGGGCGAAGTCGAGCTAATTGCGACCGGCGCCCTGACCCTGCTTGCTTGCGGCCTCGTCGCTTTCATCTGCTACGAGACCCTACGTCGTTGACTGGCGCTGACCCGGAGAGCGGATGCTCTTAACACCGAGCGCGGAGCGCGTCTGGCGGTGCGAGTTCACGTCGGCCGGCGACACGTCCAGCGCAACCCGCCGCTGGCTACGAACCTCCCTTAGCGAGCATGTCGACAAGGAGCGGCTGGACACAGCCACGCTGCTCGTCGGGGAGATTGTTGCCTCGAGCGTGCGGCGTAACCTCGCCAACCAGCCGATCACAGTGATCGTGGCCCTTGAAGCGCTGCTCCTTCGGGTTGACGTGATCGGCGCAAAGCACGACAGCGGGCACGCGTCGGCTCTCGAAATGCGAGGCCCCATCGGAGGACTGACCATGGTCGGGCGAAACGCTCGTAGCTGGGGCATGACTCTTGGACCTCCAGCCCGTGTCTGGTTTGCGATCTAGTCGTAGCAGGCATGCTGATTGCCTGCCTTCAATGGAGGTCGCTTGGCGGGCATCGGAGTCTCGACCGGGACCAAATTCGCTAGCTACCGATCTTGCCGGCAACATCGAGCCTCAAGGAGTCAAACATGCCTGACATCGATTTCCCGACCAGCGCCGGCCTCGCGCCGGGCTACGTGGCCGTGCCCGCCTCCGGGCGCGGCCCGGCGACGATCGTCCTGCAGGAGTGGTGGGGCCTTGACGACCACATCCGCTCAGTTTGTGACCGCCTCGCGAGCGAGGGGTTCTTCGCGCTGGCCCCCGACCTCTACCGCGGGGCGACCACGGCCGAGCCGAGCAAGGCAGAACAGAAGATGATGGCGCTCTCGATGGACCAGGCCGAGCAGGAGATGCGCGGCGCCGCCGAGTTCCTGGTGTCACAGGCGGGCGTGGAGGGATTAGGCGTTGGAGCGATCGGCTTCTGCCTCGGCGGCGGACTCTCCCTGTGGGCGGCGGCTACCTGCCCGCAGATCGCCGCGGCGGTCACCTACTACTACGTCATGCCGCACGGCAAGCCCGACTTCCGAGACATCAAAGGCCCCGTCCTCGGGCACTTCGGGACCGCCGATGCGTTCATCTCGCTCAAGGCTGCCAAGGCACTTGAAGCCGAACTGCGCACCGCCGGCGTCGACGTCACGTTCGAAAAATACACAGGTGCCGGGCATGCCTTCTTCAACGACACCAACCGCCTGGGCACCCATGACGCGACTGCCGCGCTGCGCTCCTGGGAGCGCAGCGTAGGCTTCCTGCGCTCCGCGCTGGCAGTCTCCCATCCAAACTAATCTCAGTATCTGATAAGGTTATAAGACAAGGCCAGATGCACGACACCTTCGCACGCGCGTCATGCTCTCTCCCGCAGCTACGATTGCCGCTTGGCCCAAGCACTATGAACCCAACTTCAGCCCAAGGAGTTCTGCCATGACTCCGCGCTCCCGTGACAGCGCGGCGGGCGAGGCCGTCCAGCGGCGCGCTGTCTATCAGATGAAGGCCGAGTTCTTCCGCATCCTCGGTCACCCGGTGCGAGTTCGCATCCTGGAGCTGCTCAGAGACGGCGAGCGCACCGTCGGCGATCTACAGAACGAGCTCCAGATGGACTCAAGCGGGACCTCGCAGCATCTCGGGGTGCTGCGCAAGCACGGCATCCTCGAGGGACGTCGTGAGGGCACCAGCGTCTATTACACCGTCCGTGATCCCCGCATCTTCCAGCTCCTAGAAGTCTCAAGGCAGATCCTGACCTCAAGCCTCACCGAGTCTCAGGCGGTCCTCGGTGAGCTCACCAGCTCCAACTGATATGGCGGCGTGTTTGTCAAGTGGGCGTAAGTGATCCGTCCGTTTGACGGACGTGTGGTGGTCGAGAGGCCGGGGCGCCGGGCTCGGTGTCGGCGTTGCCAGTCTGATGATGCGGGGATTCGTGACCCCAGGGCCCGGTTTCGTGCTGCCGGGCGAGCGCTCTCTAGAAACGGGCGTGGCATTTCGTGCTGAGGGTGCCGCCCTGTCAACGATCGTCAGCATTCCCCACCTGCGATCGCGAGTTTTCCCCACCCTGGTTGAGGTCGGCGCGTAGCTGAGTGAGGCGAGCCCGGTGTCCGCGCATGCGGTAGCTCTCGCCGTCGATCTGAAGCACGTGTGGGGTGCGCAAACTCGATTGGGGCGTGGCCGACGGTGTTGTCGGGCTCGTGGCGGCCTGCACGGCCGGTCGATTTCGCTACGGGCCGGCGGATCGAATCTGCCCGGCCTGCCGCGCTCCGTTCGTCCCGTGTGGGAGGGCGAGTGCCAGCCTCTGGGGCAGGGCGGACGGGCTAGTGACCTGAGTCGTTGATTCGCTGGCAGTAGTGATTCCGCGGGCTCAAGTCACGATTTCGCGTTCGGATGCCGGGAGACAAGGATTCGCTTCTCGCTTGGCTACGCGATCAACGCTAATGTCCGCGAGCAGATCCTCGCGCTCGGAGAAGACGCATGGGCGCCCGCCGTCAACCCGGGCGGTGAACCCCGGGAAGGGGCATGGGTCACCGAGCTCACGGGTCTGGTCAACCTTTCCAACTGGCCTGAGGGCACTCGGCTGATCTGCCGTCGTGAGCGCCCACACCCCGGCGCACAGCTCTCCTTCACCGACGTGGACGGACACCGCTTCCAGTGCTTCATCACCGACCAGTCCGACCCGGATATCGCTGCGCTTGAGGCTCTTCACCGCCAGCACGCCGAAGTCGAGGACCGCGTCAAGACGCTGAAGGCGACCGGCGCCGGGCACCTCCCGTTCCAGTCCTTTCAGGCGAACGCCGCATGGTTCGAGCTCCGCGTTACTGGCTCACGACATCATGGTTTGGACACAGCAGCTGCTCCTCGACGGCGAGCACGCCATCGCAGAACCCAAGCGGCTGCGCTACCGCATCCTGCACGTCGCCGGGCAGATCACCCGCCACGCCCGGCGCAGCACCCTGCACCTACCTACCGACTGGCCCTGGGCCGGTGCGATCCTGCGCGCCTTCAAGCGCCTGGACGCGCTGCCCGCCTACGGCTGAGGGCCCAGCCCGCGCTCACCACTCTTCCGCAGGAACAAGCCGGCATCCCGCGATCGCCGCTGCACGAAAACACGCGCCCAGCGACCGCATCCAGCGCAAATCCCCCTAGCGCAACCCGTACACCGCTGCCGACTCCGGGACCTCCGGCGATCTCACCCCAAAACCAGGGCCAACTCACCTTGTTGACGAATCGAGGCTAGGACCCCGATATCCAATGGCCCACGTGCCTCATCTTGCGTTCAGTCAGCTGAACGCCGGCGCGCGGTCGCGCACGCTTCTGCGCCTACCGGCAGGGTTCGAAGCTCGACCCGTTGAGTTCAATGCTATAGCGCGCTCCCACGATCCCGGCCGCGTTGTCGGCCGCGCAGAACGAGCTCGTGGAGAGGCTGTGCTCAGCGTCGGTCCCCCGCCGGCTGCGCTGGTCCCCATTTGGCTATCTCAGCGACCTGCTCGCTCTCTACCCGGTCCTGCTACTCAGGTGAGCGCTCCGAGGGCCTGAATGCTTACGTTCGGCCTTGTCTTCATACATCGCTGCATCAGCGTACTTGATGAGTGCGTTCACGGTGCGAGCGTCGTCGGGCCAGATCCCTTCTCCGACACTTGCGCTGATCGAGATCGGAACGTCACCCAACGCGAACGGCTCGACGAAGGCGTCGCGGAAGCGCTGCGCGGCAATGCGAACCTGGTCGTCCCGGTTGACGTCGGCCAGGATGATCGCGAACTCGTCTCCACCGAGACGGGCGACCGCGTCGCTTTCGCGACTGATCGCCGCGAGGCGCTCGGCCGTCTGGTGGAGCAGCTCGTCGCCGACCTCGTGGCCGTAGAGGTCGTTCACATCCTTGAAGTCGTCGAGGTCAATGAACAGGAGACCCACCTGCTCGTGGCGCGTGCTCGCGTTCTCCAGGACGAGGTCGATCTGCTGCCGGAAGCCGACTCGATTCAACAGGCCTGTGAGTCCATCGTGGCTCGCCCTGTGACGCAATTTGTCGACCAATCGCCCGTTCTGGATCGCCGGCGCCGCAAGCGCCGCCACGCCGGTGAGCCGCTCCAGCAGCTCACCGGCGGGTCGCAGCCGCTCGGGGCGGTCAGTTACTGCAACGGTGAGGGCGCCCAAGAACACGCCACGGGCAACGATCGGGACAACGGCCAGCACGGCCACCTCAAGCGCAGCCATCAACCCGCACAGGAATGGCTCCTCGGTCGTCCCGTCGAAGAACACGGGATGCGGTTCGGTGATCATGCGACCCAGGTGTGGCGTGTCATCAGGGGTGATTGTCAAGCCGAGCAGGTACTCGGCGTGCTCTGGAAACGGCCACTTGCACTGGCCCCACCGCGGAACTCTGAACTGGCCCCACCCCGCGCTGGTTATTGGTGTCTGTAGATGATCGCTGATCGACTCCGGTTGTGGAGTCACGGCGAGCTCTGAGCGAAGCGAAGCCCGTAGGGCGAGTGAAGCGAAGAGCTCGCCGGCGCGTCATCGAGCGGCCCCCTTTCCCTTGCGTTGGATGCCGTGGCGAAAGCGCCATGACTCGGTGCCGGTCTCGATGATGTGGGCCCGGTGGGTGATGCGGTCGACGACGGCCTTGGCCAGGCGCGCGTCAGGGAACACTTTGGTCCACTCGCCGAAGGGCAGGTTGGTGGTGACGATCAGGCTGGCCCGCTCGTTTCGCTCTGAGATGACCTGGAAGACGAGCTCGGCGGCGCCCTCGGGAAGGGCCAAATAGCCAAGCTCGTCAAGGACCACAAGCTCGTTGCGCGCATAGCGGGCCACGACGCGTGCGAGCTCTCTTCGGCTCTCGGCTTCCTGCAGCTCGTTGGCGAGGCCCGCGAGGGTGGTGAAGCGCACGCGGCGTCCCTGCTGGCAGGCGCAGACCGCAAGTGCCGTGGCCAGCATCGTCTTGCCTGTCCCTGATTCACCGATCAGAATCACCGACTCGCGGTCATCGATCCAGGAGCACTCGGCCAGGGCGGCCATCGTGGCTTGTGAGACCTTGGGGTTATCGGCGAAGCGGAAGTCCTCGAGACGCTTCATCACCGGGAAACGCGCTTCCAAGAGGCGCCGGCGTTCACGGCGTTCAGAGCGCTCTGCCATCTCTGCTTCAAGGAGCGCCGCGAGGTAGGCGACCGGCGTCTGCTGCTCGCGCAGGGCCTCCTCGGCGAGCGCCTTGAAGCGCCGCCGGACGGTCGGGAGCTTCAGCTCGATCGCGTGCGCCTCGATCAGCGCCTCCATCGCCTGGGTCTTGGCGGGCGCGCTCATCGGCTCACCGCTCCTTGAAGCAGCTGGTCATAGGCACCGAGGCTCGGCTCGGGGCCACCGATGATCGAGAGCCTCTCCGAGAGCTCGATGCCCGGCGGCTCTGCTCGCTCAGAACGCCTGGCAAGCAGGGCGACCGCACGCCCGTCGCTTGAACCGGCGGCCAGAGCGCCGCGGACGGCGAGCTCAACGCGTGCGGGGGTGAGATCGCGCGCGAGCAGGAGCACGTCGACCATCTGCCGGGCGGCCTCTGAGGCGCCATAGCGTGACTCGATCGCCGCCCACAGATCGTCAAAAGAGGATGGCCATGCGCCCCGCTCACGCTCCTGGCGCAAGGGCAGCGATGATGCCAGCGCTCCGGGCTTTCTCCTCAGGAGCTCGAGGTAGTGGTCGAGCTTCCCTGAGACGCCATAGCGGCCCTGCAGGCGCTCGTGGACTGCGATCAGCTGATGCTCAGAGAAGACCTCGATCTCTCGGGCGCCGATCTTCACGAGCACCTTTCGCCCGACGAGTGAGACCGGCACCGAGTAGCGGTTCTGGCGGACCGTGACGAGGGACTTTGAGTCGACCCTCGGCGTTGAGGACTCGCGCGCGTCAAAGGGTTCTGTTGGCAGGGCTGAGCCGGACCGCAGGAAGGGCATCTCGCCCGAGAGCGCCTCACCGACGCTCATCGCGCGGCCGATGATCGTGCGCTTCAAATCCCCGATGCAGCCGGCGGCGATCAGCCCGTTCAGCTCGGCGATGCTCTGGACTTCGGGCAAGGGGACGAAGTGGCGGCGGCGATAGCGCCCAACCTCGCCCTCGACGCCGCCCTTTTCATGGGCGCCCTGCTCGCCGGGCTCACAGAAGGAGGACTCGAACAGGTAATGGGAGCGCAGCGCGATGAAGCGGTCTGATTCAACGCGCCGGCGGCCCTTCAGGATCTTCGTGACCGCAGCCTTCAGGTTGTCATAGCGGATCACCTGGAAGACCCCGCCGAACCAGTCGAACGCGGCGGCGTGGGCCTCGAGGAAGGCCTGCTGGGTCTCGCGCGGGAAGGCCATCGCGAAGGCGCCGCCTGAGTGACAGGCGCGCATGTGGAAGATGAACACCTTGGTGGGGACGCCCCTGAGGATCACGACCGCCTCGCCCCAGTCGACCTCCGCCTCTGAACCGGGGTCGTGCACCAGGGGCACCATCGCCGCCGGGGGTTCGCCCAGCTCTCTGCGCCGATGGGCCACCCACTTGCGCACCGCGCGCTCAGAGACCTCTGCGCCGTGCTCCTCGCCGAGGCGCTCCCAGATGCGGTGGGCGGTGTGGCGCTGCTTGCGCGGTGCCTCTCGGTCGGCGATCAGCCACTCGTCGATCAGCTCCCGGTATGAGCCGAGCTTCGGCGCCGGGCGCCCGTCAGGTCGCTTGCGAGGCAACGGCAGCGGCGATGCGAGCGCCTGGCGGACAGCGCGGCGATGGACGCCATGGCGCTCTGTCAGGGCCCTGATCGACAGGCCCTCGCGGTCGCGATCTCTTCTTATCTGCTCGAACGTCTCCACTCGTGATCCCATCCCTGTCTGCCGCCTTCCGCTCGAGCTCCATGAGGCTCGAACAGTCGGTGGCGAGTCGGACGGGGTGGGGCCATTTCAAGGTTCCGCAGTGGGGCCAAGTGAGAGTGCCGTTCCCATGCTCCGGCTTCTGTCCCCATACCGCGAGAGATCTCAGCCGCTCCTCGGTCTCATCCCATAGCCAAACCCCCATCCGATCGCAGTCCACGACCTCGGGAACCGCTGCCGCGAGCCGCTCGGCGACCTCCCTGCTCGTCCCGGCCTGTGCCAGGGCGTGGGAGAGCGACAGCAGCCCATGGGAGAGCGAGAGCAGTGAGCTGACCTGATCATGGCGGCGCGCGGACTCCTGCAAAGCCGTGGCCATGTCGAGAACCGCGGCGGCGTGCTTGGCGTAGAGGCCAAGCATTTCCTCGTCCTGGGGGAAGAACTGGGCCGTGCCGGGGTAGCGCGCGATCAGCTGTCCGTACTGGCGTCGGCTGGAGGTCACGTCGACGACCAGCGTCGAGTCAACGACGGGGGCCGTACGCTCTCGTGTCGCGTGCGCGAGCCCCTCTGCCTCGTGGTTCTCGATTCCGTGTCCGTAGACCTGCAACTCGCCGCCTGGCTCTGGGCACACTGCAAGCACAAACCCCGGGGCACGCACCGCGCTGGCCGCGCGTTCGACGATGCGATGAAGAACGGTGTCGAGGTCCTCGGTGGAGACCAGGTCGCTGGCGGTGGCGTACGCATTCCGCAAGCGCTCGGACACGGCCGCGAGCTGGGCCTCAAGCGCGGTGACACGCTGCTGAGGATCTGCGGCCGCCGTGGCCAGATCGGCGTCCCAAGAAACCGTATACAAGCACTGCGCGCCCCCGCGCGCCTGGCATTCGCTCTCATCCACGTGCGCCAGGGGAAGCCCGAACAGGATCGGCAGCCCCGAGAGCATCCCGACGGTCCAGTCACACATAAGAGGACGCCGTGTGAACCCCTCGCGAGCTACCGCCCTGACGACCCCATGTCCCGGGCTGGCCTCGACAGCCTCCATCTCGGTGACCGTGCTGAACTTCGGTGCCGTCTGTGCGACGACCCCCAGCACTGCCTCGGGTGAGCCGAGGGAGCGAAGCAGCGTCGCGATCTGCGTGCCGACATGCCGGTCCAGCGTCTGCTCGCCGACCCGCCGCGCGAAACTCGGATCATCGGTCTGTTCTACGCCGGCCGCCAGCAATGCACATGCCTCGTCGAGCGAGATCCAGTTCTCGATGTCTTCCAGGTACGACGCCTGCCGTTTTGTAGCTGCGCGCTCGAGCAGCGCTGCGACTGCTGGCTCGCCGCCTGCGTTGCGTATGAGCCCCAATACAACATTGGTCAGCGTGCAGCAGATCTGCCGATCTGCGTCCGCCCTAGCCGGCTCTAGCCCAGCACCTGCGTCCATTCAGGTTCCATCGGTTCCGCGCGCTGTCTTCTTGAGCATCTTCGGACCGGCTCCACGGCTGCCCGATCGGCCGAAGATCTCCCCCGCCCCCTGGATCGGGGCCCGCTCAGCGCACGCAGAAATTTCGCATAGGGTGCGGGAGCCCTTCTCAAGACCTACCTCAGCGATGGGAAGAGTCGCTGAGGCGATGGCAGCGCCCTCAAGGAGCGTGTGCCCGCAGCCGACTTACGTTGTGATGGCAGTTCAACAGCCACTTCAGGGCTTGGAGGCCGATCGGACCCCGGCGTCACCGACGGCGCCCGCCCCATTGTCCGAGCTTAGGAGCGATGTCCATCCTCTCGGCCAGGCCCTCAAGGGGCGAGCCGCGGATGTGCTCGGCCTGACTGTCGCGCGAACCGGACGATCACGCCTCGACGCCGAGGTTCAGGAAAGGTTCGAACGATTCAACAAGAGTTCCACGATCTCGCTAGGCCGATGGCTCTCGGGGGAGGGTCCAGAGCTGGCCCGTCAGGCCGGCAAGGAAACCTGGCTCTTCTACGGCGAGCTGGCGGCCCGCGGCGCGGCGTCGCAGCAGGAGGTGACCACGCGCTGCCTGTGCTGGCGCGACGCGGTGGCCGAGGTGCTGCGCCAGAGCGCCGCGCGACTGGACGTTTCGCACGAGACGCTCTCGCAAGCCCTGAACACACTGCAGCTGAGTCTCGAGTACAGCCTCATTCGCATAGCCAAGTCCTTTGATACCGAGCGCCAGCGAACGCATGAGGAGCTCGCGTTCATGGCCACCCACGACGCGCTCACCGGTCTACCGAATCGGACGTTGATCCTAGACCGCACCGAGCAGATGCTGACGCGTGCGCGGCGCCACAAGACCCCGGTGGCAGTGCTGCTCGTCGATATCGACAACTTCAAGAGCATCAACGAGACGCTCAGTCACGGCGCCGGTGATGAGCTCCTGCTGTCGCTCGCAAAGAGACTGGATGGCGTCATTCGCGACACCGATGCGCTTGGGCACCTCGGCGGGGACGAGTTCGTCGTGATCGCCGAGGAGCTCTCACCGAGCGAGGGCCCCGTGCTGATCGCTGAGCGTTTGCAGGAAGCACTAACTGAGCCATTTACTCTCCCAGGGTTGCCTGAGAATCACCTGACCGTGACCGCGAGCATCGGGATCGCGACGACCGCGCGAGCATCGGCGGAGGAGTTCCTGCACGACGCGGACATCGCGATGCATCAGGCCAAGTGGAACGGCAAGAACCGCTACGTCGTGTTCGAGTCCGGGATGCAAGACGCAGTCCAAAGTCGCATGAAAAGCGAGATGGACCTGCGGAATGCGCTCACAAACGATGAGTTCTTTCTGCTGTATCAGCCGACGCTCGATTTGCGCGACATGAGCCCCACCGGAGTGGAGGCCCTGATCCGCTGGAGGCACCCGACACGAGCCATCGTCCTCCCCGATGACTTCATCCCTCTGCTCGAGGCGAGCGGGCTGATCATCGAGGTCGGCAAATGGGTGCTCGAGGAGGCCTGCCGTCAGGGTGCGAGCTGGCGCGCGGCTGGATATCCGATTGGAATGGCAGTCAACGTCTCTGGACGCCAGCTCGACACTGATGCGTTCGTAGCCGATGTGCAGAACGCCCTTTCAAAGAGCGGACTGGACGCGAGCGCGCTGACCCTTGAGATTACAGAGACGACGCTGATGCGGAACGTCGAGGAGACCACTCGGCGGCTGACTGCCATCAGGGAGCTAGGTGTGCGGATTGCGATCGACGACTTTGGCACTGGGTACTCGTCCCTTGCACATCTCCAGCAGTTTCGTGTCGATGCCCTGAAGATCGACCGTTCGTTCATCGCCCGGATCACGGAGAGTTCCGAGAGCAAGACGCTCGTCCACACGCTCGTGCAGCTCGGCAAGGCCCTCTCGATCGAGACTCTGGCCGAGGGCATCGAGCAGCAGCAGGAGCTGTCCATGCTGCAGGCCGAGCAATGCGACAGCGGCCAAGGCTTCCTCTTCGCCCAGCCCCTGGACGTAGTCGCCGCCGAGACGTTCCTGCAGGCCTCGGCCAGCAGCGCCGCTGCGGGCTTGCCGCGCTCCCCGGCCCAGCGGCCGTCGGGCGGTCACCGTGTCGGCGTATAGCCGCCGGAGCGGTAGCTAGTCCCATCCGCGCATGGGGTGCGGGTTCAACCCGAATGGTGTGACCGACTCGTCGGCCTGCCTACGAACAGGTCAAAGGCGGACGGAGCGGCCGTCGGCAGCTCGGTCCCTCGAGGTGCACCGACGTGCCCGCATCGCTCAGCGAGTTGCCGTTCGGCGAGCGGCCGGCTCACCAGTGACCGCGAACGGGCGTTGATCAGAACCGTGCGTGCACCGTCTCGGCGCGCTCGGCCTCCCGCTCGAGCGCGGTGAGCAGTGCATCGACGTCTACCACAACGCTCGCCTGTTGGAGATACTGCACGGTGCGTTGGATTCAGCATCCGCGGAGGCGCAGGCGGTGGCGCCGGTGGCCACGAAAGCCTTTGGACCCGTGGGCTAGCGGACGCGTCTCGCGCGGGTCGCCCGATCCACACGTAGGACCCGCGCGCTCAGGCAGCCCTCGACAAGCTGTCGGCAACTCCGCTTGTCCAGCCCGACGCGCCAGAGTAGACTCGGCCGCCCGCGAGGCTGGTGGAGTTATGACTGAGTTTGCATCACGTCGCGCACTGAGCACTTGTGCGGCGCTAAAGCGCACGGTTCATCGATGCATGTTTATGTGATCAGTGCGCTCGCGGCGCTGGCGCAACGACGGCGTGCGTCACCCGGTGCGGTTTGCCATCACTTGCCGAGCTGGGCAGCTTCCACGTAAGCGCGATACCGACCGCTGCAAGAGCGACGGTAGTCCATACTAGCCTCACGATACCTCTGCAATAGCGGTTCACTGCCTCTTCGTATCTCCACCACGATGCCTGTGACGAGCCGTCGCTCTTCGTATCTCTGTCCGTCCCGCGACGGACGAGCCAGTCTGTGAACCGCTGAAAACTGTATCCAAGGGGGGCGTACCATGCAAACACTGCAGCACTACTTATTGCCAGAAGCCAAGCTACCGCCGTTAAGAACCAACCCCAATGACTGGTTCCGGCACTTATCTGCGCTCGACTAAATGCCAACGTCACAAGAAAGGCCACGCTTATGGCTAGGTACACCCACAGGATGCCGCGTTGCCGGCGTGTAGTATGGGCGTAATAGTGGCGTTGCTGCTGAGCTAGGTATGCCGTCAAAACCGTGGGCGTCACGAGCAGCCACGTTTGTGTTGACACGCCCGTTTGATCGTTTAGCCTCCCACTCGCGACTAGAGCGACAAATAAGCCGTTGAGAAGCGCACCAAACGCAATCTTCTTGTGTTCGTTTGGTGCGCATCTGACGTAGGCCCTGATCTTACGTCCCTCTGGTGGGCCGGCACTGTCGGGCTCATCGCCAGCATTATGAATATGCATGCTGTGATATGCGGACTCGAGTTCTGAACCCTCATCTAACGTGTTGCCAGTTTCCCAGTCGAGATACGTCACGTCGGTGTTGGCCGGCGGCTCGATGGTGAAGTAGTAACTTCTGGCGCTACGGCTCGGAGTAGCGAATTCGTAGTTGATTGGAGCGAGACCATACTGCCCATACCACCGCGCGTGTATCTCACGGCGTCGCGATCCCGTACCGACCACGCCTTGCCAAAATGTTCGGATGCTCTTGCCTACGGTTCCAAGCGGCATAAGAGCTTGCTGAATGTCTTTGCTGGTAAATGTAACTGTAATGTTCAGGACTTCTCCAGGCTCAGCCGCCACCCAGCACAGGTACGGAGTAACTCGCAGTTGCTCAGCTAGATCTTTCACGAACGTCACGAGTCGCTCTCGCGCCCCGGTCGGATCGCCGGGCTCATAACGTATTAGCTGTGTGAACAATTGACCAGCGTTCCGGATCGCGTGCTCATCGTCATCACCGCGGACCGTCGTAAAAACTGCATACAACGCCGCGCGTAGCCCGCGATAAGCCTCGTATATATCGCTGTGCGACTTCGGTTTAGCGATGCAGCGGAGCACCTTGGGCATATCGCGTAGATATGGGGCGAGGAAGCTTCCGGAAAGCGCTACGCCGTGCTGGTCGCGCGTCAGGAGGTTAATGCGCGCACCCGTAGCGTCGAGCACGGTGAAGTCGGGGAATCGTCGGCGACGGAACAAGCCTAAGGAAACGATCCGCCATGCCGTGCCGCGTGGACGCGCTGCAGGAGGAATGACGAGCTGGAGGCTTCGCGTCCATTTCTGGCCTCCCCGTGGTAGAAACGTGACGCACTCTACGCACCGTTGCGTAAATACCGTCGGCGACCCTGCCATCTCGGCCAGAGTCGTGACGCGCTCAGGTGTTACCGCGAAGTGCGATTCCTGACCGTCGCGCGGTTTGTGCAAGCCGATCACTCTGTGTGTCCCGAGTGCAAACAGAACCGCGGTGGGCGTCACGAGCGGCGCCGGAACCTTCGGGACCGATCTACCTCAAGGTCGTCCGAAGTGCCGCTTGGTAGGCGCCGTCATGTGGCGTAACCGGTTCCTCCGCGTCCGCCTCTTCGCGCGCGGCGGTGCCTTCGGGAGCTCGTTTGCGCCAATCGGCGCTGGCCATCGCGGGATCGCGATCGGCCTGCGGCCCAATAGGCACGGCCACCAGTAGGCCGTCCGCACCACTGCCAGGCTCGGTGCGCTTGCGCTCCTCAACGTCGTTCATCGCAAGCGAGACAGCCTCGTCGACGAGGCAATCCCATTCCATCGTTTCGGTAGGCGGCTCTGGCGGCGGAGGTTCGTGTGACCCAGCGGCCGATTTCGAGGACGGGTTCTGAGGCTTCGAGTAAGCCATCGCATTCAGCGCCGCCCGTACGACGTGGCTGAGACCATCCAGCAACCTAGGCCCTCCTCGGACCCCGCCGACATCCCTGCCATCGCTTGGCGCTTCCATGCGCCGTCGTACTTCCATGACACCAGCATGCGGCCTAGTCCCCCTCCTGTCAAGAGCGCCTGTCCTCCGCCACGGGTCTTGCAACCACGCCTTCAGCCATCACGGGGCCAGATACTAACGCACTCGACCTCGGGCGTGTCAAGCTACCTGAGACGGCTGGTGCGACAACTCGAAACTGACCTCGGCATCTCGAGCAAGGGGCGCCCGCTAACGGCACGCGAGGATGTGAACCCAAGCCGCTTCATTTGCGAGTCACACAATACCGGTTGTACGACGCCAGGAGCTACCGGGCCCGTCGCGGCGGGACAGGTGCCTACGATCCGACGATGTGGTCCTCCCCATGCTATCCGGTGGTCGTCTTGGAGTTCACCTCGTAGCGGTGCTCTGTCATCACCGACTTGAGGTAGTCGTCGTCACAGAGCCTCAGGATCCGCCAGCGCTCCGTCGGTTCGCTGCGGAAGACGAGGTGCGGCCTGCCGTCGCGTTCCTGCACCTCGATGTCGAGTTCGAACTCGTCGATCACCGGGCGCAGGAGCGCGTATGAGAGCTGATCGAAGTAGTCGCGGCGTTCGATCGCGATCAGCTTGTCAGCCATCCCCGGTTGGGTAATGCAAGCGTCCTGGAAGTCTTGGAAGTTGGCTATTGGGACACGCTCGTTGAGGGCCAGCGCCGCTTGGCGAGCGCGCTCACGTACCTGCTCGAGCTGCTCGAAGATGCGCCGGTAATCGCCGCGCCGCAGAACGAAGATATAGTCGCGAAACACGGCGCAGTCAACGTGGTCGTCGAACAGGAAGATCTGGTCTTCGAGGATCTCGAACGGGCCGTCGCGGAAGACGATCGCGGCACCTTTTTTCCGCTTCAGCTCGGCCGAGGCCGAGAACGCCCTGTAGAAGAAAGCACGCTCGGCCCCCACGGCCCGTGTCGCTACCCAGTAGAGGAGTCGTGCCTTGTAGGCTTTGTCGTTGGGGTCGAACTGGGGATACGGGTTGAGGTTCTCGTACCGTTGACATGCCGCCCGAACCGCGTCAACCTCGGTGAGTGCGACCCACTCCACCGTGGCCGGCTCGGGCTTGTAGGTGAGGTCGAGCGGTCTGAGTTCGGCGCCCCGACCGGCGATGATCGACTCGACCGTGGTACGACGAAAGAAGGCTTTTGCACGCGGAGTGAGCGGCAACGAGCGGGTTGCGGGCTCTGTCTGTCCGCGGGCCGGCTTGGCGACCGTGGCGAGGTCAATCGGGGGGTTGGCGCGAAGGAACTCCTCGAGTGCTGCGAAGGTCTCCGTGGCTGTCACGTCCTCACCTCCAGGCGAACGTAGATGCCGACCTTGGCGGGGCAGATCGTCTCTCCGGGGACGATCTCAGTGCGCTTCGTTATGAGGCTGTACTCGTGGTCGCTCTGGTCGGTGATCCAGAAGCTGTGGTAACGGAACAGGCTTAGAACGGGGTTGACGAAGAGCATGTCGGAGTTGACGTATACGACGCCGAGCACGAAGAGAAAGCCGCCGAGAATGATGATTCCTTCGGCTTTCGTGAGATCGACGCTCAGAAACGGCACGAGGTAGGTCGCGGTGTAAGCGAGCACGTCGCCATCCTTGGGCCTCGAGTGCTTGACCGTGAGGCTTGTCCCTTGCTCACCCGCCTTGCCAAGCATCACGACCAGAAGGCCTATCAGGGACACGAGCGAGATCGCCCCCAGCGTGATCCACACCGCTTGGCTGTTGCGGTTCTTGTAGGCCAAGAGCGCGAACAGAGGGGCGTATGAGCTTCCGAACAGGAAGATGCGAAATGGGAGCCTCGGCACGCAATGATCTTGACGGAAGTGCAGGACGCCACTGGCACAAGGCGCAGATCGCCCTCTCGGGCAGGGCGGACGCGCTGTCGGGCATGCATGCCGCGCCGCGGGCAGGGTGGCTGCGGCGCGTGCTGTCCTCACACGGCGGGTTCGAGAGCAGGGCTCGTGCGAGTCGGGCGTGTGGGAAGCTGCGCGGCTCAGCTGTCTGGGCGGTAGGTCTTCGCCCTCGCACGGTTTCGGAAAGCTCAAGTGTCGATCTCGAGTCCGCGCGCCCTCCTTGCCGGGAGGTGGAGCACCGTCAGCGTCCAAACGCACGCGTCAGGCGACATTAGGATGTGCGAACCGATGGCGACAATCAGCACGGCTCCCGAACTCTGGCAGCAGCTCGTCCTTGACGGCGGGTTGCAGCCGTCGGGCTGGGACAAGGACCTCGTCGAGGCGCTCGAGCTCCGCCTCGGCGCGGGGCTGCGGACCCCGCTCACGGTGATCCTGAAGGCTACGCCGGTGGAGGAGCTGGTGCTGGCCATCCTGGCCGAGCTACAGCCATTTGGCGCCATGATGTCGGACCTCCTTGCATTGCTCGAAAAGCATGGCGCTCGACACTCGGGCGCCGCTGTCGCGATCGAGTTCGACTTCGGGCGCCAGGGCAAGGATGACCTGCACTTCGACCTGCGTGAGTTCCGGGACGCCCAGCACCGTCTCCAGTACGCAACCTCGACGGTTCGACGGTGGGATTGGAAGGACGAAACACACTGGAAACTGCTCAACATCCTCAGGACGAGCGTTTCGTCCGCGGACTCGGAACCGTCGGATCCCGCCGCTCGGACATGGCTCGACGAATGGGAGAAGGAACGATGGCCGGACCGAGGCCTGGCGCCGCCCGAGACGAGCAATCGGCGCCTGGCCACGCGCTTGGCCGAGATCTGGGAGCTTTGGCGCGCCGTCGTAGAGGAGAGTCGTGCGGCGGTCGCAGACGGCAGCTGGAAGCGGCTACAGCGCACCGAGGATCCGGCTCTTGGAGAAGAGCGGCTCGTGTTGCTCGAAATGCTGGAGAACGACTACTTCTCACAGGGGCTCGTACTGGCCGCGTACACTGCCGTCGAGCAGATGGAGCGGCCGGGGTCGTCCGGCGCGGCAGACGACCTCGCGATCGCGCTTACAGAGCTGATCGAGCGTCACCCACCTACGATCGCGCCAGCCCAGGTGGCGGTCGACACGCTCCGGGAAATCCTGAACCTCCCGGTCTTTAAGCATCGCCACGAGCTCTACGGGGCTTGGGTCTTCACTGAGCTGGTGCGCGTCTGGCCACCCGGTTCGCATCTGCGCGTAGTGGACGGCGTGCTGAGGTTTCCGTTCAAGGCGACCGTGCTGGCCGATCTCCTGGACACCGAGCCGCCCGCACGCATCGTCTGCGAGCTTCGCACACCGCTGGCGAACCCGAAGGGCAAGAGTCGCAAGGCGGCCATACAGCCCGACTATTCCGTGCTGGTCGGCGAGCTTCCCGATGACCTGCAGGACGGGTCCACCGCCGACCTCGCGGTCATGGACATCGAGTGCAAGCAGTACAAGTCTCCGGCGAACAGGGACTTCGCCTACGCCCTCGACGATTACGCACGCGGTCGCCCGAAAAGCCACGTAGTCCTCGTCAGCCACGGCCGGCTGAACTCGAAGACCATCACCGACAAGGTCGCCGCTGATGTCCGCGATCGCACCGAGGCGATTGCCCACCTCCACCCATTGCAGTCGGGCGCTCGTGAACGACTCGCCGAGCTCGTGCTCGAAGAGGTCGGCCCCTACATGGTGATGGCCCCCGTGCCCCCTACAGGCCGGCTGCAGGTAACGCTTGATTGGGAGCACGCACCCATGGATCTCGACCTCCATCTCTTCATCGAGCCGGGTGGCACGCACATCTACTACCGAGAACCCGGCGACCTGAGCGCTGAGCCCTTTGCGAGGCTGCACGACGATGCCCAGCACGCCCCCGGCGAGGAGGTTATCGAGGTCGCCCAGTGCCTCCAGCGGAAGTACGTCATAGCCGTGCATGCCTATAGCGAGGATCGGCCGCTCGCCGGATCGGACGCTCGTGTCAAAATCGACCGTGAAGGCACCGCACACGAATGGACGTGCCCGTCGACGGGTGTGGGACGCTGGTGGCACGTGTGCGAGTTCAATCCAGCGTTGGGCAGCGTCGACGTTCTCGACGCGATTCACACCGACAGACCACAGTGAGCGTCAAGTGCCCTGTTATCCCATGCATTTCCTCGCGCCCTCGAAACCATTGACGAGTAGGCACAGGAGAGCCAGACGCTCGATTTCAACACGAGATTGGGACGGACTCGGAGGTCGCGGATGACATCGCGGCGATGACCGTCAACGGCCGCGTAGCCCGTCGCTGGCGCTGCAACGTGGCTTGGCGCTGCGTGGTCGCTGCCTTCCTAACACCGATAGTATTCCGAATATCCCAATTCTTGGACCAGCGAGGAGGAGCCGTGTCGCCCGTCAACCGTACCGATGCCGACTTTGCATTTAGCCCGAAACCATCCATCACGGCCGGCGGGCAGTACCCACCCGCGCCGCCAGCTCCTCCGACTCCAACGCCCGACCCCTTGGCTCATCTTGGCCCGCTAGAGGCGCTGGTGGGTGATTGGGAAGGTCAAGGCTTCAACAGCATCTGGCGACCCCACTTTCCTAATTCGGAAAGTGACCGCTTCCTAGAGCTGAATCTCACTACCGAGAAGCTCGCCTTTAGCCCTATCGAAGGCGAAATCCCGAACCGTGGGCTGCTCCAAGCCGACATCGTCATGTTCGGCGTGACCTACCTGCAGCAGATCGCTGAGCGAGACGCGCCCACCAAAGGCCTGCACATTGAGCCTGGGATTTGGGCGGTCGTCCCGCTGACGACCGATCCCGCCGAGACGCCCAGCGTCGTGAGGATGGCATCCATCCCCCACGGCACGGCCATACTTGCGCAGGGGTCCGCGTCGGTGTCCAGAGGCACGCTGACTATCCCTGAAAACAACATCATCCCGTTTGGCATCGGCGGCACCCAGCCCCCGAACTCCGGGTTTCCAGCCGCCGAGGCAGAGTTCACGCAGTTGAACCTAGGGACCGCCAATGCTTTTCGCGAAATGTCGGCCGGCGTCACGGAGACCATGGTCGAAAACCCGAACTCGGTGCTGCAAGGCGCGCTCGCAGGTGCCGCTATCAAGGAAACCACCACCCTGGCGATCGCCACCACCGACACGCCAGTCCCCGGTGGCGGTACCGCTAATACCGCTTTTCTTCAGGCGGGAAACGCGATCGCCAGCGTGGTCACAGCGACGTTCTGGATCGAGACGATTGAAGGCCAGGCCGGCGGGCCGGACACACTCCAACTGCAGTACTCCCAAACCGTGATGCTGGACTTCAACGAGCTTCGTTGGCCTCACGTCACGGTTGCGACCCTGAAAAAGGTGACGTAAAGCTCCGCAAGGCACGATGGCCCAGCCTCCCGGCGCGGCCTATCTGCGGCGCCCAATGCCGCTTGTGCGACGTGGTGCCGCGATCAGTCGCGCGGAGCCATCGAGAGGATTAGCTCCGCCGAATGAGCGCGGGATGCACGCAGAGTGTTGTTTCCCCCGAGCGTGCTGAAGCGCCCAAGCACGGTCTTAGAGTCAACGTCGTACCAGCGCTCCGCGAGTCGAAGGATGGCTGCGCCAGACAGACCGTTGCTGCTCGTTCCAGCCGGAAACGTCAATAGAACCCGACAACCCGCGGCTGCGAGGGCTCCCAAGAGCTCTTCGAGCGCGTTCTGAGACGCAGTCTTCAGGCTAAATGCTGATTGGGGCCGCGACTCGGCGGGAGGATACCGACCGACGCCGGCTACAGGGCTTCGCTCCTGTCGCGCTATCGTCTCAAGGACGTGATAGAAGCGACTGTACTGAACGTCCGAGTATGGCGGGTCGATCAGGGCCAGATCTGTCGCTTTTAGGCTACCCGCGACCGTCACCGCGTCGGCCACGCGAGTTCTTCCACGTCGTATTGCTGTACGCGGCGCGATGTCTGCCAGAGCAACACGGATGGCAGCCACGGGGTCACGCTGCCAGGCATCGCTGATGTAGGGAAGAGACGTGGGTGTGGGCTGGAATGGCTGTGCGGTATGTCCGGGCGCGGCTGCGCAGTAGCTCGCAGCACTGATGAGCGCTGCGTGGCAAACAGCTCGCTCCGGTTCGCGGTCGGGCAGCCGCCTCAACGCGACGTCAAGGAGCAGAGCTTGCCGTGGCGAGAAGTAATGCCCTCCGTAGGCCGCCCAGACGAGTGAGTCGCTCCTGGTGTCCGCACAGAGACTCCGAGCCGCGAGGACCTTGCGCCGAGTCAGGGGGCCGCTGGCAGCGTCCCCACTGGCCTCCCAATATCGGCTGCGGCGCGCCGCCACATGAGTCGGCCGCAGCCAGGTGCGCTCAAGCGTCTCAACGTCGACCTCCCTCGTGCGCCCGACTACCGCCTCAGCGAGCACAACGGCGAATGCCTGCAGATCGACAGCGTAGACAGGACGCCGCGTGTGTTCGGCCGCGAACCACGCGAGCGCCCCAGAGCCCGTGAACAGATCCACGACGCGGGTCGCCCGTTCCGCGTCAGCCACGATGGCTTCGCCAAGCCCATTGGTCAGCATGAGTCGCTTCGAGCCCATGTACTTCATGCCAAAGCCCAGAGCCCTATTCGCTCGGCGCCGCCGAGAACCGCGAGAGCCGACGCACTGCCGTGGCCGAGATTCCAGTACGAGCCTGCTCCCCCACTATCAATGTGGCCTTCCAGATCCTCAAGAGCGTCTCGCACGTCGGCCCACATATCGAGCGGGTCGTCGTGGGCGTCTCCAGGTGCTGCCAGGCCATGACCGTCAACCACCCGATCAAACCAGAAGCGAAGCTCGTCGAACTCGATTTCCGCCTGCCTGAGGACTGAGCTCACCATGCCGGTCGAGAGCCGCAGGAGAAGCGCCGCCCTTGACATCACATGCATGTGATGGTTAGGGCTGAGTTGGGTCGCTCGATCTCTGGCGTAGGTGAGCAGCAACGGTTCGTCGGGCTCAGTCGTGCGAAGCAGGAACCCGCCAAGGGCGCTGCTCGCAGCAGCATCAGCTTGCTCGCGAAGCGCTCGTTCTATCCGCTGTCGAAAGGACACCGTGTTTGACGGTGAGGCTGCGAATGCGGCGTCAAGACTACACCGCAAGAGGTACCGGTCGACGATGCCGAAAGGTTCGGACTCGCGCGGTTCGAATAGCGGCCAGAACTGCCGCAGGAACTCAGCGCCATCCTCAGAGCTGGTCGCTGGATGCGGCCGTACGCCGGGTCGGTAGCTGACCTCGTTGCGAGCGTTGCGATCCTCTGTGAAGCGGCGCAGGTCGAGCCCCCACTCCTTCAGCCAGCTCTGGCCGAGCGGTCTCCCCGTCGCGGCCGCGCCGAACGAGCCGATCCAACCCGCGATCGGCGACCCTTCGGGGCGGATAGCAGTTGTCATGGCGTCAGCACCGGCTGTCGAAGTAGCCCAAGCCTCGAGCGCTAGCCACGTCATTTCATGGGTGGCGAATCCCTTGAGTAGCCGGACGACGCTCGATGCTGTCAGGACGGCGTGCGAGCGGTGAAAGATACCGATACCCTGCGTGGCAAGGATCGACATCGCCGCTCTGAGCTCGGCGTAGTAGCCGAGATGGCGGGCGACATCCGCGTTGCCTGCGGCGTGACTGACAAGAGCACGCCCCAGATAGCTCCAGCCCTCGGCGGCGTGAAGCACCGTCGAGGCAGCGACGTACTCTCGCAGGTGCTTCGGATTCGACGCAGTGGTGGCCCCAGCCTTCACTTCCTTTTCCACAACCTTGACCGGCGCCCGCAAATAGACGTTGTTCGTTCCGATCCATCGGCCCGCGACGAGATAGCGTCTTATGCCAGCGGCGGCGTCGATGACGGCCTCAGGCGAAGCGTGGGACAGCGACGCTCGCTGCGACTGGCTGAGCGACTGCGACGCCACACTCACACGAGCTTTAGCTCGTCCAGCACTTCTGCGGCCACCGACTGGGCTGGCTGCGTAGAATGGGAGACCACGTGTTTCAGAAGCTGCCGCCGCAGCTCGCGGTAGCCACCGCTACCGCGAAACGCGCTCTTTACCGTTCTCTGCTCCTCGGTCAAGCTGGGATGAGAAGATGTCCTCCAGTCAAAGTGACCCAACGAATCAGCAATCTGACCGAGAAAAGCAGCAACCGGTTGTTTAGGTATCTGTTTGAGGGCGGTTGCAACGAGCTTCAGATCAGCTGCCTGCTCGGCCGAGGCAGTGGGCCAATCCTCCAACGCCAACTCGTCTGCCATCCAGTAGCACATGTCATTCGTGACCTGCGAAACGGCACGCACGCCCTGGTCAGTATTGAGCAAGCTAAATTTGCCAGCAAATGCTGGGTCCACCTTTGCCGGATCGGCGTCCTCCGAGCTGTCGTTCTGGTCATCGCCGCGCAGTGCTTCAGCCCAGTCATCCTGCGCGCCGCCGACGGCATCTTCCAAGCATTGCCACGAGTAGATCAGGAACGCCCCCTGCTGCTCTCGAGTCCACGGAAGGACTAGCTCATCATCCCCGACCGGCGCGCCGAACAGCCCGCCGATAGTAACCCCCGGACCCTCCCACGACTTCACGAAGCTGTGGGTCAACGATCGAATCCAGGCCGCCTGGGTAACGCCGCCGACGCCCCGATCGCCTAGCATGTTTATGCGGTCATGCCAAGGGCTGTCACGGTAGGCCCACAACAGCTCTGTCAACTCCTGCGCGCGAGTCTCGCGATACACGGAAGGCCCCTCAAACCGCTGCAGCCAGTCCTCGCTGCGAAGAAGTGGGTATAGATCGAACGCCAGACTCGCGTTAATTCTGGTCGGCTTGATGTTAATTGTCCAGAAGAGATAAGCCTGCCAGCTAAGATCGAGGCCAAAGAATGCAACCACAGGAAGCTCGTAGTCGTCCTCGTGCTCGCCGCCTTCGAATGCCCACAGACGGTGCTGTCCATCGATCACCTCCAGTGGCTCTAGCGTCTTAGCCCTCCATTTGGGAGCCCGTACGCCGTCGGGCAGCTTGACTTGAGCGTGACCGTCTTTCGAGTCGGCCACCGAGATCAAGTCATCCTTCGCGACCGAGCGATCGCCCCGCTTGTCGTCGGGCGCCAGGATATTGACGACGATGGCAGTTGGCAGCCATCCCGGCTTCTTCAAGTCGTCGAATTTTCCAGACGAGCGCTGGCGGGCGGTGAGGTCTGACCACGGAAAACCTGATCGGACGTACTCGCGGATCTTCTCTGAGCGCGCTGGGTCGTGACGGCGTTGGATTCCTAGATCCTCGGCACGCCGCAGTCCACCACGTGTCTCGCGGCGCTGAATCCCAGACAACGTCTTGAGCGTCGAGGCCGAGAGCGAGAAAATATAGAAATGGTCACCCGGCTTCGCCTGATGCTCGCCGCCAAAACGCACTTCGCTCCACTCGGGGAGCCACTGACGGACGCGGAGCGCGGGAATGATCGAACTACTCGCAGTCATCAGGTTCGCTCCACGCGCGGGACCCTAACGCACGCTCGTTCGGAACGGCTGCCGATACGCTCCGACTCGTCTGTCGTGTCCTCAGCGGCCGCCTCTTACACGCGGATCGCCCGGCGACCGAGTCGAAGCGCTATCAAGCAGTTCGATCCTCGCCGACGCACGGCGCACGGTCCGCGGCGCTAGAGCGAGTGCCAACCGGGCCTCGTCGTCGTCTGCGATCAGGCCATGGCGCTTTGGATACGCGATGCGCGCGTTTGGTAGATAGTGCGCACCGGATTGGCAGCAACACGCTGATCGGGGAGCCTCGTGAGCGGGTGGTCGCCATCGGCGGACTTGCGCACAGCGCGATCGCCGCCTACCTCGCCACGCGACCCGGAGGCGCTCAGGCCGCCGAAAGTTGAGGTGAGCGCGTGTCGCCTAGCTCGCCCGCCGCGATGGTCCGAAGCGAGCGCCTGTCCGATTTGCTGCCGTTCGAGACGTTGATAGAGATACCTTGCGTCCCGCAAGCTGCTCTGGTACAACTCTGACGCGCCATGTCCCAGACGATCTACGCACGAGTTCCCGACACCATCAAGGAGGCCGCTGACGCTCACGCTGCCGCTCGCGGGGTGACTCTGGCCGGCGCGGTGGCCGAGCTGCTTGATCGCGGTCTTCAGGCGGTCGCCGATGAGCGCTCGATCGGGGAGCTTGAGCGCCGCGCCGCTGAACTGACGACCGAGATCGAGGCACTTCGACAGCGTGACCAGGCCGTTTCCTCGGCCTACCAAGCGCTTGCTCAGCGCATCGCCCAACCCGTGGGCGCCTGCCCGCGCTGCGGCGATCCCGTGACCGGCCACGATCTTCTCGTCCTGGGGCGTTGCTCGAAGCCTGATTGCGCGGCCAGCCTCTCGGAGCTGCTCAGCCGATCGCCGAGCACAGTTGCGGGCGGCAAGGGAGGACTTGACGACGGCGAGTTCAAGATGCTTCTCGGTGCGCTGGGTCTGGCGCTCGGCATCGCCTACCTATCGCAACACACAGGCGGAATCGCGGGAGGGGGTGAGTAACAATATGAACGTCCTCCGCGAACTTTGGTGGCTTTTTGCACTTCTACTAGCCACAAGCGCATGGATCAGTTTCGCCGAGCATCCCACCGCACGTCGGCTTCGTATCGCGATCGGCGACACGCTAAGCCTGTAACGGGTTTGATCGGTGAATGGTCAGCGCCACCGCTACATCCCCTAGCAGTCGTGGAGCGACGACCCACTGGTCGTCGCTCCACAATAGTCGCTCACAGTGCGCTAGGCCCCTCATCGGTCAAGGATGACCGCGACGAGCAGCAGCACTACTACTAGCTCTACACCAGACATTTCTAACGTCCTTCCTGGTAACCAGACCAAAGCACGATTGCTCTGTCACTAGTTAATTCACAGAAGGGCGGCGTTTATAAAGGTGACGAAGTCGAGTGTATAATGGAGCCAGTGACTGCCATTTGTGTTAGTTATCAAGTGAGGACAACGGCGTGACTGATACTGCGCCTGTTCTGGCGTTGTGGTCCGACGATCCGGCACCGACCGATCTCCTGTCGTTCGATGCCGTGGCTGCCACGGTCGCTGACGCGCTTCTGGACCGGGCGCTCGACCCGGTCGCCCTGGGCCTATCCGGTGCGTGGGGAAGCGGCAAGACCACCGTCCTGGGGTTGGTGGAGGAGGAGCTCGGGCGGCGGGTGAATGAGGCACAGAAGATACTCGTCATCAAGACCGAGCCCTGGCGCTACGACCCCATGACCGGCGCCAAGGAGACCCTCATCGGCGAGGTGCTGGCGGCGCTCACCGAAGAGATTGAGAGGTCCGAGACCACCATCGAGGGCGCCAAGGAGAAGGCCAAGAGCATCGCGGTGCGCCTTGCAAAGCGCATCGACTGGGCTAAGGCGATCAAGCTGACGGCCAAGACCTCGCTGGCGTTTCAGATCCCATCGGTTAACGACATCGTTGACCTTGTCAAGCCGGTGGAGGGAAAGGGTGCGGAAGAGCAGGTGCGTGGGCTGGAGGCGTTTCGCGCTGAATTCCAAGAGCTCATGGCATCCGAGGCGCTCGGCCACGTTCAGGCGGTCGCTGTGCTCGTCGACGACCTCGACCGCTGCCTTCCCGAGACGGTGATCGAGACCCTGGAGGCGATTCGACTCTTCCTGGCTGTTCCCAAGATGTCGTTCGTCATCGCGGCCGACGAGGACCGGGTGGCTGATGCCATCCGAACGCGCTTCAACGACACCGGTGCGGCCGCGCAGGCAGACCGAGAGGACGAGGAGCCAGCCAAGCTTTACCTCCACAAGATCGTGCAGACGACGATCCCGTTGCCAGCGCTGAGCCGCTTCGACACCCAGGCGTTCCTGCTGCTGCTTCAGCTCCAGCCGAGCCTGGACAAGGAGAGTCTGGGCACTGTGATCGAGCAATGTGCCGAGGTCCGCCGCGAGGGCGGCGGCCTTGACGACCTCGCTGGACTTGAAGGGGTGGACATGAGTGAGCAACTGGCATTCGCCAGTCGGCTCACCCCGATCCTGTACGAGAAGCTGCGCGGCAACCCCCGTCGCATCAAGCGCTTCCTGAATGACCTGCGGGTTCGGCAGACGATCGCGGCGCGTCGTGGGATCGAGTTGGATGCGGCGGTGGTCGCCAAGCTGATGGTGCTGGAGGTGCTGCTGCCAGACGACTTCTCGAAGGTGCTCGACTGGCTGGCTCAAGGCACGATGCGCGACCAGATCGCACAGCTCGAGCTGGCCGCCGGCCGAGCTGCGACTCCCGCCGACCCCGCGCCCGACGATGCGGCCAAGAGCGGCGCGGCTGGTCAGGAGCTGGCTGCCAGCGCCGATGAGCCGGCAAGCGGCTTCGGCGAGGGGCTGCTTCGTTGGGCCAAGCTGCCGCCGGCGCTGGACGGCATCGACCTGTCCCCCTACCTCCAGCTGGCAGCCTCGTTCTCCGGCGTCACCCTTCTCGACAGCAGCCTCCCTGAGCGGTTGCGGGACGTGGCGTCCAACCTCCTGTCGACCTCGCGGGCCGAGCGCCAGGCGGTCAGCGACGAGGATCTGGCGGCCCTCTCCGCAGTCGAAGCCGAGGCGCTGCTACTCCACCTCGGGCGGACCATTCGCGACCAGCCGGCGCAGCAGAAGACGGGCGTCACCGCCATCCTGCGCATCGCGGTTCGGGCGCCCGGCTCGCTTGAGCCGGCCGAAAAGGCGCTCCTGATGCTCCCGCCGGATGACGTCGCGCCCGGGACGCCGCTCCTCTTCGCAAGGGACCACCCCCAAGAGCTGTTTGGTGTCCTGCGCGGCTGGAAGGATCAGGCGACCAGTCAGCCTGTCAAAAACGCCATCGACAACGCGCTGAAGCAACAGGCGTCCTGATGGGCACGAGCGGGTCCTACTCAGGGAGTGGCGGAAAGGTTGGTGACGGCCTGAGGGAAGGCCTGGGCGACTGGCTCGACTCCCTTCCCGAGGGACCGGCGCCGGCGGGTCCCGGTCAGAACACCCCCAGCGATCAGGGTCAAGACACCGGGCCGCGGCTTGATCCGACCGTGGTGCTCCCGGTGGTCAGCCTGCTGCGTCCCCGATCAGCGGGCGGCAGCGGCGGCGATGGCCCTGGCGGCAGTGCGGGCGGTGGAGGCGCAGGCGGCGACCGAGGAGGCCGAGGCGGCGGCGGCCCCAGGCGCAGCGTTGGCCGCTCCGCCACCACGGCCGGGCGGGCAGCGGCGGCCGCCCTCGCCTACCGCTCGGGAGACGCCCCCACACTGGAACGGCTTGGCCTCAACCTCGCCGAGCTCAGCACCGTTGGGGATCAGTACGAGATAGCCCGGCGAATCGTGGAGGCGGCGTGCGGTGCCCGGGCTGACAGCACGATCGAGGACTATGAGCAGCGCCTGGTGGCGGCCGATGTGGCTGAGTGGGTGCTCAGCCAAGAAGCTGACGGCGGGCCGCCCACTCCTGAGGAGATCGTGCGACGCACCCTCGCGCTGATCGTCGCCGACGCCTTCCTCAGCGACACGGGTGAGCTAGTCAACAACTCCAATCACGCCGACCTAGCCGAAAGCGAGGTTCGTGACGCGGCGGAGGCCTTGGCCGCGCGTCCCACCCTGTCCGTGGCAGGCGTGACCGAGGCCAAGTTCACCCAAGCGATCGAGGACGGCATCGAGGCACTACGCGCCATCTACCAGGAAGCCTCGTGATGCCTGGCTTCACCTTGCGCTTGAACGCCCCAGCGGTCATCTCCCCCGAGGAGGCCAAGACCTCCTTCTACTGGCTGGCTGGCGGCTCATCCAGCTTCACGACCGGACTCGGCCCGAATCTGGGCAAGCTCGGCCCGGTCCCAGACCTGAGCGTCGACCTGGTGAGGATCGCCGTCGCCGTCTATACCGCCGATCGCTCCACCTACCGCGAGTGGGGTGGCTCGAACTGGAACCAGCGCTCCGTCCAGCTCGAGGTGCCGGTCTCCGACGCAGCTGCCTGGCGGACGGTGGCCGGGGAGCTGGCGTCAGTAGTTGGCTTCCTGACCGGCGACAACTGGACTCTTGAGTTCAACCAGGAGCGGGCGCCGGCCGAGCCTGTGGCCAAGAGGCCCGAGGCATCCAGCCAGCGCGTGGTCCTGCTGAGCGGCGGGGCGGACTCAGCCATCGGCGCACTCGTTTCACGTGCCGAGCTGGCGCCAGGCGAGCTGCACGTCCTGCTGTCGCACTTCAGCGCCTCATTCTTCGCGCCAATCCAGCGGGCAATCGCAGAGGCCGCGGAACAGTTGCTGCCGGGACCCGCCCAGCAGCATGTCCAGATTCACCTGTCGCGCAAGCAGAAGCGCCTGGACGGAACCGAGTACCCGACGGAGCAAAGCAGCCGCTCGCGTTCGCTGCTGTTCGTCGCGCTTGGTTTGGCGGTCGCCTCGATCGACGCCGTGCCCCTGTGGATTCCCGAGAACGGCTTTGCCGCGCTTAACCCGCCACTTGGTCCGGAGCGGCGAGGGAGCTTGTCAACTCGCACCACGCACCCAGCCTTCCTCGACGGGCTCGTCGAGGTGTTGCGCAACGTGGGTGCCCACGGGATGATCGAGAACCCTTTTGCTGACAGCACCAAGGGCGAGATGTTCAAGCGAGCTGCGGCTCTGGTGGGAGACGATGCGGCATCGTCATTCTTAGGCACCACCAACTCGTGCGCCCACACCGGCCAGCGCGCCTTTGGAATCTCCCCGACCACGGCCTGTGGCGTCTGCTTCGGCTGCGTCATTCGCCGCGCCTCGTTTGCGGCCTCGGGCGTGCGCGACGCCACCGCCTACATCGCACCAGGGAGTATTCAAAAGCTCCAAGCTTGGCTCGATGACAAGTCCGTCGAGCCCGCCGTGCGGAGCTTCGTCAAGCGAGGGGTGCGCCAGCGCGACCTCACCGCCATGAGCCTGCCGAACAGCTACCCGCTGTCGGATGCGCTGGACCTCTGTCGGCGCGGCATCGGTGAGCTGGCAGGGCTTCAGCTGTGAATCAACAGCCCGCCGTCGATCTCCACGCCCACATAGATGTATCCATCGCACCGACCGAGCTGCGTCAGCTAGGGGCTGTTGTCTTCTGCGCCACCCGCTCGCTAGATGAAGCCGATGCCGCGCTCGCGCGTCACGATGAGCAGGCGGTCTGGGGCGTTGGTTGCCATCCGGGGCTTGTCGGCGCGCACAAGGCGTTCGAGCGTGGGCGCTTCGCCGAGTTGATGCAGCGAACAGCCTTCGTCAGCGAGGTTGGCCTCGACAGCGGCTCGCGCGTGCCGATGAGCACGCAGCAGGCGACCCTAGCCACGATGCTCACAGAGCTGCAGGATTCGCCGCGGATTACCAGCCTTCACAGCTACCAGGCCACCGACCTCGTGCTCGCGGCGCTGGAGGCGCGGCCCATTAAGGGAACCGTGCTCCACTGGTGGCTCGGCGACTCCTCGCAAACGGTCCGGGCGATCGACCTGGGCTGCTTCTTCTCGGTGAACGCGTCCTCCGTACGCCGCACGGATCTACTCGACATCATTCCCCTGGACCGCCTCCTCACGGAGACCGATCATCCCTTCGGCGATCGCCGAGGTGGACGCGATGCTCGGCCCGGTCTCGTGACCACCGTCGAGAAGCAACTCGCCCGTCACTACGCAGAGGCACCCGACCGCATCCGAGGCGTGATATGGGACAACCTCGCTCGTCTTACGAGCAGCACGGGTTGCATGGCGCTTCTGCCTCGCGCAATTCGGGTGCAGCTGCTCGCCCGGTAGATCCTGGGAGCGTCGCACACAGCGTCATTGGGCGACCCTCATTGGCAATACTGACCGGATGCTGTTCGATGATCGAGTCCGCGATGACCCATCGCCTGCCGCGGCGCAGGAGGACAGCTTTACGTTCCTTAACCGTGTCGACACCCCTTACTGGGCGCAGGTGCGCGGGGTGCTCGAGGAGTGGTTCAGCCACTACCCGGCGCCGGAGGGGGTCAGCTTGCGCGAGGGCTTCCGCTCGCGCGAAGCGGGGCAGCATTGGGCGGCTTGGTGGGAGCTGTACTTGCACGAGATGCTCAGCCGCCTCGACTACGAGATCGAGATCCATCCTTCGATGGCTGACACCGAGCGAACGCCGGACTTCTTGCTCAGTCGCGATGGCACCAGCCTGTACGTCGAGGCGGCGGTCGTCTTCTCCGGCATCAACGCCAAGGATGCTGGGGATAGCGCTCCCGCGTGGCTGCTCGACGCGATCAACAAGATCGAGGAGCCCAGCTTCTTTGTGGTCCCGATCGAGGTGAAGTGGGGCCCAGAGAGGCTGAAGGCGCGCGAGATCACGCGCCCGCTTGAATCTTGGCTGAGCAAGCTCGATCCTGATCAGGCAGTAGCTGACCACAGGGCCGGCGTTGGCCTTCCGCAGGTGACCCTCGAGCGCCGCGGCTGGGAGATCACCTACGAGGCGTGGCCTGTCAAGCCTGACGCACGCGGGCGCGAGGACCACAAAGTGCTCGGCGGCGGGCCGGTCATGGCGGGATGGGTCGATGACGTCGACCAGCTTCAGAGCAAGCTCAAGACGAAGGCAGGTCGGTACGGGCGCCCGAAAGCACCGCTCGTGACGGCGGTGCTTTGCGCCTCCTCGTTCATGGAGGACAGGGACATCGAGCAAGCGCTGTTCGGCCGTGAAGCCGTGCTGATCCCGGGTGGTCCGATCAGCGAGGGGCGACTCGTCCGTCAGCGAAACGGGTTCTGGGTGCGGGGCGACGGACCGCAGAACAAGCGGGTGTCCGCGGTGCTGACAGCAGTGCAGTTGCATCCGTGGAACGCGCCAAAGGTGACGCCAAAGCTGTGGCTGAACCCGTGGGCGGACTATCCGCTCGCAGCGGGGTGGCCGTTTCCCTCGGCCAGAGCGACCCAAGACGGGGAGATGATTCACGAGGAGCGCGAGGCGCATATGCACTCGCTGCTCGGGCTGGCCGCCGATTGGCCACGCGGTCACCCTTTCCCAAGAGACAGCTGAGCGCGGCACTCATTCCTTCTAGCGAGCCCATCTGCTGACCGGACTGCCGAGACGTCTACCGGGACTGCGAGGCTACTCACGCGACGCTGACAGGAACCTGCCCGTGCTGCGAGACGTTTGACTGAGCCCGTGAATCAAGAGATGTCCGACAGCCGCACTCCGGAGATTCCGCTCGGCAACCTCGAGCCCGCCCAGCTTGCGAGATTCTTGTACGAAGACTTCGCTGTTGCCTGGACCGCGATGGCGAACTGCAGCCCCGATCATGGCGTGGGAGGCAACTTCATGTTCGCGCGGCAAGCGCTTGCGTACCTCGAGCTCGCGTCTCGCACGGCGAGCGCACACGACACCAGGTCGTACCTGGACGCCTTCAGCGTCCGGCTCGCTGAGTGTGACGCGCGCTACTTCACTGCGCTGCCGGGTCCCGTACCACTTCCGCGTCCCGATGACTTCCGCTTGCCAGCTGCGACCGAGCGACCGGCGGAGCGGCAGCTGATGAGTGCCCTCTTCGACACAGCACGTCACGGGCTCGCCCATCTCTCGCAGCAGATACCGGTGCGCCTCACCGACGACAAGATCTGGATGGCAGCGTTTGCGGGCGTTCGGCCAGGCGAGACGATGTCAGAGGAGCTGCCCGTCTCCCGCCGTGATGGGCACCTTGATTTTAGGGTGAGCCCCAATGGTCACGTATATCTTGTTGTCTGTCCGGATGTGCTCATGGCGGATCTCCGGTGGTCTGCACGCTTGGCGGCCATCTTTTCTAAATACCTGACGCCCGAGTATCCACAGCGACCGAGGCCCCCGCGGCGGCGCGCACGAAGCGATCGGCGTCCATCACCCGCGTACCACTTCTCGTCGATCGACTTGGTTGCTTCGCTGGAAAGCGGTGGGCATATCCGCCGTCCCTGGCCGCGCGACAGTTGATCGCGGCGTAGCGGGGCTCAGACCACGTCGTGGATCGCCTCGGCGGCTCGCCGCCGTGCCCTGCCGTCCGGTCGGCTCGAGCAGCTCCTCCACGAGCCGATCAAGGGCCTCTCGGTTTGTCCCGAACTCCCGAGGGAAGCCCGTCGACCGGTGGCAACGATCTGAAGACCTCAATCTCGGTGCGCCCTTTGATCTCGAAGGCGACTGATCTAGAGGTGCCCCCTGCTCTTAGGGATGAGGACCGGCACCAGCCGGCCACCCCGACAGAATGGAGTAGTCATGCACATTACGCATCGTCTGGGCCACCGCGCCTATCAGCGGATGCGGGTCGAACATCTTGCTCGTGAAGCACGGATGGCCGCACCCCCCGAAGACGATCCGACCCCGCCGCCGAAGCCGACGAAGGCCTCTCGCGAGCGGGAGCGCGCCGAGCGGCTCCGTGACCGTTACGACGCGCTGTTCTCGCTCGGGCATTCCCAGAAGGTAGTGCCCTGGCTCGACACCTGGGGTCATCTGGAGCGGACCGTCGGGGCGCAGGAGCGCCACGACTTCCTCGACCCGTTCATTCGCCGCGTGCAGCGCGATCCGCGGGCGCATCGGGCCGAGATCGTCTTTCTTCTGGTGGTGTTTGGACCGGTTATGGGCAGCGCGGTCAAGGCGCTGCGCGCGGCTAGCTTTGCGGAGCCTGTCGATGTCAGCGGCACGCCCCGCTTCGCCCGAGCGCAGGCGCGGATGCTGGCCAACCTTGAGTGCGAGCGACTCGAGTCGGCGGCCGCGCATGCGCTCCTGATGACCATTGCGCGATACCCAACACCCCGCCCGAACTACCTCTTTCCGTGGGTTAAGAACACCGTGAGCTACCGCCTGCTCGACCTGGTGCGAGAGGAGATCGCTGGGCAATCACCTCTGGGAGTGATCGCGGCCGAGCACATAGCGGTCAGCCACACGCTCGAAGACCTACGCGAGCTGAAGCCACCCGAGATGGCGGCCGATTCGCCGGAGCGCCGCGCTCTAGCGTGCATGGCGATCGATGAAGGGCTTCCGGGCCTCGCGGCTGAGTACGGAGAGCACGACGAGGTGCGCGACGTCTGTCGCCGGGCGGTTGGACGTCTGAGCCCCGGCCAACAGCAGGTCGTCAACCTCGTCGCTCTTGGCGACCATACGGCTCAGGAGCTTGCTGACCGGCGGCGCGTGAAGCGCTCGACGATCGACAACCTCGCGGCACAGGCGAGGACCCGAATGGGTCGTGACGATCTCTTCTTCGTCGAGCTGCATCGACTTAGCGTCGTCCGGGACGAGGCCAGACTCGCGTTCATCTCGGCGCGTTTCCCCGACGGCCATCTCCCCGACGGCCGGCGTCGGATCGCGATCGCCGCCTGACGGTCGCCCCAACACCAATGCTGCGCCATCACGGGACTCCCGGTGGGCGCGCGGAGCCCCCTGCGAAATCCGGGCTCCGCGTCGGATACTCGCTGGGCATGTCCGATACCCGCATTGAGCGCATTGCGCGCCAAGCCGAGCTCGCGATCCGCATCGTCGCGCTCTCGTGGGCGGCGGTCGGGGTGCCTTCCTGTGGTATTGCGGCCATTGCCTCCGGCGAGCCGATCCTCGCATTCGGCTCGCTCCTTTCCGCGGTGCCTCTAGCCGCCGTCAAACTCATTCCGGCACCGGGGCCGGAGTTGGCCGAGCACGTTGCGGAGCGGACTGGTAGTCGCCAGCGCGTCGTCGATCCCGACTCGCAGCCCCTCCCGTAGCCTGAGCGGCGCCGCTGGGCAGATCGTGCCGCGTGGGACCAATGAAATCTAACGAAGTGCCAGCAGCCCCCTTTTGTTAGGGTTTAACCGAGGGTGATATCCCAATGAAAGTCGTAGGGAGGCAAAATGGCCCACAGTCGGGTAGGCACCAGCTCATGGGCGTGGCTCAAGGGCGTTGGCACTCAGGAGGAGTGGTTGGAACGGGACTGGCGATTCCGCAACGACTACCTCCTCACGCATATCTGGTTCTCGAAGTACCCCCGCTCTTTGCGGTCTGGCGACCTACTCGTCTACTACGCAGTCGGTTGGCAGGTCATGCCGGCCATCGTGCAGCTTGTGTCTGACGATGTCGTCGACGAGAAGATGGAGCATCCGAAGCATGGCGAGCGCTTCCGCTGGAGCATGCGGGTGCGGCCTGTGGTGACGGTCGATCTTGACCGTGCGCCCCGACTCCAGGAGTCGCCGATCAAGTCGTCGCGCGTCAAACGACTGTCGCACCTGCTGCTGCGCCCCGAGGAGTATGCGCCGATACGGGACATGCTCCTCGGCGGCGCCCGAGACGAGACCGACTGGCAGCTGACCGGCCCGTTCCCGGGGCCGCCGTAGGCGATTCGCTCGGTGGCTATGCGACGCGGGTCGACTCGGCCACGTGGAACTGTTGACAGCACGCTTGCGCCAGCGCCTCATGGACGAGTGCCGGGGACGACGGTCGATGGCCCGCTATCCGTCGAGCGTCTCGGCCCACCGGCTCGAGCAGCGTCTCCAGGAGCCGATTAAGGGTCTTTCGGTTTGAAACACGTCCCGACTCCCCGCTCGTCGGGATTTCGAGCCTGCCTCCGAATACGCGACCGGGGCTGGCCGCACCAGTGCCCAAGGCCGCCCCTTGACAACGCCACGAGGGCTCGCGCATACTCGATCGTGGGTGCGACGGCGATCAAGCACCAAGTGCCGCGTATAGGCCACGCCCTACACGCTCGAGCGGCATGGACGGATGACGCGAAGCGACCGACAGGAAGCTGCTCACCGTATCTTGCGAGACATGCCGATCCAGCCGCTGCTCGACCAGCAAGCGCACCTCTGTGCACCGCAACGGCCTCCCGGCATCGGCCAGAGCGGCGACTGCGGCGGTCCGGATCGCTCCCATCGGCAGGCGCAGCGCTGGCCTCGCGGGCAGGGGACCGTGATCCACGCATTGCAGCAGGGCCCGAAGCGCTCCAGCCGCGGCTTCAACCCTCGGAGCGACCTGAGGGTTCGAACATGCTCCTCTCAACTGCATCGACGCGCTCGCCGGGGGTCGGCCGGCCAGCTTCGCCGCCGGGCGACGGGCAGGGGGTCGGCTGTGTGCAGGCTACGGCTCGCTCAGCACATCGTGGGTGCCAACGCGGCGCCGGACCACATGCGGCTCGCCAGCGACGACCTCAGCGCCGTATTCAAACGTCGCCCTTCCGTCGGGCGCGAACGCGACCTCCCACACGCCAGCCGTACCCTGAACGCGATGAACACGCAGCGTCGGCGGGAATCTCGGCGGGTCCAACCTCAAGGCTGCGATGAACGCCGGCAGCATCTCGAGGAACGCACGCTGCAGCTCGCGTGGCAGCCGACGAAACTCGCGATCGAAACGAGCAAGCCGCTCGAATGTCGGCACCTCTACGCCGACGGGTCGACCGGTAGGTCGTCCTCGCTCGCGGCGATCCGCTGGAGATGCTCGGCGAACTCCTCATCGCGAAAGACCCGACCGTCTGTCTCGCGAACGATGTCCGACAGACGCTCGTGCTCCGGGCGCAGGACAAGAGACCCGTCGCCACGGCGCTCGACCAGCTCATATGCACCGGCCACGCCTGGCTCCCGCAACCTGATCTTCATCGGTGTCGGTGCCACGACCAAATTGTGGCACGCCGAGCGGCTCCAGCCGTGGCAACAGTTTGGCAACAGTCATATTGTCCGATGCGTCCGATGCGTCGGAAAAACCCCACGATTTGGGCGCACGGGATCCCACGGAACGCATCTACGCGGGCTCTGCCCAGTTCAGGTCCGTGTCTGGGCAACCAGGTGGAGGTTCGAGTCCTCTCATCCGCATAGGCCAAAGCGCCTGGAAACGGTCGGCGCTTGGAGCCTCTGTTTTCAGTTGGGCGATGGAGCCCGCGGTGGCGCCGGCCCCTCGCGGCTCGACAGCGGCAATGGCGCCCGAGGTGCTCACGCGATAGCGTGCCGTCATGTCCTCGGAATGGCCCGCCGTTTCCTACGAGGAGTGGAGCGCGACCTGTGACACCCTCCACGCGCACACCCAGGTCCTCGGCAAGTTGGCGGTGGTGCTGGCGGCGCCCGAGCCCGAGCTCCAACACGCGGCCCTGCGTCTGACGGCGCGGGGCTGGGAGACGGGCCTCTTGCCGGCGCCAGACGGCTCGGGGGCGCTCGTTGTGGCGCTCGACCTGCGAACCCATGAGGCGCTCGTCGAGCACAGCGACGGGGGCGCACAACGCATCGCCCTCACCCCCGACCGGCCGGTGGGGGAGGTCACTCGCGAGATCGTGGCGGCGGTTTCAGGTCTTGGGGGCGCCGTCGAGATCGACCCGACGCCGCAGGAGGTCTCGTGGAGTGCGCCGCTGGACGAGGACGAGGAACACGCGTCCTATGACCCCGGTCAGGTCTCTTCCTACTTCGCCGCCGCTACGCATGCTGCGCTCGTGCTGGCGGCCTTCCGAGCGCCATATCGCGGACGCTCAACCCCGGTCAACGCCTGGTGGGGCTCGTTCGACCTGGCGGTCAACCTCTTCTCCGGCCTGCCGGCCGACCCGCCCTCGGATGACTTCATCATGCGCAACGCGATGGATGCGCAGGAGGTCGCCATCGGCTGGTGGCCCGGCGACGCGCGGTACGAAAAGGCCGCGTTCTACGCCTACGCGCATCCCGCCGCCGACGGGTTCGAGTCCGCCGCGCTTTCCCCGGAGGCGGCGCACTGGGACCCGGCGCTGGGTGAGTACGTCCTGGACTGGGAGGATGTTCGCTCCAGCGCGGACCCGCATACGGTCGGGCTCGAGTTCGCGCGCTCGGCGTTCCGCCATGCCTGCGTGGTGTGCGATTGGGATCCGGCACTCCCTGCCAGCGCTGAAGGGACGCCACCACCCGTCGCCTGACCGCCGGGAGGCGCTAGAGTCGTGGTATCGGCCGGGCAGCCGCTCGGCCAGAGCAGCGTTCACGTTCCCCAGTCATTCCTCGCAGCACCCTCCGCGTCTGGCAGTGCAGAGGTTCTCGGTGCGGAGCAAGTCCGTAGGGATCGTGAGATAGGTCAACGACGACCGCGGCTTCGGGCTCATCACAGCTGATGGCCCCTGACAAGGACGCGCTCGGAACTTCACAACAAGGGACGGACTGACATGGCTTCAAGCGGCAAGAAGAAGACCACGATGGCGAAGCTCACCCGTGAAAGTAAGCTTCGTGAGCGCCGGCTGGACAAGCAGGCCAAGAAGGATGCGCGCAAGAATGCGCCGCCACCAGAGCCTGACCAGCCCGGCGGCACGCTGTACACGACCAGCGGAGAGCCCCACGAGACAGGTCCCGAGCAGCCCGCCCTGGAGACCGCGGGGCAGGCGCTCGCAGACGCCTGACCGCAACAGCCCAAGGGGTGGCTAACCTGGGAGGCGATGATGACGACCGCCGAGCCGATGACTACGCGTGGCGCCCACTACACGGCGCTGGTCGCGGCGATTGACCACCAGGGCTCAACCAAGCTGCACGCCAGAGAGCGCGAGCAGCTGCTGGAGGCCGCCGACGCCCTGCTCTTCGCCGAGCCCGAGAACCGGCAGCTGCTTCGGGCGGCCGAGGACGTGATTGAGTCACTGGAGACGAGCGAGCGCTGGTCGGCCGAGAGCTGCGACCAGCTGCGCGAACACCTGTACGGCTGCGATGCGGCCGCAGGCGTAGCCTGAGCGCCGCGCGCAGGTCTCGGCTGTCGCGAGAACGTCCTCTTGGACGCTATTCGCTGAGCGTTCGGGCGAGCTCGACGGTGGTTCCGGCGAAGATCAGGACGGAGCCTAGGACGACGATCGCCCAGTTGCGGGCCCGGATGAGGTGCTTTCGGACGCGCATGACCCTCTGATCGTGTCCTGCCCCTGAAGTCGCAAAGGCCCTCCGCGCGTTCCGATAGCGCGGATACCACTCCCGGAGCCCGGCGAGGAACTTGAGAAAACCGATCGGCGAATGCAGCGCCATCGACGGTCCGATGGCGAGAAGCCTCAGGTACTCCCGGGTGACGGCCGGGGGATCGCTTTCGATGAGGGCATCGAGAAGCTCGTGGTATTCGACCATTTCCAAGCGCGCCTGCAGACCAGGCCCCAGCACGAGCAGAAACGCACCCGCGATGAGAATTGCCCGCCCGACTATCTCAGAGGTCATCGGCGCTCGCGCGGCAATAGGGTCAGCATCGCGGGCAGGCTACCGCGATGCGGGCCTCGCGGACCGGCCACGGAGCCGGCCTCGCACCGGGTCCGTTTCCGCCGCCGCGGACTAGCCCTTCTCGTCGGGCACGCCGCTCAGTCCGAGCACGCCCGCTACGGCACGCGCCGCCAACAGCTCATCGTGGGGCGCCTGCCCGGCGAGCTCGACCACGGTGCCCTCGAGGGCGCCGATGAGAGCTAGGGCGACCGTTCTGGCGGGTGGGCCCTGTGGGATCGTGCCCAGCCTGCGCCCAGCGCCGATGAGGCGGGTGCAGCGTTTGACGAGGCTCTCGGAGACCCGCTCCAGATGACGCCCGACGGGATGATCCTGACCGCTGAACTCGAGCCCCAGCGCCATCGCCACGCGGGCCACGTCTCGCCGGCAGTAGACCGCGTGACCGCGCGCCAGGACGATCAGCGCGGCGAGCGGGTCGGACTCCTGCTCCATGCGCCGGCCAACCTCCTGCCTCCAGGTCTCATCGACCCAGTCGATCACGGCCAGCGCGAGGTCCTCCTTGTCCTTGAACTGGTGATACAGCGCACCGCGGGTGTAGCCGGCGTCGCTCGCCACCCGCTCCAGGATGAGGTTGGCGTACCCGTGGCGGGACAGTCCTCTGGCGGCCGCTTCGAGCAGGGCGCCACGCGTCCGTGCGCTGCGGTCGGCCTGCGTTGGGCGGGCGTTCGCGGAGCCCCGCGCGCTCGGCCCGTCGGCCGGACCGTTCTGAATAGATACATGCATGCATGTATGTTATCGTGTCCGCAGGCAGAAATGCGGGCAGGCAATCCCTACCGAAAGGTCGCGTCACATGCACCCGTTCCGAAAGGCAATCGAGTCGGGTGAGACCGACCGGTTGCTTGACCTGTTCTCGCCGGAGGTCGTGTTCAACAGCCCGGTTGTGTTCCGCCCCTATCACGGACGCGAGGCGCTCGGCGTGATCCTCCGCAGCGTCATGCGCGTCTTCGAGGACTTCCGCTACGAGCGCGAAATCGGCGCAGAGGGCGCCGGCGACCACGCGCTGCTGTTCAGGGCGCGCGTCGGGGACCGCGAGTTGCAGGGATGTGACCTGCTTCACACCGGTCAGGACGGACTGATCGACGAGCTGACCGTGATGGTCCGGCCGCGCTCGGCGATGCTCGCGCTCGCGGAGGCGATGAAGACCGAGGTTCTCGCGGCCGAACGCGAGCCGGCCGGAGAGGCGCTCGCCTGAGATGAGGCTTTCCAACAGCGACCATGAGAACCACGCGTGGCGGATTCGCGAGGTCGCCCCCGACTTCAGGCTGGAGGACGCATGGGCGCTGCCGGCGCAGGGCGGCGCAGAGGACTTCGCAACGTTGCTCGAGGTGATGGCGTCCCTCGATCCGGCTGACATGCAGTCCCGCGCCACCCGCGCCCTGTTCGGTATTCGCGTGCGCCTCGGCGGTTGGCTCGGGTGGGATGACACACCGCGCCTGCCCATCCCGGAGAACACTGAAACGACGCTGAGCGCCCGGCTGCCCGCGGATCTGCGCAACACCGCGGATGGCCCGCACCTGCGCCCGAGAGATTTCACCTTCACCCCGCTCTACCGAACCGACACCGAGTGGGCGGCCGAGCTCTCGAATCGCACGGTCCACGCGATCATGCACCTGGCCTGGGTGGAGAGGGCCGAAGGCCGCTATCAGGGACAGATGGGGGTGTACGTCAAGCCGCGTGGCAGGCTCGGGGGCGCATACATGGCGTTGATCGCGCCGTTCCGCCATCGAGTCGTGTACCCGGCGCTGATGCGGCAGATCGAATGTGCCTGGAACGCCCGCATGGCGCAGCAGCGGGCGACCGGCACGTCCGCCGCTCCCGCGGCCCATTAGATATATTGCCTCAACCTCGAGGGAGTTGGGAGTTCAATGCCGTTTGCCGACGTCAACAATCAGCGCATCCGCTTTGACGACAGTGGAGGAGACGGGCCGGCGGTGATCCTCTCCCACGGCTTCCTGATGGACCGTGAGATGTTCGCGCACCAGATCGACGCGCTCGCCGGCGAGTTTCGCGTCATCGTCTGGGACGAGCGCGGCTTCGGGGAAACCGAATCTGACGGGAAGCCGTTCACCTACTGGGACTCGGCCAAGGATTGCCTGGGCCTGCTGGATCACCTGGACATCGACCGAGCCGTTCTGGGCGGCATGTCGCAGGGAGGCTTTCTGTCGCTGCGCGCAGCGCTGCTGGCACCGGAGCGGGTCCGCGCGCTGGTGCTGATCGACACCCAGGCTGGCCTCGAGGACCCCGAGCGCCTGCCCGCCTATCTCCACATGCAGAAGACCTGGCTCGAGGCCGGGCCCGTCGACGAGCTCACTGAGGCGACCGCCAACCTGATCATCGGCGACCCCGTGCTGAACGAGATCTGGATAGCCAAGTGGAAGGCGCTTCCGCGCGAGAGCATGCGCGCGCCCGGCGACTGCCTGTTCAACCGAGACGACATCTCCGAGCGCCTCGGCGAGATCTCCTGTCCGGCGATCGTCTTTCACGGCACCGCCGACCAATCGATCGAGATGGAGCTGGCCGAGAGGCTCTGCCGCGGGCTCTCCGGATGCGAGGGTGTCGTTCGTATCGAGGGCGCTCCCCACGCCTCCAACCTGACTCATCCGGATGAGGTCAACGGGCCGTTGCTGGAGTTCCTGCGCTCGCTCTGACGTTCGCGGGAATCGGGGCCGAGGGGCTAGGATCAAAGCGTGCCGGACCGCCTCTACTTCACGGACTCCGAAGAGGCCAACGGGCTGATCGCCTCGGACCCGATGGCGCTGCTGGTTGGATTCGCGCTGGACCAACAGGTCTCGGTGCAGAAGGCGTTCGAAGGCCCGCTGGTGCTGCGCGAGCGCCTCGGTTCGCTCGAGCCGGCCATCCTCGCGTCATCCGAGCTCGAGCCCCTGTTTCGCGCCAAGCCCGCGATCCACCGCTTCCCTGACGCGATGGCTCGCCGCGTGCATGACCTGGCCGTGCACGTCTGCGAGCGCTACGCCGGCGATGCGGCGCGGGTATGGACCGATGCAGCCGACGCGGACGCGCTTCGCGCCAACCTGGCGGCCCTGCCCGGCTACGGCGAGATGAAGATCAAGGCGCTCGGTTCCGTTCTGGCCAAGCGCTTTGACGTGGAGGCCGCGCGCGAGCTCGTCCCGTGGCATCCGACGCTCGGCGACGTCGACTCCCGGGAGGCGCTCGAGCGCTATCAGGCCGACAAGCGCCAGCACAAGGCGGAGTGGACCAGGACGAAGGCATCCGCGTAACGCCTCCGCTGACCGTCTCGGTGAGCCAGGGGCGGCTCACGATTCAGTTGCTAGCAACCGTCATCGGTCCATCGAGTACAGTCCGCCCGATCGCTGGCAAGCTACTGCGCAGACCGCGCGAAGGGATCGGGATCAAATGGCGCTCGGGTTCTACATCACTGGGAAAGGCTTTACGCAAGAGCGGTACGACACCACGACCGTCCAGCTGGAGGAGGCCGGTGCCGGAGCCCCCGACGGACGCATCTCCCACGTCGCTCTTGAGACGGACGGCGAGATCCAGGTCTTCGACGTCTGGGAGTCGCAGGAGGCATTCGATGCGTTCGGGACAACACTGCTCCCGATCCTCGCGGCGGCGGGCATCGAGATGAACGAGCCGATGGTGGCTCGGGTTCACAACGAGATCAAGGGCTGATCGCCCAAAGCCAGCGCGCGGCAGTCGGCAAGCACTATCGGCCGGCGCCGCGTCCGCGAGGCGGAACTCCCAAGGTTGGCGCGGCCGGGGTACTGCGCCTCCCACGCCCGAGAATCCAGCGCCAGTCGCTCACCGCTCCGATGGCACCAAAGGCCGAATCGGGATCGGCTCGAACAGCGTCAGCGGGTATTTGTAGGTAGGTAAGCGCGCCCACAAGGCCGAGTGGTCCGCCGCTCGCTGATGAGCGCGAAAAAAACGGCCGCCCGGCTGGTACCGAGCGGCCGCTTGAGTTCTGCGCCTGGCAGGCTGGAGCGTCCAGCCGGCCGGATTTCCCAACGTCAGCTGCCGCCGTCGCGGCGCTGGCGACGCTGTACGGTCACGATCGAGAAGCCCGCGCCCATCAGGAGCAGCCCGAGACCAACCGTCCAGCGCAGGTCGAAGCCGGTGAACGGCAACGTGCTCGCTTTAGCGGTCGTGGTGGTCGTCGTCGTAGGCGTGGTCGTAGCTTTCGCCGGAGCCGTTTCTTTTTTCGGCGTGCTTTTTTCTTTGGACGGCGAAGTTCCGCTCGTCGGTGTGGGCGGCGTCTGGTTGTAGCCGCTCGTGGGGGTGCTGGTGGTTGCAGCAAAGGCCGTGGTCGGCACGACAAGCGCGACTGTCAGCAGCAGCGCAACCGGGAGCGCCAAGAGCCTACGCGACGTGCGCGGCGACCTCCTCCAGGTCGATGCTGCTTGGTTCGCCTGCGGCCTGACCGAGGCCACGACATCGGTCTGAGTCATGCCAACCTCCTGTTGATGGTGTGATGTACTCGCGGCCCCCGCTTCGGGGCCGCATTCGTGATCTTCCGGACCATTCCTTGTCTCAGCATCCTGTCTGGTTCGCCGTATCAGGCCCGTAGCCTGCTTCATTCAGCGGAAGGTCTATCACCTATTCCGGTCGTAATGCACCCCGAAAGGCCCCCTGCCCGCTCGGATACGGTCGCAAACACCGGTTCCCGCGGGGCTGACAGGCGCTCGCAAGGTCCTTCCTGGCGCCGGAACGGCGCTATCGCGCCGCCGCCCCGCCCCGCGCCCTGGACACCGACACCCGCCCCTCCAGCGTTCCGTCGGTCAGCCGCGCGCGCAGGACCTTCTTGTCGAACTTGCCCACGCTCGTCTTCGGCACCTCGGCCACGAAGGCGAACTCGTCGGGCAGCCACCATTTGGCGACCCGTCCATGCAGGTGCTCGACGAGCTCCTCAGCGGTCGTGTTCGCCCCCTCGCGCAGCACCACGCAGCACAGCGGGCGCTCGGCCCAGCGCTCGTCGGGCTTGGCGATGACGGCGGCCTCGACCACGTCCGGGTGGGCCATCACCTCGTTCTCGAGCTCCACCGAGGAGATCCACTCGCCGCCGGACTTGATCACGTCCTTGGCCCGGTCGGTGATCTGAACGAAGCCCCGCTCGTCCACGGAGGCGATGTCGCCCGTGCGCAGCCAGCCGGAGTCGAACTTCTCATCCCCGGAGTCGTCGCGAAAGTAGCTGGAGGCGATCCACGGCCCGCGCACCTCGATCTCGCCGGTCGACTCCCCGTCCCACGGCACCACCTCGCCGGCGTCCCCCACCAGGCGCAGCTCCACCCACGGAAGCGGCCTGCCCTGCTTGGCCCGGTCCTCCCAGTAGGCATCGTCATGCTCCCCCTCCTGCGGCCGCGAGTAGGTGGCCATCGGGCTCGTCTCGGTCATCCCCCAGGCCTGGAAGATGCGCACGTCGTGGCGCTCCTGAAAATCCTTCATCAGCTGACGCGGCACCGCCGAGCCCCCGCATGCCGCGTTCGACAGCGAAGAGAGGTCGACCTCGGGATGGGCGTCGGCGTAGCGCAGCAGGTCGGCGAAGATCGTGGGGACGCACCCCATCAGCGTCGGGCGCTCCGCCGCGATCAGCTTCGCGAGGGGCTCGGCTCCGAGAAACCGATCGGGCAGGATCAGGTCCGCGCCGGCGAGCGCCGCGCCGTAGGGCAGACCCCACGCGTTGGCATGGAACATGGGCACCACCGCCAACACGCGATCCGCGCGCGAGAGTCCGGTGCCGTCCTTCATCAGCTGGGCCGAGGAGTGAAGGCTGATCGAGCGGTGGGAGTAGAGCACGCCCTTCGGGTTGCCGGTTGTGCCGCTCGTGTAACAGAGGGCGGCCGCCTGGCGCTCGTCCACCTCGGGGTAGTCGAACGCGCCCGGCCCGGCCTCCTCGAGCAACTCCTCGTAGCGCAGCACGTTCGGCAGGGTTCCGGCGTCGCCGTCACCCATTACGACGTAGCGAGCGACCGTGTCAAAGCTCGGAGCGAGCTTCTCGAGCACAGGAACAAGCGAGTCGTCTACGAAGATCACCTTGTCCTCGGCGTGGTTGACGATGTAGGTGAGCTGCTCCTCGAACAGGCGGATGTTGAGCGTGTGCAGCACGGCCCCCACGCAGGGGACCGCGAAGTACAGCTCGACGTGGCGCTGGTTGTTCCATGCGAACGTGCCCACGCGATCCCCCGGCTCCACGCCGAGCCGGCCGAGCGCGCGGGCAAGGCGGTCGACGCGCTCGGCGACCTCGCTGTGGGTGGCGCGCTCGATGGTGTCGGGCGCGGTGAGCGTCACGACCTCCTTGCCCGGGCTGCAGGAGCGCATCCTGCCGAGCATGTGTCCCAGCGTCAGCGGAAAGTCATTCTGCATCAGCCCCTCCAGAACCTGGCTCATCCCCCCTGTGCTCCTTCCTTGCGCAGCGCCGGCTTGCCCAGCGCGCCGTAGATTCCCCGCGTGCGCTGAGCGATGTCGTCCCAGTCGAAGCGCAGCACATGCTCTGAAGCCTCCGTCACCAGTCGATCGCGCAGATCGCTGTCCACCAGCAGCCGCTCGATCATCACGCCGAGATGCTCGGCGTCGCCGCCGTTGAAGCGCAGCCCGACGCGCTCTCCCCTCGGCACGACCTCCCGCAGCCCGCCCGTGTCGGCGACTATGCACGGGCAGCCGGAGGCCATCGCCTCGAGCGCCACCAGCCCGAACGGCTCATAGATCGACGGCACCACGCAGAGATCCGCGATGCGGTAGAGCGAGTGCAGGGCATCGTCGCCGATCCAGCCGAGGAAGCTGCCGTGCGCGCCCAGGCCCAGCCGCCGCGCCTGCGCCTTCAGCTCCTGTTCGTGCGTGCCGCTGCCGGCGACCACGAAGCGCACGTTCGGAACCGCCTCGATCACACCGGGCAGGGCGTCGAGCGCCAGCTGGAAGCCCTTCTCGTAGACGAGCCGCCCCACCAGCAGCACGAGCTTCTCGCGCGGCGTTGCGAACCCGCGGCGCAGCGCCTGCAGGTCTCCCACGGGCTGCAGTTCGCTCGGGTCCACCCCGTTGGGAATGACCGCGATGCGGCGCTCATCGATGTCGAAGATGTCGGCCACGTGGCCGCGCATGTAGTAGGAGCAGACGACGACGGCATCCGCGCGGCGGGCCATCCACCGCTCGACAGAATGGATGTGCGACTGCGGAGGGTCCTGCACCCAGCCCTGGTGGCGCCCGTGCTCGGTCGCGTGGATGGTCGTCACGTACGGCACGCCCAGCCGGTCGGCAAGCGTGGCCGATGCATGCCCCACCAGCCAGTCATGGCCGTGGACGAGATCGTAGGTGTGCTCTTCGGCCAGGAGCTCGCCGGCCGCGAGCATGTCGTCGTTCATCTGCTCCACCCAGGCGACGAAGCGGTCGAGGTCGCGTGGCCAGCCCGGCTCGGGGACGCGGTGGACGGTCACCCCGCCGAGCTCGCGCACGCCGGGGCGACCCAGCTCCGATTCCTCGGCCACCCCGCGCGTGAGAACGTCCACGGCCACCCCCTGGCGCACCAGCGCCTCGGCGAGCTTGCGCACATGCCGGGCCAGACCGCCCTCTATCACGGGCGGGTACTCCCAGGAGAGAAGCAGCACGCGATTGCTCATCAACGGGACCCTATCTAGCCTGGCGATACTGTGAGCGGGTGCGCGTAGTCGGGCGACGGATCGGAAACGGAGCGTCGCGTGGGCTCTAGTCCCGGCGGCGCAGCCGCGGCTCCAGCCGCCGCCGGGCGGGAGGCGTCGCGGAAGTGGTGGGCGCTCGTCGCGATCTGCGGTGGCACGTTCATGCTGCTCGTCGACGTGACGATCGTGCAGGTGGCCCTGCCGCGGATCCAGCGCGAACTGCACGCGAGCTTCACGAACCTGCAATGGGTGATCGACGCCTATGCGCTGACGCTGTCGGCGCTGATTCTCACCAGCGGGACACTGGCCGACCGGGTGGGGCGAAAGCGGGTCTTCGTCGGCGGCCTGGGAGTGTTCACGCTCGCGTCGCTCGTGTGCGGGCTGTCCGGCAGCATCACCGTGCTGATCCTCGCCCGCGCTCTGCAGGGCTTTGGCGGCGCTGCCATGTTCGCGACGTCGCTGGCGCTCGTCGCGCAGGAGTTCCGCGGACCCGAGCGGGCCGGCGCGATCGCCGCCTGGGGCGCGACCGTGGGCGGCGCTGTAGCGGTGGGTCCCCTGATCGGCGGCATCCTCACCGACGGGCTCGGCTGGCAGTGGATCTTCTTCGTGAACATCCCGATCGGGCTCGCCACAATCGTGATCTCGGTTACGCGGATGGTGAACGTGCGCGACCCGGACGCCGAGCGGCTCGACTGGGCGGGCCTCGTGACGTTCTCGGGGGCGCTGTTCCTGTTGATATTCGGCCTGCTGCGCGGGACCGACGAGGGTTGGGGAAGCACGCTGATCGTGTCCGTGCTCGCCGGTGCCGTCGTGCTGCTGGCGGCCTTTCTGGTCGTCGAGCTGCGACAGCGACGCCCGATGTTCGACCTCTCGCTGTTCAGCAACCGGGCGTTCTGCGGGGTGTCGCTGGCGACCTTCGCCGTGGGCGCCGGCATGTTCGCGATGTTCCCCTATCTGACGTTCTACCTGCAGAACGCGCTCGGCTACTCGCCGCTTCAGGGCGGCCTGCGGTTGCTGCCGTGCACCGTCCTGACCTTCGTCGTGCCGCTGCTTACCCGGGGCCTGGCCGGCCGCTGGCCGCCCGGCGGGCTGCTCGGCGGGGGGCTCGGTCTGACCGCGCTCGGGCTGTTGCTGATGCACGGCGTCACCGCGGCCTCGCATTGGACGGCACTGCTCCCCGGCCTGTTGCTGGTGGGAGCGGGGATCGGCCTCGCCAACCCGGCGATCGCCAACATCGCCCTCGGCGTCGTGTCGCCCGAGCGCAGCGGAATGGCCTCGGGGATCAGCAACACCTTTCGCATCGGAGGGCTGGCCGTCGGGGTGGCGGGGTTGGGGGCGATCTTCGAGCACCGCATCAGAACAAGCCTTCAGGCGTCGCTCGGAGGGGCCCAGCAGGAGCTCTCGAGGGCCGTGGCCTCGGGCGGCACGCGCGCGGCGGCGGCGCTGGCGCATGGGCGCCAGGCCATCGTCGAGGCTTCGATGCGGGCCTTTGCGAACGGGCTGAATGAGATCCTCCTGATCGGCGCCGGCCTCGTGCTGGTCGGTGCCCTCGGCGCCGTCACGCTGGTGCGCCTGCGGGACTTCCATCGCCGCCCGGCCGCCGCGCCCCAGGCGGTCTCCGATCCCGAGACCGTGCAGGCGTGACCGAGACCCGCACGGCCTGAGCCGCACGGCAGGATCCCGGCTGGCCACGAGCACGATGAGCGTCGTCAACACCATCTGGGATGGGATCTCAAACGCGTTTTTGATGGCGTGGACAGTGTGGTGGGCGCTGGTGCTGGGCTTTGCCATCTCCGCCATCGTGCAGGAATCATCGCGCTGGCCGTGTTCGCGGCGCTGTTCGGGTTGACCGCCCGTGGGCGCCTCGGTCGCCCGCTGGGGTCCGGCGCAGCCGACGATGCGCGATGATCGGCAGATGCCGCCCCGGCCCGCCTCGCCGCGGTTCCTCTTCGGCGCGATGTCCCCCTACTCGTGGTTTGCCTCAGAGCGGATCGAGCGGCTTCTGCCTGAGGCCCGCTGGCACGGCGTGTTCGCGGGCGCGATCTTCAAGGCGAGCGGGCGCGTGTCTTGGGGACTCACCGAGGACCGCGAGGACGGGATGGCCGACTGCGAGGCGAGGGCCGGGGCGCACGGGCTCGGTCCGATCCGCTGGCCCGATCCCTGGCCCACCAACGATCTGCTCATCGCCCGGGCGATGACCTTCGCCGAGCGCCGCGGCCCGGCGCCCGGGCGGGGAGCCGGCGCCGAGGTCGCAGCGGCTCGCTCTGAGCAGGCCGCCGTCAAGGCCCTCGGGCTCGCGGCGATGCGCCTGGCCTTTCTCGAGGGCGCCGATCTCGGGCAGGCAGGCGTGGTGCTCGAGGCCGGCAGGCGGGCCGGCTTCGACGCCGAGGAGCTCCGGGACGCCCTGTCGGACGCGGATATCAAGGACGCCCTGCGGCGCGCGACCGACGACGCGCTCGCGCTCGGCGTGTTCGGGGTGCCGACGATCCTCATCGGCGGGGAGCTGTTCTGGGGCGATGACCGCCTCGATGAGGCCGCCGCGGCGCACGGCTCGCAGCTCGCGGGCTGAGCGCCGGCCGAGCGTGTCAGAGGTCGATCTCGAGCTGGCGCGGGGACGGCTTCAGAGGCGCGTTCGTCTCCCGCGGTCTTCCCCGCTTGGCCCAGTGGCCGATCACCTCACGGCTGCGGGCGCTGTAGTAGTTCACGCGCCGATCGGTGGGCCGCAGGGCCAGGCCGCCGGGAGAGGGCCCGGTGACGACCGCGTAGAAGCGCCGGCCGTTGCGGTCGATCTCGACGATGTCTCCCGTTTGGATGCCCTCAAGCCGCATGTGCACGCCAACTCCAGCACGATTTCGGCCAGAGCACGGTCTGACGCCTCGACGCGAGGCCCGCGCCCGGGCCGGGCGAAGACGTAGGCTTGATGTTGGTGCGATGGCTCATAGACGGGATGAACGTGATCGGCACACGTCCGGACGCATGGTGGAAGGACCGCCACGCGGCGATGGTGCGCCTCGTTCACCAGCTGGAGAGCTGGGTTGCCGTGACCGGCGAGGACGTCACCGTGGTGTTCGAGCAGCCGCCCTCGCCGCCGATCTCCTCGACCGTCATCGAGGTGGCGCACGCCCCACGGCCGCGTCGCGACTCCGCCGACGATGAGATCGTCCGCCTCCTGACGGCGGACACCGAGCCCGGCGCCATCCGCGTGGTCACCTCAGACAGCTGGCTCGTCGATCGGGTGCACGCAGCCGGCGCCACGGCGCACCCGGCCAACTCCTTCCGAGCCGAGCTCGAATCCGACTGATGGCGCCCGTCACCCGATACGCACGCAGCGGCGAGGCGAGCATCGCCTACCAGGTCATCGGCGAGGGCGGGCTGGACGTGCTGTTCGTGACGGGTTGGATCACCCAGATCGAGCACCTGTGGGAGGCGCCGGCCAATCGCCGCTTCCTCGAGCGCCTGGCGTCCTTCGGGCGGCTGATCCTGTTCGACAGCCGTGGCACCGGTATGTCAGAGCGCGTGCTCGACACCTACACGGTCGAGCAGGAGGCGCAGGACGCCCTGGCGGTGCTGGACGCCGCCGGCAGCGAACGCGCCGCCGTGCTCACCTACGCCCAGGGCGGACTCGTGGGAGCGGTTCTGGCTGCCGACCACCCTGAGCGGATCGGGGCGCTGGTCATGTATGCATCCGTTGCGCGCACCTCGTGGGCTCCCGACTACGACTGGGCGATGACCCGGGAGCAGCGGGAGGAGCTCAGCGAGCGAAACGTCGCGACATGGGGAGAGGAGAACAGCGAGGCGATGTCTGCGTGGGCGCCGTCGATGGCCGATGACCCGGCCCTGGTCGCATGGTTTGCCCGCCTGCAGCGCCTGGCCGCCAGCCCGGGCGAGGCGCGGATCATCTCGAGGGCCATGGTCGACCTGGACGTGCGCGAGGCGCTGCCGCGCATCCGCGTGCCCACGCTGGTCATGCACCGCCCCAAGGAGATGGTGTGGGACGTGCGCCACTCGCTGTATCTGGCCGAGCACATCCCGGGCGCCCGCTACGTCGAGCTCGAGGGGATCGATTCCTTTCCGTTCGTGGGCGACGGCGACGCGATCCTCGAAGAGATCGAGGAGTTCCTCACGGGCGGGCGCGGCAGCGGCGAGCTCGCGCGAGCACTGCTCACGGTGATGTTCACCGACATCGTCGATGCGACGGCGCGAGCGGCGGAGATCGGCGACGGACGCTGGCGCGATCTGCTCGCCCGCCACGAAGAGGAGGTGCGCAAGGATCTCGCCCGCTTCGACGGCCGCGAGGTCAAGACGTTCGGTGACGGCTTCTTGGCGACATTCGCCGGGCCGCCCTCACGGGCGCTGCGCTGTGCTCTGGCGATCACCGGCGCGGCACGCGAGCTGGGAGTCGAGGTTCGCATCGGAATGCACACCGGCGAGTGTGAGCTGATCGGAGAGGACGTGGGCGGGATGGCCGTTCACATAGCCTCTCGGGTCAACAGCCTCGCCGGGCCCGGCGAGGTGCTCGTGTCGGGCACGGTGCGCGGGACCGTGGTGGGCGGCCCGTTCGCCTTCGAGGACCGTGGGTTTCATGAACTCAAGGGCGTTCCCGGCAGCTGGCCACTGTTCGCGCTCGGCGATGCGGGGTAGTTGGCGCCCGTTCGCTCGGCCTACGGCGCCGTGGCGCGGTCTCATCGCCCGGCCGGTGAGCGCCCGGTGCCCTACCCGGATGGGCCGGGCGCGAAGATGCTCTGAAGCCAGCCCGAGGCGAGCGGCACATGAGCCGGGTCGATGCTGTGGCCCACCTCGGACTCCTGGTAGGAGACCTCGAGGCCGGCGCCCCGCAGGAGGTCGCGGGCGCCGCGGGCGAACTCGACGTCGATCACCGGGTCCCGCCGTCCGTGGGCGATGAACACGCGCAGCCCGTCACGGCTGTCGAGGTCCGCGTGCCAGCCCTCGACCGTCGGCACGAACCCCGAGAACGCGAGAATCCCAGCCGGAGACGGCCGGCCGGATCCGAGGCCGAGCGAGTAGCTCATGACCGAGCCCATCGAGAAGCCGCTCAGCACGGTCGAGTCGGGCGGGATCCCGGTGCGCCGCCACAGCTCATTGTGGAAGCCGGCCAGCTCGCCGTAGGCAGCGTCGAAGCTGGCGGGGTCGGGAAAGCCCACCCGTGGCACGAGGTACCAGTGATGCCCGGGCCAGCCCGGTACCGTCAGCGGCGCGCGCGGCGTGGCCACGTGCAGCCGGCGGTGAGGGTCGAGCTCATCGGCGAGTGAGAGCAGGTCGTGCTCGTCGGCGCCTCGTCCGTGATGCAGGATGAGCAGGCCCTGCGGCTCCCCCGAGGCGGGGCGCTCGCCAAACACGAGCGGGCTCATCGGCGCGGGGCGCCGCCCGGACGCCCCTCGCCCGGGCGCAAGGGGCGGCTCCCGGCGACGGCGGCATGCGGGCGCGGGTTTCGCATCGCACGGGCGAGCCTACCCTCAGGGCTCTGCGCTCGTTGGCCACTAGCTACGCTGCGCCCACAGCGGGAACCCACCCGTTGAAAGAACCCGATCGGAGGCAATGCGATGACAAAGGCCCTCTACACCGCCGAGGCACATGTGACGGGCGGCCGCGCCCACGGTCACGGCCGCACCTCCGACGGCGCCCTGGAGGTCGACCTGCGCCTGCCCAAGGAGATGGGCGGCGACGGCGGCGGCACGAACCCCGAGGAGCTGTTTGCGATCGGCTATGCAGCCTGCTTCGAGGGCGCTCTGGGGACGGTTGCCCGGCGGCTGAAGGAAGAGACCGGAGACGTGGCGATCGACTCAAAGGTGATGCTTGTGACGACCGAGGAGCGGGGCTTCACGGTAGCGGTCGAGCTCGCCGTGAGCCTTCCCGCGATCAGCGACCCCGCCAAGGCCGTGGAGCTCATCCGCGCCGCCCATAAGGTCTGCCCCTACTCGAACGCCACCCGCGGCAACATCGATGTGGCGCTCACCGCCAACGGGGAGACCGTCGATTGATCCGGGGGTCCGTCGCAGGAGCGGTCCGGCGGCAAGCGCGCGAGGCGATCAGGCCGATGCGATCAGGCTCGAGCCATCGAGCTGGTCGAGGGCCGTGTACCCGCTGAGTGCGAGCGTCAGATCCAGCTCGGCAAGCAGACAGCGCAGCACCTGCTCCACACCCTGCTGGCCGTCCACGGCGAGACCCCAGACGTAGGGCCGGCCGAGGCACACCGCGTCCGCGCCCAGGGCCAGCGCCTTGAAGACATCGGCTCCCGTGCGGATACCGCTGTCGAACAGGACGGGCAGCTCGCCCCCGACAGCCCTGTGGATCTCGGGAAGGGCGTCGAGAGCGCCGATCGCCCCGTCCACCTGGCGACCGCCGTGATTGGAGACGATCAGCCCGTCCACTCCCTCCTGGACCGCCCGCCTGGCGTCGTCTGGGTGAACGACGCCCTTGAGCACGATCGGAAGCCCGGTCTGCTCGCGCAGCCAGGGCAGGTCCGACCAGGCCACGCTGGGGTTGGCGAACTGATCGGCCCAGCGGCCGATCGCCGGCCCCGGATCCTCCTCCGGTGGCCGCTCGAGCGCTGCCCGGAAGACGGGGTCGCTGAAGTAGTTGGCGACCCCCTCGCCCTTCAGGAAGGGCAGGTAGGCGCGCCCGAGGTCACGCGGGCGCCAGCCGAGCAGCCAGGTGTCGAGCGTGACGACGATCGCGCCGTAGCCGGCCTGCTCGGCACGGTGGACGAAGCTCGCGGCGAGGTCCCGGTCCTTGGGCCAGTAGAGCTGATACCAGCGACTCGCCTCCCCCATTGCCTCGGCCACCTCCTCGATGGTGTGCGAGGCGGCCGTGCTCAGGATGAACGGCAGGCCCTGGGATGCGGCGGCCCGGGCCGACGCGAGCTCAGCGTCCGGATGCACGATCGACTGGACGCCAACCGGAGCGAGCATCACGGGAGCCGGCATCGCCGTGCCGAGCACCGAGGTGCTGAGGGCGCGCTCAGACACGTCGCGCAACATCCTCGGGACGATCCTAAAGCGCTCGAACGCCTGCAGATTGGCCTGCATCGTCCGCTCGCCGCCCGCTCCGCCGGCGACGTAGCCGAAGGCCTCGGCGCTCAGCAGCGCCCGGGCCCTCTCCTGAAGGCCCGGGAAGCCGACGGGAAGGTTCGGGATCTCGTCCATCAGGCCCCGCGCATAGATCTCGTTCTGGAAGTTGGCGAACGCCGGCGCCTTCAGATCTGGAGGGCCGTCGGCCATATCGAGACCCTACCGGCGCCCGGTCGCCGGCGCCAGCTCCTCAGGACGATCCCAACGCCCGCATTTTGCGAGCGTTTCCGAGCACACGGACATGCATTTTGCGAGTATTCTGAGAGCAGCAGCAGCGAACCCCCTCGCCGCTGCCGCCCGCGGGGTACGGAGGCCACGCACAGGGGATTGCGTAAGGAAGCCCGGACGAGTCCGGGCTTCGGGCGTTGTGGAGGGCTCGCTCTCGCCTCCACGGCGGACCTCGGGATCGGCTCGGCCGATGCTCGAGCCTGAACGGCCCGCGCGCCCCAGTTGCGGCGCCCGTCATTCGCCGGCATGGCCCAGAATCGGGTAGGGGCCGGGCTCACCCCGGCCCCTCCCACACCACCGGACATGCGGGTCCGCATCCGGCGGTTCGCTCAGCGTCCCGGAAACGGCGATGAGGGTCGGCGAATCCACGTAGGCCA
>Ga0182024_10000844_pt1 | contig 79944 bp, 81 predicted proteins | sample P32metaG_FD_120480 | JGI IMG/M metagenome (GOLD analysis project Ga0182024, IMG submission 120480) | Permafrost microbial communities from Stordalen Mire, Sweden - P3-2 metaG (Illumina Assembly) | ecosystem: Environmental > Terrestrial > Soil > Wetlands > Permafrost | place: Sweden: Stordalen...
GCAGGAAGATTTCGCCCAGGCCGGTGCCGGACGGCGCGAAATGCGCCTTGGGCGGCATCCAGATGGCGTCGGCGGCGCTGGCGGCGACATAATCGCCCAGCCCGCCGCTGTTGAAACCTGAAGCATGCACCAGCACGAACTTGCCGGCGCGGCGAAGGGCGCTGAGGGCGGGCGCGATCTCTTCCGCCTCGGCCAGCAGCTCAATTACCAGTACACGACCAGCGGCAATTTCGATTCACTGCGCGCGCATTCGGGCAGCTACGTCATCCCGCTGCCGTGGGAGCATACGCTGACCTTTTTCGGAAGTTACGTCGACACGAAGGGCCAGCTGCCGGCGCTCTTCGGCGTGACCGGGCGCAGCTACCAGATCAGCGGCCGATACAGCATTCCGCTGCCCACCGTTTCGTTGGCGAAAGTGGCCTACAAGCAGAGCGTGGCCGGGGGATTCGACTATAAGTACAACAACAACTCGCTTGAGTTCGGCAACGCGCCCGCGGCTGGCACGCTTTACGAGGTCGACCAGTTCGTGCTCGCCTACGATGGCGCGGAAAGCGATCCGTGGGGTCGCACCACGCTCGATGAAAATCTCTACATCAGTCCCGGCGGCTTGAGCGGCGAGAACAAGGACGCCGCGTTCAGCAACGCCCATACCGGGGCCACTTCCGGTTACGTCTACAACACGCTGGTGCTCGAGCGGCAGACGCGCCTGCCGCTGAAATGGTCGCTTGTCCTGCGCGGCACGCTGCAGACGAGCAACGCCAACCTGGCGCCGAGCGAGCAGCTCGGCTTCGGCGGCTACGACACGGTGCGCGGCTACGACGAACGCGAGGTCAACACCGACGATGGCTTCATCTTCACCACGGAAGTCCGCTCGCCCACGATCAGCATCGGCGATTGGATTCATCTCCCGAAGATCAAGGACCAGCTCCAGTTCCTCGCCTTTTGGGATTACGGCTCGGGCAGCAACCACGCGCCGCTGCCGGGCGAGACGAGCGAGATTCCGCTTTCCTCGCTCGGCGTCGGGCTGCGCTACACCATCAATACGTACCTGTCGATTCGGTACGATTACGCCTTCCAGCTGCTCCATACCGGCTTCGACAATGACCACGGCTCGCGTTCCGACATCGGCATCGTGCTCAGCTACTGATTTTGAAAATTGGCAAAACGAACTAAACTAACGTTATGAAAATGCGAATCGCTTTCGTTCTCCTGGCCGTTGGTATGATCGGCGCGCATGCGGCGACGGTGAATGCGGTCTGCAATTCAGCGGTGGCCCCGGCTGAGTTCGCGCAGCCTGGCTCGGCCAGCTTCGCGCCGCTGCACAAGGGCCAGGTCCTGCCCATCGGCTGCACGGTGCGCACGGGTGACGGCGGCAGCGCCGTGCTCGTCACCACGCCCGGCTCGGCCATCGATATCGGCAGCGACTCGGTGCTCAAGATCAACGACCTCGCCTTTGCGAAAAGCGGCTCCGCGGTGACGCAGCGCAAGGCGCGGCTGGAGCTCACTTCCGGCGTGGTCAGCGCGATGATCGATCCCACCACGCCGAAGATCACTGACTTCAAGATCCAGACGCCGCAGGGCGTGGCGGCCGCGCGCGGCACGTTCTACGCCGTCACCATTTCGCACGGGAAGACCTACGTCTCGGTCGATCACGGCAAGGTCGGCGTGCTGGCGCAGCAGTAGCCTCTTCCTGTAGCGGCGGTCTATGACCGTCGTTCGGTGGTAGCCGTCGACCTCCGGGCGACGGACGCCAAGAGGACGCGCGTCCGCATTTCGTCCGTTGCCCGGAGGTCAACGGCTACCACTTCGGAGGTCGACGACCTTCCGTTAATTCCGTCAAAAATCAGCGACGGTCATAGACCGCCGCTACAGGGAGATTAACCCTCCGCGTGATATTCCTGCAGCGACTTCACGCCGAGCGTCTTCGTCTTGAGCGAGCGCAGCGCCTGCAAACTCGCGCGCGCGGCGGCGAGCGTGGTCATCACCGGCACGCGCTGGTAGAGCGCCGTCGTGCGGATCTTCACCTCGTCCTGCCGTGCCACGGGGCCCGCGGGCGTGTTGATGATCAGCGCGATCTCGCCGTTCTTGAGCATGTCGAGCACGTTGGGCCGGCCTTCGTTGACCTTGTTCAGCCGCGCCACCGGTACGCCCGCCGCTTCCAACGCGGACGCCGTGCCGGAGGTGCTATAGACCCAGAAGCCCAGTTCCTGCAGCCCGCGCGCGAGGTCGAGAATGGCCGGCTTGTCGGCGTCGCGCACGCTGATGAAGACGTTGCCCGCGAGCGGCAGCGGCGGCTGCGCGGCCATCTGCGACTTCGCGTAGGCCAGGCCGAAATCGTCGTCGATGCCCATGACTTCGCCGGTCGATTTCATCTCCGGCCCGAGCAGGATGTCGGTGCCGCGGAATTTCGCGAACGGGAAAACGGCTTCCTTGAGCGAGTAGTGCTTCGGGATGATCTCCTCCGTGAAGCCGAGTTCCGTCAGCTTCATGCCCGCCATGATTTTTGCCGCGTACTTGGCCAGCGGACGGCCGATCGCCTTGCTGACAAACGGCACGGTGCGCGACGCGCGCGGATTGACCTCGAGCACATAGACGGTTTCGTCCTTCACCGCGAACTGCACGTTCATCAGGCCGCGCACGTCGAGTGCCTTGGCCATCTTGATCGTGGCCGCGCGGATTTCCGTCTTCACCTTTTCCGAAAGCGTGGGCGCCGGGATGACGCAGGCGGAGTCGCCGGAATGGACGCCGGCCTGCTCGATGTGCTCCATGATCGCGCCGATCACGGCGATGTCGCCATCGGCGATGCAGTCGACATCGACCTCGGTCGCATCATCAAGGAAGCGGTCGACCAGCACGGGACGCTCGGGCGAGGCGGCGACGGCGTTGCGCATGTAGTAACGCAGCTCGTCATCGGAATAGACGATCTGCATGGCGCGGCCGCCGAGCACGAAGCTGGGGCGCACGAGCACGGGATAGCCGACCTTGGCCGCGGCGGCGACGGCTTCGTCCTCGTTGGTCGCGGTGCCGTTGGGCGGCTGGTTGAGGCCGAGCTTGTTCAGCATTTCCTGGAAAAGTTTGCGGTCCTCCGCGCGCTCGATCGAGGCGACCGAGGTGCCGATGATTTTCGTCTTCGTGCCTTCCAGCGCTTTCTCCAAGCCGGCAGCAAGGTTGAGCGGCGTCTGGCCGCCGAACTGGACGATGATGCCGTCGGGCTGCACGCGATGGCAGATGTTGAGCACGTCCTCCAGCGTGAGCGGCTCGAAGAAGAGCTTGTCGCTGGTGTCGTAGTCGGTCGAGACGGTCTCGGGGTTCGAGTTGACCATGATGGTCTCGTACCCGATTTCCTTCAGCGCGAACGCAGCGTGGACGCAACAGTAGTCGAACTCGATGCCCTGGCCAATCCGGTTCGGCCCGCCGCCGAGGATCATGATCTTCTTCTTGTCCGAGTCGCGCACCTCGTCCACCGAGTTGTCGTAGGTGGAGTAGTAATAGGGCGTGTAGGCCTCGAACTCGGCTGCGCAGGTGTCGACGAGGCGGTAGGCGGGATGAATTTTCTGGTACTCTCTCAAATTGCGCACCGCTTTTTCATCGCGGCGGAAAGCAGCTCCCAGTTGCCGGTCGGAAAAGCCCAGGGATTTCGCCCGGGTGATTGCGTGGGTCGCCTCAAAGCTCCAGTAATGGCCGTCTCCGTCGACACGCCGGTATACGCCGGGAGAAATTTCGGTCGTTTCCGAGCTGGCCGCTTTCTTGAGTCGCTGTTCGGCTTCCTCCTCGAGCTTCTCGCCAAGGGCGTAGAGCGCCAGTTCCTCATCCACCAACTCCCGCAACTGCGCGAGGAACCAGGGATCAATTTTGGTCAGGTTGAAAATCTCCTCGTTGGAGAATCCCGTCCGCATCGCATGCCGAATGTAGAAAATCCGTGCATCGTTCGGCGTGACGAGCTTCTGCTGGATGACATCGCGAGGTGGTGCAGTTTGCTCGCCGTACTTCCCGCCGCCGAAGCCCCACGCGCCGACTTCCAGCGAGCGGAGCGCCTTCTGCAGCGATTCCTTGAACGTGCGGCCGATGGCCATGGCTTCGCCCACGCTCTTCATCTGCGTGGTCAGCGTCGCGTCGGTCTGCGGGAATTTCTCAAAGGTGAAGCGCGGCACCTTCACTACCACGTAATCGATCGTCGGCTCGAAGCTCGCCGGCGTCTCGCGCGTGATGTCGTTGCGAATCTCGTCGAGCGTGTAGCCGACGGCCAGCTTTGCCGCGATCTTCGCGATGGGGAAACCGGTCGCCTTCGACGCCAGCGCGGAGGAACGCGACACGCGCGGGTTCATCTCGATCACGATCATGCGTCCGGTCTTCGGGTCGACCGAGAACTGGATGTTCGAGCCGCCCGTCTCCACGCCGATCTCGCGGATGACCGCGAACGACGCGTCGCGCATGATCTGGTATTCCTTGTCGGTCAGCGTCTGCGCGGGCGCAACGGTGATCGAGTCGCCGGTATGCACGCCCATCGGGTCGAAATTCTCGATCGAGCAGATGATCACGCAATTGTCCGCACGGTCGCGCATGACCTCCATCTCGTACTCTTTCCAGCCCAGCAGCGATTCCTCGATCAGCACCTCGCTGACGGGCGAGAGGTCGAGACCCCGCTTCACGATCTCCTCAAATTCCTCGCGGTTGTAGCCGATGCCGCCGCCCGTGCCGCCCATGGTGAAGGCGGGGCGGATGATGAGCGGGAACGTGCCGATGCGTTCCGCAATTTTGCGCGCCTCGTCGATCGTGTGGGCCACGCCGGAAATCGGCATGTCGAGGCCGATCTTCTCCATCGCCTCCTTGAAAAGCTGGCGGTCCTCGCCCTTCTTGATCGCCTCGGCGTTTGCGCCGATCATCTTCACGCCGTGCTTGTCCAGCACGCCGGATTCAAAGAGCGCCATGGCGGTGTTCAGCGCAGTCTGGCCGCCGAGCGTGGGCAACAGCGCGTCCGGCTTCTCGCGGATGATGATCTTCTCCACGATCTCGGGCGTGATCGGCTCGATATAGGTCGCGTCGGCGAACTCCGGGTCGGTCATGATCGTGGCCGGGTTGGAGTTGATCAGGATGACGCGGTAACCCTCTTCGCGGAGCGCCTTGCAGGCCTGGACGCCGGAATAATCGAATTCGCAGGCCTGGCCGATGATGATCGGCCCGGAGCCGATGAGCAGGATGGACTTGAGATCGGTACGTTTAGGCATGCGGCGTATAAGTTAGGGCCGCGCGCGATTCGGTGAAGTTCTTTTTTGCTGCTTTTCGCCGCGATCAGCCGAATTAATTATTGAACCAAACGTGACGATGCTGTCACACGATCGTAACAATTGGGGGCCAGCGTCACTACTCGCCAAGGCGCCGTTCTCCGAGGTAAATCGGGGAGCGGCATTTCGGCGACCGGGCCCCTGGGTTCGGCACTCCAACTCAACCCCCTCCATGAAAAAACTGCTCTCCTACTCGCTCCTCACCCTCCTCTCGCTCTGCGCCGCCCACGCGGACAGCAAGATCGTCATCAAGGGCTCCGACACGCTCGGCGCCAAGCTCGTCCCCCAGCTCGCAGAGGCCTACAAGCACGCGCACCCCGGCGTCACCTTTGACATCGCGGCGGAAGGCTCGACCACGGGCTTCACGGCGCTGATCGACGGCACAACCGACATCGGCATGGCCAGCCGCCGCGCGTTCCCCTCGGAAGTCTCGGCCGCCACGGCCAACGGACGCACGCTCAAGCCCACCATTGTCGCCTATGACGGCATCGCAATCATCGTCAACAGCGCCAATGCGGTTAAGAAGCTCACCAAGAAGCAGATCGAGCAGATTTTCACCGGTGAAGTCACCGACTGGAGCGCGGTCGGCGGCCAGCCCGGTGCAATCTCGATCTACACTCGCAACACGGCGTCGGGCACCTATTCCGACTTCAAGAAGATGACCATGAGCGGCAAGGACTACGCGGGCACCTCGCAGAAGATGGCCGGCAACGAGGAAATTGCCTCTGAAGTCGGCAAGAACCCGAACGGCATCGGCTACGTCGGCATGGCCTACCTCACCGCCGCGGGCGTCCGCCCGGTGGCAGTGAACGGCGTGCTGCCGACCATCGCGACGGTGCAGAAGCTCTCCTATCCGGTCTCGCGCTCGACCTTCTACTACACCAATGGTGAGCCGACCGGCGAGGCCGCGAGCTTCCTCGCCTTCACGCTGAGCCCGGAAGGCCAGAAGATCGTCCGGGAAGTGGGCTTCGCGCCGCTGAACTAAGCTGCCGCGATCTTCCCGGAATTCCCGCCGAATGAGATTTCGTTCGGCGGGACTTTTCGTGAAAGTCTTTCTTCATGCCCGAAACGATTCCCATCCGCCGCCTGGACCAGCGTCCGCTGCGCGAGGCGTTGCTGACGCGGGGTCGCTCGATCGTTCCGGGCTTCAGCCGGGAAAAGCTGATCAAGTATTTCTTCGGCGCCAACGCCTGGATCGCGATCGTCGTCCTCGGGCTGATCATGCTCTCGCTCTACCAGCAGAGCGTCGGTTTTGATCCCGCGCGCGGGTTCTTCGGCCAGGACTACCGCAGCCAGCTCGTGTACCGCGAAGCCGGGCTGGAATTCGTCGACATCATCAAACAGGAGAGCGCCGACCTCGACGATATCGGCACGTTCCTCGCCAGCGTGCGGCTGGACGAACTGAAGAAGTTGCTGGCGCAGGGCAAGAGCCTCGACGACGCCAACACGGCGCTCGGTCCGTACGACGATTATGTGGGCAAGCTGACCGGCCTCGATGAGGGGTTGAGTGACATCGCATCGCCGCTCGGTGACACGGCTGTCGCGACCAAGGAGCAGCTCAAGGAAGTGCAGGACAAGATGTCCGAGAAGGAGCTTTATCTCCATTCCGGCAAGGCCGAACTCGCTGCGGCGGTGACGTGGCAGCCCGTCGATCTGGATGCGGCGGTCAAGCCGATGCGCGACGCGCTGCCCGCGCTGCAGCAGGCCAATGACAAGTTCCGCACCGACCTGACCGCCATGCTGCCGCAGCCGGTTCCCGCCGTGGATGACGCCATGAAGGCGCGGCTTGCCTCGGTGCCGACGCGCATCCAGGCGTTGATCAATGCGGTGCCCGGTTACCAGAAGGCGCTCGACGCCTGGTCGCCGACCAAGCCGGTGCCATGGTACGCAGGCGTCGCCGATTTCTTCGGCAACGGCCAATGGCTCACCGCCAGCTCGTGGCAGGACTATTATGGCATTGCACCGCTGTTGGTCGGCTCGTTGATGATCTCGGGCGTGGCATTGTTCATTGCCGTGCCGCTGGGCGTCGGCGCGGGCATCTACATCAACCAGATCGCCACGCCGTGGGAGCAGGCGATCGTCAAGCCGGCCATCGAGTTCATCTCCGCCATTCCATCGGTCGTGCTTGGCTTTTTTGGCGTCGCGATCCTGGGCGAGGGACTGCGGTTGTTCTGGCATGGGCCCATCATTTCCTGGCTTTACCACCTGACGAATTGGTCTTTCTTCGCGCCCTTTAGCGAGCGCCTCAACATCCTCACCGCCGGCATCCTGCTCGCCTTCATGGCGGTGCCGACCATCTTTACGCTCACGGAAGATGCGATCAACAACGTGCCGCGCGCGTTCAAGGAAGCATCCTTCGCGCTCGGCGCGACGCGGCTGCAGACCATCTGGCGCATTATTCTGCCGGCGTCGCTCTCGGGCGTGATCTCGGCGGTGTTGCTCGGCTTCGGGCGTGTCATCGGCGAGACGATGGTCGTGCTGCTCTGTGCGGGCAACCGCATCGCCATCCCGCCGCTCAGCCAGGGGCTGGCGGTGGTGTTCCAGCCGGTTCACACCATGACCGGCATCATCGCGCAGGAACTCGGCGAGGTGGAGGCGAACGGCATCCACTGGCATGCGCTTTTCACGGTCGGGCTGCTGCTCTTCCTCATTTCGCTCGTGGTCAATTTCCTCGCGCAACGGCTCGTGCACCGGTTCAAGATCTCGATCGGCTAATGCCATGACCACGCGCACCCATCCCTTCCGGCAGAAGACCGGCGCTGGCACCTACCATGAACGCGCTGTGTTCTGGCTGCTGCGCGCGTTCACCTACATCATCCTGGGCTTCGGTGTGCTGATCTTCGGCATCATCATCTGGCGTGGTTCGCCCGCGGTATTCGGCTCGTTTCGCGTGGATGGCCGCGTGCCGTTCGTCCATAACGACTTTCTCTTCACCGCGCCGCAGACGCTTCACGTCTTCAAGTACAAGGGAGAGATGCGGCAGATGTCGGCCGACCAATTTTACGCCTTCACTGCCGGTACGCCGCCCGTCCCCGCGAGCGCGCCGTTGGCATCACCGTCCGCGCCCTCAGCCAACGCGAACGCATTCAGCGTGGAAAACAAGGCGGCGTTGAGCGCGCCCGCGCCTAGCGTGGCAACCCCACCCGCGCCCACCACGCCGACTGGAGTCAATCCCAACGACATCACCGATCACGAGACCTATAACTATGCGGCGGGCGGTATCTGGCCGCAGATCGTCGGCACGGTGCTGCTGGTCATCGGCTCGATGACCATCGCGCTGGTTCTCGGTGTCTTCAGTGCGATTTACCTCAGTGAGTACAGCAAGCAGGGCCCGCTCATCAGCGCCATTCGGCTGGCGATCATCAATCTCGCCGGCGTTCCGTCGATCGTCTTTGGCCTGTTCGGCGTCGCGCTCTTCGTCAATTTCTTCGGCTGGAATATCTCACTCCTGGCCGGCTGGTTCACGCTCGCGTTCATGGTCCTGCCGGTGATCATCACGGCGAGCGAGGAATCGCTGCGCGCGGTGCCGCAGGGCTTCCGCGAAGGCTCGCTGGCGCTCGGCGCGACCAAGTGGCAGACCATCCGCCAGAACGTGCTGCCCTACGCGCTGCCCGGCATTCTCACGTCATCCGTGCTCGGCGTCGCGCGCGTGGCCGGCGAGACCGCGCCCATCCTTTTCACCGCCGCCTACGCGCTTTCCGACAAGCTGCCGTGGCAAATCTCCGTTTCCGACGACCATCTCTCGCCCGGGTTCCTCGGCTACCTCGAGTATCCGTTCGCGTGGCTGCGCGACTTCTGCCTGCACCCGGTCAACGCGCTGCCCTACCACATCTACGTGGTCAGTTCTAAAATTCCGCAGAACGAATACACGGCGCGCGTCCAGTATGGCACCGCGTTTGTTTTTCTCGCGGTGGTCATGGTCATTGCCATGGCCTCGGTCGTGCTGCGCGTTCGCCTGCGGCGCAGCTTGAAATGGTAGAAAACCCACCGATGCTATGAAACCTACCGTTATGGACGAATCCAATCCCGTTCTCGCCAGAGAAGCCCTGCCCGCCGCCAGCAGTGGCGCGGAAAAGGATATCACGCCCGGCGCGCCCACGGTGATCGACATCGACAAGGTCGATTTCTTTTACGGCCAGCACCAGGCGCTCTTCGGCATCGATTTCAAGATCAAGAAGAAGCTCGTCACCGCGTTCATCGGGCCGTCGGGCTGCGGCAAGTCGACGCTGCTGCGCTGCCTCAACCGCATGAACGATCTCGTCGACGGCACGCGCATTGGCGAGGGCGGCTCGATCAAGATTTCCGGCGTCGACATCTACGATCCCTCGGTCGACGTCATCGAGCTGCGCAAGCGGGTCGGCATGGTCTTCCAGAAATCCAACCCGTTCCCGAAATCGATCTACGAGAATATCGTCTACGGCCTGCGCCTGCAGGGCATCAACAACAAGGCGCGGCTGGATGAAACCGTCGAGCGCAGCCTGCGCGGCGCCGCGCTTTGGGAGGAAGTGCGCGACCGCCTCCACAGCAGCGCGCTGGGCCTGTCCGGCGGCCAGCAGCAGCGGCTGTGCATCGCCCGCGCCATTGCGGTCGAGCCGGAGATCATCCTCATGGACGAGCCGTGCTCGGCGCTCGATCCCATCGCGACGGTCAAGGTCGAGGAACTGATCCACCAGCTCAAGCAGGACTACACCATCGTCATCGTCACCCACAACATGCAGCAGGCGGGCCGCTGCTCCGACGTCACCGCGTTCTTTTACATGGGCCGGCTGATCGAGATGGGCACGACCGGAAAAATCTTCACCAATCCCTCGCAGAAACAGACCGAGGACTACATCAGCGGCCGTTTCGGTTGAATCGGCGCCTCCATATTTTATGCTCAACAGCAACGGTCCCGCCGCGGAACAAATCACCCAGATCCGCGAAACGCTCCTCATGATGGCCAGCCTGGCCGATCGCAATCTTGCGCTGGCCATGCGCGCACTCGTCGAGCGGGACGAAAAGCTCGCCGCCGCCGTCGAGGCCGAGGATTCGCAGCTGGACCAGCTCGAGATCACCGTGGACGACATGGTCATCAACCACATGGCCACCCACGCCCCGGTCGCGACCGACTGCCGCTTCATGCTCGTCGCCTCGAAAATCTCGAGCAACCTCGAGCGCATTGGCGATTCGGCCGTCTCCATCGTACGTCGCTCGCTCGAGCTCAACCGTGAGCCGCTGCTCAAGCCACTCATCGACATCCCGCGCATGGCGCAGATCGCCGAGGGCATGCTGCGCGACAGCATCACGGCGCTGATCGACCGCAAGCCCGAGCTGGCCCAAGAAATCGTCCGGCGCGACAAGGAAGTCGACGCGATCAACAAGCAGCTCGCCCGCGAACTCACGAGCTTCATGCTGGAGAATCCGACCACAATCACCCGCGCGATGAATCTCACGCTGGTCGCTAGGGCGTTGGAGCGGGTGGCCGATCACGCTAAGAATATCGCGGAAGAGGTCTACTATCTCTATCACGCGGTCGACATCCGGCATGAGCGGACGTCGAATCCGGCCAGCGCTTCCTGATAGTGGCTTTTTTTCTCCAAAAAAGAGACGTGGCCCGCAACCGCGGAACCACGTCTCCCGGAGACTCGGAATAATTAACTCACGCCGACGCCGGAGTTTCCTCCAGCCGCGTGATGCCCAAGCGGGCCAACGTGCGGCGGATCGCGCCGGGTTCGTCGGGCGTGGAAAGCGTCTTGAGCACCTTCTTGCGAAGGCGGCCCTTCCGTTTATGCGGAACGGGGAAATCGGTTTGAAACGCCCGGATGAGTTCCTGTAGCGCATGGGCTTCCTTTGCCTTGCAGCGGGCCAGGACAAAACGGGTCTCAATGCAACCGTCGTTCGCGGCGTTGATGAGCGGGTGGGATGTGATCATGGGGTTTTCCTCGGTTGCGGGTTGGTCTGAACCATTCTTAGCAGCCCCCTTGCCAACGAGGATCGTGCCATTGCAAGTCATACGAACGAGAGGAGAAATCGGTTCCTTCGCTTTGGCACGGGCTTTCAGGCGGTTTCTTTTTCTTGCAAAAAGCAGCGACGGGATTGCACAACGGGCGGCCAAGCTGGCACACTTAAGATGTGTTAGATGTAACGTGGACAAGCTCCACTTCGCGATTATTTTGGTCGCGTTCCAAATCATGAAAATACTTCTTCTCGAGGACGACACCAAGATCGCCGCATTCGTTTCCAAGGGCCTGCGTGAAGCGGGCTACGTTGTCGATGTCAGCGCCGAGGGCGAGGAAGGCCACGATCTCGGCACGAAAAATTCCTACGACGCCGCCGTCGTCGATTTGATGCTGCCTAAGCTCGACGGGTTGAGCGTGATCGAGCGCTGGCGCACTGAGGGCCGCAAACTTCCCGTGCTCATCCTGAGCGCCAAGCGGACACTCGACGATCGCGTGAAGGGCCTGCAAAGCGGCGGCGACGATTATCTCACCAAGCCGTTTTCCTTTGCCGAGCTGCAGGCGCGCCTGCACGCACTCATCCGCCGCTCGGGCACCTCGAGCGTGGTGACAACGTTGAGCTTCGCCGACCTGAAGATGGACCTGCTTTCACGCGAAGTCTGGCGCGGCACGACGAAGATCGAACTCCAGGCGCGCGAGTTCCTGCTGCTGGAATATCTCCTGCGCAACCAGAACCAGGTCGTCTCCAAGACCATGATCCTGGAGCACGTGTGGAATTATCACTTCGATCCGCAGACCAATGTGGTCGACGTGCTCGTGTGCCGCCTGCGCAACAAGATCGACCGCGATTTCGAGCCCAAGCTGATCCATACCCTGCGCGGCGCCGGTTATAGCCTGCGGCTGCCGTAACGACGGCCCGCCGGAATATCGTGCCGAAACGGCCGGCGAGGGTGTAGGGTAGGCATCGCAGGCCATGCACGCCCCCGTTAATCCGCCTCCCGCCCCGGCGCTCGCCCCGCCACCACCGCCGCGTCCCCGGCGCCGGCTGAACTTTCGTTTCTACACGCCCGGCATGGGCTTCAGCCTGCGGCTCAATCTTTGGTACACCGGCTTTTTTGTCATCGGCGCGCTGGTGCTTTTCGCGCTGGCCTATGTGCTGCTCCGGCGTGAGCTGAGCCTGAGCGATCGCGAGGTCGTGCGCACCCAGATCGAAGCGTGTCGCACCGCCTACATTCACGGTGGGACGCTGGGGCTCGATCTCTACGTGTACGGCGAGAGCCCGTGGGAAAAGGAAACGAGCTTTGTGGAAGTGCTGGGCGGTCTCCGGCCTTACTACCATTTTCCGCAGACGAAGTCGGAGAAGGCGGTCCTGCTGCAAATGGTCAGCCCCGACAACGCGCTCCATCGATCATCCGAGTGGATCAGCCTTCCCTCGAGCGAGAAGAACATGCGATGGACCATCGGGCGCGTGACGCTGCCGGATGGCGCGGTCATGTTTGTCGGGCGCACCACGGAGGACCGCGACCAGCTCCTGCACCAGTTCCAGATCATCTTTCTTTTCACCATCATCCCGATCATCGCGCTCGGTTTCTGCGGTGGCGCGTTCCTGACCTATCGCGCGCTGGAGCCAATCCGCGGCATCATCGGCGCGGTTCGCGGCATCATCAAGACGGGCGACATGCGCGCCCGCGTGGCGCGGCCCCGCACGGACGACGAGATCGACGAATTGGTCATGCTCTTCAACCGCATGCTGGAAAAGAACGACGCGCTCATCAGCGCCATGCGCGAGTCGCTCGACAACGTCGCGCACGATCTGCGCACGCCGCTGACCCGCCTGCAGGCGGGGGCGGAACTGGCGCTGCAGCAGGCCAAGCCGGAGGAAGTGCGCGAGGCGCTGGCCGACGCGGTCGAGGAGGCCGAGAAGCTCAATGCCATGCTGCGCACGATCATGGATATTTCCGAGGTGCAGGCGGGCACGCTCAAGCTTGACACGGAATCGTTCACGCTCGAGTCGATGGTCGCCGGATTGATCGACCTTTACGAGGACGTGGCGGCGGACAAGAACATCACCGTCAAGTCGACCATCGAGCCCGCGCGCCAGCTCACGGCCGACCGCAACCGGCTCCAGCTCATCCTCAGCAACCTGCTCGATAACGCGCTCAAGTACACGCCGGACGGTGGCAGCGTCGACATCAGCGCCGTTTTCAAACCCACGGTGGTTTCCGTCACCTATGCTGACACGGGCGTGGGCATTGCGGCGGAGGATTTGCCCCGCATCTGGGAGCGGCTCTATCGCGCCGACAAGAGCCGCTCGCAGCGCGGCCTGGGTCTGGGCCTGAGCTTGGTCAAGGCCTTCGCCGAGGCGCACGGCGGCACGGTTACGGTGGAAAGCGAGCCGGGTCGCGGTTCGAAGTTTACCCTCACGCTGCCGCAGCCGCCCGTCCCGCCGTCGACCCGCCAGCTTTAAGTCACACCGGAATGAATCGGATCAACCGATGGAGCTGCGTGTGACGCGGCGCGACCAGGAGTCGGCTTTGCTCGGCGCCTTGTTTCGCGCTTCCGGCGATTGGATCGAAGGAGGCGAGCTGGCGCGGCAGTGCGGATTGAGGCAGGAGGAAATTCCCGACGCGCTGGCGCCTTATCGCGCGGCGGGCTATCCGATTGAGTTTCACCCGCAGGGCGCCATACGGCTTCTCGCGCCGCCCGACATCTGGAGCGCCGAGGAGATTCTCGGACGCTGCCCGCCCCGCGCAGATGCGCCGGTCTGGAATCCGCTGTTGCTGACGGAAACCGCCTCGACCAATGATGTCGCGCGCGACCAGGCCGCTCGCAACACGGCGGGAGGATTCGTCGTCGCCGCAGCGCGCCAGACGCGCGGTCGCGGCCGGCTCGGCCGCCGCTGGGAATCGGTGCGTGACGCCGGGCTTTACGTCTCCGTTCTGCTGCGGCCTGAACTGGCCGTGCGCGATGCGGGACAGCTGACGATTCTCAGCAGCGTGGCGATGGCGGACGCGGTCGAGAACGTCGCGGGGTTTCGCCCGCAGATCAAGTGGCCGAACGATCTCGTCATGGCTGGACGCAAGCTCGCCGGCCTGCTCATCGAGACCGAACCTGCGGGCCAGCGGCTCGCTTGGGCGGTGATCGGCATCGGGCTCAACGTGAATCACGAGCCCGCCGATTTTCCGCCGGAACTGCGAGACATGGCCACCTCGCTGCGGATTATCGCGGGCCGGTCGTTTCGCCGGGCGGATCTGCTCGTTGCGTTGCTGCACGCGCTTGCCACACGGATCGCGCGGCCGTTTGCGGAAACGCGCGAGGCCTGGGCCGAGAGCAGTCTCACCCTCGGCCAGCGCGTGAAGCTCACCACGCTGCGCGGCGTCCTCCACGGGCAGGCGGTCGGGCTCGATCCCTCCGGCGCGTTGCTGCTGCGCCTCGAATCCGGTGAGGTCGAAATCGTCACGGCCGGCGACATGCAGGCTTGCTGAGTGGCGCGCAAAGGTCGCGCAGTTCAACGAAAGACGAATTGCGCCAGCAGGCTCGTCAGGAACGCCAGAATGGTCGCGGCACCGGCAAACCCGCGCGTTTTTCCAAGCGCATTTCGGCGAGAAGCGGTGAAAGCCAAAAAGGCAAGGAAGACAAGTACCGCTGCGGGCAAGAGCGGAGCCCAGACACTCACGTCGATCACGGTTAAGAAGGATCCGAGCCCGGTAAACGACACGGAATGCGGATTCGGCTCAATCCATCGCGGTCCCGCGACGAGTAGCGCGATCCATAGGACCGTCGCAATGACCAGCGCCCGCGCGAAGCCCGCCGGCGTTCGAGCAGGATCGGGAGTGCGCGCCACGACGCAAAGAGCGTAGGCCAGCCCGGTCACCGCGCCGCCGAGATAAAGCGACGCTAGGGCAATCGGATTTTCGCTCGCGAGAAAACCGGGCAGGGCCTCCAGCGGAAAAACGATGCCAAGGCTGAGTCCCAGCGACGCGACAACGGCGAGCACCACCTTGCCGGCCGGGCGATCCAGCTTCGTCCACGCGATGAGGCAGATGAGAGCAAAGATAAGATACCAATGATAAACGGCCGAGGGAGCGGTGGCCGCGATCACCGCCCAGGCCCCGGCGGCCTTGAGCGGTTCAAGCCGCCGCTGCCGCAACACGGCAACCGGCAGGAACCCGATCGCGAGCACGGCCCAGCCCGTCGCGGACGCCAGCACGAGACCGAAGAGATTCCAGCTCATGACAGTTTGCGGAACGTGGCGAGATAGGCGTAGCGGCCGGCCACGGGTTCGATCGTCAGCCGCCCCACGCCGCGTGCGTCGAGTGCGCGCAGGTGCTCCAGCAGCTCGGGCCGATGGACGACGTGAAAAAGATCGAGCCACGTTTTCAATAGCGCGCGGAACCAGCGCGGCCAGCCGCCCTGGTCCCAGAAGTCGACGACGTACAACGTGGCGTGCGGCTTGAGATTGGCCAGCGCGGCGCTGATCGCCTCGGGCCACGTCGGAATCATCGAGAGCGAGTAGGAGAAAAACGCGGCATCGAATGGCGTGTCCAAACCGAACGTCCGCGCATGGTCAAGTTCCTCCGCCAGGCATGGCCGCAGCGTGATGCGCGATTCCAGTCCGCGCCGTCGCACCTTGCCCGCGGCCGTCTCGAGCATCTCGTTGGAGGCATCGAGTCCGTAGCAAGCCACGTCCGGCCGCTGCCGCGCGAGGCGGATGAGGTTGCGCGCGGTGCCGCAGCCGATCTCCAGCACGCGGTCGCCGGGCTGCAATTCCATTTCGCGGAGCAGGCGGTCGCGGCCGAGCAGGTAATACTTGCGCGTCGCGTCGTAAAAGTACCGCTGCAGCCGGTACATCCGGTCCATTTCCTCGGTCGTCGCCATGGGCTGAAAGCCGAGGGTAGGGGAGGCGCGGAAATCAGGAAGCGGAAAGCGCTCGATGCCGACAAATCGACAACTACTCCATCACGTAAAGATGGAACCCGCCGTAGATGGCCGAGCGATCTTCCTGCAGCAGCGCGCGGGAGAGCGTTTCCTTGTAATCGAACTTGTCCTTGATTGAGGGCGGCAGCGCGGTTTCCACCGGCGAGGTCATGGCGGCGGTGCGGAAGACGATGCGCGAGCCGGGCTTGCCCACGCGCGCGATCTCGGCCCACATCTCCGCGATCTGCTCGGGCTTCATCCAGTCCTGCGAATCGAGGAAGACGAAACGGTCCAGCGACTTGTCGAGCTGCGAGCGCATGTGCTCGATCAGCGTGGTGTTGGTCACGGAAACACGATGCAGGTTGTCGCGCAGCACCTGGAAATTTTCCTCCTTGAGGTACTCGGGCATGGCCAGGCGCGCCGCGCGGTCATAGCCGCGGCCAAAGGCCTGCCAGCCGAAATAATTCTCGCCGATGGGGAAGTCGCAGGCCAGGCGCTTGACCCGCTCGCGGTACATGGCGATGAGGCCGCCGTCGGTCTCCGTTTCCATGGCACTGAACTGGTGCGGCGGAATGCCGAGGGAGAAAAGCATGACCGGCATCTTGCCCGTGGCGCGCACGAACCAGTTGTCGAAGAACGGCGCCACGTCGGACTCGAAAATCTCCTCCTGTTCGCGGCGGCTCTTGGCGGAAAGGAGCCGCGCGGGATCGTACTTGCCCACGCGCGCGATGGTGTGCAGGAAGCGGAGGAAATACCCCATCTTCGCGTAGTCGTAGAAATTCTTGGTGAAGTACTTGATGCGCGGGCCGAAAAGCGCGCGCCGCAGCCAGTGGCCCTTTTCCCAGAACTCGCGCGTGCGCTCATCGAGATGCTGCGCCAGGTAGGCGAAATAATTGTGCCGGTTCAGCTCGTCGTCGCCACAGCCAAAGAAGAGGAAAAAGTCGTCGTAGCCGGGCAGGTGCTCGATCGCGGAGAGCTTCAGCTTGAGCAGACAAAGATGGCTCCGGTTGAGGTCCACGGCGTGGATCGCCTCCGGCTTGTGGATGAGATAATTGAGGACGTTGCAGCCGCCGGAGGAGATGGTCAGCATCCGGCTCTCGGAGGTCACCGCCAGCGCCTTCAGGTCGACGCGCGGGTCTTCCCAAATCTGGTTGTAGACGAAACTGTTGAACCAAAACGTGAAGAGCCGCTCCGACATCCCGCGCGGGCTCAGCGGGTGATGATGATGCACCGCTCCTTCGAGGAACTGCGCAGTGGTGGTGGTACTCATGCGAACATCAGGGGGAAAACCGCCGAAAGGGCGATGGACTCCACGGTAGCCGCCGAGTGAGGGGCGACAAGCCCCATCTCCGTGACGAACATGCGGCGCTCGCGAACTTCTTAATTAGCGTTCGGCAAGCGGCACGACCGTTTTTCCGACGGGATAACCGACATACTCGCTGCTGGGCCGGAAAATCTTGTTGTCGCGCAGCTGCTCGATGATGTGGCCGGTCCAGCCCGAGGTGCGCGCGATGGCGAAGATGGGCGTGAACAGGTCGGTCGGGATGCCGAGGCTGTAGTAAACAGTGGCGGAATAGAAATCGACGTTGGCGTTGAGGTTCTTTTCCTTCTTCACGATCTCGGCGATCCGTTCGCTCATCGCGACCCACTTGGTCTCGCCCAGTTCCTTGGAAAGTTTCACCGCCATGGCCTTCAGGTGCGGCGCGCGCGGGTCGAGCACCTTATAGACGGCGTGGCCCATGCCCATGATCTTTTCCTTCTTCGCCAGCTTGTCGTGTACCCAGGCGTCCACGTTGTCGGGCGAGCCGATGGCCTGCAGCATGTGGATGACCGCCTCGTTGGCGCCGCCGTGCAGCGGGCCCTTCAGCGTGCCGATGGCCGTCGTCACCGTCGAATAAATGTCGGAAAGCGTGGAAGCCGTCACGCGCGCCGAGAAGGTCGAGGCGTTGAAGCCGTGATCGGCATGCAGCACGTAGGCCAGGTCCAGCGTCTTGACCGTCTCCGGGCCCGGCGTCTCGCCCGACATCAGGTAGAGGAAATGGGCCGCTTCATCGAGATCGGTGCGGATCGGGGGCAGCGACTTGCCCTGCCGCGAGCGATGGAAATAGGCCACGATCACGCCCACCTTCGCGGTCAGCGAAATGGCGCGCGGGAAAAGCATCTCCGGCGTCTGCGGGCCGACCGGCGCGAGGTCGTAAAGGCCCAGCATCGACACGCCCGTGCGGAGGACGTCCATCGGGTTGGCATCCTTCGGCGCGTTCTTCAGGAACTCGACGACCGGCGCGGGCAGGGTGCGCGCGGCGCGCAGTTCGCCCTTGAGCTTTTCCAGCTGCGCCTTGGTCGGCAGCTCGTCGTTCCAGAGCAGGTAAACGACTTCCTCGTAACTCACGTGGCCGGCGAGGTCGTTGATGTTGTAACCGCCGTAAACGAGGACGCCCTCATCTCCCATCACATCGCTCAGGCGCGTGGTGGCGGCAACGATTCCCTTCAGTCCAGGTGATGTAACAGGCATGGCAAAAGTCCTCCCAAAATGAGGCTAACACACGCCCCAAAGAGCCGCCTACGGAAAAAAGCCGGGAAACGATAATCAGTCTGGCTGCGATCGCGAAAGCTGCACTTATGAAACGCGCGCGGATTGGAGGGTCAGAGTTTTTTCGTCGTCAGCGACATGACCTTCAAAATCGAATTGTAGCCGAAAACCGTTATCGGCTTGTTAATTTTCGAGTAATCACCCGAGTTCTGGAACCGAAGGTCGTTGTCGACGTAGATCGATTCCTGCGTCGGGGTCACGTCCCACCGGATGGTCACGTATTTCCCTACGGGAATCAGGCCTTCGTTCATCTTATGCTTTCCGTCCGCCGGGCCACCATCGACCCGAAGCTGGGATTGGTCGCCCTCCCAGTTAAAAATGACCTGGTCTGCCGTGTAGGAAATGCGGAGGTTCGTCGAGTCCGTTTGCGCCACGATGGTGATTTCGATCGGCGGCTTGAACGAATCCTTGGTGATCAGCACTTCGTTTTTCTCAATGCGGATGGGCGGATCACCATGGTCGCCTTTGACCCCGTCGGGAATCTGCTCGACGGCGCCCGAGGAATCGGCCGGGAACGGATCGGCCCAGACAGAAGGGGCCGCCGAGGCCAAGAGGAGGCACGCCAGCATTGAGAATCGCCTCTTCATGAGCGGCAGAATAAGCGATACCGACGTGAGGTCAATTACACCGATTGTGATCAGCCAACAGGTGGACGCATCAATTTCGCTTTCCCCTTGCCTCACCGTCCACACTACCCTAAACCTTAACGCTCCCCAGACCCGGATTTTCCCTTGCCTATGATCGTTGTTTTGAAGCCCAACCTGCCCCTCGATGAGGTGGAAAAGGTCATCGCCGAAGTCGCCAAGCTCGGTTACGAGCCGCGCCCCATCCATGGCAAGGTCCAGACGGTCATCGCCGCCATCGGCGATGAGAACACGCACCACTCCCTCGAGACGCTCGCGTCGTGGCCGCAGGTCGAGCATGTCCACCGCGTGCAGAAGCGCTACAAGCTCGTCAGCCGCGAGGTCAAGAAGGGCGCGGAAAAGGACACCATCGTCAAGGTCCACGGCCAGGAAATCGGCGGCGGCAAGCCGCTCTCCTTCATGGCCGGCCCCTGCTCCGTCGAGAGCGAGGAGCAGCTCATGGCCACGGCCAAGGCGGTCAAGGCGCAGGGCGCCACGTTCCTGCGCGGCGGCGCCTTCAAGCCCCGCACGTCGCCCTACGAATTCCAGGGCCTGGCCAAGGAAGGCCTCAAGCTCCTGCAAATGGCCAGCAAGGAATACGATCTCGGCATCGTCACCGAAGTGCTCTCCGAGCGCGACGTGGAATTGGTGTCGGAGTATGCCGACATCCTCCAGATCGGCGCGCGCAACGCGCAGAATTTTTCCCTCATCACCGAGGCGGCCCGCAGCGGCAAGACCATTCTGCTCAAGCGCGGCATGAACATGCGCATCGAGGAATGGCTGCTCGCGGCCGAGTACATCCTCGCGCACGGCAACCCCAACGTGCTCCTGTGCGAGCGCGGCATCCGCACCTTCGAGACCTACACGCGCAACACGCTGGACCTGTCCGCCGTGGCGATCGTGAAGAAGGAATCGCACCTGCCGGTCATCATCGACCCGAGCCAGGGCGCCGGCCGCGCCGATCTCGTCATCGAGCTCTGCAAGGCGGCGGTCGCGCTTAATGCCGACGGCCTGCTCATCGAAGTGCACCCGAACCCCGCCGAGGCGTGGAGCGACGGCCAGCAGCAGCTCAACCTCGATCTCTACAAGACGCTGGTCGAGGCGGTAAAGCCTTTCATTTCCGCCGTGGGTCGTCCAAGCTAGCTGACGCATGAGTTCCGGCGCCAGCGGTTCACCCTCCCCGCGCGCCACGACTGTTTCCACGGTGCCCGGTGAGGGCCGCCAGCGCGTCCTCATCATCGACGACGAAAAGGACGTCCACTACTCCTTCCGGCGCCTGCTGGAAAAGGAGCCGCTCGACATCCTCAGCGCCGAGTCGGGCGACGAGGGCATCCGGCAAATGCGCAAGTCGCATCCCGACCTGATCGTGATGGACATCCGGATGGGCCAGCAAAGCGGGCTCGATACGCTCAAGGAAATCCGGCAGATCAACCCGCGCCAGGTCGTCATCATGATGACCGCCTACGGCACGTCGCAGACGGCGATCGAGGCGATGAAGCTCGGGGCCTACGACTACGTTCTCAAGCCTTTCGACATCCCCCATCTCAAGAACCTGCTCGCCGAGGCGCTTGGCGTGGCGCAGGCCATTCGCACCGAGGCGGCGCCGTTTCCGGCCAAGGCCAGCGCGGAGGATTCGCGGCAGGCCATCGTGGGCAGTTCGCCCGCGATGCAGCAGGTCTACAAGCTCATCGGCCAGGTCGCGCCCACGCAGACGACCATCCTCATCACCGGCGAAAGCGGCACGGGCAAGGAACTCGTCGCGCGCGCGATTTTTCAGAACAGCACGCGGTTGAACAAGCCGTTCCTCGCCATCAACTGCGCGGCCATCCCGGAAAATCTCCTCGAGAGCGAACTCTTCGGCCACGAGAAAGGCGCCTTCACCGGCGCCATGACCCAGCGTATCGGCAAGTTCGAGCAGTGCGACGGCGGCACGCTCTTCCTCGACGAGATCGGCGACATGCCGCTCACCACGCAGACGAAAATCCTGCGCGTGCTGCAGGAGGGCGAAATTTCCCGCGTCGGGAGCAATGCATCGCTCAAGACCGACGTGCGCATCATCACCGCCACGAACAAGGACCTCTGGCAGGCGGTGCAGCGGAAGGAATTCCGCGAGGACCTTTTCTATCGCCTCAACGTCGTGCGGGTGAACCTGCCGCCGTTGCGCGAACGCGTCGCCGACCTGCCGATGCTCGTCCACGCCTTCATCCAGAAATACCGCCAGCGCCAGCCCACCGGCCCGACGCAGATCGCCGACGACGCCATGGCGGCGATCCTGCGCCATCCGTGGCCCGGCAACGTGCGCGAGCTGGAAAACTGCGTGCAGCGCGCCATGGTCCTGGCCGTCGGCAACACCATCACGCTTTCCAATCTGCCGGATGAGGTTTCACGCGGCACAAGGCCGAGCGTGCCCACGCTGGCTACGCCCGAATTCCCGGCGGGTGCTTCTCTCGCAACGGCATCACCGGGATCAAGTGCGTCCTCCGCCACCGGCGAGCCCGACAAGGGCGCGCTGGCCCGCGCAGTGGAAACGCTCTTCGACTTCGCGCGCCGCGACAAGAGCCTCAAGCTCCTGCCTGCCGCCGAGCGCGAGCTCATCGTCCGCGCGCTGGCCGAAACCTCGGGCAACCAGGTGCAGGCCGCCAAGCTGCTCGGCATCACCCGCGCCACGCTCCGCAAGCGCGTCGACAAGTTCGGCATCCAGAAGCGCATGGCGATCGATTAGAGCGGTTTCCGAAGTGACACCGCCATCCGCGCATTTGCGCACTGCACTGATTCAGCGAAATTGTCGCCAGGTGAACCACGCCATGACCGCGCAGAAAGCGAGCGTGGAGGGTAGAATTTTGACAAACGGAAGATGCTCGTAGAAGTGGCCATGGATAATCGCCGCCGCGATGACGATTACGCAGGCGAGAACTGATTTGAGCGGCGTGATCCCGCCGCCCAACAACCAGCTTATCTTTAAGCCAGCTCGCTGGGGAATCACGTCACCGTCCAAGGGAAGTAGTTGGCAGACGAATTTAAAATAGAGCCAAATAACGAGGACCATTAGAACGATGACGAGGCCCGTTACGTCTCCAATTAGCGACTCCAGTACCTTGCCGCCGAGCAACGCAAAACCGAGAAGTGTGACCAGCATAATTAGAATCGCACGCTGGAAGGAAGGAAGTTCGCCGTACTGCCCACAGGCAGGACATTGAAAGGGTCTTCTCTTCGATGACTGCAAAACCTTAATGAGATTCGCCTTGTCGTGGCACTGCGGACATTCGATCACGGAAGGCACGAGTACTAAAATCAGATTGTCTCTGGAAGTCTTTTCCTCTCGTTCCTGCTCTCAGATTCGAAAAACTTGGTTATCGAAATTGCTCCATCGCGGGTGCGTTCTCGACGACACTTCGCTAACCCGGCATCGTGGGAGGATGGTCGACGCGCAAAAAATCACGGGTCCGGAGCAAGTCCCGCCTGCGCTCGCGCCCATCCTCGAACCCGGCGAAAAATTACTCTGGGCCGCGCAGCCCCGGCCCTACGTCTACATCGTGCGCGGGCTCCCCGCCATCGCCTACGGGATGACGTGGTCGATCCTCGGCGCCTTCTGGTACCGCGGCTCGGGCGGCGTGGGAAAATACTCGGCCTTCGAAGGCTGGTGGCGCCTCATTCCTGTGCTGAGCCTGCCGTTCATCTTCGCCGGATTCAGCTTCTTCATTTATCCCATGCGGCTCGGCGGGCAGGCGCGACGCACGTGGTATGTCGTCACCGACCGCCGCGTTTTCATCGTGGAACTCGTCCCGCACAAGCCGCCGCGCCTGCGCGTTTTTTCCGCGCATGAACTCGCGCCGCCGCTCGCGGTGAAGCGTTTCGACGGCCTCTACAATCTCGTGCTCACCCATCGCGCGCAGGAAGGTCTGCCGCATCTCGCCCCGCGTTTGGAAGACGCCTTCTTTGGTCTGCCGAACACGGAAGCGGCGAGCGAGGCGGTGCAACAGTGCATCTTGGCCGGTGGCCGTCCAAAGGATTAGAAGCTATTCGGCGGATGTGGACTAGATTGGGTCATGTCCGATCCCCGAAACGTAGCTCACGATAAAAAAATCATCCACGAGAAGCAGAAACAAGGGGAAAATCTGGCGAAGGGCGCTGCCCACGTTCCTCAACCCGGAAAGAAGACCGCTCACGAAGCAACTCACGGCGCTCACAAGGAGACGGAGATCGAAGAAGCCGGCGGCCACATTCCCCCGCCTGAGGCATAGAATTCGGCAGTCTGTGGAGCCGATCGGCGCGATCGGACCTACACCCCGCGCTGGTTCGTTTTATTCGAACCAAAATTCGTAGGCACCTAGAAGTAGAAAAATAATTCCGAGTAAAGACACCAACACGGGGTCGCGCAGGCCAAATGCGGATCGCCTATTCGATCGCCGTTGCGAGTAGGCGCCAATGAAGCTCAGCGCCGCACCAAAAAACGCGTCCGCCCCGTGATTCATCCTACACCCCGCGCTGATTCGGTTCCCAGATCAGCTTGTGCATCTGCACCTGCATGCGCACTTTGGGCAACGCATCGGCCAGCACGCGCGTGGCAAGGTCGAGCGGCGTCATCTTGCCGAAGACCGGTGAGAACAGGATGGCGTTCACCCGGTCGGCCCAGCCCGGCGCACCCGCGCGCACCTGGTCACGCGCCCACGTATAATCCTCCTCCGACCCAATGACGAACTTCACCTCGTCGCGCGGCCCGAGCAGTTCCAGGTTCGCCATGCGGTTGCGCGCGCACTCGCCGCTGCTCGGCGTCTTCAAGTCCATGATGCGATGCACGCGCGGATCGACCGGCGCAATATCGTGTGCGCCGCTCGTCTCGATCAGCACTGTGTAATTCAGGTCACACAACCGCGCCATCAGCCGATGGACGCGCTTCTGCAGGAGCGGCTCGCCGCCGGTCACCTCCACCAACCGGCACGGATGCCGCGCCACCTCGCCGACGATGTCGTCGAGCGAGCGTCGCTTGCCCTCGTAAAAGGCGTATTCCGTGTCGCAGTAGGTGCAGCGCAGGTCGCAGCCGGTCAGCCGCACGAACACGCACGGCTGGCCCGCAAACGTGCTCTCGCCCTGGATGCTATAGAAAATCTCGTTGATCGTGAGCGTGTCGCTCCCCGTCGCGGCAGGCGCGGAGGCAATTTCGGCGGGGGCGGTAACGGTGCTCACAGCGGAAAGGATACTCCTTCAGTGCGTGTGCGTCGATGTTCCGTCGATGGACAGGTAGCTTGACGCTCCCGTTCGATCGTTGACTATGGGAGCGTGGTCTCCGAGCGCAAAACATGGGCTGCGTACCTTTTCGGTTCGCTGCCGCCCTTGCTACCGAGCCAGCGCGCTATGCGGGCGCCGCTTTCCCTGCTCATACTCGTGCTCCTAGCGTTTGAAGTAGGAGCATTTATCTACTTCTGGCCGGGATCGATTCACAATATCGGAACGTGGCTCAATTTTTCTGTCATGGCGATGATGCTCACACAAAATCTGGCGTTCTTCTGGGTCCGGAAAGGAAAAGCTAGCGTTGCGATGCGAGCGGTGAGTTATTTCACGACGACCCTCGGATTCGTCGTCGTTGGAATAGCCTTATTTCATTCGACTCGCTAGGTTCACAAAATCGAAAGTGGCTGGAAGTCGGCCGCGATCCGGGATCGATGCAGCCGGCTGCTCCCGACTTCTGGCTTGCTTCACCTGTTTAGCCGGCAGTCCTTAGCGCGGCGGCAGCTCCTCCACCATCTTCCGCACCTCGGCCGCCGAGGGCTGGCCGGGAGCAGCCGGCTCGTCGAGCCAGCCGTAGACGAGGCGCGAGCCCAGCGCGGCCAGCACCGTGCGGGATTGCGCCGCATGCGGGCCGAGGCCCATCGCGGCGATCTGTTTTTCCGGATGATTCACCAGCAGCGCAGCCAGCCGCTGCAAATCGCGCCACGAGCCGATGTGCCCCGCGACCTTCAGGATGGTCCGTGCGGAACGCTGCCCATGTTCCGCCAGCCAGTGCGCGAACTGCGGCGGCGCGGCGGCCTTGCCCAGCGCGTGCGCGGACAGGACGACCGTCTTGCCGGTGTTGATCGCCTCGACCAAAACTTCATTCAGTGCCGCGGCCGTCGCGATCTCGACGTCGATCGCCTCGACGTACGGCAGCAGGCGCAGGTAAAGCTCGCGCCGCTCGGCCAGTTTCCACGCGCGGTGGCCGCCCTCGGCCGGGATGCGCAGCGTGAGCAGGACCGGATGCTTGCGCCCGCGCAGTGCCGTCTCGATTTTCTCCACCGTCACGCCGCGCTTCAGCAAGGCATCGACGCGGATTTCCACCGCGTCGGCGGGCAATTTCGCACGCGCCAGCACGCGCAGGCCGGCCGGTGTCGTGATCGAGCCAACCACGGCGGGATGAGCGGCGGGGAATTTCATTTCAGGATGAAGACTCTATATCCCCGCGCGTTTTCCCGCGAGTCCCTAAACCACCGGCGCGCTGCCGTCGCTCTCCGCGTCGGGCACGACCGGCGCGGGGCGATACACCACGCGCAGGCGCCGGATGCGCCGCGGGCCCACCTCCGTGGCCGTCAGCTCGAACGACGGGATGGAAAGCTGGGTGCCGGGCGCCGGCACACGTCCGCCCCATTGGCGCAGCGCCCATTTTTCCACCGTCTCGTTGGTCTGCGTCGGCAACGGCCAGCCGGTCTCGTTGGCCAGGTCGCGCAACGGCAGGTCGGTATCCACCAGCACGGCCTCCTTGCTCCGCTCGAAGAACGGTCCCTTCTCGATGTCGAATTCGTCGCGGATGTCGCCGACCAACTCTTCCAGCACGTCCTCGAAGCTCACCAGCCCGAGCATCAGCTCGTCGCTGTCGAGCACCAGCGCCATGTGATTACGCGAGCGCCGGAACAGCTCCAGCATCGCGGGCAGCCGCGTCTTGGCCATGAAGGTCAGGATGGGCCGCACGATCGCTTTCAGGTCGGTTTGCTCGCCCAGCGCCTTGTACTGCCAGAGCAATTCCTTCACGTGGATCACCCCCAGCACCTGGTCGAAGCTGTCGCCGCAAAAGGGGAGGCGGCTGTAACCGGAGCGCTGCGCCGCGGCCAGGTTTTCGTCCAGCGTTTTGTCGCGCCACAGCACCACCACCTGCTCGCGCGGCAGCATCACCTGCTCGGCCGTCGTCTCCTTCAGCCGCAGCGCCTTCAGCATGATGTTGTTCACGAACTCGTCCGAGGGATGCACATGGCGTGAGTTCATCAGCACATGCTTCAGCTCGTCCTGGTTGAAGCCGTGGTCGAAGCCCTTGGCCGCCGGAATGCCCATCCAGAGCAGCAGCCGGTTGGCCGTGCGGTTGAGCAGCCAGATGAACGGGTAGCCCACGTGATAGAAAATCACCAGCGGCGCCGCAACCCAGAGCACCACCGTGCGCGGGCGCTGGATGGCGAAGTATTTCGGCACCAGCTCGCCCAGCACGATGTGGAAGAACGTGATGAAGGCGAAGGCGATCGTGAAGGCGATCGTCACGATCGCCTCGGAGCTGTGGATGCCCACGTCCCCCAGCGGACCCTCCACCCACCGCGCAACCACCGGCTCGCCCACCCAGCCGAGCGCCAGGCTGGTCAGCGTGATACCGAACTGCGTCGCGGACAAATAGCGGTCCAGGTGGGTCGAGACGCGGATCGCCAGGCCCAGCGTCCAGTTCTTCTTGCCCGGCACCCGCATCGTCTTGAGCTGCGAGCTGCGGATCTTGACGAAGGCGAACTCGGTCGCGACGAAAAAGGCGTTGGCTGTAATGAGCAGCAAAATCAGTCCGGCTTGTCCCGGGTACTTAAGCCACATCGTTGCGAACATCGATCAATGTTAGCGTAAGCAAACATAATGCCCAGAGAAAGAGATGATCTGGACCTGTTGGGAATTGATCGCTCTTTGGGCCAATTGAAAAGACAATGCTGCATGCGAATCGCCAACCGCATTTTGTTTTTCGTTATCTGTGCCGGACTGTTGGTATCCCTGGGGTTGATGGCTGGGCCGACCGATGGTGGATGGGGCCTCGCCTATCCCCTCTGGTACTTCTCCTTGTTGGCGATGCTCGTTTGGTGTGCGATTGGCGTGAAAGCTGAACCGCGATGGGTTCAAGTGGGCCTGATCGGCGCGATTATTTTCATCGCGCTCACCGTCTGCATATCGTCTCACAAGGCGAAATTGGCGTTTGATAAGCAAGCGCGGGTTTTCTTGGCTCAACCCGAAGCTTTACATCCTTAAATTGACTTCGCCGCCGACCCACCTAGGCTGGAGAACTCGACCGATCATGGCAGCGACGTACGAAAAAGCCGCTTGGGCGCAGGTGAAGGAGGGCTGGAGACAGCTTTACGGCTCCTTTTCCCGCGAAGGTATCAGCGTCGAAAACCACGAATTCCGCACCACGGCGGCGCTCGACTGGGGACGCAGCTTTCACGGCGACAGCGTCGAGGTCTGCCTGAACCTGCGCGGCAACGGCACCGTCCGCGATGGCCGGACCGAGGCGCGTTACCAGCCCCACACCGTCGGCTTTTACTGTAACGCCGGCGACCTGCAGGCGAGGCGCAACCCGGGCGAGACCCATTCCTTCATCACCATCGAGCTCTCGCGGCCCTACGTCGCGACGCAGGTCCAGTCGCTCGAGAACGCGCTGCATCCCGCCATGCGCCGCTGGCTCGGTGAAAAAAGCGGCAGCGCGGCTTCGGTCGGCGCGATGTCGCCCGGGCAGGAAGTGACCTTCCAGGCGCTGCGCCAGCCGCCGGTGCCGAGCGCCGCGCAGAAACTTTGGTACCAGGCCAAGACGCTCGAGTTGCTTTCCACTGTTCTCTTCCAGCCCGCGCCGGCGGAGGAATTTTTCTGCCAGCGCCAGAAGCGCGTGGCCCGCGAGCGCGTCGAGCGCACGACGTCCATCCTGCGCAGCCATCTCTGCGAGCCGCCGGACATCGATTCGCTCGGCGCGCAGGTCGGCTGCAGCCCGTTTTATCTCAGCCGCCTCTTCTCCAGGGAAACGGGCATGACCATTCCGCAGTACCTGCGCCAGATTCGCATGGAACGCGCGGCGGAACTGCTGCTCGGCGGTCGCCACAACGTCACCGAGGCCGCGGTCGAGGTCGGCTACTCCTCGCTCAGCCATTTCAGCAAGGCGTTCTGCACCACGATCGGGTGCTGTCCTACGCTGTTTCCCTCGGCCAAGGCGCTGGTGGAGAAGTTCAACGCCGACCGCCGCGCGCGGACGGTGTAAGGCTCCTCCGCCGTTCGGCGGTTGCTGCCTCAGCGCGGTACGATCAGAACCACGCCGGAATGCACCTTGATCGTGAACCCCGCTTGCTCAGCCATTTGGCCGAGCACATCGAAAACCGGTTCCCGTTTAGTCATGATAGTTATCCGACGCTGGCGAAAGTCCGGAGGAGCCGAGGAAGATAGGTAGAAGTTGATGTCAGCAGCGATGGGCCGTGCTGTTCGAACTGCCAGGGTCAAGTCCCGCAAAACTTGGCCCAGCTCGGCTTGCTTCCATGAGACGTCGACGAGAACGTCCCGCAGTGCCTGATAGGTCTCTTGATCGTAGAGAGGTTCGTTCTGCAGGTTGGGAAAGACTGGCGTGGGCGAGGTGTCGATTGATGTTGCCGACGCAGGAACGCAGGTTATGACGACCATCGCGAACAGGGAAAAGAATTTTCGCACGAGGTGGTGAGGTCCTAGAGCCGGATAAAATCACCCACCTGCGGCAGCGCCTTCAGCATCGCCGCGCTCGCCTCATCCGGCCGCTCGGGGCGGTCGCGCTCCGTGTTCACGAGGCAAAGAAAGCCCAGCGGCTGTTCGCGCGTCGCACGGAATTGGTGCCAGGTCATCGTCGGAACGTAGACCAGATCGTTCACGGCGAGGGGATAAATCGCGTCGCCCACGAGGCAATGCCCAACGCCGCGGATGATCATCACCGAATGGATGTGGTCATGCCGCTCCAGCGTGGAATGGCCGCCGGGCTCGATCTCGAAATAGCGCAGCTCCGCGCCCAGCTTGGGGCCGCCCTCGAACAATACCTGGCGGGAGATCGCCCTGAAGTGCGAGCCGTCCTCCTTGTAGTTCAGCACCGGCACGCCGTCCCAGCGAAAGTCCTCAAGATGGCGGATGACCGCGTTCATCCCGCTACTCTAAGGCCGAAGACGGGCTGACCCCATCAAAAACTTATCTGCCCGTGGCGCTTTCTCAGACGCTCTCCACCGGCTTCTCCCGGTGCACATCATGCGGGCTCTTGTCCTCGCGCAGGCCGATGAACGCCGGGTGACGCAGCGAGGAATCGCCGGTCCACTCGGTAAACTCGACCTCGCAGACCAGCTTCGGCTCGACCCACGTGCAGGTCTTCATGTCCGCCGCCGTCACGCCGCCGCCCCAGCGGCTGTTGCGCGGCACGGGCAGGTTGGTGAAAGGGCACTTGTCCACGCGCAGCTTTTGCATCTGGGCATGCAGCGCGGCCAGCGCCTTGCGGTCGAAGCCCGTGCCCACGCGCGTGCAGAAAATAAGTTTCTTGTTCTCGTAAACGCCGATGAGCAGGGCGCCGAAATGGGTGCGCCCGCCGCGCGGTTCGGTGTAGCCGCCGATGACGAACTCCTGCTGATTAATCGACTTGATCTTGGCCCATTCGCCCGAGCGCCGGCCCACTTCGTAAACCGAGTCGCGGCGCTTCGCGATGATACCCTCCAGCCGCTGCTTCTGGATTTGCTTCCAGATCGCCGAGGTTGAGCCGGGCAGGTTGGCGGAGAAAAGCAGCGGCGCCTTTACGCCCTTCAGCAATTTCTCCAGCCGCGCCTTGCGCTCATGCAGCAGCCGGTCGCGCCAGCTCTCGCCGTCTAGCGCGAGCAGGTCGAAAAGATAATAGGCGAGCGGACCGCTTTCGTAATTTTGCAGCAGCTGGAATGTCGGCCGGTTGTCCGCGTCCAGCGCAACGATCTCGCCATCGAGAATCGCGTCCTTCACTTTCAATTCGCCCACCGCGGCGACGAGCTCCGGAAAGCGTGCGTTGAATGATTTCTTGTTGCGCGAGACCAGGAGCGCCTCGCCGTCACGGATGATGGCCAGCGAGCGGTAGCCGTCGAATTTCAATTCGTAGATCCAATCCTCGCCCTCGGGAATCTTCTTCACCGGCAGGCATTTCATTGGCTCGACGAAGCGGTTCAGCAGCGTTTTTTCCGAGCGGCTGGAAAGCGTCGGCGCAGCTTTCTCATCGGCTTTCGACTCAGATTTTAGCGTCTGATCGTCGTCCGCTTCCACCGCGTGCGCGTCCTCGGGAATCGGCTCGGATTGCTTCGTGCGGTTGCTCTGCCATTGCTTGTCCTTGTCGTGCGCGATCTGCGCCATCGAGCGGCTGCTCAGCGCGGACTCGTTGTTCGCCTTCGCGGAAATCTTCGCGTCCTCCTTGCCCGACTTGAGCAGCAGCCACTGGTTCTTGCCGCCCTGCTGACGCGTGCGGATGAGCGACCACTCGCCCTTCATTTTCTTGCCCGCGAAGCGCATGTGCAGCAGCCCCTGCTTCCATGCCTCCAGCGGCTTGCCGCCGAGCATCTGGTATTCGCCGATGTCCCAGATCATCACCGTGCCGCCGCCGTAATTGCCCTCGGGAATGATCCCCTCGAAGCGCGCATAATCCATCGGATGGTCCTCCACCTCGACGGCGAGATGCTTTTCGCCGTGCTTGAGCGGAATGCCTTTTGGCACCGCCCAGGACTTGAGCACGCCGCCCATCGCAAGACGGAAATCGTAGTGCAGGCGCGACGCATCGTGCTTCTGGATGACGAAGAGCGCCGCCGCGCTAGTGGGTGATTTCTCCACCGCGCCGGCCGGCTCGCGCGTCTGCTTGAAGTCGCGCTTGGCGTGATAACGGGCCAGGCTGCCCGAGGAATTGCCGTCCGCCGTCGCTTCATTCTCGGCCGGCGTCGCGGTGCTTTTGGTGCGCGGCGATTTTGATTTCTTCGCTTCGTCGTCGGGCGCTGTTTTCCCGGCCGCCGAGCCGAGCGCCTCGGCCACGTGCTTCGGCAGCTTTTGTTTCAGCGTCAGGACTTCCTTGAACAGATCGCCGTCTTTTTTGACGCGCGCCAGCACCTCATCCGGGCCGAAGAAGACGCACTTCGGATCGTCCTTCTTCAGGCACGCCTCCACCTCGCTCCAGCGCAGCGGCGCGGCGATGAAAGGCTGCGACTTCGCGCGCAGTGAATAGACGCAGATCGTCGTCTTGCTCGAATCGTTCTGGCTCCAGTCGATCAGCACCTTGCCCTCGCGCAGCGTCTTCTTCTGGTCGGACACCACGCGGTCGGGATGGGCCTCCTCCATTGCGCGCGCCAGCGCCTTGGCGAACGGCTTCGTCGCCTCGTAGCTCGTCGGCGTGTTGAGCGGAATGTGCAGCTGCAGCCCCTTCGACCCGCTCGACTTCACCCAGCATTTCAATTTCAACGTCGCCAGCAGGTCGCGGATCCAGATCGCCACCTGCGCGCAATCGGTCACGTCCGCCGGCGCGCCGGGATCGAGATCGAACATGATCTGCAGTGGCCGTTCCACATCCTGCTTTTTCGCGAGGAATGGATGCAGCTCCAGGTCGGCGAGGTTCGCCGCCCACGTGAGGCTGGCCAGGTCGTTGGCCAGGCAATAATCGATCGAGCCGCTGGGATCGCGTTCGCTCGGCACCCGGGCGGTCTGGAGCCACGACGGGCGATATTTCGGCGCACGCTTTTCGTAGAAAAACTCGCCGTCCACGCCGTTGGGATAGCGCTTCAAGGTCAGCGGTCGGTCCTTCAAATGCGGAAGCAGGACCGGCGCGATCTTCGCGTAGTAATCGATGACCTGGCCCTTCGTGAACCCGGTCTCGGGATAGAGGACCTTGTCGAGATTTGTAAGCTTCAGCTCATGCCCACCGATCTTGAAAGTTGCCTCGGTGCGCGGCATGGCGGCGGAACGCGGTCAGCGCTCGTAGGTACCGGTCAGGCATCCTGTGGCGAGCACCGTCTTGTCCTTGATCGCGTCAAGGAAGGCGTTGCGATTCGGGACCTCGTCGAACAGGATCGATTCCGCCAACGCGAAGAGCTCGAACACATAGTGATGCGGGCCATGGCCGGGGATCGGCGCGGGGCCGTCGTAACGCTGATGATGCATCGAGTTTCGGCCCAGCAGCAGGCCGGGCTTCTGCGCATCGTTCTCGCGATTCGGCAGCGCATTTTCCGCCAGCCCGGTCGTCGAGGGTGCGATGGAATAAAGCAGCAGATGCATCAGCGGATGCGGGAAGGGGACGTCGTAGTCCTCGATGACCAGGACCAATTCTTGCGTCCCTGCCGGAATGTTGCTCCATTCCAAGGGAGGTGAAATGTCTCCCGCTTCCACCGTGTAGAGAGCGGGAATACGGCCACCCTCAGTGAAAGCCGGACTGGTCAGCTGGATGGTGGCAGGAACGGATGTGAATTTCGCCGCGCTCAGGATCAGTTCATCCTTCCCCGCGCGTAACGGGTTAAGAACTTTACCGATAACTTCGAGCATAATTCAGTGATTTAGACGCCACCACCGCGAAAAACGGCCAGTAAAATGAGAATAATGAGCAGCAAGCCCACTCCACCGCTGGGATAATAACCCCAACCCGAACTGTAGGGATAGAGAGGCAGGGCGCCAAGAAGGAGGAGAATGAGGACAATCCAGAGGATGGTAGGCATGTAAAAGTTCCTTGTTGAGGTTGACTCCAACCACCTTGCAGCGGGCATGCCAAGACAAGGAACTCAGTAAGTCTTTGCCGAAAAATGACTTACGGTTACGCTAATCGGCCGTCTGGCGGCCTTTTGCAGTTTTACGCTATTGCAACTGTGCAACTTGCAGCTTTCTTCTCCAAATCGAGCAGGCGGCGCTTGCGATCCAAGCCGCCTGCATAGCCCGTGAGTGCCCCGTTCGCTCCCATCACGCGGTGGCAGGGGATGACGAGGGAAAGCGGATTGCGTCCCGTCGCTGAGCCCACGGCGCGCGGCGAGGCGCCCAGCAGCCGCGAAATCTCCCCGTACGTGCGGGTTTCTCCATAGGGAATCGCGGCGATTTCCCGCCAGACCTGCACCTGGAACGGCCGTCCGATCAGGCCCGCCTCTACATGAAATTCGTGGCGTTCGCCGGAGGCGAATTCCTCCACCTCGCGCAGGGTCTGCGTGAAAATATCCGCGTCATCGTCGCGCTTCCAGTCGATGCCGATGGTCGGCGCGTGGGGCTGATCGGCAAAGAAGAGGCCGGTGAGCGTTCCGTTTTGCGCGCGGAGAAGAAGGGGTCCGAACGCACTTTCCTGGCGGGTGTAGGTGGTCGTGGACATAAACAAATAAGATGCTCCCAAACCCGGTCTTGTCGAGCGATGGATTCGGGGGCTTGGGGGCCATAATCCGGCGAGGAACCGTCACAAAAAAAGCGATTGACGATTGGAGGGTCGTTGTATTTAATGAATCTGCTAATTAACGAAAAGATTAAATACAAATGCCCGCCGATTGCCTCAGTCTCACCTTCGCCGCGCTCGCCGATCCCACCCGGCGCGCCATTCTCGGCCGCCTCGCGCAGGGCGAGACGTCGGTCACCGAGATCGCCCGGCCTTTCAAGATCAGCATGCCCGCGATCACGCGGCACCTGCACGTGCTGGAGCGCAGCGGGCTGATCGCGCGCAGCCGCCGCGCCCAGTGGCGCCCGTGCCGGCTTCGGGCCAAGCCGATGAAAGAGGCCGTCGACTGGCTCGAGCATTATCGCAACCACTGGGAGGCGAGCCTCGATCGCCTGGACGCTTATCTGCAGGAGCTGCAGGCCCAACAAACCACACCATCGAAGGAGAAAAACCATGGTCGCCCTAAAAAATGATCCCGCCGAGTCGCACCCCGAGCGGGAAATCGTCATCAGCCGCATCTTTCATGCGCCGCGCGAACTCGCGTGGGAGGCGATGACCAGCCCCGAGCACGTCGTCAACTGGTGGGGGCCGCGCGGCTTCACCTCCACGATTGAGGAGATGAACGTGAAGCCGGGCGGCAAGTGGAATCTGATCATGCACGGACCGGATGGCGCCGAATATCCGAACTACAGCGTCTTCACCGAGGTGGTGAAACCGGAGCGCCTCGTTTTCGTGCACGGCGGACATAGGAAGGGTGGCGGCCCGGAGGCGAACTTCGTTTCCACCTGGACCTTCGACGCGGTGGGCGAGAACAAGACCAAGGTGACCATCCGCATGGTCTTCCCCACGGCGGAGGAACGCGACACGGTCGTCAAGACCTACGGTGCGATCGAGGGTGGCCGACAGACGCTGGAACGGCTGGCCGAATTCATGATCCGGAAGGGCGAGCCGTTCGTCATTGAGCGGACCTTCAATGCGCCTATCGCGAAAGTCTGGACGGCGATCACCGATCGCGACGCGATGAGCGAATGGTATTTCGACCTGAAGGAATTCAAGCCCGAGGTGGGCTTCGAGTTCAGCTTCCTCGTCGAGTGGGACGACAATCGGTTTGATCACCGCTGCCGCGTCACCGAAGTCATTCCGGGACGAAAACTGGCCCATACGTGGCGCTACGAGGGACACCCGGGCGAATCCCTCGTGACGTGGGAGCTGTTCGACGAGGGCGGCAAGACGCGCCTGCGGTTGACCCACGAGGGCCTAGATAATTTTCCCAAGCTCCCGATGTTCGACCGCTCGAACTTCAACGAAGGCTGGACCAGCCTCACCGGGAAGTTGGAGAAGTACCTGGAGAAGACGACCTAACGCTACGCGTTCGAATAAATCGGGCTCAGCCGGGAAAATGGCTCAGCCCGGTGATGGCCTTGGAAAACGACGCGAACGTGATGGGCTTGGGCACGAAGGCCGCGACCTTGAGCGCCTGGCACGCCTCGAAATCGCGGGGATCGAGCGATGAGGTCATGATGATGACCGGCGTCTTGCTCACGCGCGGCAGCTTGCGGATTTCGCGCAGCAGTTCCACGCCGCTTAGGCCTGGCAGGTTCAGGTCGAGGAAGATGGCGATGAGGTCACTGAAGGGCAGCTGGGGCGGCAGGTTGGAGAGAAAATTCAGCGCCTCGCGGCCATTCGCGAAAAATTTCACGTGGCTGTCGACCTTGCTTTTCTTGAGCTGGCGGATGAGCAGATCGCGGTCGTCCTCGTTGTCCTCGACGACGACCACGCGCACGGCTGGCGGCCCGAGCGATTGGGTGTGGCTGATCATAAGTTACTCCTCCCACGAGTCGCGCCACTTGGCAACGCCTTCGGTCGCGATAGCGCGGCGGCGCGGTGGGCGGTTTTCGCGTCCCGGAGGCGAATTCGGCTCGGCGTGCAGCACGGCAAATTTATAGGCCACCGATTCGCCGACGCTCTCGTTGAACGCCAATTCGACGAACCAGGTGTTGAGATTGATGTATTCGAGCGGAACGCCCTTGCCGATGTCCCAATTGCCCAGTTCCGGGCAATCGCCGATGACAAGGACCGAGTCACCCGGCTGGGTGAAAAGGCCGTTCAACTGCAGCCGCGCGATGGCCTTCGCCTTCACTCGCTCGCCCACGTAGCTGTAGACGCGCGCCTCCGCCCCGTTCATTTTCACGGTGGCGCGACCGTCCCGGCATTCGATTTTTTCGCCGGTGAGGATGCACTGGTGTATCCCGTTGGGCAGCTCGATATCCACATTCTCCACCGTGCGTTCCGGCCCCTTGTTCAGGAAGACGGCGCAGCGCGATTCCCGGTATTTCCGGATGAAGACATAGAGGTCCTTCTCCACGATCTTGGGCCAGCTGCCGCCCCATTGGATGGCCGGATTCTTGCCACGCTCGGCGGAGAGCCGGTGGGTGTAGTGGAACGCGCGCGTGGTGGTGTCCCACTTTTCCATCATCGGGCGGTTGTAGGGATCGCCGCCGCCGTCGGTATCGTTGTGGAGATACTGCTCGTAACCGTAGTAGAGACACGGAATGCCGCGCATGGTCATGATCAGCGCGGTGGCGATGTCCACCATCTCGTTCGGCGCGCCGAGCGACTGGAAGCGCGGCATGTCATGGTTCTCGTAGAAGGTGACAAGCTCGCTGGCGTTGCGGTACGCGCCGTCCTGGTCGAGCACCTGCTGGATGAGCGAGAAGCCCTCGTCGGCATTCTTGCCGACCGCATCGCGAATCGCCTGGCACATGGCGAAGTCGAAGACCGACATGCCGGCATGGTTGGCGAAATCGACCGCGACCGGGTTGGCCGGGTGATTGTGGATCCACTCGCCGAAGATGAACACGCCCGGCTTGCGCGTGTGCATCTCGCTGGTGAATTCCTGCCAGAACCAGTTCGGCATGTGCTTGACCGTGTCGATGCGCAGCGCGTCCACGCCTTTGTCGAGCCACATCTTGATCGCGCCCATGATGTAGCGGCGATACTCGGTGTTGTTCTCGTTGAAGGTGGCCAGGCCGCACAGCTCGGCGTTTTGCACCTGCCACTGGTCGTTCCAGTCCTTCACGTCGCCGTAATGGTGGTACCAGTTGTTCACGTCGTTATCGAAATCGGCGATGAGCTTGCCGTCGTCGTAAATCTTGCCCTTGCCCGCGGTCGTTGCGGGCGAACTGTGATTGCAGACGATATCCAGGATGAACTTCATGTTCCGCTTGTGCAGCTCGTCGATGAGCTGATCGAGCACCGTGTTGGTGGCGAAAAGCCGCACTTCCTCGGGATTATTCACCCAGCGCGCGTTGATCCGCTTGAAGTCCTGCGTCCAGTAGCCGTGGATCGGGGCGGAACCGCCCGCGACGCCCTCGACCTGCTCGAAAAGCGGCGTCAGCCAGAGCGCGGTCACGCCCAGCTCCTTCAGGTAATCGACCTTGTCGAGGATGCCCTGCAGGTCGCCACCCCAATACTTCAGCCAGTCGGTGCGCGACCGATCATCCAGCTCGGTTTCCTTGCCCGCGCGGTCCGTGCGCCCCGTGTTGAAGCGATCGACGACGGCGAAATAGATGGTCTCCCCGCGGCACTCCACATCCGAAAGATGGAGGTGGGTCGTGCTGTCGATAGGCTGGTGCTCGACATTGGCTGGGAGTTTTTTTTTCGCCATACGACTATTTCTTCTTCGCGCCCTTCGGGTGCAGCGCCTTCACATTAAGCGTTTTCGCCGCGCTCGTCAGCTTCTTGTCCGTGGCGGCTTCTTCCTTGAGCGTCGTCCCCAGCGTAGTCGCGACCGCGCGATGGCCGAGCAGCGTGGCGAATTCGCGCACGCAGCCGTAACCGGCGATCTCATAATGCTCGACCCGTTGTGCCGCGGCGATGAGGCCGGCATCCTTGACCGCAGGGAGCGCGTCCTCGGAAATCATCTCGTTGCCTTCCTTGATCAGGCCCTGCATGGCGCGGCAGGTCTTTCCGCCCGTTTCCTGCTTGAGGCCCTTGAGAATTTTTTCCAGCCGCCGCGCGTGCTCCTTGGTTTCCTTCAGGTGCAGCCTGAACCCGGCCTTGAGCGGCGACGCGTTGGCGGCAAGGGCCATCTTCGGCAGCGCATCGATCAGTTGCGTCTCGGCGCTATAGAGATCCTGCAGCTGCTCGACGAAGAGCTCCTGCAAGGTGGTGATTTTATGGGGGAGAAACGTATCGCGGATGGAGTCGAGCATGGAAGGCATGGGGTTTCCTTTGGTTAGTCCGCATCATTTGCAAAGCGCATGCCAACCCCGTCTCATCCCTTGCTCCAGAGGATAAACACAACCGAAAGCCCCAAAGTATCGCCCCAAACGGCGCTTTTTGCACGATGCCTTTTTAGGCCACTCGAGAAATGCGATAGCCAAAATCAGCGCAGGCGCTGAAGTTCATCCGCCACGGCAACGCCCAACGCGCGGGGCCCCGATGCGCCTAATCGCGCGTCCACTGCTTCCAGTCGCCGGATGAGATCGAGCACCTCGGCCCGGGCATACGGGCCGCCCGCTGCCGCGCAAAAATGAGTCCGGCAACCAAACGGCCGGTCGTGATAAATCAGGCAGGCCCCGTCTGCTCGCAGCAAGGGGCAGGCGCCATCGTCGCGATCCGGCAGGGCTTTTCGACCCGTCGCCCGCACGCCCCTCGCGGCCACCAGCGCTTCACCGCGGGTAAGCTGCGGCGTGCGACCGGTCAGGGCAAAGTGGCAGCAGCCGGTCAGCCGTGTGCAATTGCGTTCGACCGGACGCCGCGCGACCTCCGCGTAAATCTCCCGGACTTCACCCACGGCGGCCTGCTCCGGGCTTTCGGGTTTGCGACGCGGGCCTGGGCTGGGACGCCGGGGAGGCTGTTGTTTTTTTCCGGGCGTCATCATGCGGAAGATAGAGGAAATCCAGGCGATACGCCATCGCGAGGCGTCAGTGTCCGTTGGTAGCCGTCGACCTCCGGGCGACGGAGTGGGATGTTGCCGATTTGCTGCGCTTTTGAAGCTCGAAGAAAGTCACGTTAAGCCTCACAAACGTTTCGGCGAAAACTCCGTCGCCCGGAGGTCGACGGCTACCGGCTGAAGACCGCTTCAGCTCGCGAAGCGCGGCGGTTCCCACTTCCGAAAATCGGGCGGCGTGCGGCCCTCGTCGACGTCGATGAAGTCGAACATGGTCGCCACGTCCTTGTCGCGGTTTTCCATTCCCGCTTCCTTGAGGCGGAAGGTGACGCGCTCGCTCGCGTCGTCGCGCCAGCCGCGCTTGATCATGAAGCCGCTCCACGTTTCGATATCCTCGGCGGTCGGTTTGCGGCCATTTTGCAGGCACCAGTCGAGAATCGCCTCGTCGCTTTCACCGGCGGCGACGCGCTTCTTCACGTCATTGTAGGTCACGCCCAGCAGGTTCAGGCAGCGGCCATCGAAGTTGCCGCCGAGGAATTCCTCGTAGGGCTTGGGCAGCGTGCCCGCCGCCTTCAGCCGGATCTTGTCCAGCATGCGGGGAAAGTAGACGAGGCCCTTGAGACTTTGATACGGACTGCACGGAAATTGTTCGGCCATAAGGAGGGGAGGTTACGAGAATCTTTCGCCGCCGCACGAGCGAAAAGAAGGCTGGTGGCCGCCGTCGAGCAAACGGATTGCCCCGCTCAGGCTTCTCCCGCAGACTTTCGAACCACCAAACTCTCGTCATGCGCCCGTTCCTCTTCGCCTTCATCCTTTCCGTGTTGCTCGCGCCTCTTCGCGCGGACAATCCTCCGCCCCAGCACCTGTCGCCGGACGAAATGGCAGCGGCCGCCTCGTCGCTCCAGTGGCAGACCGGTACGATCACGCTCCAGGACGGCCTCGCCAAGCTCAACCTGGCGCCGGGCTACCGTTTTCTCAACGGCCCCGACGCCGAAAAGGTTCTCCACGATCTCTGGGGCAATCCGCCCGCCGATCCGCCCCTCGGCATGATCTTCCCGCCCGGCTCGGGACCGCTCGATGAAAACGGCTGGGGCATCCTGGTCGAGTACGAGGAAGGCGGCCACGTCAACGACGCCGATGCGGCCAAGATCAATTACGATGACCTGCTCAAGACCATGCAGAAGCAGGTCCAGGACGACAACGCGCAGCGCCAGCAGGAAGGCTACGCGCCGATGGAGCTCGTCGGCTGGGCCGAGCCACCGCATTACGACGCGGCGACGCACAAGCTCTACTGGGCCAAGGAACTGCGCGTCGGCAACGACAGCGCCAACGGCCTCAACTACAACATCCGCGTCCTGGGCCGCAAGGGCGTCCTCGTGCTCAACGCCATCGCGGGGCTGAACGACCTCAATGCCGTGGCCGCGAAGATGCCGGATGTCATGGCGATGGTCGATTTCCAGCCCGGCAATACCTACGCCGACTTCGATCCCCGCATCGACAAGGTGGCCAAGTACGGCATTGCCGCGCTGATCGCAGGCGGCGCGGTGGGCGTGGCGGCCAAGGTCGGCCTGTTCAAGTTTCTCATTCCCATCCTGCTTCTCCTGAAGAAATTCGCCATCGTCCTCGTTGTCGCGGTGGTGGCACTGGTCAAGAAGATGATGAATGCGATCAAGGGCAAATCAGGCGTGGCGCGGCCCTTTGAGCCACCGCAACACACGCCTCCGCCCACGATGGCCGCGCCGCCCGGGCTCAATCCACCTCCGGAACCCAATCGCGAGCCGCTACGCCCGCCGCCGGGACCTTCCTCTGGCGCGCCGCTTGAGTGACTTTTAGGAGGCGATAAGCGCATTTGCGCCGCGGCTTTTTGCCGTTGACGCTCGCGCCTGTCGGCCTAGCGTATGCTGCGCCCCAACGGATACGGTTTCCGCGGCAATTTATTTCGGACACGACTATGACAAAAATCGGCATTAATGGTTTCGGACGCATCGGGCGCCTCGTTTTCCGCGCTATCGCGGAACAGGGACTTCTCGGCAAAACGGTGGAAGTGGTTGCGGTGAACGATCTCGTTCCCGCCGACAATCTCGCCTACCTCCTGAAGTACGACTCCACGCAGGGCAAGTTCGACGGCACGGTCACGAGCGAAAAATCCAGCCCCGACGTGGCCGAGGATGACGTTCTCGTGGTCAACGGCCACAAGATCAAGTGTCTCGCCGTCAAGGAAGGCCCGAAGGCGCTTCCCTGGGGCAAGCTCGGCGTCGATTATGTCATCGAGTCCACCGGCCTCTTCACCGAGGCGGACAAGGCCAAGGGCCACCTCGAGGCGGGCGCCAAGTACGTCATCATCTCCGCGCCGGCCAAGGGCGAGGACATCACGGTCGTCATGGGCGTGAACCACGAGCTGCTCGACAAGGGCAAACACAAGATCATCTCCAACGCGAGCTGCACGACGAACTGCCTCGCGCCGATCGTCCACGTCCTGCTCAAGGAAGGTTTCGGCATCGAGGAAGGCCTCATGACCACCGTCCACAGCTACACCGCGACGCAGAAGACCGTCGACGGCCCCTCCAAGAAGGACTGGAAGGGTGGCCGTTCCGCCGCGATCAACATCATTCCCTCCACCACCGGCGCGGCCCGAGCCGTCGGCCTGGTCTGTCCCGAGGTCAAGGGCAAGCTCACCGGCATGTCCTTCCGCGTCCCCACGCCGACCGTCTCGGTCGTCGACCTGACCGTGAAAACGGTCAAGGAGACCAGCTACAAGGAAATCTGCGCCGCGATGAAGAAGGCCAGCGAGACCTACCTTAAGGGTTACCTCGGCTACACCACCGACGAGGTCTGCTCCTCCGACTTCATCCACGACACGCGCTCCAGCATCTTCGATGCGAGCTCGGGCCTGGAGCTCAACAGCAAGTTCTTCAAGCTGGTCAGCTGGTACGACAACGAGTGGGGCTATTCCAACCGCTGCGTCGACCTGCTCAAGCACCTCATCGGCTAGCACGCGCGGGGCCGCGCGGAATTCGCGCGGCCCGCTCTTCTTTTATGGCCAAGCTCACGATTCGAGACATCCCGCTGCGCGGTAAGCGCGTCTTGGTGCGCGTCGACTACAACGTCCCGCTCCAGGAAAAGGACGGCAGGCAGACAATCACCAACGACACGCGCATCCGCGAAACGCTGCCTACGCTCAAGTACCTGCACGAGCAGGGTGCGCGCGTCCTGCTGTGCGCGCACCTCGGCCGCCCCAAGGGCAAGCGCGACGAGGCCCAAAGCCTCAAGCCGGTCGTGACGGCGCTTTCCGCTTTGCTCGGCGCCCCGGTGAAATTCGTTGATGACTGTATCGGCGAAAAGGCCGAGCATGCCGCGGCTGAACTCAAGGACGGCGAGGTGGCCTTGCTGGAGAATCTCCGTTTTTATTCCGAGGAGGAAAAGAACGACGACGCCTTCGCGGCGAAGCTGGCGAAGCTCGCCGACGTCTACGTCAATGACGCGTTCGGCGCGGCGCATCGCGCACACGCCTCCACCGCGGGCGTGGCCAGGCACGTGAAGGAAAAAGCGATCGGCTTCCTCATGGAAAAGGAGCTGCGCTTCCTCGGCGACGAGCTGGAGAATCCCAAGAAGCCGTTCGTGGTCATCCTCGGTGGCGCCAAGGTTTCCGACAAGATCGCGGTGATCGACCGGCTGCTCGACAAGGCCGACACGATCCTGATCGGCGGCGCGATGGCCTACACCTTCGCGCTCGCGGAGGGCAAGAAGATCGGCAAATCGCTCAGCGAGCCGGACAAGGTCGACGTCGCGAAGAAGGCGCTCGAAAAGGCGAAGGCCAAGGGCGTGAAATTCCTCCTGCCGGTCGACACCTTCATCACCGAGCATTTCGATTTCAAGGCGAAGACCATCTCGCCGGGCAAGTATCTGCAGCCGGGCGAGGAAATCCCCGACGGCTGGGAGGGCGTCGATATCGGGCCCGAATCGGTGAAGCTCTTCACCGCCGAGGTCGCCAGCGCGAAGACGATTCTCTGGAACGGCCCGATGGGCGTGTTCGAGGTGCCCGAGTGTGCCAAGGGCACCTTTGCCATTGCCAAGGCGATTGCCGACAACAGCGGCGCGACCAGCATCATCGGCGGCGGTGATTCCGTCTCCGCGATCAAGAAGTCGGGCATGGCCGACAAGGTCACCTTCATTTCCACCGGCGGCGGCGCGTCGCTCGAGTTCCTCGAGGGCAAGGAGCTGCCCGGCGTCGCCTGCATCCCGGATAAAAAATAATGGACTCCAAGGCCTCCCGCACCGGTCCGGTGAAGATCTATCGCAAGAAGATCATCGCCGGCAACTGGAAGATGAACAAGACGACCGGCGAGGCCAAGGTGCTCGTCGAGGACATCATTCGCGACATCGACAAGTTCGACGATGCCGAGATCGTGCTCTGCCCGCCGTTCACCTCGCTGGAGACGGTCAGCGCGCTGCTTAGCCCGATCAGCAACATCCGGCTCGGCGCGCAGAACCTGCACGAGGCCGCCTCCGGCGCCTACACGGGCGAGATTTCCGCCGGCATGCTGCGCGATCTCTACGTCCGCTACGTCATCATCGGCCACTCCGAGCGCCGCCAGTATTTCCACGAGGACGACGCCACGGTGAACCGCAAGACGAAGGCCGCGCTCCAGGCCGAGCTGCGCCCCATCGTCTGCATCGGCGAGACGCTGCCGCAGCGCGAGGGCAACACTTGGAAGAAGGTGCTCGAAACGCAGCTCAAGGGCGGCCTGGCCGACTTCACGGAAAAGGAGCTTGCCGACATCATCCTGGCCTACGAGCCGGTCTGGGCGATCGGCACCGGCAAGACGGCCACGCCCGAGCAGGCCGAGGAGACGCACCAGTTCATCCGCCACCAGTTGGTCAAGATGTTCAGCATGGCGGCCGCGGAACGGGTCCGCATCCAGTACGGCGGCAGCGTCAAGCCGGAGAACGCGAAGGAGTTGCTCTCCCAGCCCGACATCGACGGCGCGCTGGTCGGCGGCGCCAGCCTCGACGCGCGCGGCTTCACCGCCATCATCAAAAACGCTTGCGCCGCCTGAACAGGGGCGCAGTATAGCGGGCTCCCTATGTTCTGGATCAATTTCGCCATCGACGTCCTGCTGGTCGTCCTGATCGTGGCCTGCCCACTCATGTGCCTCGTCATCCTCATGCAGCGCAGCAAGCAGGAGGGCCTCGGCGCGGCTTTCGGCGGCGGCATCACCGAATCGGTCTGGGGCGCCCAGACCTCGAATGTGCTGGTCAAGGCGACCTGCATCCTCGCCGCCACGTTCTTCATCGTCAGCATCCTGCTCGCCCGGCTCTACACCACCCGCGCCCACATCCTCGAGAAACCCTCGTCGTTGCAGGAGCAGTTGCTCAAGCCGGTGGTGCCGATGACCGCGACCAATTCGGCCGGCACGCCGCTCGTCCCGACGGCGACGGAGATCAAGCCGGATGCGGCTTCGACCAACAGCGTCCCCGCGACCACGACAAACGCAGCGCCCGCTCCGGCGAAATAGTTCTCTTCCTGTAGCGGCGGTTTATGACCGTCGCACTTGTTGTCTTCCCTCCGGAATCTCAGCGACGGTCATAGACCGCCGCAACATTAAAACGGCCCCACGGCCAGAGTTCGACGCCCCTTCCGAAATCCGCATAATCGCCGCGTGACTCTTCGAGACATCCTGCCACGCGCACGCACGCTCGTTCTCCTGGGCGGCACATGCGCCCTCGGTCTCGCGCTGTTCCTCGCGTTCTTCTACGCCTTCGGCGGCTGGACCCTCAGCGCCCCGGCTGATCTCACCATCTGCAACGGCGACGAACCCCAAACGCTCGACCCCGCCATTGTCACCGGCCAGCTCGAGGGCCGCATCTGCCTCGCACTCTTCGAGGGGCTCACCACGCGCGATGCCGCCGGCCACATCATCCCCGGCATGGCGCAAAGCTGGACGCGCTCGCCCGACGGCAAGACCTACACCTTCCTCATCCGCCCCGACGCAAAATGGAGCAACGGCCAGCCGCTCACCGCGCATGACTTCCTCGATTCGTGGCGTCGTGCGCTCGAGCCGGCGACCGCGTCCGAGTACGCCTATCAGCTCTACTACCTCGTCAACGGCGAGGCCTACGGCACCGGCAAGATCACCGATTTTTCGCAGGTCGGCGTCAAGGCGCCCGACGACCGCACGCTCGTCGTCACGCTCAGTCATCCCACAGCCTACTTTCTCGAGCTCACCTCGCTGCAAACGCTCTGCCCGGTTTATCTCCCCTGCATCGCGAAGTACGGCGACGACTGGATCAAGCCGGGCCGGATCGTCAGCAATGGCCCTTACGTCATGAAGGCGTGGCGGCTCAACGACTACATTTTCCTCGAAGCCAACCCGTATTACTGGAAGCCGGTGCCGATCCGCCGCATCAAGGTGCTGCCCACGCGCGACGCCAACACCTGCTTCAACCTGTTCTACTCCGGCAAAACCGATCTCATCCTCGACCAGACCAGCATCCCGGCGAGCCTGCTGCCCGATCTCCGTCCCAAGCCCTACTACCACCCGAATCCATTCGGCGCGACGACCTTCATCCGCTTCAACGTGAAGCGCAAGCCGTTCGACGACGTGCGCGTGCGGCAGGCGCTGGCCCTCGCCCTCGACAAGCAGGACATCGTCGACAAGATCCTGCGCGACGGCGAACCGGTGGCCAACACGCTCGTGCCGCCCGGCAACGCCGGCTACATCCCGCCACGCGGCCTCGTGCGTGACGTGGACGCCGCGCGCCGGCTGCTCGCCGCGGCCGGCTATCCCGGCGGGCACGGCTTTCCCGACGTCAACCTGCTCTTCTCCACCAAGGGCACCGGGCCGGCCATCGCCACCGAGGCGCAGGCCCTCTGGGCGCGAGATCTCGGCATCACCTCGATCCATCTGCGCGGCCAGGAATGGAAGGTCTATCTCAACTCGCAGGCCTCGGTCGATTTCGACGTCTGCCTCTCCCGCTGGGTCGGCGACTACGGCGATCCGCAGACCTTCATCGACATGTTCGTGACCGACGGCGGCAACAACAACACGAACTGGAGCAATTCGCGCTACGACCAGATGCTGGCCCAATCGGAAAACACGCCCGATCCGGCACAGCGGCTGCGCATCTTTCACGACATGGAAAAGATTCTCGTGGAGGACGACGTGCCCATCGTCCCCGTCTCCTTCATGGTCGGCGCGGTGCTCTACCATTCCGACAAACTCGGCGGCTTCGAGTCGAACTTTGTCGACGACCACCGTTGGGGCGATTTTTACATCCCGAAGAAGAAATAAAATGGCCGCGATCATCATCCGCCGCCTGCTCCAGGCCATCCCCGTCCTCTTCATCATCGTCTCGCTCACGTTCGTGCTCATGCACAACGCGCCCGGCAGTCCCTTCACGACCGAGCGCCATATTCCCGCGCCGATCATGGCCGAGCTGGAGAAGAAGTATCATCTGCACGGCACGTTCGCGCAGCAGTACGGCGCATATTTGGGAGACCTGCTGCACGGCGATCTCGGCCTCTCTACGCAATACCGCAACCGCACGGTGAATGAGATCATCGGGCAGGCGCTGCCCGTCTCCATGGTGCTCGGCACGCTCGCTTATGCGTTCGCCTTGCTCGCGGGCACGACGCTGGGCGGACTCGCCGCGGTGCGACAGGGCCGGCCGCGCGACCGCCTCATCGTCCTCGCCGCGCTGCTCGGCATCTCGATCCCGAATTTCGTCCTCGCGCTGTTGTGCATCCGCGTCTTTGCGATCGATCTCAACCTGCTGCCGGTCGCGGGTTGGGGTTCGCTCGATCAGATCGTGCTGCCTGCGTTCTGCCTCTCCGTGCCCTTTATCGCCAGCATCACGCGGCTGACGCGCGGTGGCCTGCTGGAAGTGCTGCGGCTCGACTTCATCCGCACCGCGCGCGCGAAGGGCCTTTCCGAAACCGCCGTGCTTTTTCGCCACGCGCTCAAGGTCGCCATCCTGCCGGTCGTCGGCTACAGCGGGCCGGCCGTCGCGGGCGTGCTGACCGGCTCCATCGTGGTGGAAACGATCTTCGGCATTCCCGGCATCGGGCCGTTTTTCGTCAACAGCGTGCTCAACCGCGATCCGTTCATGACCTGCGGCGTCGTGCTCGTCTTCGGGCTTTTCCTCATCCTCTGCAATCTCGCCACCGACATCCTCTACTTCGTCATCGACCGGCGGGTGAACCTGCAATGAACGTCCTGCGCTCTTTCTATCTCGTGGTGCGGCGTGATCCGCTGCTCATGACCTGCGCAGTTTTCGTGCTCGTCGTCACCACGCTCGCGATCTGGGGCGTGAATCACACCGGTTACGACGCGAACCAGATTTCCAACGCGTCGCTCCAGTGGCCGTCGCGCGCGCACTGGTTCGGCACCGACCTCTTCGGTCGCGACCTGCTCACGCGCACGCTCTACGGCGCGCGCTTCTCGCTCCTCATTGCCGCCGCCGCGACGGCCATCAGCCTCGGCGTCGGCGTGAGCTACGGGATGATCAGCGGCTACATCGGCGGACGCGTGGATAATCTCATGATGCGCGTTATCGAAATCCTTTACGCGCTGCCGACGCTCATCCTCGTCATCGTCCTGGTCGCCACGCTCGAGGACCCCGCCACGCGCCTGCTGCAAAGCATGGGCTTTCGGGGCGTACAACCGCGTGTCGTGCTCCTCTTTGTCTTCATCGGGCTGACCGAATGGCTCACCATGGCACGCATCATCCGCGGCCAGGTGCTCGTGTTGCGGCAGCAGGTCTATGTGCAGTCCTCGTTCGCGCTCGGGCAGTCGCACGTGAAAATTCTCTGGCGGCACCTGCTGCCCAATCTCAGCGGCATCATCCTCGTCTATCTCACGCTGACCATCCCTGCCGCCATGCTCGACGAATCGTTCCTCAGCTTTCTCGGTCTCGGCGTGCAGGCGCCCAAGGCGAGCTGGGGCACGCTCGTTTCCGAGGCCGCCGGGCTGATCAACCCGATCCATTCCTACTGGTGGATGCTGCTTTTCCCGGGCGCGATGATGGCGTTGACGCTGCTCGCGCTGAACTTCCTCGGCGACGGCCTGCGCGACGCGTTCGACCCGCGGTCCAGCGGACGGCAGTAAGGCTTGGTGCCTCCCAGGTCCTTCGCGTATAAAGCATGATGGCTACGATCCAACGCATGATTCCCGACCTGCAGGCTTCCTTCGCCTGCGAGGACGTGCGCGTCGAGGCGAGCGGCTCCCATTCCATCGTCGGCATCATCAACTTCATCGGTGCGCCCGCGTTGCCCATCCAGCTGATCAAGCTCTGCATCTGGACGCGCTGGTCCTCCGGCATCGGCGACTTCGAGCAAACCACCCGGCTCGTCGGGCCCGACGAGGAAACCGTGCTCGCCTCCGCCACGACTATTTTCCGCCTCACGCACGAGGAAAGTCACACCACCAACGTCAACGTCTTCGGCGGCGTGCAGTTCAGCCAGCCCGGCGCGCACCACGTCGAGATCATCCTCGACGGTGAGATGAAGCTCCGCTTCCCGCTGCGCGTCATGCTCCCGCCGTCCGCACCCGGTGCCGGCGGTCCGGCCACCTAACGCCCGCGCGCCATGGCTTTCTGGAATTCGTTGGTGGACCGCTTTCGCGGCGGGCAGGGGGAGGAAATCGACTGGGAGCCGCTGCTCATCGAGGCCGATCTCGGCATCACGCTCGCGGACCAGCTGGTGAAGGAGATGCGCGAGGCCGGCGTGGCCCGCTCGCCGGAAAAAGCCGAGGCGTGGCTGCGCGACCGGATGGCGACGCTCGTCCGTATTCCGCCGCCACTCCCCGTGATGCAGAAGCCGGAAACGATTCTGCTCATCGGCGTGAACGGCAGCGGCAAGACGACCACGGCCGCGAAGCTCGCCGCGCGCGCTCAGAAGGAGGACCGCACGGTGCGTCTCGGCGCGGCGGACACATTTCGCGCCGCCGCCACCGAGCAGCTCGAGGCCTGGGGCGCCCGTCTCGGTATCCCCGTCACGACCGCGCCGTCCGGAACCGATCCGGCGAGCGTCGCCGTGCGTTCACTCCTCGCCGCGCAGGACGAGAAGACCGACCTGCTCATCATCGACACGGCCGGTCGCCAAGCGAACAAGCGCAACCTGCTGCTCGAGCTCGAAAAGATCAAACGCAGCCTGCAGAAGAAAACGGCGGGTGTGCCGCACCACACCTGGCTCGTCGCCGACGGCATGACCGGCACTGGCGTGCTGCAGCAGGCGCGCGAGTTCCACGCCGCGATCGGCTTGACCGGCCTGATCGTGACGAAGCTCGACGGCTCGGCGCGCGGCGGCATGGTTCCGGCCGTGCGTGCGGAACTCGGCCTGCCGACATATTATCTGGGTCGCGGTGAAAAGCCCGAGGACCTGCACCGATTCGATGCGCGCGACTTCGTCAAAAATTTCTTCGAGCGCTGATCGCCGCTTCCTGCGGCGCGCGCTGGAACTGGCCGCGCTCGGCAGCGGGCTCACGTTTCCGAATCCCCGCGTTGGCGCGGTGCTCGTGCGCGGCGGGAAGATCATCGGTGAGGGGTTTCACCGGCGTGCGGGCGGCCCGCATGCGGAGGTGAACGCCGTGCGCGACGCCAAGAAACGCGGTCACGCCGCGGCGGGCGCCACGCTCTACGTCACGCTCGAGCCCTGTTCCACGCACGGACGCACGCCGCCCTGCACCGGGCTCATCCTGCGCGAGAAGATCGCGCGCGTCGTGTATGCCGCGATCGATCCGAATCCCGCGCATGCCGGTGCGGCGACGCAGCTGTTGCGGACGGCGGGTGTCACCGTCTCCTCCGGCCTGCTTGCGGATGAGGCGACCGCACTTAACCGCGATTTCAACTGGTCGATCGTCCATCGCCGTCCCTGGGTCGTGGCCAAGATCGCGTTGTCGCTCGACGGAAAAATCACCACGCCGCCGGGCGATGATCGCTGGCTGACCTCGCCGAAAGCGCGCCGCGCCGCGCACGAGCTGCGCTGGGAATCCGACGCCATCCTCATTGGCGCCGAAACCGCGCGGCGCGATAATCCACAGCTGACCGTGCGCCTGCCGGGCAAGCCGCGCGGGAAACTTCAACCGCTGCGGATCGTCGTCACGCGCTCGGGAAAAATCCCGCGTGATCTCCATCTCTTCACTGACCGGCATCGCGATCGCACGCAGGTCTTCCGCAATCGCGCGCTGACTGACGTGATGACCGATCTCGGCGCACAGCACATTACCCACGTCCTCATCGAGGGCGGCGGCCAAGTGTTGAGCGAAGCGTTCCGTGCAGGCTTGGTCAACGAAGTCGCCTTCTTCATCGCGCCCGCGCTGATGGGGACGATTCCGCGTGCGCTGCACGAACTCGGTGTGGAAGTGAAACTGCATGACGTGAGTTATCAGCGCATCGGCCCGGATTTGCTCTGCCGCGGTCTGATCTAAATGTAGCGGCGGTCTATGACCGTCGCACTTACCGGTTCCCTCTGGAATCTCAGCGACGGTCACAGACCGCCGCTACAGATGACACTACCACCCGCGCGGCAGTTCGTTGTTCACCTGCTCGAGGAACGTCGTCAGCATGCGGCGCGCGATGCCGAGGTTCGCGACGAATTCCTTGAACGGCCGAACGTCGCGCGAATGTAACGCAAGATGCTTGAGCAACCGCACCGGTGTCGGCCGGTTTAACGCGGGATCGAAGCCGGCGGCCAGTGCGGCGCTGGGCAGCACGGTCTTGTACTCGTCGCTGATCACGCGTACGGCCAGGAACGGAATCTCCCGCTCGCGCACGAAGTCGGCCACACCCGCGGTCTCCATGTCGATCACCTGCGCCTTCATGCTCTGGGCGTACCAGTCGCGCTTCTCTGTCGTGCCGGCGATCTCGTCGGCGGTGCAGAACGCGGCGAAATCAAAGCCGGAAAGCAGCCGCAGGAACGGCAGCAATTCCTCCGACGTGAAATTGGTCGAGACGATGATCTGCCCGAGCTTGAGCTGCGGCACGAGCGCGCCGCCGTAGCCGGAAAGCACGACCGCCTTGGGCCGGAAATAGCGGAAGACCGTCTGGATGCTTTCGCGCGCCCGCGCCTGGCCCATGCCGATTTGCGCGATGACCACCTGCCGCGCGCCCAGGTTCCCGAGCGTGCAGGCCATGGGCCCGATGGAGAAGCTTTCCCGCTGGGTGCATTTCGCGAGCAACGACTCCGCCTCGTGCGCGACGGGAAAGGCGTAGCAAATCATCGCCGGTCGCGTCCTGCCAGGCGCTGGAAATCGGCCAGGGCCAGCAGCGGCCAGTTGTTGCGGTACATGTCGTACTTCAGATAGAAAACCTTGGGGAAGCCGGTGCCGGTGATGTGGTCCTCGGTCCACGAGCCGTCGGCGTTCTGCGTCGCTGCGAGATGCTCCACGCCGCCGCGGATGCTCGGGCGCATCTGGTTGCTCGCCGCAATGATGCCCATCAGCGCCCACGCCGTTTGCGACGGCGTGCTCTCGCCCTGGCCCTTCAGCCGCGGATTATCGTACGTCGCGGGCGATTCGCCCCAGCCGCCGTCGGCGTTCTGGCACGACTCCAGCCAGTTCAGCCCGCGCAAAATCCAGTCCTGGTGCATATCCACGCCCACGGCGCGCAGGCCGCGCAGCACCAGCCACGTGCCGTAGATATAATTCACGCCCCAGCGCCCTTCCCACGAGCCGTCGGGCAGCTGCGTGTCGCGTACGAACTTGATCGCGCGCTGCACGAACGGCTCCTTGATGTTCACGCCCATGCGGCCGAAGACCTCCAGCGCGCGCGAGGTGATGTCGCTGCACGGTGGATCGAGAATGGCGTTGTGATCGGCGAACGGCACGTCCTGCAGCCACTTCTTCGTCACGTCCTTGTCGAAGGCCGCGAAGCCGCCGCACTTGCACTGGAAGCTCACCGCCCAGTTCAGCGCGCGCTGCATGACCTCTTCCTTCGCCGCCTCGTCCGGCATCTTGATCGCACTCAGGGCAAGCAGCACCTTGAAGGTGTCGTCGACGTCGGGATAGAACTTGTTGTTGTACTCAAAGGCCCAGCCGCTGGTGATCGGCGTCGGGTTCTTGTACTTCCAATCGCCGCGGAAATCCTTCACTTCCTTGGACATGATCCACGCCGCCGCCTTTTGCAGCGCGGGATCGTCGGAAGGAATGCCCGATTCGCTCAGCGCAAACGCGGTGATCGCGCAGTCCCAGATTGGCGAAAGGCACGGTTGCACGCGGAACTCGTCGCGCTCCGTGTCGTTCACTTCCAGGTCGAGGAAGTCCTGCGTTGCTTTGCGCACGACCGGATGGTCCTCCGAGTAACCCAGCGTCCGCAGCACCATGATGGTGTACATCATGCTCGGGAAAATCGCGCCGAGTCCGTCGGAGCCTTCGGTGGTGCGCTCCAGGATCCACGCTTCCGCTTTCTTCAACGCGCTCTTGCGGCCCGGCTTCCACGGCAGCGTGTCGAGGAACTTCAGCGCGCGGTCCCAGCGCAGGAAGAAATTTTTCCACGTGAAAAATTTCCGGTCGAACGGCATGCCGAGATTGGAATGCTCCGTGCCGTAGGGGAACAGCTCGTGCAGTTGCTGCTCGGGCGCCAGGTGCCGCATCGGCTTGAAATGATTGATGATCGAGAGCGGCACGACCATGCCGCGGCTCCACGACGACATCTCGTAGATATTAAAGTAGAGCCAGTTCGGCAGCAGGATGATTTCCGGCGGAATGATCGGCAGGTACTTCCACGGATACTGGCCGAAGAGCGCGAGGAAGAGCTTGGTGTAGGTGTTTGCCTTCGGGATGCCGCCCAGCCGCACGATGGTGGCATGCGCCTTGATCATGCGCGGATCGTCCGGCGAAAAACCGGCCAGCTTCAGCGCGAAGTAGGCCTTGGTCGTGGCGTTGAGCTCGCTCGGGCCCTTGTAATAGGTGTTCCAGCCGCCGTCCGGCATCTGGCGTGCAAGCAGGTTTTTCACGCAGCGCGACTGCTTGTCGAAATCGACCTCGCCCGTCCAATGCATGAACGCGACCTTGTCGGAAACCAGGGTCGAATCGACAAAGAGCTCGCCCACCCAGTAGCCCTCCGGCTTCTGCAGGCCGAGGAGGTATTGCTGCGATTTGCCCATGACCTCGCGCGCCCGCTCGATCAGCGGCAGCGTGGCCTGGTCGCGAAAGGTCTCGAGTGAAACGGAGATCGTTTTCTTGGGAACCGTCGTCATGGATCGAATCTCGAGAGCATAGGGCAAGCGCCGGGCAGGTCAATCCAGCGCAGGGCGGCTTCTGCCCCGCCGCTGATATCACCACTCAAGCGGATTCGCGTTTCAGCAGTGCGCGCTTGCGGTCCACGCCCCAGTGGTAGCCCGAGAGCGTCCCGTCGCCGCGGATCACCCGGTGACAGGGAATCACCACCGCCAGCGAATTCGCAGCGCAGGCACCTGCCACGGCGCGTGCTCCTTTCGGCAGGCCGAGACCTCGGGCGATTTCCGCGTAGCTGGTGGTCGAACCCAGTGGGATCTTTTGCAGCGCCTGCCAGACCCGCTGTTGGAAGGCGGTGCCGCGAATGTCGAACGGCAGATCAAGACCCAGACGCGGTGCCTCGACGAAATGGACCACGGCTGCCACGGTCTTCTCGAACGCCCGGTCGCCGTCGACCAGCTCGGCGTTCGGAAAGCGTCGGCGCAAATCGCGCTGGAGCAGTTCGGGGTCGTCGCTTAGCGTGATCGCGCAAACACCCTTGTCCGAGGCGGCAACCAAGATCAAGCCGAGCGAACATTTCCCCACGGAGAAGCGGATGGTTTCGCCTACGCCGCCCTGGCGAAAATGGTCCGGCTTCATGCCGAGCATTCGTGAGGACGTCGCATAAAAACGTCCCGCTGAATTGAAGCCCGCGCCGTAAATAGCGTCGGTGACAGAGCGCCGCTTCGGCAGCTCGTCGCGTATCCGCCGCGCCTGCTGGGCCTGCGCGTAGGTCTTCGGCGTCACGCCGGTGACCTCCTTGAAAACGCGATGAAAATGATAGCGACTCATCCCGGCCGATTTTGCCAGCACGTCGAGCGTGGACGCGTTCTCGGATTCCTCGATCAGGCGGCATGCCCGCGCCATGGCAGCGGATCGTTCCGCCGCCAGCGTGGGGCCCTCGGGACGGCACCGTTTGCAGGGCCGGAAGCCGGCCTCTTCCGCCTTCGCAGCCGAGGCATGAAACGCGACGTTCTTTCGTAACGCCTGCCGCGAGGCGCAGGAAGGCCGGCAGTAGACGCCGGTGGTCGAGACGGAGAAAACGAAACAACCGTCGGCGTGGGCGTCTTTTTTCCGAACCGCTTGCCATTTGGCGTCGTCAGTGGGGTAGGAATTTGATTGGGACTTGCCCGGATCGGCGGGTGATCGCTTGGGGAACGAATTCATCATGCGACAACGTACAACGGCCGCGCCGCCGCCGAACCCCGGTTCTTGCTTTTTCATTCCGCCGCCTGCGCGGTCCACTCGACGAGTGACGGAAGCCCCGCGCCTACGAAAGATTTTCCGCCAGCGATTCGTCCCAAACGCGGTGCAGGTCCGCTACAGCCCATGACAAATTGCGCGAATTCGAGCCGGCGACTTTGACTGACAACGTCTCGCCGCCGACCGTGCCGATCTTCCAAGCGGGCACGCCCTGCGCTTCGAAATGCGCCAGTAATGCATCCGCCTGATCCGGCGCAGCGGTGAGGACTGCGCGGCTCTGGGTTTCGCCGAAGAGCAAGGCATCCACGCGCTGGTGGGGAAAATCAACCGACACGTCCCCGCCTAACCGCGCCGCGCCGCCGATGGCGCATTCCGCCAGCGCGACGAGCAGACCGCCCTCGGCCAGATCATGGGCGCTGCGGACCTTGCCATCGCGAATCGCCGCGATCACGGCGGCGTGCAGCTTCAATTCGCGGGTGAGATCGAGTTCCGGCGGAAGGCCGCGCTTGAGGCCGTGGATTTCGCGCAGGTAAAGGCTCGCGCCCAGTTCCTCGCCGATGCCGCCGTCCGCAGGACCGCCGACGAGCAGGATGACATCTCCCGCCTTCTGAAAATGCGACGGCGTGATGTCCTTCGCGTCGCGAATGATGCCGACGATGCCGACCGTCGGCGTTGGGTCAATCGCCCCGGCGGGCGATTGATTGTAGAGACTAACATTGCCGCCCGTGACCGGAATATCGAACGCGCGGCAGCCTTCCGCGAGGCCGTCCACCGCCTGCTGGAGTTGATAAAAATTCTCCGGGTTGTGCGGATTGCCGAAGTTGAGATTGTCGGTCAGCGCCAGCGGCTCCGCGCCGGTCATGGCCAGGTTGCGCGCGCATTCCGCCACGGCGATCAGCGCGCCCAGCTTCGGCTCCAGCGCGACATAGTGCGCGTTGCAATCGACTGAGGCAGCGAGATATTTCCACGTCTCACCCGTCGCGATGCGGATCACGGCGGCGTCGCTGCCGGGACCGGTCACCGTGCCGACCTGCACCATGTGATCGTACTGGCGATAAATCCACCGCTTGGAGGCAAGGTCCGGTGTGGCGAGCAGTTTCGGCAGCACGGGCGCGAGATCGGCGGGCTCCTTCACGGAAGCGAGATCGAGCTTCTGTCGCGCATCGAGATCGGCCGGACGCTGCGCCTCGCGCTTGTACAGCGGCGCTTCGTCCGCGAGTTGCCGCGCGGGAATTTCCGCCACGGTCGTGCCGTGGTCCTTCACGCGCATCAGGCCGTCGTCGGTCACGCGGCCGATCAGCGCGCAAGGCAGGTCCCACTTCTCGAAAATATCGGTCACGGTCTTCTCGTGCCCCGCGCGCACGATGATCAGCATCCGCTCCTGCGACTCGGACAGCATCGTCTCGTACGGCGTCATGCCCGGCTCGCGTTGCGGTACCAGCGCGAGATCGATCTCGATGCCCGTGCCGCCGCGGCTGGCCGTCTCGCAGGTCGAGCAGGTCAGGCCCGCCGCGCCCATGTCCTGCACGCCGACGACCGCCTCAGGATGCTGGAAAAGTTCCAGGCACGCCTCGAGCAGCAGCTTCTCGATGAACGGATCGCCCACCTGCACGGCAGGCCGGTCGGCCTTGGAATCCTCGGTCAAATCGCGCGAGGCAAACGCGGCTCCCGCCAATCCATCGCGGCCCGTGCGGTTGCCCACGTAGAATACGGGATTGCCCGTCCCCGTCGCTGCGCCGCGCCGGATTTCGTTCGTGCGCAGCGTGCCGAGACAGAACACGTTCACCAGCGGATTGCCGTCGTAACTCGCGTCGAAATAGACCTCGCCGCCCACGGTGGGCACGCCGATACAATTGCCGTAATGCGCGATGCCCGAGACCACGCCCGCGAGCAGCCGGCGATTCGTCGCGGCGTTCGGCGCGTGCGGCCGGATGTCGCCGAAACGGAGCGAGTTCATCAGAAAAACGGGCCGCGCGCCCATGGTAAAGATGTCGCGCAGGATGCCGCCCACGCCGGTGGCCGCGCCTTGGAACGGCTCGACCGCGCTCGGATGGTTGTGCGACTCCATCTTGAACGCGACGCCCCAGCCATCACCGATATCGACGACGCCCGCGTTCTCGTCGCCCGCCTTCACCAGCACGCGCGGGCCGGTGGTGGGAAACTTGCGCAGCTCGAGCCGCGAATTCTTGTACGAGCAGTGCTCGCTCCACATCACCGAAAAGATGCCCAGCTCGGTGAAGTTCGGTTCGCGGCCAAGGATCGTTTGGATGCGCGCAAATTCGTCCGGCGTGAGGCCGTGCTTGGCGATGAGTTCCGGGGTGACGGCGGGATCGGGCATGGAAGGTGAATTTTGGACGGGATTGAGGGAATAAACAAGAGGCGAGAGGCAGGAAATCAAATCGTCGGCTAAGACGTCCGTCATCCTGAGCTTGTCGAAGGATCAGTTCAGACTCGGGAAGGCAGCCGAACTGATCCTTCGACAAGCTCAGGATGACCGCAGGGAGCCACCGATAATCGGGGCATTCAGTCGGCTCGCCCGTCTTACTGGTTCAGAATAATCGTGTCCGCCGTACCGGTAAAATCGGTGCCGCTGATCCCCTTATAAAAAGCCCCGGCAATGGCGAAAGCGCCCAGGTTGTTCGGATGTACCCGGTCGGGGAAGAACGAATCCTTTCCGGCGGTTGCCCCTTGCACGTCGATCGCGGGCAGATTCTCGTCCTTCGCGATGCTGTCGATCATCACCAACTCCTCCTGCATCGCCGGCTCATTGATCCCGTAGTTGCCCTTGCCCGGCACGTAGGGCGGCCGCACCACGAAAATCTTCGGCTTGGTGTCGAGGGCCTGGAACTGCGAAATCATGTCCTTGTAGTCGGCGATGAACTCATCCTTGAATTTCCAATTTTGCGGCTTCGTGTCGTTCGTCCCCAGCATGATGGTGACGATGGCTGGCTTCGAGGCGAGCGCCTGCTGAAACGTGGGGGTCGTCCAATAGGGTTCATCGCCTTTTTTGAGGAGGGTCTTGCCGCTGTTACCGAAATCCAGCACCTTGTAGCCCGGCCCCAGCATGCGCTGGAGCTGCAGCGGGTAGCAGTTCGAATGCGGAGACGCACCCACCCCGGCGGTGATGCTATCGCCCACGCACGCGACGACGATTGGTGCACTTCCAGAGGTGTCCTGCGCCGGGGCAGTCAGGCTGGAAAGGAAGAGCAGGGGAAGGAGAGCCAGTCGGGGAAGAAATTTTATGAGGATCATGACAGGGGTTGGTTGGGTTTAACTGGCCGTCGGGTTGATCAGAAGGGCGCAATCGTAGTCTTACGAACCCAGAGTTTCAAAATCCGATTTTCTTGCGCGGCGCATCCGGCGGCGGCGCGAGAAGCGGCTGGAGCCGGTGATAAATATCGCGCAGCGCGGTATCATGCTGCAGCAATTCCTTGTCGATCTCCGCGAATCGCTTGAGAATCGCGCCATTGGCGGCCAGGACTTCCCGCTGTTGGATGAAGGCACGGACGACGTAGACACTCATTGCCACGGCCTTAGGGCTGCTCAGCACATTGGCCGCCATGATGGCGCCATGCTCGGTGAAGGCGTAGGGGAGGTACTTGACGTTGCCGCCGCGCTTCAAGGTCGCAGATTGCGACCTTGAACATTCAACAAGTTCAGCTGCAGTAAGTTGAAAAACAAAGTCTCGTGGAAATCGTTCCGGATTTCTTCGGATTTGCTCATTTAATCGTTTGTCTCAACGCCGAATAACTTCGCCAAATCCGCCGCCAGAATCACCCGCTGGCCGCGAATGGTCAGGATGGACGAAAGAATATCGTCCGTGGAGATCGTGGACTTGGCCATGCTTGCTCCGCGCAGCTTTTCTCCGGCCGTTATCGGATGACCGCAGCCTCGCCCGCCAACACCGACTCGAAAATCCCCAGCCCATCCGCACTGCCGAGAATCGCTTCCGACGCGCGCTCGGGATGCGGCATCAGGCCCAGCACGTTGCCCGCGGCATTGGTGATGCCCGCGATATGCCGCGCGGAACCGTTCGGATTCGACGCATCACCCGAGCGGCCCTGCGCGTCGCTGTAGGTGAAAAGCACCTGCTTGTTGGCGAAGAGCGCATCCAGCGTCTTCTCGTCCGCGACGTAATTGCCCTCGCCATGCGCGATCGGGATGCGCAGCACCTGGCCCGCCTTCAGGCCGCGCGTGAAGCGCGACTCCGCGTTTTCCACGCGCACCGACACGGTCTCGCAGCGGAAATGGAGATTGTTGTTGCGGATCAGCACGCCGGGCAGCAGGCCCGCCTCGCACAGGATCTGGAACCCATTGCAGATGCCCATCACCACGCGCCCCTCGGCCGCGGCGGCCTTCACCGCGCCCATGATCGGGGAGAAGCGCGCGATCGCGCCCGTGCGCAAATAATCGCCGTAGGAAAAACCGCCCGGCAGCACGATCGCCTCGGCGCCGCCCAGCGACGTCTCCTTGTGCCACACATACTCGACCTCCTGGCCCAGCACGTTCTTCAGGACATGATAGGCGTCCTGGTCGCAATTGGACCCGGGAAAACGGACAACGGCCCAGCGCATCGCTATTTCTTCCCCGCCTCAGCTTCGTGCACGGTGAGAACATAATCCTCGATCACCGGGTTGGAAAGCAGGTCATGGCAAATCGTTTCCAGCTGCGCGCGCGCGGCCTGGGGGTCGGCGCCCTCGATCTCCAGCTCGATGCATTTGCCGACGTGCGCCTGCTTCACGGCCACGCCGAGCGACTGGATGGCGCGGCAAACGGCGTCGCCTTGCGGATCGAAAATGCTGGCGCGAGGCCGGACAATAACTTGGGCGCGAATCATGGAATCGTTCTAACGGCCACGGCGTCTTTTTGACAGGAAAACATGTACCGGACGCAGAACATAAGCGGGGACCGGCGTCGCGCAAGATGGAGTCGGCTGTTGTCGGCGGCCTCCCTCGCACGCTTCTCCGGCCTAAAAAAAGCATCCCGCGCCGCCGGAACTCTGTTAGAAAGCAGGCGATGAGCGATAATGACGGCTACTGGGTGCGAGGCGAGGACGGCGAGGAATACGGCCCGGTCGAGCTGTCGGAACTTCGCGAGTGGGTGGGCGAAAACCGGATCGGCCTCGGCACCGAGGTGCGCCTCGACGCAGCCGACGGCCTCTGGCGCCCCTGGCAGTTCTATCCCGAGCTCGTGGCGCTGCTGGCCGAGGTGCGCGTCACCGGCCTGCCGTCCGATGTCCCCGTGCTGGCGCCGGTCGGTCGTCGCATCGCGGCCTTCGTGCTCGATATCATCCTGAGCTTCGTCCTCGTCCTTATTCTTTGGTTGATGATCTATTGGCTCCTGCCTGCTGAGACGATCGGGAGCATGATCCTCTACACGCAGGCCGTCCTGCAGGGATTGACGCCTCCTCCCGCGCCGACGCTCCCCCGCTGGTTTGAAGTCTGGGCCAATGTCATTTTCCTCGGCGTTCCGGCTCTTTACTATACCGGCTTCCACGCCGCTCACGGACGCACGCCCGCCAAGTCGATCTTTCATATCCAGGTCGCCGACGCGCAGGGCCGCAAACCCACGCTCGGCCGGGCACTCATCCGCGCCCTCATCCTCGTGATCAGCGTTTATTTCTTCTACGGCATCCCGCTTCTGTATGCCTTCTTCAACCCGCAGCGGCGCGCCCTGCATGATCTCGCGGCGGACACCTACGTGGTGGAACGGTGAAAAAAGCGGCGCGGCTGCGGCTCGGGATTTACGGCGGGACATTCGATCCCGTCCATACCGGCCACCTACTGCTCGCGCGCGACGCGCTGGAACAATGCCGGCTCGACGCCGTCCTCTTCGTGCCCTGCGCGCAATCACCGCTGAAGAAAAAAGGCCCGCTCGCGACCGCCGCCCAGCGCGTCGCCATGCTGAAGCTCGCGCTCAAGGGCGAGCCGCGTTTTTGGCTTTCGCGCTGCGAGCTCGACCGCCCCGCGCCCTCCTACGCCATCGATACCGCCCGCGAAATCCAGGAGGCCTTTCCCCGCGCGCAGCTTTTCTGGATGCTCGGCGAGGACCAATGGACGCAGCTCGACCAGTGGCGACAGGCCGATGAATTACACCGCCTAGTCGGCTTCATCCGCCTGCCGCGCGGCGGTGAGGAGGGGCCAAAACGGCTCAGCGCCGCCAAGGTCTCGAAGTCGTCCGTCCGCCGTGATCGGGTTCTGGACTTGCCCCGGGCGCGCCGAATCGATATATCTGCCACTGAAATTCGTCGCCGCGTGAAATCCCGCCTGCCGATCGACCCCCTGGCGCCCACCGCCGTGGCGGGTTACATCCGGCGCCACGGCCTCTACCGTTCCTGACACTCCCCCGCGTGACCACCCCTTCATCTTCCGAGCCCGTCCTTGACGGCCTCGACCTCGCCCGCCGCTGCGTCGAATACGCCCTCGATAAAAAGGCGCTCGATCCCATCATCCTCGACCTGCAGGCCGTCTCGACCATCACCGATTACCTCGTCATCTGCTCGGCGCAATCCGAGCCGCAGCTCAAGGCCATCGCCAACGGCGTGGTCAAGACGCTCAAGGACGACTTCGGCCGCGCCCCGCTGGCCATGGACGGCTTTCCCGCCAGCCAGTGGATCGTCATCGATTACGGCGAGGTGATGCTCCACATCTTCCACGAGACCAAGCGCGGCATCTACGCGCTGGAAGACCTCTGGAGCGACGCGAAGCAGGTATCCATCCTGGAAGCGGCGTAGCTTGCGCAGTCGGTAAGTGTGAACTACTTGTAGGCTTGGCTCAGCCACAATTTGCTTTTTCTGCCACGGGAGCTTTGGCAGTTTAACTCGCCCGCATGCGTCTGCTCTCCCTTTTCCTGGCGATCTTCCTGATCGGCTCGCTGACGCTTTCCGCGCAGACAGGCGAACACGTCGTCGTCACGGGCGGCCCGGCGCTGCGCTTCATGGAGCACGGCAAGGACGCGTCGCATGACTTCTATTGGTTCAATTTCATCGACGCCAGCACCATCTGGCTCAAGCAAATCAAGTCCACCGCCCCGGCCGGCGACCTTGTCACCTGGCTTGTCTACAAGCCGTCCTACGTCTCGCGCAGCCAGGAGCTCGGCATGGACCTGCTCCCGCAAATCGTCCAGAAGGCGCATGAACTCGGCGTCAATCTCCTCTGGTTCGAGGACAAGGAACAGCTCATCAATTACCTCAACCAGGGCCAGGACCGAGACAAGATGAAGATCGTCAGCTTCGATTATTTCGGCCACTCCAACAAGGCCTGCTTCCTCTTCGACTACAGCAACCGGATCGACACCATGTCGATCGCCTACCTGCACGTCATCGATCTCAAGCACATCCATGGCCACGACTTCGCGCGCGACGCCGTCTGCAAGAGCTGGGGCTGCCATTCCGGCGAGATGTACAGCAAGTGGTGGAAGGACGAGTTTGGCGTGCCCATGACCGGCGCGATCGGCAAGACCGACTTCTCCCACGGCGGCCTGCCCGCGCTCTCCGACGCCAACTGCCGGTGGTCCGAATGATTCGTCTGCGCGTCCCGGCCCTCTTGCTTCTCGTCCTCGCGGCCTGCTTCGCGGGCGCCGTTTCGGCCCGCGCGCAGATGGCCGCCGATACCTCGCTCACGGCGCCACCCGTTGCGCCGCCGTTGAAGCAAGGCTCGCCTCTCTGGCATCTCACTTACGACGTCAAACTCGTGCAGCCGACCCCCGGTTATCGTGAAGGCGAAACCGGCGGAACTGATTTTTTCATCGGCCATCGGGGCATCGACAACGAGGGCGGCCAGGGCTGGGGCTGGCTCCGCAAAAGCACCGACGACTGGGGCGACGGCAAGTGGATCGCGTTGCAGGAAACGCCCGGCGTCGCCGTGGCGCCATGGCGCAAGCTCACGACGCGCAACGGCGACGCCGATTGGGAATTCAAGATGTGGGGCCACTATGCGTCCTACAAGGCCTACGATCCCCATCTCGACGAGCTGCTGCCCGTCTTCGTTCTGCAGGGTTACCAGGTCATCGGCGTGACCGCGCCGCTCCGGGGAATGCGCGTTGGCGCGCCCAACCGCCCTCAATCGCGCAGCAGCGGCGCCTCGTCCCGCTCCAGCAACCCGATCCCGTCCGGGCAGGGGATCGATTAACCCGTCGTCATTGACTTTCCGTTGCGTTCTTCGGATTCTTTTCGCACCACATGACGCCGCTTCTTCCCTCTCTCCTCGGTGGCTTGAGCGGCTGGGCGCTGCTGGGCGTAAAAATCCTCGGCGCCTTCGGTTTCATGGCCGCGGCCAATCTCGTCATTCTCTACGCGTCGTAACCGGCGCGTGAAAAGCACCGGCCTTTTCCAGGAGCGGCAGCGCCCGTTCCATTACGCGCGAGACCCGGTTTTCCTCGCCGCGCTGGCGATCTACCTCGTCAATCGCCTCTTCATCAAGCCGCACCTGCATCCCTACTCACCGTTCTTCCACGGTCATCTCGATGACTCGCTGCTCGTCCCGGTCGCGCTGCCCATCTTCCTGCTCGTTTATCGCCTGCTGGGTTTGAGGCCGGACAACGCCCCGCCCCGCTGGTGGGAAATCGCGCTGCACCTCCTCGTCTGGTCGCTCTTCTTCAAGTGGTTCGGGCCGCTCGTGCTGCATCGCAGCGTGGCTGATCCCGTCGATGTCGCCTGCTACGCCGGCGGCGGCATCGTCGCATGGGCGCTCTGGCATTTCCCCGTCGCGAAGAGATGAACGAATCGTCATCTCGAGCCCATTGCGAGCCCGCCCACCCTGACCGATACTAGCCCCGCTTGAGCCTCTTTCGCATCGTCTTCGCGACCCTCTTCACGCTGGTGAATTTCGGCCTGGCCGCGCTGGTGATTCATCTCCTGCGCCGCCGCCGGCCCTGGCCTCGGGCTCTGGGCATCGCCACGGTGATCTGGGCGACGCTCATGGTGGGACTGCTCTACATCCAGGGTTTCAGTCCGCCGTCGTGGCGTCCCTTTTTGCGGGAGTGGCTCTACTTCCCGCTTTCGGTGGAGATGGTCTGGAATCTTCTCTTCGTTCAGTTGCTTTTTCTCGCGACCATCATCGTGGCACTCATCCTCGGCCGCGCACGCAAGGTCAATCCCGCCGCGCCTCCGCTCGCCGAGCCGGATCTGTCCCGCCGCCGGTTCATCTATCTCGCCGCCTGTGGGGCCGTTCCTGCGACCGCCATCGCCATGGGCGTGCATGGCACGGCGACGCGCGACGACCTCCGCGTTCGCGAGCTCGACGTCCCGCTGCCCAATCTACCGCCCGAGTTCGAGGGCTTCACCATCGCGCATGTCAGCGATCTCCACTCCGGTGTTTTCTGCGGCCCGCACCGGCTGCAAAAAATCGGCGACGCCGCCAATGATCTCAAGTGCGACCTCATCGTCATCACGGGCGACATCATCAACAGCAACATCACGGAGTTCGGCGACGCGGCGGAGGTCATCCGGCGGCTCGAGTCACCGAACGGCGTCTACCTCTGCGAAGGCAATCACGATCTTTTCCAGGGCGAGGAGGTTTTTGGCAACGCGTGCGCCGCTGCCGGTTTCAAATTGCTGCGCTCCTCCAGCACCATCCTGAACATCAGGAACCGGCGGCTTATTCTGGGCGGCCTGCCGTGGTATTCTCGAATGTTCCACGGTGACGACGCCGACGTCGATCGCCTCTTCCCCGCCCGTCAGGAAGGTGATCTGCGCGTCGTGCTCGCTCATCATCCCAATCTGTTTCACCACGCGGGCAGCACGGACCTGATGCTCTCCGGCCACACCCACGGCGGCCAAATCATGGTCGGCCCTGTCGGGTTCGGGCCGCTCTTCTTCGACTATTGGAGCGGACTTTATTCGCGCGGCAACAGCCGGCTTGTCGTCTCCAACGGTGCGGGTGACTGGTTCCCCTGCCGCGTCGGTGCGCCGGCGGAAATCGGCCGCCTGCGGCTCACGCGCGCCAGTTGACCGCGTCCCGTGCCGGGTCGAACATGACGGTGTGCCCCTAGCCACGATCGATCCCACGACGGGCGAAACCGTCCGCGTTTTTTCTGAACTGACGCCCGCCGAGATACACGCGAAACTCGACGTGGCGACTGCGGCCTATCAACTGCACCGTCGCAGTTCCTTCGCCGACCGGGCGCAAAAGCTCAACCGCGCCGCCGACCTCTTCGAGGCGGAGCAGGATCGCCTCGCGCATCTCATGGCGCTGGAAATGGGCAAGCCGCTTGCGCCCGGTCGCGCCGAGGCGGTGAAATGCGCCGAGGGTTGCCGCTATTACGCCGCGCACGCCGAGGCGATGCTGGCCGACGAGCGCATCGATGACCACAGCTTCGTCCGTCGCGAGCCGATCGGCCCGGTCCTCGCGCTCATGCCGTGGAATTATCCGTTCTGGCAGGTTGTGCGTTTCGCCGCGCCCGCGCTCATGGCCGGCAACGTCGGCCTGCTCAAGCACGCCGACAACGTCCCGCAATGCGGCGAGGCGCTCGAGGACATCTTTCTCCGCGCCGGTTTCGCGACCGGCTGTTTCCAGTATCTGGCCGTCCCGGTTCCGGGCGTGACCGGCCTCATCGACGATCCGCGCGTCGCGGCGGTCACGCTCACCGGCAGCGTCGGGGCGGGCCGCGCCGTCGCCGCGGCGGCCGGAGCGAAGATCAAGCGCACCGTACTCGAGCTCGGCGGCAGCGATCCGTTCATCGTCATGCCCAGCGCCGACTTCGACAAGACCGTGGCCGAGGCGGTCACGGCGCGCACGCAAAACAGCGGCCAGTCCTGCATCGCGGCCAAGCGCTTCATCATCCATGACGCCATCTACGACCGCTTCGCCGACGCGTTTGTGCAGGGCTTTCGCCAACTGCGCGTCGGTGATCCGCTCGATCCGAAGACCCAACTCGGGCCGCTCGCCCACGCGCGCGGACTGGAGGCGCTCGAACGCCAGGTCCGCGACGCGGTGCAGTCCGGGGCAAAAATTCTCACCGGCGGCCGGCGCATCGGAACTCGAGGCTTTTTCTACGAGCCCACGGTGCTGGCGAATCTGCCTCGCGAAGCGCCTGTCGCCCGCGAGGAAATGTTCGGTCCGGTCGCGCTGCTCTTCCGTGCTCGCGATCTCGAGGACGCACTGACCATTGCCAACGACACGACCTTCGGCCTCGGCGCCAGCATCTGGAGCCGGGACCAAGGCGAACAGCAGCGCGCCATTGCCGGATTGGAAAGCGGTCAGGTCTTCGTCAACGCCATGGTCGCCTCGTCGCCCGAGCTGCCGTTCGGCGGCACGAAGCTTTCCGGCTACGGCCGCGAGCTCGGCGCCGCCGGCCTGTACGAATTCGTCAACGCCAAGAGCGTCCGGTTTGGCGAAAGTTAGTCTCAACAAACAACGATTATCCCGCTTTACACAGTGTTACCCCGTTCTAACGTTTTCGGATGGCTCGACCGACCGCTGTCGTGAACGCTCCGCGCAAGCGCAGCGCGCATCATCGTTCCGCGGTGACCGAAAGCATGGAGGACTACCTCGAGTGCATCTTCGACCTGGAAAGCAGCAAGGGTTACGCCTGCGTCTCCGATGTCGCCGAGACGCTCCAGCTTAATCGCGCCAGCACCTCCATCATGGTCAAGCGCCTCGGCAAGCTCGGCTTCCTGCGCTACGAGCCCTACCGGGGCTTCGCCCTCACGCCGGAAGGCCGCCGCGTCGCGGAAAAAATCCGCAAGCGCCACGCCCTGCTCGCCGATCTTTTCCAGCTCATGGGCCTGGGCCATCGCGACCATCTCTCCGACATTGAGGGGCTGGAGCACCATCTGAGCGACCGCGCCTTTCGTCGTTTTGGCGACCTCGCGGCCCACCTGCGCGAGCATCCCCTGCCGCGTCGCGGCGCCGCCCGCTCCAAGTAGGAGCCGTCGTCTTATGTCCACGTCCTACCTGCCGCTCACCGACCCGCTTTACCAGTACCTCATCCGGCAGCGCTCGGACGCGAACGATCCCATCCTCGAGGAAATCCGCAGGGAAAGCCACCGGATGGGCGCGATTGGCGACATGGCGATCAGCGCCGACCAAAGCAGCCTGCTCACCATGCTCACGGCGCTCGTCGGCGCGAAGTACGCGGTCGAGATCGGGACGTTCACCGGCTCCAGCTCCATCAGCATTGCCCGCGGACTCGTCCCGGGCGGCCGGCTGGTCTGCTTCGACCAGGATTTTCGCTGGACCAGCATCGCGCGCCGTTACTGGTTCAAGGCCGGTGTGCAGGACCGCATCGAGCTCCGGCTCGGCAACGCGCACAACCTGCTCGCGCGCTACCGTCCGCATGGTCCGCTCGACCTCGTCTTCATCGATGCCGACAAGGAAAGCTACGATTTCTATTACGAATCGCTGCTGCCCCATGTGCGCGTCAACGGCCTCATCATCTTCGACAACATGCTGCGGGGCGGCCGGGTCATCGATCCCGTGGCGCGCACCGAGCCGTCCATCCGCGCCATCGACGACCTCAACCGCAAGCTGGCCGACGACTCGCGCGTCCAGTCCGTCCTCATCTCCGTCGCCGACGGCCTGCACCTCTGCCGCAAGCTCGAGCGCGGCTACTAGGCGATCGTCTGGGCAAAACCCTACCCGTGGCCGCCCTCTTGGGCTTGCCGATCGCCTCCGGCATGGGCACACTGTCGCTCCCTATGAATTTAGCGATTGTCGGCTCAGGCTACGTCGGACTTGTCACGGGTGCCTGCTTCGCGGAAGTCGGCCACCGCGTGATCTGCGTCGATAACGACCTTAAGAAAGTTCACCAGCTGCAGGACGGCCAGATTCCCATCTACGAGCCCGGCCTGGAAGAACTGGTGAAGAAGAACGTCGCCGCCGGCCGCCTCAGCTTCACCGCCTCCATCGGCGACGCGGTCGACGCCTCCAAGGTCATCTTCATTGCCGTGCCCACTCCGCCGCAGCCGGACGGCAGCGTCGACCTCAGCTTCGTCGAGGGCGTAGCGCGCGAGATCGCCGTCCACATCAAGGAATATCGCATCGTCGTCGACAAGAGCACCGTCCCGGTCAAGACCGGCGAAAAGGTCGCGCAGACCATCAGCCGCTACAATCCCGGCGCGGACATCGACGTCGTCAGCAACCCCGAGTTCCTCCGCGAAGGTTCCGCGGTCGAGGACTTGATGAAGCCCGACCGCATCGTCTTCGGTGTCTCGTCGGACCGGGCCACCGCGCTCATGCGCGAAATCTACGAGCCCTTCAACGCGCCCATCCTCGTCACCGACCTCAACTCGGCCGAGCTGATCAAGCACGCGGCGAACAGCTTCCTCGCGCTCAAGATTTCCTACATCAACGCCGTCGCCGCCATTTGCGAGGCCTCGGGCGCGAACGTCGAGCGGGTCGCCGACGGCATGGGCGCGGACAAGCGCATCGGTCGCTCCTTTCTTAACGCGGGCATCGGCTACGGCGGCTCGTGTTTCCCGAAGGACATCTCCGCCTTCATCCGCATCTCCCGCGAACTTGGCTATGAGTTCAAGCTCCTCGAGGAGGTCGAGCACATCAACGCGAACCAGAAGGAACGCTTCCTTAAGAAAATCCGCGACTCGCTCTGGGTCCTGCGCGCGAAAAAAATCGGCGTGCTTGGCCTCGCCTTCAAGGGCAATACCGACGACGTCCGCAGCAGCGTCGCCATCGCCGTTGTGCAGCAACTCATCGCCGAGGGCGCGGAAGTTCGCGCCTACGATCCCAAGGGCATGGAAAAGGCGCGCCCGCTCGTGCCCGGCTGCATCATGGTCGAGAAGGCCGAGGACGTGGCCGAAGGCGCCGACGCGCTCCTCGTCCTCACCGAATGGACCGAGTTCAAGTCGCTGCCCTACGCCGCGATGAAGAAGCGCATGCTCAGCCCGCTCCTCTTCGACGGCCGCAACTTGCTCGATCCGCAGGAAATGCGCGGCATCGGGTTCACCTACACCGGCATCGGCCACTAGGAAGTTTTTTGCATCATGAATACGATTTTGGTTGGCGCCCAGTGGGGCGATGAAGGAAAAGGCAAGATCATCGACGTCCTGACCGAGGAGGTCGACATCGTCGTCCGTTCGCAGGGCGGCAACAACGCCGGTCACACGGTCGAGATCGGCAAGGAGAAATTCGTCCTCCATCTCATCCCGTCCGGCATCCTTCGCGCGGGGAAAAAGTGTGTCATCTCGAACGGCGTCGTCATCGACCCCGTCGCGCTCGTGAAGGAAATCGAGGGCCTGGAAAAGCGCGGCATCAAGCTCGCGGGCCGGCTCCTCATCAGTGAAACCGCGCATCTCGTGCTGCCGTATCATCGCGCCCTCGATGAAGCGCGCGAAATCCGCAAGGGCCGCAACAAGATCGGCACCACCAAGCGTGGCATCGGCCCCGCCTACGGCGACAAGGCCGCCCGCACCGGCCTCCGGCTCGGCGACCTCAAAAAGCCCAAGGAATTTTCCGTCAAGCTCAAGGCCCGCATCGAGGAAAACAACGCCATCCTCAAGTCGCTCGGCGGCGAGCCGCTCAGCTTCGCGGAGGTCAACAAGACCTACCTCGAGGCCGCGCGCAAGCTCCGCCCCTATCTCACCAACACCGTCATCTGGCTGCACCAGCAGCTCGACAAGAAGAAGCGCATCCTCTTTGAGGGCGCGCAGGGCACGTTCCTCGACATCGACTTCGGCACCTACCCGTTCGTCACCTCCTCGAACACCACGGCGGGCGGTTCCTGCACCGGCTCGGGCGTCCCGCCGCATCGGATCGACCGCGTCGTCGGCGTCATGAAGGCCTACACGACCCGCGTTGGCGAAGGGCCGCTCCCCACTGAGAACGCTGAGATTTCCGACCTGCTCCACGGCATGGGCCGCGAGTTCGGCGCCACCACCGGCCGCGCGCGCCGCTGCGGTTGGTTCGATGCCGTCGCCACCCGCTACGCGCGCATGGTCAACGGCATCGACGACCTCGCCATCACCAATCTCGACGGCCTCGACACGCTCAAGCAGGTGCAGATCTGCGTCGCCTACGAATGCCGCGGCAAGCGCCTCACGTCCCCGCCCAGCGACGTCGAGGAACTCATCAACTGCCGCCCCATCTACCGCAAGTTCGCCGGCTGGCAGAAGCCGACGTCCGATGTGCGCAGCTTCAAGAAGCTGCCGCCCGCCGCGCAGAAATATCTCACCGCCCTCGCGGACCTCACCGGCGCGCGGCTCATGATCGTTTCCGTCGGCGCCCAGCGCGAACAAACCTTCCGCGCATGAGCCCGACGCCGAACCGGGAGGGGAAGCCGCCCATTCCCAAATTCGGCAAGGTCCCCAAGCACATCGCCATCATCATGGATGGCAACGGCCGCTGGGCGAAATCCAAGAACATGGTCCGCGTCCAGGGCCACCGCGCCGGCGCCGAGTCGGTGCGCGAGGTCGTCAAGGCCGCCGGCGAATTCGGCGTCAAGTACCTCACGCTTTACGCCTTCTCCGTCGAGAACTGGAACCGCCCCAAGAGCGAGATCAACACCCTCATGGGCCTGCTCGAGAAATTCCTGCGCGACGAGCTGGCCGAGCTGCAAAAGAACAACGTCCGTCTCCAGGCCATCGGCCGCCTCACCGACCTGCCGGAAAACGTCCGCGAGCAGCTCCATCTCTGCATCCAGGCCACGCAGAAGAACACCGGCCTCATCCTCATTCTCGCGCTCAGCTACAGCGGCCGCGTCGAGATCATCGAGGCGGTCCAGTCCATCATCCGCGAAATCCGGCTCGGGCACATCGACAGCGCGCAGATCGACGAGCAGCTCTTTCACCATCACCTCTACACGCGCTACTACCCCGATCCCGACCTGCTCATCCGCACCAGCGGCGAGCTGCGCTTGAGCAACTTCCTCCTCTGGCAGCTCTCCTACACGGAAATCTACGTCACCCCCACGCTCTGGCCCGACTTCCGCGGCAAGGACCTCGCCGAAGCCATCGTCGAATACGGCAACCGCCAGCGCCGCTTCGGCGCCGTATGAAAGTGGATCAAATATTCTAAATCGGAATCGATCGAGTATTAGCAACTTTAACTAATAGCTTACCGTGAAGTTATTCGAACGATTTATTAACTGTCTTCCGAAGTATCCGCTTGCTCGCTTCATTGGTTATTCAGGTTTAATGGTAGCCTCATATCCGATGCTGATCGGTAGGATAAAAGACTCCTCGGCAATAGCGCTCTTGTCTGTTTTTCTTCTATTATGCATTTACGACATCGTATATATAATATATAAGTTGAGGCAGATTTATATATCGAATAAGACGAAATACATATTCGAAAAATGAGATATATCAGCAAGCCATGACATTCGAATTGCCAAAAAAATTTCAGTCTTAAGGGCTTGGCACCTAGGCTCGCTTGGCCATAACAGTAGCCTTCATCCAAGAAGGCTAAAAAAGCTGAATTCGCGAAACCTTTTTCTCTCTCTACCGTCTTTTTTATCGTGAGAATGGTTCTCTTAGCCTGCCTTATTCTTGGTGTCGCCAACCTGCGCGCCGAAGACATCACGCTCGACGACGGCACGATCTACAAAGGCGCGACCATCCTCCAGCACGATGCCGCCACGGCCACGATTCTTTACGACGACGGCGGTGCCGCGGTTCCGATCGCCAAACTTCCCGCCGACATCCAGAAGCGGCTGAACTACGACCCCGCGTCGGCCCAAAAGCTCCTCGCCGCGCAGCAAGTGGCCCAGGAACAGGCCCAAGTCCTCGCGGCCAAAACCCGGCTGCTTGATGGCGCGGCGTTGAAAATATGGGGCCAGGTCCGACAAGTTCGCCCGGATGGATTTGTCGCCGACATGAAGACCGTGGACAAATGCGCGCCGGTGCGTCCGGTCACGCAAACCACAGCGGACCAGACGCTGCCGTCAGGCCTCGGCGAGGGCGACGTGGTGCAGACGACCGTGACCGGCTATGTGCGTGCCAAAATCGCCCTCGGCCAGGTCTTCATCGAGACCGACACCACCGGCGTCGTGGACAAGGCCCATTGGCGCGGCATCGTCTGGCCGGTCGGCACCTATTCCTACGTCACCGACGCGGGACGCCACGCCACCATTCCCGCCTACACCACGTCTCCCGACCGCGCTTATCTGGCGCTCGCCCAAGCCGCGCCGTAGTTCAGCCGGTAGCCGTCGACCTCCGGGCGACGGAGTAGGGTGTGGCCTGTTCTCTAACTTTGGAGTTCGAAGGAAGTCGTTGCCAAGCCTCGCAGACGCTCCGGCGAAACTCCGGAGCCCGGAGGTGACGGCTACCATTTCGCCTCTCAAAAAAATAATAAGCCAAATAGGCAGAATAGGCAGCGTAGCACTAACGCCCCGCCCGATTTTGTGGCATGATGTCCCCATGCAGACGCAGCATTTCGCGCCCCGCCACTTTCTTCCCGAGACCATCGACCTGACCGACATCGCGCAGCTCGCGCCGGTCTTCGACAAACTCAAGAGCGCGCTCGCCGCCGTCACCTCGGTCGGCGAGCTGGAAACGTGGCTCGCGGCCCACAGCGAAGTCTGCGCCGCGCTCAGCGAGTCGTCCTCGCTCGCGTATATCCTCATGACGTGCCAGACCGACGACGAGGCGCGCGAGAAGGCCTATCTCCACATCGTCGAGGTGGTCGATCCGTGGCTCAAGCCGCGCCAGTTCGCGCTCCTGCAAAAGCTCTGCTCGCTGCCCGAGTTCAAGCAGTTGCCGTCGCTCTACGCCGTCTACTGTCGCAGCGCCGAGGCGCAGGTGAAAATCTATCGTGAGGAAAACGTCGCGCGCGAAACCGCCGTGGCCAAGCTCACGCAGCAGTACCAGAAAGTCAGCGGCGGCATGACCGTTGAGTTCGAGGGCAAGGAGCAGACGCTCGCCCGCATGGCGCGGTTGCAGGAGGAACCCGACCGCTTCCGGCGCGAAGCCGCGTGGAAGGTCGTCACCGCCCGACGCCTGCAGGATGCCGACAAGCTCGAGGAGATTTTCGACCAGCTGCTCAAGTTGCGGCATGAGATCGCGCTCGCCGCGGGCTTCAAGGATTTCCGCGACTACACCTTTGCGAACTACGAGCGCTTCGACTACACGGCGGATGACTGCCTGCGCTTCCACGAGGCGATCGAGCATCACGTCGTCCCGCTCATGCGCCAGCTGCACGAGGAGCGCCGGCGCCGGCTCGGCATCGACCGGCTCCGGCCCTGGGACCTCGGCGTCGATCCCGACCACAATCCGCCGCTCCATCCCTTCAAGGAATCGTCGGAGTTGATGGAAAAGTGCCATCACATTTTCTCCAAGCTCGACCCGCGCTTCGGCGATTATTTTCAGGTCCTGTGCAAGCAGGAGCTCGTCGATCTCGACAACCGCAAGGGCAAGGCGCCGGGCGGCTACCAGAGCACGCTCTCGGAGGCGCGCGTTCCCTTCATCTTCATGAACGCGGTCGGCGCGCACCGCGACGTCGAGACCATGCTCCACGAGGCCGGCCACGCCTTCCACGCGCTCGCCGCGCGCGAGCAGCCGCTGCACGCCTATCGCGGCGCGCCCATCGAGTTCTGCGAGGTCGCGTCCATGGGCATGGAACTGCTCGCCGCGCCGTACCTCAGTGAATTTTATCCCGCGAACGACGTGCGCCGCGCCCGTCGCGATCATCTCGAGGGCATCATCAAGTTTTTTCCGTGGATGGCCGCGGTCGACGCCTTCCAGCACTGGATCTACACGCACCCGCAGCACACGCACGAGGAGCGCGCCGCGCAGTGGGTCACGCTCATGGACCGCTTCGGCGGCCGCGAGGACTACACCGGCTACGAGGAATGCCGTGCGCACATGTGGCACCGCCAGCTCCACATTTTCGAGATTCCCTTTTACTACGTCGAGTACGGCATCGCCCAGCTCGGCGCGCTGCAGCTCTGGCAGGCCTCGCGCAAGGATGTTCACGCCGCGGTGGAGGGTTACCTGCGCGGCCTCTCGCTCGGCGGCTCGCGGCCGCTGCCCGAACTTTTCTCCGCCAGCGGCCTTGCCTTCGACTTCACCGACAAGACCATCGCGCCGCTCATGCGCAACGTGAAGGACTCGCTCCTGGAGCTTTCCGCCTGATGCATTTTTACCGCGCGCACTTTTTCCCGGCCCTCGCCGCGGCGGTCCTCGCCGCCGCCCTGCCGTTGCGCGCCGATCCGAGTGACGACGAGAACAAGGCGTTCGCCGCGGCGGAACAATCGTACCATGACGGCGCATTCGACCTCTGCAGCGCGCGCATCGCGTCGCTGCTGAAAAAATATCCGAAGAGCGAACTGCTCCCGCAGGCCGAGCTGCTCCAGGCGCAGGCGCTCTACCAGCTCGGCCGCGATGACGAGGCCGTCGCCGCGTTCACGCTGCCGATCGACCAGGTGCCGGAAAACCTGCGCGTCGACACGCTTTTCTGGCAGGCCGAGGCGCTGCTCGACGCGGGAAAGTGGCCCGAGGCGGAGCAAAAATTCCGTGCGGTTCCAGCCTTGAAGGACAGCGCGGCGCGCATGGCCGACGTGGAACTCGGCTTGGCCTGGGCCATCTTCAAGCAGGGCCGCGAGGCCGAGGCGATGCCGATGGTGCAAAGCCTGGTCCAGGACCATACCAACCCGTCGGCCTCGCAGCAGGCCCAGCTGCTCCTCGCCAAGATCCAGCTGGCCAAGGGACAGTTCCCGGACGCCATCGCCGGCCTGCAAAATCTTTTCACCACCAAGCCCGGGGCGGCCACCGCCTTCGAGGCGAATTACTGGCTGGGCGAGGCCTACGCCGGCAACCAACAGTTCGACAAGGCGGCCGAGGCTTACCGGCGTGTGACCGATGTACCGCAGGCGTTTCCCAAGCCGCTCGTCGCCGAGGCGAACCTGGGCCTCGGCCGAGCCGAGCGCGCGCTGGGCCAGTTCGACCTCGCCGCCACCGCCTACGAGAATGCCTACCAGCTCGCCGAGAATGAAACGGCCCGGCTCAACGCCTTCCGCGCGTTTCTGGAAAGTGCGCGCGAGGCGAAGCAGCTGCCCGAGGCGGTCGCCACGCTGCAGGAATTTGCCAAGAACTCCGGCGCCTCCGCGCCCGCCGCGCTCTTTGCCATCGGTCTCGTTTTGGCCGAGGACGGCCAGGAGGACAAGGCCATCGGCACGCTCGAGTCGCTGCTCGTCGCCTACAGTACCAGCGCGTGGGCGCCCGACGCCAACGACCAGCTCGGCCGGCTTTACGCGCGCGCCGGCAAGCCGGACCTCGCGATCAAGGCGCTGCAAACCTGCATCACCACGAGCCAGGACCCCGCGCTCACGCGCGCAGCGCAGTTCCAGCTCGGCCGCGTGCTCTTTGACCAGAAGGACTACGTTAACGCCGCCGTGCAATTCGCGCTGACTTCCGCCGGCGCGGACCAGCAGGCCGAGGATGGATCGTTCAACTACCTGCTGGCGGAGGCGCAGCTCGGCAAGCTTGATGTCTTCCAGAAGGCGGCTGCCGATTTTCAAAAACGTTTCCCCCAGAGCGGTCATCTCAAGCAACTCGCGCTGGCCCAGGGCATGATGCTCGCCAACCAGAACAAGACCGATGCGGCGAAGGAAGTTTACAAGAAGGCGCTTGGGGCCGACGTGGCCACGCCCGACCAGAAGGCGCTGCTCACCGCATTGAGCGACCTGCAATACCAGACCAACGATCTCGGCGCGGCGCTGGATACCTGCCAGCGCATCGTCACGCTCTTCCCCAACGATTCGCTCGAGGCGGCGGAGCGTGGCGTGGTGACAGCCTTCGAGTTGAAGAAATTCAGCGAGGACCAGGCTGAGCAGGCGCTCGTCGCGCTGACGCAAAAATACGGCAAGACGCCGGGCGGCGCGGAGACTTACTTCAAGCTGGGTGAATTTTACTCGTTCCGGCAGGACTACGTGAAAGCGCAGGACGCCTTCCAGCAGTTGACCACGGCCTATCCGCAGAGTGATTACACCGATCGCGCTTATTTTTTTGCCGGACAGGCGGCGTTCCAGCACCAGGATTATGTGACGGCGCGCGCGTTGCTGGAAAAAGTTCCGGACACCTCGTCCTTCAAGCCCGATGCCCTGCTTTGGGAGGGCAAAACCTACCAGCAGCAGTTGAATTTCCCGCAGGCCGCCACGGTCTTCGACAGCGTGCTGGCGACGCAAACGTCCGGGCCTGATTTTGTCGAGGCCAGCCTGCTCAAGGGCGAGTGCCTTTTCGAGCTCGGCGCCCAGGATCCCTCCAAGTACACCGCCGCGCTCGCCGCGTTCAGCGCGGTGCTGAAAACCCAAGATGGCACGGTGGCGCAACGGAACGAGGCCGCCGTGCGCAGTGCCAAGTGCCTGGAAAAGCTCGGGCACCACGACGAGGCGATGGCGAAATATCTCGATGTGCTCTACGGCCGCGTTGCCGGCGACGCGGCCGCCACGCCGCAGGCGCCCGATTTTACATGGCAGATCGAGGCGGGCGTGCAGGCCGGCTTGATGCGCGAGTCGGACAAGGATTATCGCGGCGCGATTGAAATTTATAAGCGGCTCGAGGAAATCGGCGGCGCGCACCAGCAGGAGTTCCACGACCTGATCGACAAGCTACGCCGCGAAAATTATATCTACGAGTAGGGCCCCGGGTGCATCAGTCATCCTGTTGGTTCGCCTAAAGAAATTCGTCGCAGTGCCGATAACGAGGTTGAGGGGTTCGGCTGAATAAACCCTCAGGGCATGGTATTTGGAGGGGGACGTGGTATAGATGCTCTCGATAAACGCTGTCCGCGAATGGTCCTCATGATCGCGAAAACAATCCTGTGGTAAAAAAATCATCCCCGATCGGCGGTACGATCGCCGTCAGCGTGCTGGCGCTTTTTTTCATCGCGGCGGCGACCCTGTCCTCGTGGGAAGTCATCACCCATACCCAGGCGTCCACGAATGCCATCGAGAAAATTCTCAATATCTACGGCCTCAAGAATGAGGCCGCGAAAACCCTGGCGAACTACAAGGAAGCGCATCCCATCCTCGGCTTTTTGATTTCATCACCGGTCAAGAACGCCATGGAACTTCCCAGCACGGAGCAGGCCCAGGAGGCCCTCGGCCCGGACGTGAAGGCTACCTTTAAAACCATTCGGGAGGAGTCGTCGAGGGCCGCGTGGTGGTCCTGGTTTTTGTTAAGTTCCAGCCTGATTTACGTCGTCACTCTCATTGGACTGGAACGCAGTTTTACCGCGCGGTCCGTGATCTTCGCGTTGACGCTCGTCACCATCAGTTTCTTTTTCATCGGCATCCTCGCGCCCGCCATGGTCATCTGGACGGCCCCGACCATCCACCTGGATTCCGGCGACCTGGACTTCGTCGTGCAGCACCAGGTACGGGGAATTTTCGCCATCATCTGGGAACTTCTCACGGGCGGTCACTGGATTATCGGCGGTTTCCTGATGTTGTTCAGCGTCGTCACGCCGCTGACCAAGGCCACGCTCACCATCTTTATCACGGCCTCCCACTCGAAGGAGCGGAACTTGAAAGTGGGTACCTTTCTTCACGCCATCGGCAAGTGGTCGATGGCGGACGTTTTTGTCGCTGCCATTCTACTCGCGCTCTATGCGCTGAAATTTCAACAGGCGACCCGATCCATTCCGTGCCTCGGCCTTTATTACTTCATCGGGTACTGCCTCCTGAGCCTGACGACGATCGAACTGCTGATGCATTCAGGCGAGATGACGAAAAGCGACGGCAAGGGGGCGAACCGGAGACTCGGAGCCGGGGTCATCGGCGGCTTGGTCGCAGCCGCGATCTGCTACCTCGCAGCATCAAGCCTCTACACCTATCAGCAGTACACCGAGAACATCAAGGAAACGATCAAGGCCACCAGTTCACCCAAGACGCTGGACAACGCCAACCTGGTCCTGCCGGTTCACAAGAAATAGGCGCGCCGGCGGGTTGGTCGCCGGAAAATTTCGCGAGGTTCACGCGCGCTGCCAGATGCTGGCTTCGGTGACGGTCCACTGGTACTTGCGGCGATGATCACGGATGAGCATCGGCAGGTCGAAGTTGTGGTGGAGCGAAAATGTCGGCGCGAGATGCGCGCGCAACGCGGCGAGCGTGCCGTCGCCGCGATCGAGCCAGCGTTCGCGCGGCGTGTATTCCTCCAGCCAGGTGTAGGGCGAGGTGAGAACGAGCCAGCCGCGCGGCGCGATAAGCGCGGGCAACTGCGCCAGGCAGCGCGCGGGATCGGGCAGACGATCGATCAGGTTGGCCATGAGCACGAAGTCGAACGTGCCGAGACCGGTGCGCAGGTTGCATGCGTCGCCCTGCTCGAAGCGGGCGCGTTGGTTGGAGATGTCGCCGGGTAATTCCAGGTGAAATTCGTCGGTCGCGATGCCCTCGCGTGGGGCGTGGATCATTATCGCGCCGTCGCGGTGCATCGCGCGCGCGGCGTCAATGAACCGCGCGGAGAAATCGATGCCGATGACCTCATCGAAATGGCGAGCCAGCTCGAAGCTGCTGCGTCCCACCGCGCAGCCGAGATCGAGCGCGCGCCCTGTCTTCTCCAGTTGCAGATGCCGCAACGGCTCGGTGACGCAGCGCACCGGAAAGCCGCACGCGCCCCGCGCCTCGGGCAGCAGCGGGCAAAGCTGCTCCGGCGTGCCGTAATGGAAGAGGAGGTATTGCGCGAGCGCCTCGCCCGTGTCGTAGAAGGAGGTGGCCATGGGCGCCTACTGGTTAAGCAGCTTGTTCGCTTCGTCGTAGGGAGCATTCAGCATGGTGCCGTACATCCGGATGATCATGAAGCCGATGACGATCATCAACACGAAGGTGAAAATTTTTGGAATCCACTCGGTCATGCGCTCCTGCGCCAGCGTCCAAGTGCGGGCGGCCTCGGTTTCCATGTTGGTGAACATCGTCTCGTACTCGCCGGAAATCTCGCCGGTTTCCACAAAGTCGATCCAGTCGCGCGGCAACTGGCGCCAGCCTTGCACGAGGCTGGATAATTCCGTGCCCGACCGCAGGCCGCTTTCGCCTTCGCGGGCGTGTGTCGCCGAGTTGATATAGCCGGAGGCCATCCACGCGTCGGCCACGGCATCGGGAAAGGGCACGCCAGCGGCAAATTCCAGCTTCAGCGCGGTGATCCAGCGATAGGCGTAGGCCGACTTGAGCGCGCCACCGATTAGCGGCAGGAAAAGCCAGAAACGTTGCGCGACGGCACTGCGCCAAGTCACGCGGATGACCAGGTAAAGCGCGATGCCGACGACGTAGAGAATGGCCAGGTTCTCGATGAGGGTGGAGATCACGGCGGTGGCGCCCTGCTGGAGTTTCAGGAGCGCGCTGACGACGATGGCGAGATGCAGTATCACGCCGGGATAATAAAGCTGCCGCGTCAGCGCTTGGAAAAGATGCAGCTCGCGCGTCCAGAATTGGGCAAGGCGTTCGAAGACCGTCTCGAGCTGCGCGCTGCGCTCGCCCGCGGCGACGAGATGGCACTCGAAGGGCGAGAAGCCGGCCGCGGTAAACGCGTCACCGATTTGCTGGCCTTCCTCGATCTGGCGCGTGAGCACGCCGATCTCGGGCCCGGGAATTTTCTTTTCCATCCGCTGCAGGCTCGCGCGCATCGGGACGCCGGCTCGCGCCAGCACGGCTAGTTGCTGGTAGAAGCGGATGCGGTGAACCAGCGTCATGGACAGGAAAAAACGTTATCCCAGAAAACGGCGAACGTCGCGGTTGAATTGATGACACCTTGCGCGCAAAAGGTGACAGGCGTGGCGGGACTGGTAAACTCCCGGCAGGCTTTTTCATGCGCGGCATTTTTACTGGCATCGTTTTGGGACTTCTCGTGGCGGCGGCGACCGCCGCGCGCGGGGAGCCCTTCGCGCTTGGCATCGACGAACTGGAAAAGACCCATTTCGCGGCACTGCAGGGCCAGCGAGTCGGGCTCGTTACCAACCCTTCAGGGGCGGACTCGAAGGGACGGTCAGCCATTGACGTCCTTTATCACCAGCCCGGGTTCAAGCTGGTGAAGCTGTTTGGGCCGGAGCACGGCATCGACGGCCTCACGCCCGCGGGCAAGCCGTTCAACAAGACGCGCGACCGGCACACCGGCCTGCCGGTCTACCCCCTGTTCCAGACCGACGACGGCGACTACCGCCATCCCAGCGCCGAACAATTCGCCGGGCTGACGGCGGTCGTCTACGACGTGCAGGACCTGGGCAACCGGTCGTACACGTTCATCAGCACGCTCGGCAACGTCATGGACGAGGCGGCGCAGCTCGGCATCGAGGTCATTGTGCTCGACCGGCCCAATCCGCTCGGCGGCGTGCGGATCGAGGGTCCGCTGCTCGATCCCTCGCTCAAGTCGTTCGTCGGCCAGTACAACATCCCGCTTGTCTACGGCCTCACTCCGGGTGAACTGGCGCGCTGGATCAATAACCATTACCTCGAGCATCCGTGCAAGCTGCGCGTCATCGCCATGCACGGCTACACTCGCGGCATGGTATGGGAGGACACGCATCTGCATTGGGTGCCGACCTCGCCGAACATCCAGACCATCGGCGCAGCGCGCGGGTACACGGCCACCGGCATGCTCGGCGAAATCGGCATCGAGAGCGGCCTGGACGGGCCGTACCCGTTCCAGATGATTTCCGGCAATGGCTGGGATATCGGGTTGCTGGCCGAGCGCTTCAATGCGCTGCGCATTCCAGGCGTGCGGGCCACGCCGCTACACTACAGCACCAGCGACGACGGCCACGAGTACGAGGGCATCCACCTGCAGATCGATCCGCACAACGCGGGGAACCTGACGGCGATTTCGTACCAGGGAATCCAGTTGCTCCAGCGCACGGTGGAGGGCTTTCATCCCTTCGCCCGCACGAGTTTCGACGAGCGCAACATGTTCGATAAATGCACGGGTACGTCGCGAGTGCGCTTCCAGCTCGAGGCGGGGGTGCCGGTCAGCCGCATCGTGCGCTCATGGGACTCCGGCGTAGCCCACTGGGCGGTGGAGCGGTTGCCGTATTTGATTTACGGCAGC
>Ga0182024_10000845_pt1 | contig 79909 bp, 63 predicted proteins | sample P32metaG_FD_120480 | JGI IMG/M metagenome (GOLD analysis project Ga0182024, IMG submission 120480) | Permafrost microbial communities from Stordalen Mire, Sweden - P3-2 metaG (Illumina Assembly) | ecosystem: Environmental > Terrestrial > Soil > Wetlands > Permafrost | place: Sweden: Stordalen...
CCGAAGCCCCCGGTCTGAGCGCGGATCGAACTCAATGGCCTTCGCGCCGGACGGGGCTATTGCAAGACGTAGCCCCGGTCGCGGAGATCGGCATAGAATGCGGCCAGGACGGAGAAAGCCTCCTTGCGCACCCCGTTCTCCCCAATGAGGCCCTTGCGATTCCAGCCGTCTTCCACGTTCGGGAGCAGCCGCCGCGGCGAGCGAAAGTCGCAGAGCACCCAGGGGCAGGTCCCGCGCAGCGCCGCGATCGCCCGCAGCATCGGAATCGTCTTCCGGTAGAGCTCGGCCTGATACTCCTCGCTGAACCGCGTCCGGTTGTCGGCGTGGTAGCCCTGCAGCGCATCGGCGCCGAATTCAGTGATGACCACCGGCTTGGCGTACCCCAGGGTCCATTTCACCAGCGGGATCGATTCCAGCGTCCCGTCATACCAGCCAATGTATTCGTTGAAGCTGAGGATATCCGTGTACGCCCCCAAGGGATCGTCGACAATCCGGCTATGGGGGTCATCGGGCGCTTTGCGCACCTCCATGGCCGCCGAGACAAGCCGCGTGCCATCCAGCGCCCGCGCATCGGCGATCAGCTGGCGCAGGAACGTCGTCCGGGCCGGGATCACCGGCGTTTCGTTGGCCATCGACCACACGATCACGCTCGCGCGGTTGTGGTCCCGCACGATGAGATCGTTCAGCTGGTCCCGGGCGTTTTGCAGCGTGCCGGGATTGTCCCAGGCGATCGTCCAATAAACGGGGATCTCCTCCCAAAGGAGGATGCCCAGCTCGTCGGCGACTTCCGCCATGTTCTCGCTGTGCGGGTAATGGGCGAGCCGGGCAAAGTTGCAGTTTAATTGCTTGGCCCAGCCCAGCAGCAATTGGGCGTCCTCCCGGGAATACGCGCGGCCGCCCCGCATCGGGTTTTCCTCGTGGATGCAGATCCCGCGCAGGAAAATCGGCTCGCCGTTCAACAGGATATCGGTGCCGCGCACCTCGATCGTACGGAAGCCGATTTTTTCCGTGATGTGATCGCCCGCGCTGGCGATCGTCACCTCGTAACGCTTGGGATGATCGGGCGCCCAGCGGATCAGGTCCGCCGGCGTTTTGAACCGCACCACCGCCCGGCCCAGGGCGTCGGTCGGCGCCGAGGCCGCCAATTGCAGTTCGGGAATCGCGACCGAGATTTCCTGCTGCCGCTGCGGTCCGTCCAATTCGGCCCGGACCTCGATCTGCGAGGGATCGCCCGGAGCCAGGCGAATCGTGTACCGCGCCAGGACAGTCGTCGGCGTGGTGTAAAGGTACACGTCGCGGGTCAGGCCCCCGTAGTTCCACCAATCCGTATTGACGGTGGGCACCCCATCGGCCCGGCGGCGATTGTCCACCCGGATGACCAGGGAATTGCCGGTCGGCTTAATGGCGCCCGTCACCTCGAGATCGTAGGGCGTAAAGCCGCCGCTGTGGGCACCTAGTTTCCGCGCGTTGAGGTAGACCTCGGATTCATAGTTGGCCGCGCCGACATGCAGAAAGACCCGGGCGCCCGGAATCGCGGTAAAATCGAATTTTCGCCGGTACCAGACCGCCCCTTCATAATATAGCAGCTTGCTGTCCTGGCTGTTCCAATCCTTGGGCACGGTCAGGGTCGGGCTTTGGTCGAAGCTGTACTCGACCAACTCGCTCTTGTCCGCCGGCGCGTGATCCAGGAAGAATCCGCCGATCGGATCGGGCGCCGCGTCAAATGGCTGCAGCCGGTAGTCATAGTAGCCGGCGTCGTAGGGGTCGACGATCGCGTTCCATTTTCCGTCCAGATTGAGCGCCAGGCGGGCCTTCGGATCGAGGACCGACTGTTTCGCCGGCAGCGTCGCTGCGGCCAAGCTGAGAGCGATCAAGACGGTGCCGCAAAGTCGTTTCATAAGGGGTGGGAGCGAAGACCTCGGGACGAAGGGGTCGATCCGAATCCGGCCTTAGGATTAACGGGTGGAGGTGGAACTTCCAATCTGTTATTCGAGAATTCCTTCATCCGTCCGAACCGCTCGCGGCCGCCCGATTTCGCCTACCGCCTACCGCCCACCGCCCGCCAGCCCGCGCCGGGTCGGCTTCGGCCCCTCATTTTACCTCTGGCCCCAGCCGGCGCTTTCGATTGACTCGCAAAACCCAGCGGCTCGCGCCGGACCCAGCCAAAGGGCCGCCGCACCCACTTCCCCTTTCCCGCCATCATGCCCGAAACTGCGCTGCCGAGCCATGGATCGCTCTAAGACCGACTCCGGTTGGCCGACCCGGCTCTGGCTCCCGCTCCTGCTCGTCGCCCTCCCGGCGGCGGCGTATTCCAATGCGCTGGTGGGGCCGTTTGTCTTGGACGATCTGCCGTCGATCCGGGACAATCTTTCCCTGCGCGCCTGGCCCACGGCCCTGGTGACGCCCCTGACCTCGACGACCCACGGCCGGCCGTTCCTGAATCTTTCGTTCGCGCTCAACTATCATCTTAGTGGGGACTCGGTCGGGAGCTACCATCTCGTCAATCTGACCATCCATATTCTGGCCGGACTCGTCTTGTTTGGCGTGTTGCGTCGAACCCTGCGGCCGTTCGCCGGAACGGCGGCCGCCACGGTGGCGTTTTTCGGGGCGCTGCTCTGGGCGCTGCACCCTCTGGACACCGCGGCTGTCACCTATGTCGTGCAGCGAGCGGAGTCCCTCATGGGCCTTTTCTACCTCGGCACGCTCTATTGCTTCATCCGCTATGTGGACCCGGGCGATGGCGCCTCGCCCGCCCGGGCTCCGCGGCGGTGGGCCATGCTTTGCATCGTCAGTTGCGGGCTGGGCATGGCCACCAAGGAAGTCATGGTTTCGGCGCCCCTCGTGGTTCTGCTGTATGATCGCACCTTTGTCTCGGGCAGCTTTCGGGAATCACTCCGGCGCCACCGGGGCCTGCTGCTGAGCCTGGCAGCGACCTGGTCGGTGCTGATCGCGCTCGTAATTTCCTCGGCCGGCCGAGGCGGCACAGCGGGTTTCGGCACGAGGGTCTCCCCGTGGGACTATGCCCTGACCCAAACCCACGCGGTCGGGCATTACCTCCGACTCGTCGTCTACCCTTCGCCCCTCGTATTTTACTACGGCCCCAGTCTGACGGCTGATCCCGCCCAAATCCTGCCCGGGGCGCTGCTCATCGCCGCACTGCTGGCGTTCACCGCGTGGGCGTTGGGCAAGGCTCCAGTGGCCGGTTTTCTGGCCGCAGCGTTCTTCCTCATCCTGGCTCCCAGTTCGAGTTTTATGCCCGTGGCCACCGAAACGGTGGCGGAACATCGCATGTATCTGGCCCTCATTCCCCTCGTCGCCGGCGTCGTCTGCGGCCTCTATCGGCGGTTTGGCGCCCCGATCTTCGCCTTTTTCATTCTAATCGGTGTCGCCTTGGGCGCGACGACCTACGCCCGAAACGAGGCCTATCGCACTTCCCTGGGCCTCTGGCAGAACACGGTCGCCCACGATCCCAGCAACCCTTGGGCTCGCAACAACCTGGGCTGCGAATGGGACGGGGTGCCGGGAAAAACCGCCGCCGCGGTCGCGCAGTTTGAGGAGGCCCTCAAACTCAAGCCTGACCAGGCCGAGGCAAACTACAACCTGGCCAACGATCTTCGCCTGATGCCGGGGCGGACGGATGAGGCCATCGCCCACTATGAAGCCGCGCTCCGGGCGAAGCCGGCCTTCCCGGCCGCGCACAACAATCTCGGCAGCTTACTGATCGGCGTGCCCGGGCGATTCGAGGATGCGGTCGCGCACTATCAGGAGGCCCTGCGGCTGTGGCCCAACTATGCCGAAGCGCACTACGATCTGGGGAACGCCTGGGCGATGATTCCGGCCCGCGGCAGCGACGCCGTGCGCGAGTATCAGGAGGCGCTGCGGCTCAAGCCGGACTACGCGTCGGCGCACAATAACCTCGGCAAGATGCTCGCCAACGATCCGGACCGAACCGCCGAGGCGGTGGATCAATTTCAGGCGGCCATCCGCCTCGACCCCAACAACGCGGAAGCCCACTACAATCTCGGATCGGTGTGGTCCGAAGTCCCCGGCCGAGCCGCCGAGGCGGCGGGCCAATTCGCCGACGCCTTGCGCCTGCGGCCGAATTATCCCGAAGCCCATGTGAACCTGGGCAATTTGCACGCCCGCATGCCCGGGCAGATGGATGCCGCCATCGCGCAATACCGCGCGGCGCTGGCGCTTCGCCCCGGCGACCCCGAGGGAAACTTCAATCTGGCGCTCGCGCTCCTGAAAAGTCCGGGGCATGCCGCGGAGGCCAGGGTCCATCTGCAATCATTTCTCAAATCGTTTCCGGGCGACCAACGCGCACTCCAGATCTTGAACGACCTTCCGCCCGACCCTTAAGCGCAGCGGAGCCGCGGGCTATCCGCCGCGGTTAGGGCGGCGCTGAGTTGGCCGTAATCGCCCGCTCTTCGATCACGATCTTCCGTTCCCGAAAGAGGGCGCCAATCGCCTGCTTGAAGGCCTTCTTGCTGCAGGCGAAGGCGGCCCAAATCTCCTCCGGGGAACTCCCGTCGCTGTAGGGCAAGCGGCCTCCGGCGGCCGTCAAGGCATCGAGGATTTGGCCCTTGAGCGGCGCGACCCGGCGGTAACCGGCCGGATTGAGGCTGAGATCGATCTTGCCGTCCGCCCGCACGGCGCGCACGTAGCCGTCCAGTTTCTCCCCGGTCCCAATGGGGGCGGGAAGCTCGTTGTGGTACAATAGGCCCAGGTGGGCGCGGTCGACGATCGCCGTGTAGCCCAGCGCCGTCGGTTCAATCACGAGCAGTTTAACGGGCTGATTTGCACGGTAGTTGGGCGGCGTAAGATTCAGATGCCGGTTCAGTCGGCTGGAGGCCACGATGCGGTCGCTGCGCTCATCCACGAGAATATAGACCACGACGAACTGCCCCACCTCGACCCGCCGGTCCTGCTCGCGGATCGGCAGCAAGAGATCCTTGCTGAGGCCCCAGTCCAGAAAAGCGCCGCGGCTGGGATCGCTCGCGATGACCTGCAAGGCGACGAATTCCCCCACTTCCCCGTAAGGGGACTCGGTCGTCGCCACCAGCCGGTCCTCGGAATCGCGGTGAATGAAGGCATCGAACGCCTGCCCGGTGATCGTGCCCGTGGGCACGTAAACTCCGGGGAGCAGGATCTCGCCGAGGGGCCCGGCGTCCAGGTAAACGCCCGGGGTCGCGATGCGGACGACATGCAACTGACTGCGTTTGCCCAGGGATGCCATGGCCAAAGTTGGAGCCCGTGCGGCCCGATGACGAGCGGTAAGCCGCCGTTAAACGAGTTCGAGGCCGCGCGGCAGACAAAGGGCAAAATCTGACCGATTCGGAATCATCGCCCAATTTCGGACTCCGCGCCCGCAACGGAAGGCAGGTCTATGCGTCAGGCCTACACGCCCTTTTGGAGCCAGGTCAGGGCCTTACCCCCTTCGCGCCGAGCTTTTCTCTCCCCCCTCTATGAACACTTCGCTATTCCGCTGTTTGCTTCTGCTGGCAGCCGCCAGTCCCTGGTCGCTCGCTCGGGCCGATGTCTCAGCCCATTGGCTGGGCGACCAGGCCCCACCGCTGGAGATGGGGGTGAGCTTCGGGGTGCCCTATAAGCGAGGTGAAATGCCCAAGAATCAGGCTTTTTCCCTGATCACCGCGGACGGTCAGAACCTGCCGGTCCAAACTTGGCCGCTCGCCTACTGGCCCGACGGCTCCCTGAAATGGGAAGGTTTCGCGACGGTCGCCGGCCCATTGAACTCGGGCGCATTCACGATCAAGCCGGGCGCGCCCGCGCCGGTCCCCGGAGCGGCCCGCGTGCGGGTTACCGCGAGCGACACGACGTACGAGATCGATACCGGCCGGATTCAGGTGCGAATCCCCAAATGGGGCGCCACCTTGCTCGACTCCATTGTCATCGAGGGCCGCGAAGTCGCCCGCAACGGCCGCCTCGTGTGCATCCTGCAAACGGGGCCGGACGGCGACGGGATCGATCTGCCGGCCCGCGAAGAGTACACGACCAAGGTCGAGCAGGTGACGATGGAGCAAACCGGCCCGGTCCGAGCCGTCGTGAAGATCGAGGGCAAGCACCGCGGCTTGAGGAGCAACCGGGAGTGGCTGCCCTTTGTCGTGCGCCTGTATTTCTACGCCGGCCAGGCGTCGATCCGGATGGTGCACACCATCATCTACGACGGGGATCAGAAAACCGACTTCATCCGCGGCCTGGGCGTCGTCTTCTCGGTGCCAATGCGCGAGCAAATCCAAAATCGGCACGTGCGCTTTTCCGGCGAGCACGACGGCCTTTGGGCCGAGCCGATCCAGCCCATGAAAGGCCGCGACGGACGTTTCGTCGCCGACCCGCAGACCGGAGCGGACGTCTACCCCCTGCAGACGGAGGGCAAACGCGTGCCCGATCGCGCGGCAGTCAGCGCGCGCAGCCGCGGCTGGCTCGCCGATTGGGCGGTCTGGAGCGACTTCAAGCTGGTGCAGCCCAATGCCGACGGCTTCACCGTCGTCAAGCGCACTAACCCCGAGAGCAGCTGGCTGGCGGCCGGCGGCGGGCGGCGCGCTTCAGGGCTCGTTTTCGCTGGCGATGTCAGCGGCGGACTTGCGATCAGCCTCAAGAATTTCTGGCAATCCTACCCGGCGGCGCTGGAAGTGCGCCATGCCGGGGGCAGTGAGGCCGACGTGTATGCCTGGATGTGGTCGCCGGACGCACCCGGGATGGACATGCGCCACTACGATACTCGCGCCCATGGCTTGGAAGCGGTGTACGAGGACGTGCAGCCGGGCATGAGCTCGGCGACCGGAGTCGCCCGCACGAGTGAACTCACCCTCTTTGCGACGGCGGGTGTGCCGGCCAAAACGGAAATGGCCCAAATGGCGCGCGCCGGCGCCGCGCCGCCGGTGATCGTCTGCACGCCCCAGACATTGCACGCCGCCGAGGCGTTTGGGATCTGGGGCCTCGAAGATCGCTCCACGCCCGCCCGGCGCGCGATCGAGGACCGCCTCGCGGCCACGCTCAATTTTTATCTGACGCAGCCCGACCAGCGGCGCTGGTATGGGTTCTGGGATTTCGGGGATGTCATGCATTCCTATGACAACGACCGCCACGTCTGGCGCTACGACTTGGGCGGCATGGCGTGGGACAACTCCGAACTTGGGACTGATATGTGGATTTGGTACAGCTTTCTGCACACGGGCCGGGCGGACGTGTTCCGCATGGCGGAGGCGATGGGCAGGCAGACCGGAGAGGTTTCGGTCTATCACTTGGGCCCCTTTGCCGGCCTGGGCTCCCGCCACAATGTCCGCCATTGGGGCGATGGCGCCAAGGAGGCTCGAATCAGCCAAGCCGGCTATCACCGCTTCTATTATTACCTGACGACGGACGAACGCACCGGGGATGTCATGCGCGATGTGCTCAACGCCGACTATAAGACGGTCCAATTTGATCCCATGCGCGAAGCGCAGCCGATCACCGCGCGGGAAAAGGCCATTGCGCCTACCCGGGTGCGCCTGGGGCCGGACTGGCTCGCGTTCATCGGCAATTGGATGACCGAATGGGAGCGCACCGGAGATACGAAATGGCGGGACAAAATCATGGCGGGCGTCAATAGCCTCGCCGCCATGCCGCTAGGCATGCGCACGGGCCGCAACCTGGTGATGGGCTACGATCCGGCGACGGGAAAGCTGTATCAACTGGATGACCGCGCCGGCACCTATAACCTCGCCACCATCATGGGCGGGGCCGAAGTGGCCTTCCAGCTGAGCCAAATGCTCGACGACCCAACGTGGAGCAAGGTGTGGCTCCAGTATTGCCGCCTCTACAGCGCGCCGCGGGAACTGATCGTTCAAGACATGAAGACCGGCCAGGAGGGCATGGACGGCTCCTACGCGCGTGATGGGCGCCTCGCCGGCTGGGTCTACTACAAGACCGGCAATCCCGCGTTTAAGCAGGTGGCGCTCGACGCCCTGCTCGAACACGGGCGGACCCCGCGCAACGGCGGCGGCCTGCGGCACGTGGCCGGACCGGAAACTTTGAATCCGGTGGACGAAGGACTCGGGGGCACCAATGGCGCCGCCCAAAATGGATTGGAAACGATCACCATGCTGGGCTTCGTCGGGGCTGACCTGCCGACGGAGATGCCACCGGCGCCCCCACCCCGGCCCGACCGCAACTATCGGCCCTACCGGCAGCCAGCCGGAGACGTGCCCCTGCCGGCAGTCGCTCCCAGTGGCGAGTGACGGCCGGCGGCAACGCCAAAAGTCACCCGTTCGTCACCGGGGCGCCGGCACCGCGCCACAAAAGGGCGGTAGATTGACCGGGTGCACTCGACCGACCGCGACCCTCCGACCCTCGACCGCCAGGCGGTCGCCGCCCTGCGTTCCGCGGTGCGCGATCTCAATCTCTCCGCCCGCACCTATGCCCGCGTGCTCATCGCGGCCCGGCGCTTTGCCGATTGGGCGCGGGCAGAACGGATCGACGCCCGGCATCTGCTCGATGCCGTCCAACTCTGCACCTTGAGCGGTGAGGGTTAGGGCGGCGGATCAGCGAGCGGCGGAGGGGGCGTCGGCCGGTAGTTTGGCCAGGATTTGCCGGGCGGTTTCATTCCCGGGCTGCAGGCGCAGGACCGCCTGCAGATGCTCCCGCGCCTCCGCCGTCCGGGAGCCGGCCTGCAGCAGCGCGACGGCGAGGTTGAGTTGGAAGACAGGATAGTCGGGCCGCAGCCGGACCGCGGTTTCGAGCTGGCCGATGGCGTCGTTCAATCGGCCCGGCAGCCGCAGCCAGGCGGCGCCCAGGTTATTGTGCGCTTCCGCAAAATCCGGCCGATCCCGGGCGGCCGCCGCGTATTCGGCGGCCGCTTCCGCCTCCCGGCCCGGCCGGGCCGCCCAAATCAGGCCCAGGTTATAATGAGCCTCGGCCAGATCCGGCTGGTCCACGAGCGCGGCCTCATATTCCGCAATCGCGTCGCCCGCCTTTCCCGGCTGGCTCCCCCAGGCGACACCGAGATTATAGTGGGCCGCCGCCAAATGGGGATCCAACCGGACAGCCGTCTGAAACAGGCCGATCGCGTCAACGAGTTTGCCCGGCATCCGGGCCAGCGCGCTGCCCAAGCCATTGTAGGCCTGGGCAAAATCCGGCTGCAGCTGAATTGCCGTCTTGAACTCGGCGATGGCGTCGGCCTGCCGGTCCGGCGCCTTGACCCAGGCGCTGCCGAGATTGTTGTGAATCTCGGCCGATTCGGGATTCAGCTTCAGCGCAGCCTCGAACTGCGCGACCGCGTCGTTCCATTTTCCCGGAATTTTCAGCCACGCATCGCCCAAATTATTGTGCGCTTCCGCCGACTCGGGATTGAGCCGGAGGGCCCATTCGTACTGAGCGATGGCGTCGGCCAGCCGATCGGGGCGGGCCGCCCAGGCCTCCCCCAAATTGTTGTGCGCTTCCGCCAGCGTCGGATCGAGCCGCACCGCCGTTTCGCACTCGGCGGTCGCTTCGGCAAGATGGCCCGGCAGCGTCATCCACGCGCTGCCCAGGTTGCTGTGGGCTTCCGCATAGTCCGGCTTGAGGCGCAGCGAAATCTGGTAATGCGCGATTGCTTCGCTGAGCCGTCCCGGAAGCGGCTGCAGCGCCCATCCGATATTGTTCTGCGCCCAGGGATTGCCGGGATTCTTGGCCACCGTATCGCTCCAAAGACTCAGGGCGCTGCGATAAACCAGATTGCGCTGCCAGGTGACCCCGAAAAGCGCGGCGGCGAAGCCAAAGCCGCAGATCAGGCCGGCCCGCCCCAGCCAACGGTGGAGGCCGACCACCGCGAGCACGAACTCCGGCGCCAGCGCCAGGTACATGCGGTGCTCCGCCGCCGTCTGCCGATTGCCGGGCACCAAGCTGCTGGGCGCCAAAATGGCGAAGAACCAGATTCCGGCAAATCCCAGTGACCGCCAGGAAACGGCCTGCTGGCGGAGGGCCCAGAGGGTCGCCCCCAGGAGACCGGCGACAATCAGGGCGGAGGGCCACACCGACCAGACATCCGTGACCCATTGGGTGCCATAGTCGAAAATGAGCGGACGTGGCCAAAACGAGAGCCGCAGGTAATTCGCAATGGCCGGAAACTGCGTCGGCAGGTACTGGCCCATGGAAACCCCGCTGCCGAACCCCGCCGTGCCGGCCCGCCCGTGGGCGGACGCCTGCAGAAACGGCAGCATGATCCAAGTGGCGGCGAGCCCGGCATAAATTCGCCCGCGCTGCCGAATCGCCGCGCGAAAACTCCCCGCCAGAAAGGTGCGGTCGTACAGCAACACGATCACCGGCGCGGAGACCATCACCTCCTTGGTGCCCATCCCGAGAGCGCAGGCCGCGATCGCCAGGCCGCTCCAGACCCGCCGCGCCCGGCCGGCCGTTGCGGCGGCGCGGACGACGCCGTAGAGCGTCAGCAGGTAAAATAATCCCATTAGCGACTCCGCGCGCTGCACCACGTAGGTCACCGCTTCGGTCTGGAGGGGATGCAACAGCCACAGGAGGGACGCGATGAAGGCGAGCGGCAGCGCCGGCAGCGGCGGAAACGCCCGCGCCAGCGTACGCCGGACCAAGCCAAAGAGCGTCAGGCCCGCCAGAAGGTGAATCGCCAGATTGAACGCGTGGTAGCTCCCCACCGCCAACCCCCCGATGGCGTAGTTGATCGCCAAGGAAAGATTGAGGACCGGCCGGGCGCTCGCCGTCGTATTGATCGGCGGCAAAAAAGCCGTGCTCCAATGCCGGATCGTCGCGTTTCGGATGATGGCGAACGTGTCGTCGAATTCGAACGGGTCGGAAAAGGTCCGCGCGTACGCCGCCCCGGTCGCCAGGGCGAGCAGGGCGGCCGCCGCCCATCCGCGGGGCCCAAGCGCCGCGACCGCCGGCGGCGGGGCCGAGGAGTTTCGGGATACCATCCGCAGTGCTTTAGCGCGGCTAGCCGCGCAGAGAAACCTCAAATATCGGCCGCCAGCCCGCTAGAGCGGCCGCAGCTGATCGCTTTGGGTTCCGGGGTCATTGCGTCACTTTGACGACGAAGTAGAGAAACGGATTGGTGACCGCGATAAATTGATGGGGCGTGCCCGGCGGGATCTCGATCACGTCGCCCTTCGTGAGGTGGCGCTCGGTGCCGCCGGTGATCGACTTGGCATGGAGCTCGTTCGGGCCGACCTCCTTCACGTCCACCGCGGTGCCGCCGGTGATGAAGGTCGCCGAGCCGTCGACAATGTAAAAGACGTCCGCGTCCCGCGTGTGGATCTCCACCGCCGCCGGCGCGGCCACCCGGCGGGCCGCGATCACCTTGAAGAGGCTGTTGCTGAGAAAATTGCCGCCGACGCCGGTCGCGAAGACCGATTCGACCCGCGTGTGGTCGAAGACCGTGACTTCGGTCGGAGGAGCCTTGGGGGCGGGCGCATCCGCGGCCGCGGCGGACCCGGCGAGGCCGAGGAGGGCGAAGGAGCAAAGGACGAGCGATAGGGAGGGTTTCATCGTCGCGCAGTTTGCGGCTTGTTCGGCGGAAGAACAAGGCAAACGGACCGTCCGGCAACGAAACCGCGCCGGAGTTAGATACGCGTCCGGGATGCCATCGCGGGCGGGACCTGCTTCGATAGCCGGGAGGGTCGGACTGCGGTGGGAAACAGCGCCGGGGCGCCCGCTATCCGCTTGCCGCGGCCGCGCGCAGGCGATACGAGGACAGAGCACCTTGCCTTCCCCACCACCCGGTTTGCCCGCGGAGAGCCGCCGATCGCCGCATCCTTTTGTCTACACCATCCTGACGGTGCCCTACGGCGCGAGCGGCGGATTCGTTTCGGTCGCGCTCGCCTATCTGGCCACCAAACATGGCCTCACGGTTCAGCAGGGCGCGGAGCTGATCGCGGTCATGTACTCGCCGCAGGTTTTCAAGGTACTGTGGGCGCCGATCGCCGATACCACGTTGAGCCGCCGCCAGTGGTATCTCTGGGCCACGCTCGTCAATTCCCTGGGCACCGTCCTCACCGCCGCTGTTCCGCTCGGATTGTCCAACTTCCGCTTGATCGAGGCGATCATCTTCGTCACCAGCATCGCCGACAGTTTTGTCGGCTTCTCCGTGGAAGCGATGATCGCCCATCTGACTCCCGCCGCCGATCGCGGGCGGGTCAGCGGTTGGTACCAGGCGGGCAATCTGGGCGGGGCCGGCATCGGCGGGGGCCTGGGCCTTTGGCTCCTGAACACACTGCCCGCCAGTTGGGAGACCGGATTAATCCTGGGCGGGCTGCTCCTGGCCTGCGCGCTCCCCCTGCGCCTGCTGCCCGACGTGCCGGCCGACACGCGCACCAGTTCGGTCGTCCGGGAGATCGGCAACGTCGTCTGGGAACTCTGGCTTGTCGCCCGCACGCGCAGCGGGGTCCTGTGCGTCACGCTCTGCTGCGTGCCCATGTGCACCGGGGCGGCCCTCGGGGTCCTGGCCCAGGCCGAAGTCGCGGCCCACTGGGGCGCCGGCCCCGGCCAGGTGGAATTGGCCCAGGGCGCGCTCAGTGGGATTAGCTCCATGATCGGTTGCGTGGTCGGCGGCTATGGCTGCGTACGCCTGGGAGGCCGGGTGAGCTACGCGGTGACCGGCGCCCTAATGGCCGCCGTCACGCTCGCCATGGCCTACCTGCCCGCCATTCCCACGACCTACATTGCCGGGACCCTGACCTATGCCCTCGTCAACGGATTGTGCTATGCCGCTTTTTCCACCTTCGTCTTTGAGGTGATCGGGGGGAAACTCGCCGCCACCAAGTACAATGGGTTCGCCTCGCTCTCCAATAGTCCGATCACCTACATGGGACTGGTCCTCGCCGCCGCCGAAACCCGGTTCGGGCCGCGCGGGATGCTGCTCACCGAATCGGCCGCGGGAGTCTTGGGCATTCTCGTGTTCGCCGCGGTGGACCGCCTCTGGCGCGTCAAGCCGCAGGCCATAGCCGGCGCAGCCGCCTAAGATCGTTCCCCTGGGCTCCCGGTTCCCTCCGGCCGCGGGAAATAGCAACTATAATGTAGTCTGAATCGCGATACATTGCCCCCGGAACCGGGGCACGAAGGGAATCGCTTGGGGTCTATGGCGGGTGATGAAAACACATAACCCTTCGTTTTTCGCTCCCGGCGCCGCCCTGCGGCTCGCCGGCGGCCTCAGTCTGCTCTCTCTGGCCGGTTTGGCGGCCCCCGCGGCCTCAGCGGCCCTTCCGCTCGCCGACGTTTCCGTTCACATCGGCCTCGACCTCCCGCCGCCCCCGCCGCGGCCGGAAGTGGTGGTCCAAACCGGCCGCCCGGGCCCGGACTTCGTCTGGACCGGCGGATATTGGGACGGCTCGCCCGGCCACTACGTTTGGGTCAATGGCAAGTGGGATCGCCCGCCGCATGCCCACGCCCAGTGGTCGGCCCCCCATTGGGAGCGGGACGGCGATGGCCACTACCATCAGGTCCGCGGCGAATGGCGGGATGACGTCCGGCATTAAACGCTCAAGATAGTCGAATTTAGGCGCAGCCGACGTGGTCAGACCAGACCGCGCCGGCTGTTTGCGCGGGCGAAACCGGGTGATTACCCTAGATCGCGCCAGGTTGATGCCCTATTTCGGCGCTCGCCGCTTGAATCCGGCCGATTTCGCTCCAGGTTCCCAGGCCCGGGCCGATTGAACGGAATAAGTCGGCTTTTTCGTTTTTATCCCATGAACGCCCCCCTACCCCCCGTCATTGCGCCCGAGGACGATCTGCTGAAGCTGGAAATCCACGTGGCCCGGCGCGCCGACGTGTTGGCCCAAGGCAGCGCCAGCGACCGGGGAGCGGATCTCGCCCATTGGCTCCAAGCCGAGCGCGAAGTGCTGGGCCAGCGCCTGCCGGTCGCCTGGGCCCGCCGCTAGGGCGGCCGCCCATCGGCGGATTTCCCGCCGCCCCGCGAGTTCCGCGGTTCGCCGCTTGCCAGCGCACCTGCTGCGTCCGAGCCTCACGGCTCGCACTATAACCCTCTGGAAAGTTCGCTCATGCCTCGCCGCGGACCTCCGACCTGCGATCATGAATTCATCGCTGCGCCACTGCCTCGTCTTCCTCCGCCCGGCCGCGCGGATTCTCCTCGCGGGCGCCGGTCTCGCCGGCCTCGCACGCGCCGCCTCCACGGACGGGTCGGCCGACCGGCCAACCGTGTTCGTGGTAGGCGACTCGACCGCCCATAACTCGGCCAAGGATCGGCGGGGGCTGCAGATGGTCGGCTGGGGCACGCCCTTCGCCGACTATTTCGATGGCGCCAAAGTCGCCGTGGCCAACGTGGCCCACGCCGGCCAATCGAGCCGCACCTATTTCAATTTGCCCGCCGATTGGCCCGCCGTCCGGCCGCGGATCAAGCCCGGCGACTTCATGCTGCTGGTGTTCGGCATCAATGACGGCGGTCCGCCGACCACCCCGGCCTCCCGCGGCTCCATCCCCGGTCTAGGCGAGGAAACGGTCGCCTTGCCGCGGCCCGATGGCACGGTCGAGACTGCCCATTCCTACGGCTGGTACATGACGCAGATGACCACGGGCGCCGAAGCCAAGGGCGCCCGCGTCGTCCTGCTGACGGTGACGGTCCGCGATATCTGGACCAATCCCAAGCTGAAGTTCAGGGACGCCGCTCCGATCGGCCCGGTTCCGGCCGATTACGACCCCAAGGACGACCGCATCGAACGCGGCACCGCGGGCGGCCGGTACACCGCTTGGACTAAGGAACTCGGCGCAAAACTCCATCTGCCGGTGTTCGACCTGACCAACTATTGCGCCGACCGGTACGAGGCCATGGGCCGTGAAACGGTGAAGGCCCTGTACAGTGACCACAACCACACCTATGCCGCCGGCGCGGACTTGGTCGCCGCGGCGGTGGTCTCCGGGCTGAAGGCCCTGCCGGACAGCCCGTTCCTGCCGCTCCTTTCCGACCGGGGAAAAGCCGTTGTTCCGGCGGACCCCAAGTACCTGAGCGTGAACGCGGCCATCGCGGGCTGGTGAATCATCATGTCAATGTTGTCTATCATGCCGCGCTCCGCCGGGCCGCTGGCGAGTTGCTTGCCGCGAAAAATAGGCTAGGTTTTCAGGGATCCTAGGGGCCCCCGCGCGTGACTCACCGGTCGCGGGCGCAAAGCCTCCCTCAGTCTACTCTCCTTCCCATGAAAACGATCCTCTCTTCCTCCGCCGCGTTGCTCGGCGCGGTTCTGCTCTCCCCCAGCGCTTGGGCGCAGACGGACAGCCCCAGTCAGCCCCTGACGCCCAATTCCGTCATTTATCTGCCGCAGATTCCGACCGTGACGGAATTGAGCCATACCGCCTCGGCCAAGGGCCAGGCGATCGCCTCCATTCAGCAGATGGATGGCGTCGAAACGGTGGTCTACCACACGGCGAACAATCAAACCAACGTCGTCGAATATCGCGCGCTGCCCGGCAACGGCCAGTCGGCCGCGGAAAACGATCCCAGCCCGGCGCCCGCGGTCGCGCCGCAGCCGGCGAGTCCTCCGCAACCCGCCACCGGTCCGGCCCCGGCGGTCGTCTATGCCGCGCCGGCCCCGGCCGTATACTATTATGACGCCGCGCCCTACTACTATCCCTGGGGCTGGTACCCCGGCTATGTGCGCATTGGCTTCGGCGGCTTCGGCTACGGCGGAGCGCGATTCGGCGGCGGATTCCGGGGCGGCTGGCGCCGGTAAAGGCGCCCGCCCGTTGGGTTAGTTCTGCTGCTCCCGGCGCTTGTCATCGGGCGGCGGCCCTTCTTTGGCCGGCGGCTTGGGCGCCGGTTTCTTCGGGGACTCTTTTGCCGGCGGCGGTGCCTTCCGTTCTTCGGGGCGGCCGACCGAAGGCGGAGCTTTGCGTTCCTCCGGGCGGGCTTCCGGGGCGACTGGGCGGGGCCGTTCCAGCTCGGGATTAGCCCGCTCGGTCTCCACGCGCGGCAGCGCGGAGTTCGGACGAGGCTCCGCCTGGGTCCGCATGGCTTGGGCGGGCGGCCGCGGCGCCGCTGGCCCCGGCTCGCGGACCGGAACGCCCGCCGAATGCGATTGGAGCGCCGGGCCGATCGGCCGGCCCTTGAAGGCGGCCGGATTATGGGCGACCACCGTCACGGCGGCGGGCCCCCGCGTATGAATGTTGCGATAGGCCGCGGCCGGCGGATGGGAGGGAACGCCCGCGATCGGATGGGGCGATACGATCTGGGCCCGCGTCTGCCAGCCGCTCGGCGCCATGGGCCGGGCGCGGTTGGCGGGGAAACTCCAGACGGTCGCATGAAATGAGGCGGCGAACGCGAAGCCGCCCGGGGCCGGAGGATACCACCAGCCGCCCGAACCGTGCCAATAGCCGGCATCGACCCGCTCAATCCCGCGGCCGCCCCAGTTGACGCCGAAGGTCAGCCATGCGCCGGCCGGATAGGGGGAGCCGAACCAGAAAAACGGGCCGCCGTATCCGTAGTAGGGCTGATCGACAAACACCACCGCAGGATCGTACCGCGGCACGTAGATCACGTCCGGCTGCGCCGGCTCGATCTCAATGTAGTCGGGTTGGACGATGACCTGCTGCTGGGGCGTCGAGGCGAGCGTGCCCGCGCCGTTCGCCAAAGCGCGCAGGCGTTGAATCGCGCCCATGACGCTGGCCGGATCGGCGACAAACGCCGCGCCCACGGACTGCGTCCAAGGGGCGTTTTGGGCCATCCACTTGACCACGTCGGGGTAGTGCGCGAGCGCGCGCACGCTGGGATCCCAGGGCTGTTGGTCGACTTGGCCGGGATCCCCGCCCCCATTCAAATAGGCGCCCGCCGACGCGATATCGGAGGGAAAAGCGGAGGCCGGCAGCAGCAGCGCGATCAGCGGATCGGGATAGAGCGCGACCGGACCCATGAGCTGGTCGAGGGGATCGGGCGCGGGCGCGGCCGTTTCCGGATAGTAGACGGCATTCGGAGCGGGCGAGGTCGGCGGCGGCGGGCCATAGTAGGCCGGATCCTGGCCGCGGGCCGAAAGCAGGGCAGCCGCGAGCGCGGCGGCGATCGGAACGAGAAGGAACGGGCGGGAACGCGCCGAGAGGGTCGAGGAGAGTGAGTTCATAACGCTTTGGGGGCAGCCAGTGGGGTCTGCACCCCAGCATCTGACAGCCGATCGAGGGCCGCCGTGCCCGACTATCGGCCGGAATCGCCCGGGAACACATTCCCTCCGCCTCGAACGGAGCGCCTCAACCCTCGCCCCGGTCCCTCCCCTGCCTCCCGCTACATCGGCGGCTTGGTCGGCGCTGCGGCCGGAGCCGCCGGCGCAGTCGCGGGCGCAGAAGCGGGGCTTACGGTCGGAGGGACCGAAGCCGGGGCGGCCCCCTGATCCGCATCGTCGGTCGGAACGGGCTCTGGCGGCGGCTTCGCGGCCGCAGCGGCCGCCTGTTTCGCTTCGTCGGCCACATCGGCCGCCGGCATCACGATCGGCGGCGGCGTGGGCCGGCCGTTGTTGATCTGAAATAGGCCGATGCCCAGGATCTTGCCCTGGGGGTTAAACACCGGGCAGCCCGGGGCGGCCCCGCCGACGATATAGATCAAGCGCGGCTTCGGATCGATGCCCTGGAACTCCACCGCATTGACCAAGGGAACGCGCTGCAGCGCTTTCGACGCCCGGGTGACATAGAAATAATCGGCGAGCACCTGGGCCGGCGCCGCGTCATCGAGATTCACGTACGCGAAAGGCTTCGTGGCCGCGGCGCCCTCGAGGGTCGGAGCCACAAATGCCAGATCCAGATCGGGATCCTTTAGCACTACCCGGGCCGCCACTTCCGTGCCGTCGGCCTGCCGCAGCTTCACCTCTTTGTAGACGGTGTCCCCGATCTCGGCCCGTTGGCCGCGCGCGCGCAGCGCCGCCTCAATCGTGGCCCGCGGATCGATTTGGGAGAGCGAGGTGACGGTCAGGCCGCTCGCCGAAATTACCGTCCCATTGGGCTCCTGCTTGACCTCCTGCGCCGGCATGGTCCGGTCGCCGATCGTGATCTTGAGGGTGGCCACCACTTCGACGCTGATGATCGCGTCGGCGTATTTGGCCGCGAGGGCGCGCCCGGCGGCGGCGGCGGCCTCGGGCAGCGCGCGGGCCGGACGGGGTTGCAGCAGCAGGGCCGCCGCGAGAACCGGCAGGCCGATGCGGTGGGGGTGGATCATGATTTCAGGGCTTTGAGATTAATTTCGACAAAGAGCGTTTCGTCGCCGCGCTGGACCAGCAGCACCCACCAGCTGGCGCCGGAGTGCACCGCCGCCTCGCGCGCCCGGCGCAGTTCGGCCACCGTCATCACCGGCACGCCCCCGGCCTGGACCACCACATCATCGGTGTGCAGCCCGCCGAGCGAGGCCCAGCCGGCCATGACCGCGTTTTCCACGAGGACGCCCTTCGCTTCCGGGCCCAGTTGCAGGCGCGCCCGATCGGAGAAGGCCAGATCGCGCGCCGAAAATTCGAGGCCGTCGTCCTCCCACCGCGGCATCTCCGCCGCCGGAGTGGGCTCGATCTCCAGAGTCACCGGCAGGTCGCTGATCTTGCCGTCGCGCCAGACGGAAAAAACCGCCTGCGTGCCCGGCCGGTAGCGGCGGATCTGCCGCTCGAAGACTTCGCCGTCTTCGACCCGCCGCGCCGTGACCGGGTCGCCGTCCAGGGCCAGGACCACGTCGCCCACCCGCAATCCCGCCGCTTCCGCCTGGGTCCCGCTAAAAATCCGGGTGAGCCGGGCGCCCCCCTCGGCGTCGATTTTCAGGCGCGCGCCGAGCTTGGGCGTGAGCGGCTGGGAACTGGCGCCGAGCCACGCCTTGCGCACTTCCGGGGTGACCGCATCGTCGTTCACCGTCCGCAATTCGACGACCGAGCTGACGACATCGCCGCCGCGCCGCACGCTCACCAGCACGGAGCGGACGCCCCGCGGGTTGCGGCTGAGCAGCTTGGCCGTGAGGCCCCGGAGCGCGGCCACATCCGCGACCGGAGCGCCATTGACGCTGAGGAGAATATCCCCCGACCGGAGGCCGGGTTCGCCCTGCCCGCTGGGACCGCCCGGCCGGATGCTTTCCAGCCATACGCCACGGGTGTCCGGCAAATGTTCCATTCGCCCCAATTGGCGCGTGATGTCGCGCACCACCGCGCCCCAGGCCCGAAGCTCCACATCGTCGCCCTCGGCCGGGGCGCGGGCCACCAGCGCCACCGGGGTGCTCTGATGCGCTCCCGCCCGGATGTAGTCCAGGATCAGGGTCTCCCCAGGCAGGTGACCGGTTTCCAGGCGATAGAAATGAGAGACCGCCTTCTCCTCCGCGCCCTCGATGGGATGGCCGTCCCCGGCCAGAATCAGATCGCCCGGCTTAAATCCCGCGAGGGCGCCGGGCGAACCGGGCGCCACGTCCGCCACCAGCACCCCGGGCCCCGCGCCCGCCGAGTCGAGGCGCGGCTGCACCGTCAGCCCGGACCAGCCGCGGGTGACATGGCCATGGGCGATCAGCTGCTCGGCCACCGCCCGCGCGGTGTTGCCGGGGATCGCTCCGCCCAGATTAAAGACGCCAATTTCGTTGATGCCGATCACTTCGCCGCGGGCGTTCAGCAGCGGCCCGCCGCTGTTGCCGTGATAAATCCGCGCGTCGTGAAAAATCCACCGCACGAGGAGGCCGACATTCTCCCCGTTCATGATGATCGCCGGGCTCGTTTCCTCGGGCAGGATCAGCGAGGGATTGGACACCACCCCGCGGGTGGCCGACTGGCCCAGAAACCCCGGGCTGCCCAGGGCGAAGACCGCCTCGCCGGCCACCACGATGCTCGAATCGCCGAAGGCGGCCACTGGCAGCGCGGCGCCGGCCGGCCGGCCGCTCAGGTCGAGCTGCAGGACCGCGATGTCGGAAAGGGCGTCGCTGCCGATGCAGCGGGCGTCCACCTTGGTGCCGTCGGTCAGGTAGCAGCGGAAATAGTCGGCGTGTTCGGCCACGTGAAAATTGGTGAGCACATGCCCCTGGGCGGATATGATCACCCCGCTGCCGCCGGTCCACAGCTTGATCAAATGCCCCTCATCCGGGCGCAGCTGTATCGCCTCGATGCGCACCACGGCCGGCAGAACCCGGGCCAGCATCGCGACCGAGGGGTCCGCCGACGAGTCCGTCAATCCCGTCGTGCATGCCGGAAGGATCAGCAGGAGCGCGGCGGCCAGGACCGCGGCCAGACGGGGAGCAGGAGCGGCGGCAAAGCGGGCTTTCAGCATGGCGGGAGCCTGCGCAGCGAGACGGGAACCCGGCGGGGGCTCAAGCTTAATGGATCGGCCCTCGGACCGGGTCCGGCCTATTGGGGGACCTCATAAATTTCCACGAGCGCGATCCCCGAGGCGCTGCCCACGCCGGTGACTTGGACCGTGTATTGCCCAGGGGCCAGCGTGACGACCATCGCCGCGTCGTTAGACCCGGCGTTCAGGGCGAAGGCGCCCACCTGGGTGAAGGTGGTGCTGAGCGCGGCCGAGTTGCCCCAGCCGGAATTAGATTGGATCGCGGTATTGCTGGCGCCTGGAAACAGCGTAATGACCGGATTGGCGAGAAATCCGGTGACCCCATAGTTCGCCAAAGTCGGTCCAACCCCTCGGATCAGGACGGTTTCGGTGCCCGAGCCGCCAATCACAAATCCCGCGGTCAGCACGGCTGAGCTGCCGGTCACCGATGAGCGGCAGGACAAATTGATGAGGCGCGCCGGCGCGGTGATGGCGTCGAGGTCGTAGATCTCTGCCAGAGCAAATCCCGAATCGCCGCTGGCTCCCGCCACCTGCGTCGAGTAGTTGCCGATCGGCGCCGTCTCGACGAGAGCGGAGTCGGTGGACGTCGCTGGCAGCGCGAAAGCGCCAGCGCTATTGAAAGCGGCCGTCAGGGTGGAAGTATCACCCCAGCCCGTATTGTTCGCCAAACTGGCCGGAATGGAGTTGAACCACGTCAAGGTCGGATCGGGCAGAACTCCAGCAAATCCGAAGGCCGTGGCCAACGTGGGGCCGATGCCCCGCATCAGAATCTGCTTCGAGCCCGAACCGCCCACGATGAATCCAGCCGAGAGCACGCCAGTGCCGGACGTTGAGATGGCGCTCGCCGAAAGATTCACGAGCCGGGCGCTCGCCAGGCTGAGTGTGGCGATGATCGCCGTGGCAGAGCCGTAGGAGTTCGAAACCAGTACCGAATAGACGCCGACCGTGGCGGCGCTGAAGCTGGCGATGGCGTAACTGGGACTGGTGGCTCCGGCGATCGCCACGCCGTTAAACTTCCACTGGTAAGTGAGCGCCGGCCCCAACGCGGCCACCGTCAGGGTTTGCAACGTCCCGTTTTGCACGGCGTGCGTTACGGGCGAACCCGAGATTAACGGCGCACCCAGCACGCTCAAGGTCGCCGCTGCGGAAATCACGCTGCCCGCATTGTTTTGGACAATGCACTGGTACTGGCTGCCAAAGAGGGCGACCGTCGGCGCAATGATCGTAAGCGTGGCGGTGGCCGACCCGCTGACCGACGTCCCGTCGGTGAGATTGACCCAGGTCGAGGCCCCGCTCAGCAGCTGCTGCCACTGATAGGTCAGCGGAACCGATCCGCTGGCGGTGATCGGAAAGACCGCATTCTGCCCGGAATTGACCGTCACCGACGGGGCGGAGGTCAAGATCGACGGAGCGAGGAGCGCCCCTTGTACAATGCGGCGAATCGTGCAGTTGCCCGAATCGGCGACAAAGAGGACCCCGGACGGATCCGGGGCGACTTGCGCGGGATTGGCGAACCGGGAGACGGGCGCGGGGCCATCCGTGTTTTCCGCGGCTCCCACCGCGCCGCCAATCGTCGAAACCGTGCCCGCCGGCGTGATCAGGCGAATCGTGTCGTTACCGGTGTCAGATACATAGAGGTTGCCCGCCGTGTCCACCGAAACGCCACTGGGACCGGAAAACTGGGCCGAAGCGGCCGGACCGTCCGCACTGCCCGGGGTGCCCGTTCCGGCGTAGGTCGACACCACCGCCGCCGCGGTGATCTTGCGGATGCGGTCGCCGCCGTTCTCGGCCACATAAACATTGCCGGAACTGTCGACCGCCACTCCCACGGGATCATTGAACGTCGCCGACGTGCCGGCGCCGTTGGTCGCGCCCCGCGTGCCGGTTCCGGCGAAAGTGGAAACGGTGCCATCGGAAGCCACCTTGCGGATACGGTTGCCGGTGCCGTCGGCCACATAAAGGTTTCCCGCCGCATCGAGCGCCAGGTCCTGCGGGTCAGTGAACCGGGCCGCGCTACCCACTGCATCGACATGGCCCGTTGACCCAGCGGAACCGGCCAGGGTGCTGACCACGCCGGCCGCCGTGATCTTGCGGATCGTCGCGTTCCCGTCATCGGCGACATAGACATTGCCCGACCCGTCGATGGCCACGCCCGATGGGCTGCTGAACTGGGCCGAGGCGGCCGCCCCGTCGGCGGAACCGGCCACGCCCGGCGTGCCGGCGAAGGTTGTCACCACCCCCGCCTGGGTCACCTTCCGGATGGTGTTGCCGTTCGCGTCGGCCACATAGAGATTGCCGCCAGTGTCCTCGCGGATGCTGCCGGGGAATTCAAAGCGCGCCGCCCAGCCGGTGCCGTTGGCGGTGCCCCAGGCCTGGGGCCAGCCCGCCAGAGTGGTCACGCCCACCGGATTGACGGTCAGCACGTCGCTGGGGCTGCTGACGGCGCTGCCCAGGCTGTTGGTGCCGAGGCATTGAAATTGATCGAGATTCATCCCCAGAGTCGTGCCATTCACCACGAGCACACTCGTGGCCGATCCCGAATAGGTGCCGTTGTCGCTCAGATTGACCCAGCTGGAAGTGCCGGCAGGAAGACGCTGCCATTGCAGGCTGAGCGGCGGGGCGCCCGAAGGCTGCGCAAAGAACGTCGCCGGCTGCCCAATCGTTACGGTCTGGCTCCCGAGCTGGGAATAGAAGACCGGAGCGGCGCTCGCGTTGAGCGCGGCCTTGGTCAGCGCGCTGACGTTGGGGGTGCCCAGGCCGGTCACCAAATCGTAGCCGACCGTGCAGTTGAAATTGCCGTTGTTGCCGCTCGTGATATCCCGGAAGGACGACGTGCCGACGAGGGGATAGAGGCGCGGATTAAGGTTGCCCAGGGAGCCGAGCCCCGCATTCGCCCGGGATTGATTCAGCAGCGCGCAAAACCCCGCCCAAATCGGCGTCGCCCAGCTGGTCCCCGAGACCACCTGACTGACGCCATTGTCGACGATCACCGCCCCGCTGCTGGCGTCCGCGACCGCCGCCACGTCCGGGACCAGGCGCATCGGGCCCGGGGTGACCCCGGTGCCAGTCTGCCAACTCGGCCGCGCGAAAACCTGGCTGACGCCGCCGCCGCTGCCGGACCAGCCGGTCTCGCTGATCAGGTTGCCGACGCTGTCGATCGTCAGGTAGGTCCCCCCCACTCCGGTGACGTTCGGATCGCTGGTGGGCACCGACACCTGCAGGACGCCGGCCGAGACCGAACCGGCGTCGCCGGAGGCGCAGAAAATCGAAACTCCCGCGCTGGCGAGATTGGCAGCGTACTGCGAAAGGATGATAATGTAGTCGCGATCCGTGCCGATCTCGTTGCCGCCGTAGGAAATCGAAACCTGATGGATGGAGGGCACCGCCGGCAGGTCGGCGTAAATCTGCTGCAGGATTTCATCGAAGAAGTTCGGATCGTTGAAATTCGCGCCGTAGACGCGGATCACCGCACTCGGCGCGAGCGAGCTGGCCCACTCCACATCGAGCGCCGCTTCGATGCCGGACTCGGTGTCCCCGGCGGCGGGGCCCGCGCCGACTTTAATGTTTATGATATTGCTGTTTGAGTTGGTGACGCCAGCCGCGGTCCAAAATTGCGTGAGATCGGTAGGCGCTACAAAGGCGGCCGAAACGATGGCGATGGTCTGGCCCGCACCGGTGAGTCCCGTGCCGGCGGCGCTGTAGTTATACGCAATCTGGGCCGGATAGTATCCGGTGCTGATCGAGCCGCCCGCGTCGGGACGGACCTGGGAGGGCCGCACCCCACGGTGAAAATGCAGGTGCGGCTGCAGCCCGTGGATGCCGACGATGGCCGCCGCGAGGTCCATGGGCAGGCTGGGCGCCGTAACGGCGGAGGTGTAATCGCCGTCGTCTGCGCTCACCCGGGCAAAACTGACCTGGAAGGCCTGGGCGAGCGCCGCCACGCTGCCGCGGCCAAAGACCGCCAGGCGGTCCTCGTCCGTGCGGGTGACTTCCAGGCCCTGGCTCTTAATCCAGGCCACCGTTCGGGCGTAATCGGCGGCGCTGGGATAATAGGTGGACATCATTTCGCTCCGGGAAATCTGCTCGCCGCGGGCGAGCCGGTCCTGGAGCGCGGCAAAGTTTGGCATCCGCAGGGCGACCTCGAAGGTCATCACGGCGCTGAGTTCGTCGGACCGGAGGGCCGGCCGCAGCAGATGGGCGTGGCGGGTCGCCGCGCTCGCCGCCGCCGCCGACGCCGGCACGGGCTTAATGCTGCCGGCGAAGAGCACTCGGGCCTGCGCCGCCTGGCCGAAAGCGGCCGCCGCGCTGCCCAAGGCAAAGCCAGTCAAAATGATACCGGGCAAAATCCAGCGCCACCAGGCGCGGGGGGAGGAGATAAAACCCATGTAATTGGATACGGAAACTGAAACCGACACTATGCTTGAAACCGGCGACGGATCAAGGTTCCAAAAACCGCGCGGGTGAGCGGTCCCCGGGGGTGAGAACGCGGATTAAGCCGCTCTATTCCCGCCGCCCGCGCCCGCGAGCGACGCCGGTCGAATATTTTTGCGCTCCGCCCTAGGCCGTTTACCGTCTTCGATTTGTGCCGATCTGGAATTTCATCTTGCTCGCCGGCGGACTGGCCGCGAGCATCGGGATCTGGCAGCGGTCGACTCCGTCGAATCGAGGCGAGTGCGCCCTCGGCTGGATCGCCCTGGGCGCCGGGGGCCTGAAGCTATGGCTGGGGCGGGCCCAGCCGCTCACGGCCGTGCCCGCCGCGCCCTGGGATGACCGCCTTTTTTTACAGCTCGCCACCAGTCTGCTAAACGGCGACTGGCTGGGGCCTTACAATCGGCTCACGCTGGCCAAGGGCCCATTGTACCCCCTCTTCATGGCCAGCGCCTCGCTTCTCCATTTGCCGCTGATCACGGCCCAGAACCTGGCTTACGTCGCCGCGTGCGCCTGCCTGGTCCGCGCGCTGCGCCCCCTGAATGCACCGGTCTGGAGCCGAGCGATTCTCCTGCTCGCCTTGATCGCTTGCCCGCTGCTGTCCGATTCGGGGTCGTTCGTGCGGGCGTGGCGGCAATCGCTCTGGCCGAGTCTGGTCTTATTCTCGGTGGCTGGCACGGTCGGACTGGCGCTACGGGAAAATGACCGGTGGCCGGGGCAGGCGAAATGGGCGCTGCTGGCGGGCGGCGCGGTGGGCGCCATGTGGCTCGAGCGGGAGGAAGCGGTCTGGACGCTGCCGATGCTCGTCCTTCCTTTGCTGTTGGCGGCGTGGCGCGCCCGCCATCTGGCGGGCGGCTGGATCCGCTGGTGCTGGTTGCTGGCGCCGCTCCCGGTTGCGCTGCTCGTGATCGAATTAGCCGCCGCGCAGAACTACCGGGCTTACCGTTTTTGGGGGGTGGTGGAGTTTCGCGATGCTGCCTTCGTCTCCGCCTACAGCGCCCTTTGCCGCGTCGAACCCGTCGCCGCTCCATCCCGCCGCGTCCCGGTGACCCGGGCGGCGCGCGAGCGGATTTATGCGGTGAGCCCCGCTTTCGCCAGTCTCCGGCACGAAATCGAGGATGGAATCGGAGCCGCCTTCATGAAAGTGACCCAGGACAATACCGGCATCCCGGCGACCGAGCATGAAATCGGCGGCGGCTGGATGATGTGGACGCTGCGCGATGCCGTAGCCAACACCGGCCAAGCGACGAGCGCACCGGCCGCGCGGGCGTTCTACCGGCAGCTGGCGCGCGAGGTGAACGCCGCCTGCGACGACGGCCGGCTGCCCGCGCTCCCGCGGCGGCACAGCCTGATGCCGCCCTGGCATTGGGCGTACCTGCCGGCCGTAGGGGCGGGAGCCAAGATTTCGTGGGCGCAGATTGTCGGCTATCATTTGTCCGTCGACCCCATGCCCAGTTTGGGCTCGCCGGAGGATCTGGCCTGGGTGGCGCGCGTGACCCATGAGCGAATTTCTCCGGTTGATCCGGCGAACCCGGAGCTGCGCCGGCCGGCCCGGCTGGCCATTCTCCGCATTCTGGTGACGGGCTATGGCGCGGCCGTGCCCTGGCTGCTGCCAGCCGCGCTGCTCGCCTGGATCGCATTGTCAGCCCGGGCGCTTTATCGCCGCGAATGGCGCTGGCCGCTGATCCTCGCTGCGGCGCTCGCCCTCGGCATCATCGGCAATGGGGCGGTCGTCGCCCTGGTCAACGCCACTTCCTGGCCCAGCATCAGCATCGGCTACCTCGGCGCCAGCTTCCCACTCGCCATTGGCTTTATCGGCTTGGTGCTGGCCGAAGGCGCGAGCCTGGGCCGCCGCGGCGGCCCTTAAACCGCCCCGCGCATTCCCACCGGCCCGCTATTGGATTCCGTGGGGGCTCGCCGCGCGGGTCTGGGCGCCGCCAAAATAAGACCGGTAATCGAATTCGCCGCGGGATTCGCCCAGGAAGCGCTTCGCCGTTTCCAGCGCGAAGCGAATCGAGTGATCGCTGTTGTTGTACCAGAACGCGCCGCTGCGGCCCACCAGGTGGATGCGCCGGGAGGCACGGCGGGCGGCCGCCGCCGCGCCGGCAAACTGTTTCAGATAGCCCCGGTGGTAGACCGGATAGGTGTCGACCACCCGATTGACCTTGATGTCCTCCACCGCGGCCGCCGCGGAGAGAAACTTCATCGCAGTCAGCTCCGCGCGGATCGCTCCGGTCAGGTTCTCGGCCACCGGGAAATACCGCGGGGCCCGCTGCGAATCGGTCACCTCGCAGATAAAATTATAATAGCCTTCCGGCGCGGTGTACGGCGCAAATTCCCGCATGCAGGTGATCCGGCTGACCAAGGTGTCGCCCTGGCTCGAGTAAATCCACTGCGCGCCCTGGCGGCGCACCCCGGCCGCGCGCGCGATGAAATTATAAAAAATCGTGTTAAGATAGGGCAGCGACTGGCCCGTGCCGAGGACCTGGGAGAGGTCGTTCAAGTTGCCGCTCCACGCCAGCTGGCCGCACGAGAATTCCTGTCCCTGCCGGGTGCGGCCTTCGAGCGCCGGCCCCGCATCGGCGAGCGTTTGCACTCCATCGTTCAGTCGCAACGCAAAGCGCGGCTGCGCCCGGCAGAGGGCGGCCAGTTTTTCGTAAAAGCCGCCAAAACCGCCGTGCGCCGGATAAAGAAATTCCGTGTCGAGCTTCTCCGGCAACAGCAGGCGCTGCAGCAGTTCGAATGAGGTTCCGCTCTTGGCCCGGCGGTCGACGACGCTGCGATCGATCCCCGTGCTCGCCCAATCGGAATGGATATCCTCGGTATCCCAGCGCAGGAATTTTTTGGTGTAAGGCTCAAAGAAGGTGCGGTACAGGCTTTCGCCGTACTTCGAGACGATGTACTGCCGAAACGAGGCCGGATCGGTCACGCTCCGGTGCCGGAGGAGATCCCGGGCCGCGCGCAAGGCCAAGCCGGGCGGCAGCCGCCACAGGTCTTTCGCGCCCAGCGGCCAGCCGAAATACCGGTGGAGAAAATACACTTCGGTGGAGCGCGAAATCCGCAGGAGATCCTCCCGTGCGACCTCGTCCAGAAAGGCCAAGACGACCGGATCCTCCGTGTGAAATCGTTTGGGACCGACGTCGAAAATATGGCCGCCGTAGTCGTGACTCTTGGCCAAGCCCCCGATCCGATCGTCGCGCTCGATCAGCAACACGCTGGCGCCCCCCTTGAGCAGCTGATAGGCCAGCGCCAGACCGGTCGGCCCCGCGCCGACGATGCCGAAATCGTAGTGGGTCAGTCCCGCCATGGAATTTCTACCGCCCCGGCGGAGCGCGGTGGCGAATTAAATGGCCGCCGCCCGATCGGATGGCGCAATGCCGGCCGGTCATCGGCCATCCCCGCCGCGGCCGGGCAACTCCCCGCACAATTCCACCAGGTGTCCGTCCGGATCCTCCAGAAAAATCTGCCGCGCGCCGTCCGGCCGCCGGCCCGGACCGCGAAAGGCGAGGCCCTTGGCCTTCAGTTCCGCGGCCGTCGCGGCCACGTCCGCGACCTGCAGCGCAAAGTGGCCGCCGCGGGAATGATCGTCGACCGGCCCCTTGAGCCGGCCGCCGATCAGGTGCAGCTCCTGCTGCGCCCCGAGGCGGAACCAGGCGCCGGGAAAATCAAACGCCGGCCGCGGCAGCACCGGCAGGCCCAGGCTCTCGCGGTAAAACCGGGCGCTGCGTTCGACGTCGGCCACAAATAGGGCCACATGGTTGAGTTCGAGGATGATCATGAGCCAAGGGGTCGGGGTCGCCCACGATGGAGCCGCTCGGGGGCCGAGAGCAACTCCGGAGCAAGCTTCTTGAAATCGTCCGCGGGCCCCGTCACGGTGGGAGCCCCCACCTTCCCATGCTCAAGTCCGGCATCCTCAATCCCGCCCTCCTCCACCTGCTCGCGCGGATTCGCCACACCAACACCCTGGTGATCGCGGACCGGGGATTTCCCTTCTGGCCGCAGCTCGAAACGGTGGATCTGGCGCTCGTCGACGGCATCCCGACCGTCCGGCAGGTGCTCGACGCGGTGCGCGCCAACTTTGTCGTCGGCCGCGTCTTCGCGGCCGAGGAATTCCTGCGCACCAATGACATCGACCGCCAAAACGCGCTCCGCGCCAGCTTGCCGGGGATCCCCCTCGAATTCGAGCCGCATGTGGAATTCAAAAAGCGCGTGCCGCGGGCAATTGGCCTCATCCGCACCGGGGACACGATTCCCTACGCCAACCTGATCCTCGAGTCCGCGTAGGCGTCAGACCGCGCACAGCGCGACCGCTGCCCGCAGCGCCGCAATCGGTTCGCCGGTGGGAATGAATTCCTGGCCCACGAACCCGCGAAACCCGCTCGCCCGGATCGCCCGCAGGATCGCCGGGTAGTTGAGCTCCTGCGTCCCGTCGATCTCATGGCGCCCGGGCACCCCGCCGGTGTGGTAGTGGCCGATGCAATCGTGGTGCCGCTCAATCGTGCGGATCACATCCCCCTCCATGATCTGCATGTGATAGATGTCGTAGAGCAGCTTGAAGCGATCGGACCCGACCCGCCGCACGAGCTCCACGCCCCAGGCCGTGTGGTCGCACATGTAATCCGGGTGGTCGATCTTGCTGTTCAAGAGCTCCATGTGGACCGTCACCCCGCGCCGCTCGGCGACGGCGACGATCGGCCGCAGGGCCGCCGCGCAATGCACAAGGCCCGCCTCGTCCGAAAGGCCCGCGCGGCTGCCCGGGAAGCAGATCACGCTGGGAATCCCCGCCGCGGCGCAGGCCTCGATCCGGGTGATCATCCCCGGGATCTGGGCGGCGTGGTGCTCCAACCGATTGAGGCCCGCCGTGATCGTGGTGGCGCCGTTGGCCATAGCGCAGGTGAGCCCGTATTTTTGGACCACCGGCCACTCCGGCGGATCGAGCAGCTCCACCGAGGCGAGGCCGATTTCCGCGGCGGCCCGCGCCAGCGCTTCCAAGGGCAGGTCGGGGTAGCACCAGCGGCAGACCGATTGCCGGAGCGGGCCAGCGGCAAACGCGGTCATGGATCGGAAACGACGCTGCGCACTTCGACCTGGCCCGCGCCCAGGCCGGCGCCCGTCGCCGTGATCGTGATGGCGCCCGCCTGATTGGGCAGCGTCCGCACAATCACCAGAGCCAGGCCATTGAAGGCGTCATGCTGGGTCGCCTGGAACGGCTCAAAGCTCGTCGCATCGCCATTGTCCACGGCCACGATCTCCGCGGGCCCGGCCACCGCGAAGCTCAGGTGGTTGTGGGCGCGCGGCGCCAAGACCCCGTTCGCGTCCGTGATCGACGCGGTGACGAACGCCAAGTCGCGGCCGTCGGCCGCCAGTACGATGCGATCGGCCTGCAGGCCGATCTTGGCCGGCTCGCCCGCGGTCCGCTGCATGTCCTCCGCCCAGTGCTGGCCGTCCTTGTAGGCGATGACCTTGAGTTCGCCCGGCTGGTACACGACATCGTCCCAGCGCAGGCGGTAAGTGAAGGGCTCCTTCTTGCGTCGGCCGAGCGACTGGCCGTTGAGGAAAAGCTCGGCCTCGTCGCCGGAGGTGTAGGCGAAGACCGGCGTCACTTGGCCGGCGCGTTCGGGCCAGGTCCAATGCGGCAGCAGGTGGACCATGGGTAAGTCCGGCCGCCAATGCGCCTGGTAGAGATAGAACCGGTCCTTCTTAAATCCGGCCAGATCGATGATGCCAAAGTACGAGCTCCGGGCCGGATCGCCGGCGTTGCCGAAGGGCGTCGGCTCGCCCAGGTAGTCCCAGCCCGTCCAGACGAATTCGCCGGCGACGTAGGGATCGCGCTCCTCCGCCTCGAATTCGCGGTCCGGCGGCCAGGCCCATTTCGGCGCGTAGAAGTCATACGAACTCACCTGAAAATCCGCCGTCCGCCCCTGCGCTTTGTCCGCGACGACCGGAAACATGTAGACCCCCCGCGAGCTGACGACCGACTCGGTCTCGCTGCCGAAGACCATTTTCTGGGGATGCGACGCGTGATACGGGGCGTAATTCTGCGCCCGGTAGTTGATGCCGAAGACATCGACCACCTGCTCGAAGCCGTTGACGCCCGAGTCGGGATTGTTCGCGGCCGACGTTACGGGCCGGGTCGGGTCCTCGTCGTGGACGATGCTCTGCAGTTCGCGGCCGATCACAATCCCGCTCGCGTCCTTCTGCTCGGGGATCTCATTCCCGATGCTCCACATCACGACGCAAGGGTGATTGCGGTCGCGGCGGATCTGGGCCCGCAGATCGGCCTCGTGCCAGTCGGCAAAGAGCAGGTGATAGTCGTTGGCCCGCTTCGGGATGAGCCAGCAGTCGAAGGCCTCGTCCATCACCACAAAGCCCATCCGGTCGCACAAATCGAGCAGCTCCGGGGCGGGCGGATTGTGGCTCGTGCGGATCGCGTTGCAGCCCATCTCCTGCAATTCCTCGAGCTGGCGCTCGAGGGCGCGGACGCTGACGGCCGAGCCCAGGGCGCCCAAATCGTGATGGTCGCAGACGCCCTGGAGCTTGACCACCTGGCCGTTGAGCAGGAAGCCCCGGTTCGGATCGAAGGCGATCGAGCGGATGCCAAAGGGGGTCTCGTAGCGGTCGAGCATCTGCTGGTTCTGGGCCACGGTCGTGACCGCGACATAGCGGTATGGCGAATGGATGCTCCAGAGCATGGGGTGGCCGACCGTGATCCGCGCGGGCGCGACCCCGCTCCCGCCGGCCGCCAGGTGCAAGGGCACCGCCGGACCCGAGGCAACCGCCTCGCCGTCCTTTTGCCCGCTGACCCCCAGTTCGTAGATGTCGGTGGCGACCGTCACGTCCGCCGGCGCGGAGCTGTCGTTGTCGACCGTCACCTTGAGCGCAACGGTGGCCTGGTCGGAACTGATCTGCGGGGTCGCCAGGTCGGTGCCCCAATGGCCGACGTGGATCGGCGTCGTTTTGACGAGCCACACATTGCGATAGATGCCGCCGCCCGGGTACCAGCGGGAGGATTCTGGCGGATTGTCCAGGCGGATGGCGAGGAGGTTGTCGGCGCCGGGACGCGCGTAGGGCGTCAGGTCGACCGCGAACGAGGCGTAGCCGTAGGGCCAGCCACCGGCCAGGTGCCCGTTCAGCCACACGCTCGCGTGCGACATGGCCCCGTCGATTTCCAGCGTGAGGCGGCGGCCTTGGTCCTCCGCGCCCAGGGCGAAGTGCTTGCGGTACCAGGCGACGCCCCAGAACGGGAGCCGGCCGGTGTCGCCGCGGTATTCGGCCTTGAACGGGCCTTCGACGCCCCAGTCATGGGGCAAATTGAGCGCGCGCCAGCTATGGTCATCGAACGCCGGGTCCGCCCACCCGGGCACGGACGGAAAGTCGGCGCCGGGCCGCCCGAGGCGGTCGGCCGCCGAGGCGAGGAAGGCGTTCCGCGCCGGCAGGATCCACGGCTTCAAATCGGCGTACGCGAGGCCCTGACCGGCGCCGTCCGCCTCGCGGGCAAAGCGCCAATCGGCGTCCAGGGAAAGGCGCTCGCGGACCGGGGCGTCGGCGCGCAGAGCGGCGCGTTCGGCGGAAACGAATGCTACGGCGGCAAACAGGGAACGGAGCAGGAGGCAAATGACGCGGTTCGGCATAGGCGAAAGGGGTTAACCTAATGGGGGCGGAAGCCTCGCGCCGTCCGAGGTCCGGGGCAATGCCGATCCGGGCTAGCCCGAATATTTCATGAACACGGTGCGAAGATCTCTGCCAGCGCTGGAGCGGAAAGAGCGGAAGGCGACCGAAGGCGGCCATTTGGGCCATCGAGGGAGCCTGAGGCGCTTTCCGCCCGGCGATTGCGGAGCGATTTGCCCGTGCTTCATGAAATATTCGGGCTAATTCGAATCGCTGTCCTTCATCGAAAATATCAGGCCCTCTTCGCCGCCCTGGTGATCCGGCCGCGGACCCACGCCGGAACGGATCTGCCGGAAGGCCTCGCGGACCGATTCGTCGAAGGACGCGTTGCCCGAGCTGCGGTCGATCACGACGTTGGAGACCGAGCCGTTCGCGGAGACAAAGAAGGTCACGTGGGCGGTCAGGCTGTCGCTGACGTCGGGCGGCGCCACGTGCCCTTCCTTCAGGCGCGCTTTGAGCAGCGCAAAGTAAGCGTCGAGGAGCGAACCCTCCTCCCGGGTCATCGCTTTGCCGCCGGCCCCGCCCTGTTTGTTGGCCGTCGAACCGCCGACGACGCCCCCGGCAATGCCCTCCCCGTGCTCTTTCAGGTACTGGTCGTAACTGATCTGCTTTTGGGCCGCGGCCACGCGCTTGGCCTCGGCGTCCGCTTTCTTCTTCTCCTTGGCCTCGATCCGGCTCGCCGTGCGGTTGGCGGTCCGCGTGACGGTCTTGCTAAAATCGGGCACCGTCGGCGCAGGCTTGGGCTTGGCGTGGGTCGGGACGGGATTCACCGGCACCGGAACGGGCGCCGGCGCCGGCTCGATCGGCACGGTCTCCGCGACGGCCGGAGCCGGCGGCTCCGGGGTCGGGGGCGCGGGCGGCTCCGGAGCGGAGATCTTGAACTTGCTGCCGTCCGGCACGCCGAGGGCGGGCGCGGCGGTGGCGCCGTAATTATTGCCGGCGCCGGCCACCAGTTCGAACACCTTGTCCGCGGGCGGCGCCGGGCTCTCCGCGAAATAAGCGAGCAGGATGCAAAGCGCCACCACCCCGCCGTGAAGCGCGGCGGAGAGGACGTACGATTGGGCCGGATGTTCGGTCATGGACCCGGAGGACGGCGATCAATCCGTCGGCGTCGTCGGCAGATTGATCCGCGTCAGGTTGGCCTTCTGCAGCTCGTTCAGCACCGCCGCGTATTTCTGAAACGGCACCGTGCGGTCGCACCTCACGCTGACGACGGGCGGTTTCGGCTCCGCGGCGTAGACCAGGAAGCGCGTGCGCAGTTCGGCCAGCGACAGGGGCGCCGCGCCCGAAGCGAGGTAGTAGGAGCCGCTGGCATCGATCGACAGAGTGACAAAGTGGTCGCCCGGATCGGGCTTCGACTGCTCGGCCTTCGACACGGCCGGCAGGTTCACCTTCATCGTCTGCTCCTTATCGATCAGCGGCGTCGTGATCATGAAAATGACCAGGAGCGTGAACCCCAGGTCGATGAGGTTCGTCACGTTCAGCTCCGCGATCGGATGCGACTGGCGCTGGCGGCGAAAAGTCCGGGCCATGGTGCTTGGTATTCGGCGGCCCGTCAGCTTTCCAGCTCGATGCGGTCGGCCAGCGCGCTGGCGAAGTTTTCCAGTTCGGTGATCATGACCTTGTTCTTGCCGAACAGCCAGTTGTAGCCGAAGACCGAGGGAATCGCGACCGCCAGGCCCGAAATCGTGGTCAGCAGCGCGCCGGAGAGACCGGGCGCCAGCGTGAGGATGCTCGCCGTCTGCTGGAGCGAGACATCGTTGAAGGCGGTCATGACGCCCCAGACCGTGCCCAAAAGCCCCAGGAAGGGCGCGCCTGAGACGATGCTGGCGAGGAAGATCATGCTCGACTCGTAGCGCAGGGTCTGGCGCGCGAGCGCCCGCTGCAGGGCGTTCTCCGTGTGTTCCAGACGGAAGCGGGACGTGTCGACCCCCTTCTCCTTGCCGATCGCGGCCGCCCGCCAGTAGGCCTCGATCGCCTCGCTGAAGAGATCGGCGTAGGGGATGGAGCGCTGCTTGCGGAAGGACTCGGGCAGGTCGAGGACCCGGCGCTCCTCGCGCAGGCGCTGGTCGAAGGCGTGGTTGAGGCGGCGCAGCGCGACCAGTTCGTTGCGTTTGCCGAGCATCACCGCCCAGGCGATGATGCTGCAGACGCCGAGGCCGGCGGTGATAATCTGGCCGACGCCTTCGCAGCGCTCGAAGACCGTGATCGGATTGGTGATCGCCAAGAGGGGCGACAGGAAAAGAGGGAGAGACATGGCCGTGCTCAGAACAGTTGGCGGTTTTGCCCGGCTCCTTCAAGGGGACTTTTCGGGAACTTGCGCGGCCGCGGGCCCCCGCGCGGTTTTGCCTTCCGCTTTTCGGCGGCCGCGGCCAGTTTCGGCCCTCGCCCATGAATCTGCATCTCCGGGTCCTCCAGGAACTGCGGGCGCGGCGGGGAGCCCTGAGCGGCCAGCCCTGCTTCGTCGGCTGCGACGGCTTCGTCGATACCATCGTCAAGCCCGTGGCCCGGCGCACGGGCCAGGGCGCCGCCTTCACGCCCTTTGGCAGCATCGCCGAATTCGGGCGCCGCATCGGCGAGGCGGCGGGCAAGAGCATGAACTTTGAATTTTACCCCGAGATCGAAAAACTGGGCGGCAACGGCCCGATCCTGGCCGGGGCGCTCGTCGCCCAGGGGGCGCCCGTCACCTGCGTCGGCGCCTTCGGGCGGGAGGGCCTTCATCCGGTCTTTGCCGAATTGGGGCGCCGGGCGCGGGTCTATTCCCTGTGCGAACCGGCCCGCACGACGGCAGTGGAGTTCCCCGACGGGAAACTGATGTTCGGGATGATGCGCAGCCTGGACGAGGTGACGCCGGCGGCGATCGCGGCGACGCTGGGCGCGGATGGCTACCGCGCCGCCCTGGCCGCGGCCCGGGTCGTCGTCCTCGGCAATTGGACGATGCTCCCCCACATGACGGAGATTTACGACGATCTGACCGGCCGGGTCCTCCCCCAGGTGGCGCCGGACCCCGAGCGGCGGTTCTTTTTCGACCTCGCCGACCCGGAAAAGCGTTCCCCGGATGACTTGCGGACCGCGCTGGATAGCATCGCCCGCTTCGCGCGCTTCGGCCGGGTGCAGCTGGGCCTCAACTTGCGCGAAGCCCAGCAGGTGAGCGTGGTTTTAGGCCTGGCGGCCGCCCTGGACGCCGAGGCGGGCCTGCGGGCCGGCGCCGCCCAGATCCGGGAACGCCTCGGGCTGGACGCCGTCATCATCCACCCGAAGGAGTCGGCGGCGGCCGCGACGGCGGCCGGTTCCTGGTGGGTGCCTGGACCCTACACGGCCGAGCCCCTCCTGACGACGGGCGCCGGCGACCATTTCAACGCCGGTTGGATCGCCGGGCAGCTGCTGGGCTTGGATCCCGAAGCCTCGCTGGTGACCGGGGTCACGACCAGCGGACACTACGTGCGCACGGGCCAAAGCCCGACCGCCGCCGACCTCGAAAGCTTTCTCGCCAACTGGCCCTGAACCGTCATCCTCGGGTCCACCGCCGGCGGTCAATTTGGTTGAAGCACCGGCGGCAACCCCGCCAGAATGTTCCCCATGCCTCTCACCCATAAGCCTTCCGGCAAGCTCATCTCCTTCGAAGGATCCGAAGGCAGCGGCAAGTCGACCCAGATCACCCGTCTGGCCGCCCACTTGCAAAAAATGAAACGGCAGGTGGTCAGCGTCCGCGAACCCGGGGGCACCGAGATCGGCGAGCAGATCCGCAACATCATCGTCCATAATTCCAAAGGCGATGAGATGTGCGCCGAGACCGAGTTGCTGCTTTTCGCCGCCGCGCGCGCGCAATTGGTCCGCGAGACGATCGCCCCGGCCCTCATGAATGGCACGGTGGTTTTGAGCGACCGCTTCCTCGACTCCTCCACCGTTTACCAGGGCATCGGCCGCAATCTGGCGCCGGACCCCGTGCAGCAGATCAACCGCTTTGCGGTCGGCAGCGTCATGCCCGACCTCACGGTGGTGATCGATGTGCCGACCGAGGTGAGCCTGGCTCGCATCCAGCAGCGGGCCTCCGACGTGCCCGATCGGATGGAGCGGGAGAATATCGAGTTCTACCACAAGGTGCGCGAGGGCTACCTGGTGCTCGCCCGCAGCATGCCGGAACGCTTCGTCGTGATCGACGGCACCAAGTCCGAGGATCAGATCGAGAAGAATATTTGGGCGGCGGTGAAGCCCCGCCTGGACTAAGCCGTTTGGTGCCCGCCGCTCCCGCTCCGCCCACCCTTCGGCCCTGGCCGCCGGCGCTCGTCGGCACGCCGATGATCGCCGTCCTCGAGCGGGCCATCGCGCGCGACCGCCTGGCCCACAGCCTGTTGCTGCATGGGGACAGCCTGGAGACTCTGGCGGCGGTGGCCGGCGCCATCGCCGACCGCCTGCTCCCGGCCCAGGGCACTTTCGCCGGGTCGAGCCATCCGGACCGCTTCGAATTGCGGCCGGCCGGCAAGGCGCGGATCATTTCCGTGGGCACGACCCGGGCCCTGATCGATCAGGTGCAGGTTACCGCCGGCTTCGGCGAGCGCAAGGTGGCGATCATCCACGAGGTCGACCGAATGAACATCCAGGCCGCCAACAGTTTTCTGAAGACCCTGGAGGAGCCGCCGGCCAGCACGACCCTGCTCCTGCTGACGACCCATCCCTACGCCCTGCTCCCGACGATCCGCAGCCGGTGCCTGCATTTCCGCATCCCCTCCGATCCGGCCGCCGAACTGGCCCAAGCAGAGGGCTGGGCCGAATGGGTCGGCGACTACCAGGCCTGGCTGGGACGCCTGGCGGGAGGCGCCGGCGACGCGCGGAAGGTGGCCGACCATGTGTTCAGCGCCTACGGCCTGTTGACCCGGTTTGGGGCGATCCTCGAAAAGGCGACCGCCGCCGCTTGGGAAAAGTTGGCGGCCAGCCTGCCGGCCGACTTGGAGGACGACGAAAAGGTGGCGATCGAAACCGGCCTCACCAAGGGCCTGCGGAATCGTTTCTTTGCGGCCATCGAAGTGGCGACCCGCACCCATGCCCGAGGGCGCCTCGTCGAGGGCGACGATTCGGCCCGCGCCCCCTTTGCCGCCGCCGTGGAAGAATTGGAGCGGGTGACCGGCCTATTGCAGGTGAATCTCAACGAGTCCGCCGCCTTGGAGAGTTTCTTCCTCGCCTCGCTGCGGCTGTGGTCGAAGAAGTAAATTTCAAGAAGGGGTCAGGCCGCGGATAGTGCGGTGAACCGCACTATCCGCGGCCTAACCCCTTCTCTCCAAGCACGAGGCGGACCAATGCGTCGCGGGCGTCCAAATGCGGGTTGTGGCCCGCGCCCGGAATGATTTCCAATTGGGCCGCCGGAAAATGCGCGGTCACCTCCGACCAATCGGCCGGCTCCACGTAGCGGGATTTCCCCCCGGCAATGACGAGGGTCGGGCCAGCGTAAAGGTCGCCCGGCGCCAGCGGATTTTTTTCCAGGATCGGCAGGGCCGCGGTCAGGGCCGGCAGATTTACGAGCCAAAGCCAGCCGCCCCCTTCGGCTCGCTCCAGATTGGTCGCCATGAATTTGCGCATCGCCCAATCGGAAACCCGGGCCTCGAACTTGAGCTCAGCCTCCGCCCGGGAGCGCAGGTGCTCCAAGTCGAGCTCGTTCATGGCCGCGAATTCCGCCCGGTGGGCGACCCAGTGATAATCCTTGGGCGCGATGTCGACCAGGATCAGCCGCGCCACCCGCTTCGGGTGCCGGCAGGCGAGCACCATCGCGATCTTTCCGCCCATGCTGTGCCCGAGGAGAGTGACCGTGGACAGCCCTTGGGCGTCGAGCCAGGCGATCACGTCGGCGGCCATCTCCGGGTAGGTCATGGTTTCGGCCCGGGGCGAGGCGCCGTGATTGCGCAGATCGGGCGCCAGCACGTGGAAGCCGGCCGCCAAATCGCGGCCGGCCGTCTGCCAGTTGCGCGACGAGCCCAGCATCCCGTGAAGGATGACGAGCGGCGGGCGGCCGGCCCCGCCGAGATCGCGATGGGAAAGGAGTAAGTTCAGGTTGAAAAAGGTGATTCGGGCTGGGGCTCGGAGGAAGACCGGGCGAGGCTTGGGGTGAAGTTCAGATTGAAAATCGAGACCGGGGTCGGGGCTCTCCGGTCGCCTTTCGGTCGCCCAGCCTCGCACGGTCTCCCTCCGAACCCCGACCCCGGTCTCTATTTTCAATCTGAGCCCCCAGGGGATTGATTTCAACTATTGCGTTCCCGGCCTCCGGCCCGTGAGTTTTCCCACTCCATGTCCGAGCCCGAGAAACTCACCCCGATGATGCAGCAGTACTTTGAGGTGAAGCGCGGGCTGCCCCGGGACACCCTGCTGCTGTTCCGCCTCGGCGATTTCTATGAGATGTTTTTCGAGGATGCCGCCTTGGCCTCCCGGCTCCTCGGACTGACGCTCACCAAGCGGCAGGAGACGCCGATGGCGGGAATCCCCTTCCACGCCGCGGACGCCTACGTGGGCAAGCTCCTGGCGGCGGGCAAGAAAGTCGCTTTCTGCGATCAGGCGGAAGCCGCCACGCCCGGCAAACTTGTGCGCCGCCAATTGACGCGGATTCTGAGCCCCGGCACCACTCTGGCCCCCAATCAGCTGGATGCCGGAAGCAACCGCTATCTGGCCGCGGTGAGCCTGGGGCCGGCCGGGCTGCACGCCGCGTGGCTCGAATTGTCGACCGGAGAATTTCGCGTGGCCACCGACACGAGCATTGAAAACCTGCTGCCGGTCCTGACGGCGCTCGCCCCCGCCGAACTCCTGGTGGCCGAGGGCGAGGTCGATCGCTGGCACCGCGCCGCCCATGCGGACACCGCCCGCCACGCCCTGCACGCCTTCGCCTCGACCCGCCTGTGCACGGAGCTGCCTGCCTACCGCTTTGCGCCGGAATCCGGGGCCCCGGCTGTCATGGCGGCCCTGGGCGTCCTCAATCTCCAGGGCTTTGGCCTCGCCGCCACCCATCCCGGCCTCGGCCCGGCCGGGGCCCTCGTGGCTTACGCGACAGAAAACCTCTGCGCGAAGCCCGAAAACCTCCGCAGCCTTCAGGAGTACCGCAGCGCGCGCACGCTCCTCCTGGATCCGGCGACCCTGCGCAATCTCGAGATCTTCAGCTCCGGCCGGGGCACGAAGGAAGGCTCGCTCCTGGGGGCCATCCAACGGACCGGCACCGCCGCCGGCGCCCGGCTGCTCGAGCGCTGGCTCGCCTCTCCCACTCTCGAATTGGCCGAGATTCAGCGGCGCCAGGCGCTGGTCGGCGACCTCTTGGGCCAGCCCGCCCGCCTTGCCGCCCTGCGGGAATTCCTGGAGCGCGTGCGCGACATACCCCGCATTTTGGGCCGGCTGCAAAATCGGCTCCGCAATCCGCGCGAACTGGGCGGGGTGCGCGACACGCTGGGGCAATTGCCCGAAATGAAGGCCGCCCTGGCCGCCTTCGGGGAGGGCACCGGGCTCGCCGCCCTCGGGGCGCGGGTGCAGGAACTGCCCGCCCTGCGGGAGCTCCTGGGCCGGGCCGTGGCCGACGAATTGCCCGCCGACCTGGAGGATGGCGGTTACATCCGTGCCGGCTACGATCCGGAGCTCGACCGATTGCGGTCCCTGACCATCGGCAACAAGACCTGGCTGTCGGATCTGGAGCGCACGGAGCAGGAGCGCACCGGCATTCGCAGCCTGAAGGTGCGCTTCACGAACCATTTTGGCTATTACATCGAAATCACCAAAGCGAACCTGCACTTGGTCCCGGCCGACTACTTGCGCCGGCAGACGACCGTGGGCGGCGAGCGCTATGTGACCGAGTCGCTCCGGCAAAAGGAGAAGGAGATTTTTCACGCGGAGGAAAACGCGCTGACGCGCGAAAAGGATCTCTTCGCCGCGCTCGTCGCCTCCGTCCTGGACGAGTCGGTCGCCCTCGCCCAGTCGGCCGAGGCGCTGGCGGAACTGGACGTTCTCGCCGGCTGGGCCGTTCTCGCCCGGGAGTGGCAGTACTGCCGGCCGGAGCTGGACGAAGGCGACGCCCTCGAAATCGCCGACGGTCGCCACCCGGTGGTCGAGCAGATGCTGCGCGCCCCAGCGGCCCGGCCGGCAGGGGCCGCGGCGGCCTTCGTCCCGAACGACACGATACTGGCCGCCGACGAGGCCCAGATCGCGCTGCTTACCGGCCCCAACATGGCCGGCAAGTCCACCTATATCCGGCAGGTCGCCCTGATCGCCCTGCTGGCCCAGATCGGCTGCTGGGTCCCGGCGCGGCGCTGCCGGCTGGGCCTGGTGGACCGGATCTTTTCGCGGGTCGGGGCGAGCGACGACCTGGCCTACGGCAATTCGACCTTCATGGTCGAGATGAACGAGACGGCCAACATCCTCAACCACGCGACTGACCGCTCCCTGATCGTGCTCGATGAGATCGGCCGCGGCACTTCGACCTACGATGGCCTGAGCATCGCTTGGGCGGTCGTCGAGCACCTGCACCGCGGGCCCGAGCGCGGGCCGCGCACGCTGTTTGCCACCCACTACCAGGAGCTGACGCAGCTCGACCGGTATCTGCCCCGCCTGCGCAACTATTCGGTCGCGGTGAAGGAATGGAATGAGGAGATCGTCTTCGTGCGCCGGGTGGTGCCGGGCGCCGCCGACCGCAGCTACGGGATCCAGGTGGCGCGGCTGGCCGGGCTGCCGCTCAGCGTCATCGAGCGAGCCCGCGAACTGCTCGCCCGGCTGGAAAGCGACGAGGCGGAGGTCTCCGTCAGCGCCCCGGCCGCCCGGCCGAAGAAAAAGATCACGATCGCCCCGGCGGCCGACGACGCGCAGCTGCCGCTGCTCTGAGCGCTCAGACCTTGACCGGGTGGCGCAGCGCCCAGATCTGCTTCGCCTGCACGATCGTTTCGGCGAGCACCTCGGGGGTCAGCGCCTGCTTCGGGTCATCGCCGATGCCCTGGCTCGGGTGGACATGCGCCTCGATGCACAGGCCGTCGGCGCCATAGGCGACCGCGGCCAGCGCGCAGGCGGGAACATACGCCGCCTTGCCCACCGAGTGCGAGGGATCGACCACCACCGGCGCCCAGGTCTTTTCCTTCAGCAGCGGGGTGATGCTTTCGTCCGGATGATTGCGGTAGCCATCCAGGGTCGGCGCCGTGCCGCGCGGGCAGAGCAGGATGTTCGGGTTGCCGAAAGCGGCGATGTACTCGGCCGCCGAGATGAACTCGCTCAAGGGGCCCATGTGCAGGGCCCGCTTCAGCAGCACCACCGTGTCGCGCTCGGCGACCGCCCGGCCGATCGCCCGCAGGAGGGAGTAGTTGAGCGCGTTGCGCGCCCCGACCTGGAGCATATGGACGCCGGCGGCCAGCGCCAGCTGCAGCTGCGTCTCGTCCATGACCTCCGCGTCGACCGGCAGGCCCGTCCGGCGCGAGGCCTCCATCAGGATGTCCAGGGATTTGGCATCGCCCTGAAAAGTGTAGGGATTGGTCCGGGGCTTCCACACCCCGCCGCGCAGGGAATGGGCGCCCGCTTCCTTCACCGCCGCCGCGGTTTCGAAGAAGAAGTTGGGATTTTTCGGGTCGATCGTGCACTGGCCGGCGATGATGAAGAGTTCCTCGCCCAGGGTGATTCCGCCCACCGTGATGCGGTGGCTCGCCAGGTCGGAACGGCGGTCCATCAGTTTGAACGGCGACTGGATCCGGTCGATGCGGTCGATGTAACTGAGACCCTCCAGGCGGTTGATCATCAGCTCGTCCCGTTCGTCGCCCACGATCGCGTAGATCGTCCGCACCGCGCCGATGATCGGCTGGATCTGGCAGCCAAATTCGGCCACCACAGCGGTGATTTCGGCGAGTTGGTCGGGGGTGAGGCGGTTGGATTTGGGGAGGATCATGGGGCGGGCGAGGGGGGAGGTATTTACCACGAGTTCGTGGGATAAACACGGAGAAATTGGAGTCCGGAGCAGCCGGCCCGAAAAATCCGGCCAGAGGTATCTCCAGCCTACGCCAAGCCTCGGTCGGCCTCCGACACCTCTGGCCGGATTTTTCGGGCCGGCTGGCGGAGCGTTAACGTAGAGCCTCGGCGAACTCGGGCGGCAAGGGAGACTGGGCGGAGAAAGACCGGGCGCGGCCGCCGAACTCGTAGGTGAACGAGGTTTCCAGCGAGTGCAGGAAGAGCCGCTTGGTGCCGGTGAGTTTGGCGAAATCGCGGTTGCGGCGGAAATCTCCGTAGGTCTGGTCGCCGACGATCGGCAGGTGGCGCTCCGCGCACTGCACCCGCAGCTGGTGGCTGCGGCCCGTTTTCGGCTCCAAGCGCAGGAGGGACCGCGGGGGCTCGCCCGCACCCACCTGGACGACGCTCATCCGGCTTTCCGAGGGTATGTGGCCGGCGCCGGTGCGGACGATGCCCGACTTTTTCTCGACCGCCAGCCGGTCGCGCCACACTTCCGGGCTGCGAGCCGCACGGCCAAAGACGAGGGCCACGTAAATCTTCCGGACCTGCTTGCGCTTAAACTGGGCACGGATCATCTCCGCCAGGGCCGCGTCGGCCGCCACCAGGAGGACGCCCGAGGTTGCCGAGTCGAGGCGGTTGAGCAGCCACAGGCGCTGGGGTGGTCCGGAGGCGGACGGCCAATGGTAAACCTCCTCGCCCAGCGTGTAGGCCGCGTTGAGGAGCGAGCGGCCGGCTTCGCCGGGGGCGTTCGGGTGCGAGAGGACGCCCGCGGGCTTGTCCAGGGCCGCCAGCCCACTCGCGTCATGCGCCAGCACGCTCACGCCCCGCCCGAGCGGCAGCGCCGCCCAGAATGCCTCCGCCTTCACTCGTAGTAGAAGACGAACGTCATCTCCTGTTCCTGACCCAGGATCGCGATCATGTCGTCGGTCCACGGGCCGTAGGGCGCGCGGTCGGTGAGCCCCGCCGTGCAGGCCTTGACCGCCTCGTCCGAGGTGCCCGGGGAGGGTTTCACCGAGACCAGGCGGGGGATATTCCCTTTCGAATCGAGGACAAACTTCACTTCGACGGTGCTGCCCGACTGCGGGTATACCCCACTGGCCGCGACGACATTGTCCCACTCGATCTGCACCGTTTCGGTGAGGCGATGCAAGTAGACACCGTAATTGCTCCAGCGGGCGTCGATACCGATCAGCCCCATATTCGCAGTGCCGAATTGGTTGTCCTTAAAAATCGCCGGGCGGGCGTGGATATCGAGGGTGTTGCGCGGCCGCGGATGCTTGGGGTCGATCCGCGGCGTGGTGATGTCCGAGCTGGTGGCCAGCGGCGCGTCCGGAGAGCCGTCGATCTTATTCGGAATGTCCTGGGCCAAAGGGCTCGCTTTGGCGACATTGCTGCCAAATCCGTTGGGATCGTTGCCCTCCTCCTTGGTCGTGCCGGCCAGGGGAATTTGCTCCCGCTTGGGCACGGCCACTTTCGGCGGCGTGGGCGTGGTCGCCTGCGGGGGCACCGGGGCGTCCGGCGCGGGCTTGTTGAGGCTGCCGGTGACGATCTGGTTGGATTCGACGTCCTTGCGGCCGGTTATGGCCGGCTTGTCGCTCTTCCCGTTGGGCGTCGGCTTCTCCTGGGCGACCTGCTGATTGCGATCGCTGACATTATTCGTCTTATCCGGCACGTTTTCGGGCGCGTTCGGATTTGTCTCCACGAACTTCGGGATCTGCTTGGGCACCGGCTTCGGTTTCGGGGTCGTATTCGGCACGACCGTGATGTTGAAACTCCGCGGGGGCCGGGGGGTCGTCGGACCGCGGCCGCTCGCCGCGTTGAAGACACGCGGGATCATGATCAGCATCAGCAGATGCACCAGGATCGTCGCGATGACCGCGATTTGCACGCCCCGCGTTTCGGACCGCTCGGACAGCAGCGCCAGGCCCCGGCGGGCCTTTGGTTTGTCCGGACTGACCGGCGGAGGGGCGACGATTTGGCTCATTAAGTTCCCAACGGAAGTGGGGATATTAAACGAGGAGACCGCAACGGGTCAAAATTTGTTTCGTCGCTTCGATCGGAAGGCCCATAATGTTGGTCAGGGAGCCCTGGTAGCCCGCCACGATCAGTTCGTGGTGCTCCTGGATCCCATAGGCGCCCGCCTTGTCCAGGGTGTCCACTTTGGAGAGGTAGTCCTCGATGGCCGGGCCGTCCAGCGGCCGGAAGGTCACCTCGCTGGCGACCCCCTCGTCCCAACGCAGGCCCGAAGCCGCCCGGCGGACGGCGAGTCCGGTGAACACCGTGTGGGTGCGGCCCGCCAGGCGGCGCAGCATTGCCCGGGCATGGTCCAGGTCCGCCGGCTTGTTCAGGACCACCCCATCGATGAAGACGGTAGTGTCCGCCCCGAGGACCCAGGCCTCCGGATGCCGCTCGGCCACCCAATCGGCCTTGAGCGCGGCATTGTGGGCGACCAGGGCCCGGGGATCGGCGTCGGTCGCCTCGAATTCGGTGACCTCGGCCACCACCACCGAAAACGGCAGCCCGAGCCGGCCGAGCAGCTCCCGGCGGCGGGGCGAGGCGGAGGCGAGAATCAAGGCGGAGGCAGCGGGCGACACGAAGGCTGCAGATATGGCACCACCGGCGCGAACGTGGCAAGCGCGTGTCATCCGGCGCTTTGCACTCATCACTTGTCACGGCGGCACAGTTACTTATAAGTTGTTGGTTCACCCATCCGCCTTCTCCTGCGCCCTCATGCGACTCGGCCTAGCCCAAATCAACTCGACGGTCGGCGACCTTGCCGGCAACCGCCGGAAAATTCTGGACGCCTATACCCAACTGGTCGCGCAAGGAGCGGAACTGGTGATCTTTCCCGAATTGATCGTCTGCGGCTACCCGCCCCGCGATCTGCTCTTCAAGCGGCACTTTGTGCCGGACGTGGAGGAGTCGCTGCGGCTGATTTGCGCGGCGGTCGGGGACGTGCCGGCCCTGATCGGCACAGTCGAAAAGAACAGCACCGGCGAGGGCCGGCCCTTCTACAACGCGGCCGCTTTCTGCCACCGCGGCAAGGTGGCCGCGATGGCCCACAAGTGCCTCCTGCCGACCTACGACGTGTTCGACGAGGACCGGTACTTCGAGCCGGCGCCCCAGCCGATGATCGTGAACTTCGCCGGCCGCCGGATCGGCATCACGATTTGCGAGGACATCTGGACCCACCCGGCCATCAGCACCCGCCGCCTCTATCACGGCTTGGATCCGGTGAAGCAATTGGTCGCCGAGGGGTGCGACCTCATGATCAACGTTTCGGCGAGCCCATGGCACAATGAAAAGGGCGGCGTGCGCCAGACGCTGGTGACCGATGCGGCGTTTGAATTGGACTGCCCGGTGGCGTACGTGAACGCGGTCGGCGGCAATGACGAATTGATCTTCGATGGGCGCTCGCTGGTGGCCGATGCCTCCGGCCACGTGGTGATCGGACTGGCGGCCTTCACCGAGGACCTGCAGGTGGTTGAGGTCGCGCTCGACCCGGAGGAATCCGGCGCGCAGGCCCGCCAGCTCGCGCCGTCGTTTGAGCAGTCCGACCTGGCCGATATTTTCGCGGCCCTGACGCTGGGCCTGCGCGACTACGTCCAAAAGAGCGGCTTCACCAGCGCCCTGATCGCGCTCTCCGGGGGCATCGATTCGGCGGTCGTCGGCGTCATCGCCGCCGCGGCGTTCGGCCCGAAGAACGTGATCGCCGTTTCCTTGCCCTCGGCCATTTCGTCCCCGCACTCCAAGGAGGACGCCCGGGCGCTGGCGGAAAATCTCGGCCTGCACTTTGAGACGATCGGAATCGCCGCTCCGGTCGCCGCCTGCGAACAAGCGCTCGGGCCCAGCTTCGCCGGCCGGCCGCGCGATGTGACCGAGGAAAACATCCAGGCGCGCATCCGCGGCGTCCTGATGATGGCCCTGTCGAACAAGTTTGGCGCCATCTTGCTCACCACCGGCAACAAGAGCGAAGTGGCGGTCGGTTACTGCACGCTCTATGGGGACATGTGCGGGGGCCTCGCCGTGATTTCGGATGTGTTCAAGACCCAGGTCTATGCCCTCGCCAATTGGATCAACGCCGATGCCCGGCGCGCCGGCCGCGTCCCGCCGATTCCGCAATCGACGATCGACAAGCCCCCCAGCGCCGAATTGCGGCCCAACCAGACCGATCAGGACAGCCTGCCACCCTACGATGTGCTTGACGCGATCCTGAAGGGCTACGTGGAGGAAGGGCTGTCCCGCCGCGACCTGATCAACCAGGGTTTTGCGGAGCCGATCGTCAATGACGTCGTCCGCAAGGTCGATCTCAACGAATATAAGCGCAAGCAGGCGGCCCCCGGGCTCAAGATCACCCCGCTCGCCTTCGGCGTCGGCCGCCGGATTCCGATCGTGCAGCGGTACGTGAGCTGACGCATGTCGATTTCAGACGAGCTGTTCGCCCGCGCGCTCCAGTTGATGCCCGGCGGGGTCAATTCGCCGGTGCGCGCCTTCCGCTCCGTCGGCGGCTCGCCCTTTTTCGTGAAAGCGGCCCGCGGTGCCACGCTGGTGACGGCGGATGACCGCGAACTGATCGATTTTGTCTGCACCTGGGGGCCAGCGATCCACGGGCACAATCATCCGCGCATCCGCGCGGCGATCGCCGCCGCGCTGGAACGGGGGACGAGCTTCGGGACGCCCAATCCGGCGGAGGTGGAAATGGCCGAATTGATCGTCCGCTTCGTGCCCTCGATTCAAAAAGTGCGCCTGTGCAACAGCGGCACAGAGGCGACCATGTCCGCCGTCCGGCTGGCCCGCGGCTTCACCGGCCGCGACAAGATCATCAAATTTTCCGGGTGCTATCATGGGCATTCCGATTCGCTGCTCATCAAGGCTGGGTCCGGGGCCCTCACGCATGGCCACCCGGACAGCGCCGGGATCCCCGCCGCCTTTGCCCGGGAAACGGTCGTCCTCCCCTTCAATGATGCGGCCGCGCTCGAGGCCGGGTTTGCCGCCAACCCCGGCCTCATCGCCGCGGTCATCCTGGAGCCGTATTTGGGGAATATCGGTTTCGTGCCCGCGGACCCCGGCTATCTGGCCGCGGTCCGGGCCGCCTGCACCCGCCATGGCGCGATCCTGATCTTCGATGAGGTGATGACCGGTTTCCGTTTGGCGCGCGGGGGCGTGCAGGAATTGGAGGGCATCGTCCCCGACCTGACGACGCTGGGGAAAATCATCGGCGGCGGCCTGCCGGTCGGCGCCTTCGGGGGTCGCGCGGAGATCATGGACCAATTGGCGCCCCTGGGGCCGGTTTACCAGGCGGGTACCTTGAGCGGAAATCCCCTCGCCATGGCGGCGGGCATCGCCGCCCTCCGGCTGCTGGACGAGGAGAATCCCTACGCCCGGCTCGATGCCCTGGGGCGCCAGATCCGGGACGCGCTCCTGGCGGCGACCCGCGCCAAGGGCATCGCCGCCCAGGTGCCGCAGTGCGGCTCGATGTTCTCACTTTTTTTCAATCCGGCGCCGGTGCGCGACTATGCCACCGCGCTGCAATCCGACGGCAAGCTCTACGCCCGGCTGTTCCACACCGCTTTAGACCGCGGCGTCTACTTAGCTCCCAGCGCCTACGAGGCCGCCTTCCTCAGCACGGCCCACGCCGGACCGGCGATCGACCGGGCCTGCGAAATCCTGACCCAGGCGATTCAGGAACTTTGAGTCCGATATGTTGGTCGCTATCAACCCGCCCTCCCCTACGCTCTGACCGCATGCGGATTCCCTGCCCTCGCTCGCTCTGGCTCCTGGCCGCTTTGGCCGCCGGCTGGGCGTCGCTCGCCGCGCAGCAGCCGACCGGACCGGAAATGATGGCGCTCGACGACCTGAAACCCGGGCAGGAGGGCATTGTCTGGACCGTGTTTCAGGGCACCCGGCCCGAGCCCTTCAAAGTCGAAGTGACCGGGGTTGTCCGCAACGCCCTGGGGCCCGGCAAATCGCTGATCCTATGCCAAATGACCGATCCGCGGGTCGTCCAGATGGGCGCGGTCGCCGGTATGAGCGGCAGCCCCCTGTTCGTCGGCGGAAAGTTTGCGGGCGCGCTCAGCTACCAGGTGACCTCCTTTGAGACCGTACACTTTGCCGGCTTCACGCCGGCGGCCGATTTGGCCGAGGTGGGCGCCCAGGTCAGCGACGCTTCGGCCGCGGCCGCCAGCGTGGCTGCGGGGCCGGCGGGCTATTCGGCGCTCCGCCCGGTATTCACCCTGAGCGGCCTCAGCCCGGCGGTGGCACAGCTCATGGATCCCTATTTCCGGGCCCGGGGCCTCAGCACCACAGCGCTCGGCGGCAGCTCCGATGCGGGCGACCCAGCCAGCGCCGCGCCGGCCACGCCGTTGCAACCGGGAGACGCGGTGTCGGTGGCCCTCGCCACTGGCGACATCACCCTCGCCGGCACCGGCACGGTGACCCGGGTCGACGGCAACCGGGTGATCGCCTTCGGTCATCCCATGGCCAGCCTGGGCCAGACCGACCTGCCGATGTGCTCGGCGGAGATTGTCACGATCATTCCCTCGGCGATGGAATCGATCAAGGTCGCCAACACCGGGCCCATCATCGGCACCATCACGCAGGACCGCCTCTCGGCGGTTTCAGGCCTGCTCGGCCGGCCGCCGAGCCTGATCGAGGTCGAGGTGGCGGTGCATTCCGCCCACCCGCACACACTGCACTTCCAGGTCGTGCGCGAGCCGCAGCTGACGCCCATGATCATTGCGGCTGGGGTCACCCAGGGAATCGTCGGCTCGAACGAGGCCGGCCTCAGCCAGGGATTCCGAATCAACAGCGACCTCTTCTTCGCTCCGGGCCAGACCCTGGCCTCCCACTTGCTCTACGCCGGCCCGCAGGCCTTCGTCCTGGGGCTGAGTGATTTTGTGCACGATCTGGCTCAAGACCTGGAAAATCCCTACGAGAAGACCTTCCCCGCGCGGGTCGCTTTTTCGGTGGAGGCGCTGGAGATCAACCCCGTGGTGACGATCGACCAGTTCCGGCTTTCCCGCTCCCGCGCGCGGCCGGGCGACACGGTGCAGGCGCAATTAACCTGGCGGGATTACCAGGGCGCCGATCATACGGAGGTGATCGCTATTCCGATCGACTCGGCGTGGGCGGGCAAGAATCTGGAGGTCGTGCTCGCTCCGGGAGCGGCGCTCGACGAATTGACCGGCCGGCCGCGGGTCATCGCCGCCGCCCAACTGCGCAGTTTCGACGCCTATTTGGCCGCGATGCGGGACGACCGGCCGACCGACGGGGCCTGCGTGGCGGTGCTCGAGGCGGCCGCGCTCTTCTCCGACCAGACCGATTCCACGCCGGAACTGCCCGCCTCGCTGGCCCGGATCGCGGCGGCCGCGGACCAAGCGCGCTTCCAACAGCATCCGGCGAACTTCGCCCTCTGGGAAGGCCATTACCTGCCGGGCAAACTGATCGGCACCGTGGTCCGCCGGCCGCTGCAGGTGACGAACTGATTTTCCGCCCGGTTTTTACTTCGTTCCGCATCTCATTTTCTATGGCGAGTCGCCTCCCCTCCCTTTGCCGCCCCGCCCTGCTCCTGCTGGTCCTCGCCGGCAGCGTCCACCTGCGGGCCGATCCGCTGTCCAAGCAGACGGATTTCGATTTCTTCCGCGATGTCTCCAGCCGCGATCTGCACGGGCTCGCCTCGCGCTCCGACGGCCGCCTGGTGGGCGGCCCGGTCTTGAGCCCGCTCGCGGGCACCGCTCCGGCGGAATTGCTCTGGTGCCTGGAACCTTCCGCCGCCGGCCGCTGGCTGATCGGCACCGGTCCGGAGGGACGCATCTTCGAGGCGACCCTGGATGCGGCGGGCGGCCGCTTTACGACACGCGAGGTGGTGAAACTGGACGAGCGCCAGATCTTCGCCCTGAAGCGCCTGCCGGACGGCGGGATTTTAGCGGGCACCTCGCCCAAGGGCGGCCTGGTGCTCGTGCGGGATGGCAAGGTGCTGGCCCGAGTCGGCCTGCCGGCCGATTCCCTGTTTGACCTGCTCCTCCTTCCCGCCGCCGGCGGGCCCGCCACGGCGCTCGTGGCGACCGGCAACCCGGGCCGCATCTACCGCATCGATTTGGCGAAGTTTGCCGCCGCGGGTATCAGCGCGGCCCGCCTGGACGATGCCGTCGGCCTCGCCGCCCATGGCATCACGCTGTTCGGAGAAATCCAGGACCGCAATGTCCGGCGCCTCGCCCTCTTTGCCGATGGCCGCGTAGCGGCCGGATCCTCCCCGGAGGGCAATGTCTACATTTTTCCGGCGGCCGGCGGCGCTCCGGTGCTCCTGGAGGAAAACCGCGAAGCGGAAGTCACCGACCTCCTCCCCCAGCCCGACGGGGAATTGTTTGCGACGATCGTCTTTGGCGGCGGCAGCAGCGAGGTGCGAACGGCGGGCGACAAGCCGAAGGAGCCCTCCGATCTGCCGCCCCCGCCCCTGCCGGAGAAATTCGGCGGCCGCAGCGTGCTCATGCGTTTTCCGCCGGACGGCTTTCCCGAACTGCTCGCCGGCCGCAACGGCAAGGCCTTCTATCGCCTGGTGCGACAGGGGCCGCTCCTTATCATGGCCGGCGGCGAAGAGGGCGATTTGTCCGCCTACGACCTCGACGCCCAGATGGCGCTTACCTTTCCCGGCAGCGCCTCCGCCCGCTTGAACGGCCTGGCGCCGCTGCCCGGCGCGCCCGGCAAGTACCTCGTCTTGGGCAACAACGCGCCCAGCCTGGGCCTGCTGGACTTTAACGCCCCGAGTGCGCGCCAAGCCGAGACGCAGGCGCTCGATCTCGGCGGCCCGGCGACGCTCGGCGCCGTCCGGTTCGGCCGATTGCGGGACTTGGCGAGCCCGGACCTGAAGCTGGAGATTCGCACCAGCAATGGCAGCGACGAGCGGGAGGGCTGGACGCCCTGGACCCTCCTCACTTCGACCGGCGATGGCTGGCGGGCGGATCATCTGCGCGGGCGCTACGTGAAGCTGCGGATCAGCGCGCCGGCGGGGGCGCCCTTGGCCCAGCTCGACCACGCGACGATCTATTTTCTGCCGCAGAACCACCGGCCCAAACTCGCGGACTTCCGTTTCCTCTCCGCCAACTACGCCATTGTGCAAAGCCCGGAGAGTCCGCCGCCCACGGTCACCACGCTGGCTCAAGTCCTGCAGGGCAAGGACGAGTCGTCCCACAAGGATCGCCTGCTCTCGGCCCAGGTGGTCCCTTCTCCCGGAACCCAGTGCGCGTTCTGGACCGTGACCGATGCGGATGGCGACAATATCCTCTGCACCTTCTCCATCCGGCGCGACGGCGACAGCGCCTGGACCGAAATCGCGATCGACTCGAAAGACAGTTTTGCGGCCTTCGATATCTCCCATCTGCCAGAGGGGGTTTATTTCACCCGGTTGGTGGCGAAGGAAACCGCGCCCCGCCCCGAGGCGGACCGGCTGTCGGCCACCTTTGAGACCGACGACCTCGTCGTCGATCACACCCCGCCCGATATCCTCGAGGCGACGGCCCGCCGGGACGGCGACCAGATCGTGATCACCGTCCACGGGCGCGACGCGCTCTCCCTCCTCGACGGGCTGGAGCTCAATTTCAACAATGGCGCCCACGAGGAAGTCGAACAGCCGGTCGACGGCGTCCGCGACGGCCGCGAGGAAACCTTTGCCTGGGAGGAACCGGTGGCCCGGGCGGCGGGTGCGACGGCGGTTGAAGTAACGCTCTACGATGCGGCGGGGAACGGGGCCACGCGGCAGATCCTGTTGCCGAAATAAGATCGCGCGGGGGTCAAATCGCTTCGGCGACCCCGGTCACCACGTCGCCGATCAGTCCCACCTGCACGGCATAGCGGGCGAATTGCGCCACGCCGCGCACGCCGGTCTTCTTCGTGAGCCGGGTCCGGTGATGCACGACCGTGTGCCGACTGAGTCCGAGGCGACTGGCGATTTCCTTCGAACTCGATCCTTCAGCGATGCCGCGCAGCACCGACTTCTCCCGCTCGGTTAGCCGCACGAGGCGCTTGGGCTGGCCGGCGGGCCGCTGCACCAGCCGGCGAATCTCATCGCTGGTGTACCGGCTAAAGTAGACCTGCCCGGCGCCCACCACCCGCAGCGCCCGGTGCAATTCGTCCAAGGTCGCGTTTTTCTCCACCAGCCCATGCGCGCCCGCCAGCAACGCGGCGCGAATCGCGCCCAGGCGCAGATGGCCGGAGAAAATGATCACGCGGCTGCGCCCCCACGCCGCCTGCAACTCCGGCAAGAGCGAGAGCCCGGACGCCTCGGGCAGCCGCAGGTCGAGGATCACAATGTCGGGCCGCACCCGGCGGCAAAGTTCGATGGCCTCGCCGGCGGCCTGCGCGCGGCCCACCACCCGGAATCCGGGCAGGGCCTCGACGGCCGTTTGCATCATGTCGAGAATCGCAGTGTGGTCGTCGATCAGGACGACGCGCCGGATGGGCGGTGGAGTGCGCGCGGGCGCGCTGGAAGACGGACTGGGGACGGGAACCATGGGGGAATTTCTACAGGCATGGCCCACCCTGCCCGCAAGCCCCAACCGCCGCCTGAGGGATTCACCCTAGACGCAGGTTAGCAAATGAGTGCGATCGTGAACTCATTTCACTTCGTGACCAATCGGCAGCTGTCCAGCGGCCAAGAATGTTCTCACCAGGTCGCCTCCGCCGCAGACAATCATCCCTGAGAAACGCTTGAACCATTTCCCTCCCGGGACCTCGGGTCCCTGATCAAGCTATTGGGCGAGCAGGCCCAGCTGATCGGCCGAGATGCTCCGATCTTGGACCCGGTCGAGCAGATGTTGGAAAAGGGCCGGAGGAAGATGCCGCCGCCGGATTTTAGGCATGCGGTTTTCCGCCGTAGAATCCGCGGGTGATTTCCTCCCGCAAGGCCATCTACTGCACCGGATCAGTCGACGATGCCATCCGCTCGCCCAGAGCCGAAAGCTCGCGTCCCGTCAGCCGGCGCTCGGCATCGAGATTGTAGGCAAAACGCACCACTTTTTCCTGCTCCTCCGGAGTCAGCGCCGAAATTTCCTCAATGATCTGCTTTGCGGTCATGCCCGACCGTTATGGCAACGCGCCCCAATCGCCAATTCGGCAGGTCAGCGCACCACCGGCGCCCGCTTACTGCCCGTCGGGCAGCATCACCGGCGGCGTGGTGACGGGCGGGCGCGCCGGATGCATTGGCCGCGCGCGCGGGGGTACGGCCGGGGCAAACAGCGAGAGGAGGTTGAATTTCCGGGCGCTCAGATACTGGCTCAGATGAATCGTGCCCTCGATAAACTTGTAGGGTACGACCGTATTTTCAGAAACCTTGGCCTGGCTAAAAATCACCGAAATCGAGACCGGCGCGTCCGTCCCGTAGGCGGCTTTCAAGCCGTCGACCTGGGCCTTCGTGTCCGAGTCGGTGAGGTCGAGTTTGGCCGCCGCCACCATCAGGTCGACCAGTTTGCCGCCGTTGAGTTCGCCGTGGCCGATTTCGCCGGGAGTCTCGGGCACGCGGAGCGCATCGGGCAGCGCGACTTTGGCCAGGAGCGCCGGCACGCGGGCCTTCAGCACGTCCTCGCTGCCGGCCATCACGAGGCTGCCGTCGACGACGCCGCCCAATGCGGGGCGACTGGAAAGGGTCTTCCCGTTCATCGCCACCGTCGTCGTCCACGAATCGAAAACACAGCCCTGGATCGTGGCCGCGTTCTCCACATAGGGCGAGGTCGTGGTGGTGACGTTTACGCCCGGCGTCTTTTTGCCCTGCGCTTGCATCAGCTGCGTGAACTCGTCCGCCACGGCGCGCATGCTCCTCAGATAATTTCGAGCTGACTCCGGGGTGAAGGTCCCGGCGTTCACAAAGACAAATTCCGGCTGCACCTGATCCCGACCGTCCTTGGGTCCGAAGACCAGATCAAATGCCGCCACGCCCTGACCGCTGTTCAGGGCCATCTGGGCGTCGAAACTGGTCTTGAAATCCTTCAGCGGGCCGGCCGCGGGCGGATAGTCGACTGCGACCAACGGATCCAAAATGGAATCGAACAAGACGACGACCGCCTGGGGATTGTTATGGAAGCTCATCGCGGCGAGACTGTCGCCGGAGAAATACTGCGCAATCGCCGGCGCCGGGCTCGGCTTGTACCGCAGATAAGTCCCGAGCGGGGTGTCCGGCAGCGCCTGCAGGCCATAGTCGAGGTGGATGCCCTCGTCCGCGAAGGCGAGGGAAATGTCGGCCGAATGGATTTCGCCCAAGAGGGAAAACAGCACGTCGCAATAAGCGTGCACCGCCTTCTTTTGCTCCGCGCTCAGCGTGTTGCCGTCGCCGTCAATGCCGGTGGCGACCTGGTCCTTGATGCCGGCAAGGAAGTCCGGCGTCAGGCGCCCCCAGAGGCGGAGATCCTCCGCCTGGGGCTGTTCGAGATAAGCGGCGACCGCATCGGGCGACTTCAGCTTGGCCAGGCTCGCGTCATCCTTGGCGATCAGCACCCAGTCGCCGTGCTTTTGCATCACCATGCCTTGGGCCACCAGCAGCCCCCACAGTTTGCCGCCCTCCTTGAGCTTCGCGAATCCGATGGCCACCGTGTTCTTCGCCTTCAGGTCCGCGGCGGACAGGCTCAGGATCGCAACGCCGATATTGGAACCGGCGGTAATTTCCGTGAAATCCGGATAACCAAAGGCCGCGTATTGCGAGAGCATCATGCGCGCGAGCGCTGTCTCCGGCACGCCCGCCATCAATTTCCCGAGGTCGTCATTGACCAGCTTCGGGTGGCGCAGGCTCACGATCGCCTGCACCCCCTCGACCTCCGGCAATTGCCTGGTGAAGGGCTCCGGCGCCTCGAGCGGGGCCGCCGCCTTGTGGCAGGCGAGCGGCAGGAGCATGGCGGCGGCGAGGAAAACGGCGCCCAGCGAGCGCAGAACCGAACGAAGGGCAGGTGACATGGGCGGCAAGCGAGGCGAGGTTGGGATCGAGCCGCCGCGCCTCCAGGTGACCGGGGGCGCCGCGGCGGGAAGAAGCGTGGATCGACGGGAAATAGCAGCCGGCAAATTCCTTACCGAACGGGGAAAACGCAGGCGATGTTAATCTTCCGGGCGGGGCCGGCGGCCTCCTGGCGCGGATCAGGCCCGCGGATGCGCCTTGTTGTACACGTCCTGCAGCCGCGCGATGCTGACATGGGTGTACACCTGGGTCGTCGCCAATTGGGCGTGCCCGAGGAGTTCCTGGACGAGCCGCAAGTCCGCCCCCGCGTTGAGCAAGTGAGTCGCATAGGCATGGCGCAACTTGTGCGGCGAGAAATCCGCCGGCAGCCCGGCGAGCGCGAGGTAGCGCTTCACCAGGAGCTGCACCGCCCGCACCGTCAGGCGCCGGCCGGCCGGCGTCACGAGCACCGGATCGCCCGGTCCCGCGGCCGGGGCAAAGTGGGCCCGAAAATGCCGGAGCACTTCGGCCGCCACCCGGCCCAGGGGGCAGAGCCGCTCCTTGCCGCCCTTGCCCTTGACGCGCGCGACCCCCGCGGCGGCGTCCAGCGCGCCGTAGTTTAGATTCACCAGTTCGCTCACCCGCAGGCCGCCGCCATAGAGCAGTTCCAGGACGAGCCGGTCCCGCCAGGCCGTGAAGGCCGCCCCCGTCTCGGCGGCCAAGAGCCGCAGGGGGCCGGCCAACAGTTCCTGCATTTGCTCTTCGGTCAAAAATTTCGGCAGGCGCCTTTCCAGCTTGGGCAACGGAGCCCCGGTGAATGGATTGCGGGCGAGGCGGCCCCGTTTTTCCCAATAGCGGCAGAAGGTGCGCAGCCCGGAGACATGATTGTGCAACGTGCGCCGGTCGTAGCGGCGCTGGGCTTCGATGACAAAATCCCGCACCTGGCGGGAACTCAGGGCGGCGGGACCCTCTCCCCACCCTCCGGCGGTTTCCATCCAGCGGTAAAAATCGGCGAACGCCTGGCGGTAGTTGCGCACCGTGTAGGCGGAGCACCGGCGCTCAAGCAAGAGGTGCGCGGCGAAGGGCTCCCACCAGTCAGCCACGATTTCCGGCGGCGGATCCGGCAGGGCGGCGGCAGGCATGGCGGAGCAGCGGCCGGCTCAGGCGGAAGCGGCCGCCGTGGCCACCGCGTCCATGACCCCGTCAGTGTGGCGGCGCAGCGCCCCCTCCGGATCCAGGCCCCGGGCCCGCGCCGCGGCGGCGAGTTCAAAGAGGCGTCGCCCGAGTTCGCCGTCGGTCAATTCGGCGGCGAGAGACTCGATCCGCGGCTGGTCCGCCGCCGCTCCGACCGGCAGCCGTTTCTTTTCGATCTGTTTCCACACCGCCTCGGCAAACATGAGGGCCGGCAGGCGCGGCGGCAGCGGCTTGAAGAGGGCGCCGGTTTCCGGCACTCCGCGCGCCTGTTTCTCCCCCGCCTTGATCCGGTCCCATTCCACGAGCACCTGGTCGGAAGTCTGCAGGCGGTCGGGGCCAAACACGTGGGGATGGCGCCGGATCAGCTTCTCGTTGATGTCCCGGGCCACGTCGTCGAAATCGAAGGCCCCGGCCTCTTCGGCGAGCCGGGCGTGAAAGACCACCTGGATCAGCACGTCCCCCAGCTCCTCCCGCATGTGCGGCAGGTCGAGCTGATCAATTGTCTCCAGCAGCTCGCTGCACTCGTCGATCAGGCAGCGGGCCAGGCTCTGGTGGGTCTGCTCCTGATCCCAGGGGCAGCCGTCCTTCGCCCTCAGCCGGGCCATGGTTTGACGCAGATCGTCGATGGCGCTCATGTGGAGCGCCACGGAATACGCAGAAGCGGCCGAAGACAAAGACGAATTTTAGCCTTACCTTCCCCGGCCCAGTGTGTTCGGTGGTGCTGCCCATGTCCGACAAGCTCACCGAAATCATGGCCTCCAAACGCCGGGAACTGGCCCCCCGGCTGCGCCCCGTCTCCGACCAGGAGCTGGTCCGGCTCGATGCGGATCTGCCCCGACCCCCGAGCTTTGCGGCGGCGCTGCAGCGGCCGGACGGCGGCCTGGCGATCATTGCCGAAGTGAAGCGCCGGTCCCCCTCGGCCGGGGAGATCAAGGCGGCCATGGTCGCGACCGAACAGGCCGGGCACTACCGGCGGGCTGGCGCGGATGCTTTATCCGTTTTGACTGATGAAAAGTATTTCGGGGGCAGCCTGGCGGATCTCACTGCGGTCACCGCCCAATTCCGCGAAAATCCGCCCGCCCCCCCGTGCCTGCGCAAGGATTTCATGTTTCACCCGCTGCAGGTGCGGGAGGCCCGTGAGGCCGGGGCGAGCGCGATTCTGATTATTGTCCGCGCGCTCTCGGACGAGGAGATCACGGTGCTGCACTCCGCGGCCCAAGCCGCCCGGCTGGACGCCCTCTTCGAAATCCACCGCGACGCCGAACTGGAGCGGGCGCTCCGGCACCGCGCCCGGATCATCGGCGTCAACAACCGGGATTTAGCCGCATTCACGACCGACCTGGGACTCAGCGAGCGCCTGATCCCGCAGTTTCCGGCGGACGTGATCGCCATCAGCGAAAGCGGCATTGCGACCGCCGCTGATGCGGCCCGGGTGCGCGCGGCCGGCGCCCGCGCGGTTCTGGTCGGGGAAGCCCTCATGCGGGCCCCCGATCCGGCGGCCCTGGTCGCCGCCTTGCGGGCGAGCTAAGGCGGGCCTCATGCCGCTTTCCCCCACGGCCACCCGCGCCCTGCTGGCGCAATTGGGGCACCACCCGCGCCATGGCCTCGGCCAGAATTTTTTGGTGGACGGCAACATCGTCCGCAAATCCCTGGAATTGGCCCAAATCGCGGCCGGGGACGAGGTGGTCGAAGTGGGGCCGGGCCTGGGCACGCTGACCGCGGCGCTGCTCGAAGCCGGCGCCCAAGTCTGGGCGGTCGAACTCGACCCGGCGCTGCGCGCCCACCTCGCGGCCACGCTGGCTCCCCGTTTCTCGGGCGCCCTCCACCTGTTGGAAGCGGATGCGGTCGACCACCCCCTGGCGGGCTGGACCGGGGCCTCCGGGCACTCCTGCAAGGTCGTCGCCAACTTGCCCTACGCCATCGCGACCCCCTGGCTCGACGCCGTTCTTTCCGGACCCCTGCCCGAACGCCTGGTGCTCATGCTCCAGCAGGAGGCGGCGCAGCGCTACGTCGCAGCGCCGGGGAGCAAGGCCTTCGGGGCCATCTCGATCTTCTTGCAGGCCGCCTACGCCGGGGCGCCGGGGCACAAGGTCGCCGCGGCGTGCTTTTTTCCGCGCCCAGACGTGGCCTCGGTCCTGCTCCACTTGGTGCGCCGGCCCCAGCCGGTCATTTTCCCCCCCGGCGTCAAGGCGCTGATCCGCGCCTGCTTCCAGCAGCGCCGCAAACAGGTGGGCGCACTCGTCCGCGACCGGCTGCCCCGCGGAGGCGCTGAATGGCTGGAACAACTGGCGGCCCATGGGCTCTCATTCCAAGCCCGCCCCGAGGCCATTCCGGTCGCGGCCTGGGCGGCGCTGATCCCCCCTCCATCTGCGGCTTGAAAGATCGGGCCCGGGCCGATTTGCTGTCCCTTTCCCCCTATGCTGCGCCTCGCTCTTGCGTCCCTGGTCTGTCTCAGCTGCGTTTCGGTCCGAGCTCAGGACGGTCCCGCCCTCCCGTCCCTCGCCGGCACGATCGAAGGAGATAACTACATTTCCCCGACCGGAACGTTCAAGCTGCAGATCCCGGTAAATCAAAGCCTGGGCGGCACCATCATGGACTCGGCCAATGTCGTGACCTTTCAGGATCAGTATTCGACGTACATCACGATCGTGTCCTTTCCGCTCGATGCCACGCAGAAGTGGGAGATGGAAACGGCCGCCAGCCGCAAGGACTACCTGATCGATTTCTTCACCAATCACGTGCTCCCGGATTTTCGCCGCTCGTTTGCCAATTTGAAGGTGGAGACTACCGCGATCTATCTGCCGGGACTCATGGAAGGCGCTTTTTTCGTGTTCATGAAGCTGCCGGGCGGCTCGATGTTTGCGCACCCCGATGACCGCATCGTCACGGACACTCAGCCGCTGGTCGCCAAACGCGGCAATGCCCTCTTCGTGCACAATGGCTCCATCTTCGTGATCAGCACCGAGTTGGCCGAGCGGGTCACCGAGGGCACCGCCTATCACCAGACGGACGCGGAGGAGGACCAAATCCTCAAGGATCGGCTGATCGATCTCGCGGCCAAAATGCGCTTTCCCCAGACGATCACCGCGCCCGCCCCCGCCGCGGGGCCGTGAGGAGCCATGTCTTTCACTTCTTTGCTGACCTTTCTGCTGGTGGGCGCGCTCGCCGGCTGGCTGAGCGGGGTCCTGGTCAAGGGCCGCGGATTCGGCCTCGCCGGCAACATCATCGTCGGGATCGTCGGCGCGTTCCTGGGCACCTTTTGCTTCAATCTACTGGGAATCTATGCGGCCGGCTTCCTCGGCCGGCTCATTTTCGCCCTGCTGGGCGCGCTGCTCTTCCTCTGGCTGCTCCGCTTCATCAAAAAGTGAGGGCGCGCCGATGAAGGTCCGGAATGCGACCGAGGCCGACCTGCCCGAGATCGTGGCCATCTACAATTCCACCGTTCCAAGCCGGATGGTGACGGCGGACCTGGCGCCGGTCTCCGTGGCAAGCAAGCGGCCCTGGTTTCGGGCCCACGATCCGCAGCACCGCCCCCTTTGGGTGGTGGACGAAGGCGGCCGGATCCGGGCCTGGCTGAGCTTCAATAATTTCCATGACCGCCCCGCCTACCGGCCGACGGCCGAAATCAGCCTCTATGTGGCCGAGGCGGATCGCCGCCAGGGCCTGGGCCGGGCCCTCCTCGCCGAGGCGATCGCGCGCGCGCCGGCCCATGGCGTGCGGACGCTGGTCGGCCTCATTTGGGCCCACAACGCGCCGAGCCTGCGCCTCTTTGAGCAGTTTGGCTTCGCCCGCTGGGGCCATCTGCCGCAAGTGGCGATCATGGACGAGATCGAGCGGGACCTCGTGATCGTGGGCCGGCGGATCGAGGCGCCGTAGCGCAGCGGTGGCTGATTTGCCGAGGGCGCGGAGAAGGGGTCAGGCCGAGGATAATGCGGTTAACCGCACTATCCTCGGCCTGACCCCTTCGTTTCCTTCGTTTCTCGACGCCTCCCCTCGGCAAATCAGCCACTACCCAAAGAGCTGGTGCCCCCGGCCAGCCGGCGCTGGAGCGTGAAGACCTCCCGCAGGGCAACGCTCATCTTGTCCTGCATCTCCTGCAAATCCCGGTACCGCGCGGTCCGGGCGCGGTCGGGCCGGCAGCGGGTGCGCTCATCGAGCGCCACCACGCCGGCGGTGAATTCCGCCAGCCGGGCGCGCGGCCGGCCCGTGCGCCGCGCGAGGCACCAAGCGGCCTGCAGGGCTCCCCCCAGGGCCGCGCCCTCCTCGGCCACCATGGCCACCACCGGAATCCCGAAAACATCGGCCATGATCTGCCGCCAGACCGGCGACTTGGCGCCCCCGCCCGTCACGCGGATTTCCTTCGGGCGGACGCCGAGCGCCCCCAGGCGCCGCAGGCCGTAATTCATGCCCAGGGTCACGCCCTCCATCGCCGCCCGGGCGAGCGCGGCCGGAGCGGGTGAATTCGCCCCCAGACCCAGCAGCACGCCCGATCCATCGGGCACATTGGGCGTGCGCTCGCCGGCGAAGTACGGCAGCAGGACGAGGCCGCCGGCGCCGGCCGGGACCGAAGCCACCGCCGCGGCAAAGGCCGCGTGATCCAAACCGAGCCGGGATCTGACCTGTTCAGTGACGCCGGTGACATTCATGGTGCAGAGCAGGGGCAGCCAGCCGCCGGTCGACGAGCAAAAGGCCGCGATTTCGCCGGCCGGATCGACGACCGGCTGGTCGGCGTGCGCGTAGATGGTCCCGCTCGTGCCAAAGCTCGCGGTGACGATGCCGGGCCGCACGTTGCCCGTGCCGATCGCGCCCATCATGTTGTCGCCCCCGCCCGCACTCACGATCACGTCGGGACCAAAACCGTAGGCCGCCGCCCGCTCGGGCCGCAGGATCCCGTGGGTCTCGTCCGAGGGTCCCAGCGGCGGCAGCCAGTCGGCCAGGCGCGGATCGATCGCGCGGATCGCCGCCGGCGACCACACCCGCCGGCGCACGTCCATCAGCGCCGTGCCCGAGGCGTCGCCGTACTCCATCCGGTAATTCCCGGTCAGGTAGTAATTGAGATAATCGTGGGGCAGCAGGACATGGCGCAGCCGTCGGTAATTTTTCGGCTCATGGCGCTTCAACCATAGAATCTTGGGCGCGGTGTAGCCCGGAAGGAAATCCAGGCCCACCCGCCGAATGGCAGCGCGCGCGCCGCCCAAGCGCTGGGTGAGCAGCGCGCATTCCTCGGTGGTGCTCGTGTCGCACCACAGCTTGGCCGGGCGGATGACTTCGCCGCCGGCATCCAGGGGCACGAATCCGTGCTGCTGACCGGACACCCCGATACCCCGCACCTGGCTCCCGTCGATGCGTGCGGCGACCGCTTTCAGCACGATGTCCAACGCCGCCGCCCAATCGGCCGGATGCTGCTCGGCGTGGCCCGGAGGCAGCCCGGCGATCAGCGCATGGGGCGTGCGGGCCTCGGCCACCACCTGGGCCGAGTCCAATTCGAGCACGACCGCCTTCGTGCTCTGGGTGCCGGAATCGATGCCGATAAAAAGCGCCATGGGAAGAGGGAGGGAAAGAATCAGCCAGGAGGCCAGCCCGGAACGTGTTCGAGACGGCGCACCCCGGCCGAACCCACGCGGATCGCCCAGGCCGCCGCCGTCTCGCCGGCGATCAAAAGGTCCGGCGCAATTTCCGCCAAGGGTTGCAGGACAAACGCCCGCTCCGTCAGGCGCGGGTGCGGCAGGGTGAGGCGCGGATCCGCGCGCCGGAGGTCGCCGTAGAGCAACAGATCGAGATCGAGCGGCCGGGAGGCGAGCGCCCCGGTGCGGATGCGGCCCCGCCGCGCTTCGAGGCGGTGGCAGGCGGCGAGCAGGTCCTCCGGGCCCAACTCCGTCCGCACGGCCGCGACCGCGTTGAGAAATTCCGGGGCGCCGGGCAGCCCGACCGGCGCGGTGGCGTAGAGCGAGGACACGGCGCAGACCCGCGCTCCCTCCCCGGGCAGATCCTTGAGCGCGGCGGCGAGTTGTGCGGCCCGGTCGCCCAGGTTACTGCCCAGGGCGATCCAGGCGTTCGCGGCTGGTTTCGACGGCGACATAGTCCAGAACGCCGGGAATCGGGGCGGCGGGCTTCTTGATCGTGATCTCCGCCCGGCTCACGCCTGGGCAGTCCGCGAGGACCGCGACCAGGATCCGATCGGCCAGGGTTTCCAAGAGCTTGACCCGGTCGTGCTCCACGATCCGCCGGCATACCTCGTAGACCTGAACATAGTCCACCGTGGCGCCGAGCTGGTCGGTGGCCGCCGCCGCCGCGAAATCGCAGGTGAGCGTCAAATCGACCAAGAATCGCTGGCCGCGCACGGATTCCTCGGGGTGGTGCCCGTGGTACCCATAAAAGGCCATGCCCTTCAGCTGGATTCGGCCGTTCATGGGGAATGCAAAATCGCCTCCGCCATCCGCGCCGCGCGAAGATTGGCCTGCACGTCGTGGACCCGGATGAAATCGACGCCCTGCTGCACCGCGAGCACGGTGGTCGCGAGCGTGCCTTCGAGCCGATCATCCGGCTCGACTTCGCCCAGGACCCGCCCGATGAGGGACTTGCGGGAGACGCCTACCAGGAGCGGCCGGCCGAGCGATTTCAGCTCGCCGATGCGGCGCAGGATTTCCAGATTTTGGGCGGTAGTTTTGAAAAATCCGATCCCCGGATCCAGGATCAGCCGTTCGGCCGGCACCCCCGCCGCCGCGGCGATCTCCAGGGACCGGGTGAAAAAGCGTTTTATCCCCTCGATGGGATCGCCGCCGCGCTGCGGGAATTCGCGGTCGTGATGCATGAGGATCGCCGGGCAGCCAAACTCGGCCACGACTCCCACCATGGCCGCGTCGCCCTGAAAGCCGTGGATGTCGTTGATCAGATGGGCGCCGGCCTCCAGGGCCGCGCGCGCCACCGCCGCGCGATAGGTGTCGGCCGAAAACGGCACGGCGGCCAGCGCTGCGGCCTCCCAGAGAATCGGGGTAATGCGGGCGATCTCCTCCTCCACGGAAATCTCCGCATGGCCCGGGCGGGTCGACTGTCCCCCGACATCGATTGCGGCCGCGCCCTCGCGCGCCAGGCGCTGCACCTGTTCCCGCGCCGCCGCCGGCGCCGCGAACTGGGCGCCGTCAAAGAAGGAATCGGGGGTCACATTCAGAATGCCAAAGATCTGGGCTGGACCACCCACGGCCAACTGGCGTCCGCGGCAGTCGAGGGCGCGCCCAGCAGGTTGAGTGGCGAGGAGAGAGGGCATGGCAAAACCGGAATAGCGAACGGCCAGCGTGCCCTCCGAGGGGAACTGAACGCAAGCTGCGAGTGAGCCCGGCCGTGTCCGCAGATGGCCGCTGCATCCCCTCGTGCGTCGTTTGCCGCCTCCTCCGGTCTCTCTGGGTCGCCAATCCGGCCGGCTTCGCCGGCGGTTCTTGGCGGCCGGTATGAGACCGGATCCGGGCCTTGGCGGCACCCGACGCACGAGGGGATGCAGCGGCCATCTGCGGACACGGCCGGGCGCGCGGAGGCGCGGGGCCGCCGGGGCGCCGGGGCGCCGGGGCGCCGTCTTATAAGACTTCCTTGGGCAGCAGCGGCTGCAGCTTCTTGATGTTTTGGACCGCGTCGCGGTGGCACACCAAGACCGCATCGGGCGTTTCCACCACCACCAGGTCGCTCACCCCGCAGAGCGCGATCACCCGGCCATTGCTCACGACGATATTGCGGCTCGAATCGACCACCGCGGTGGGCCCGCGCAGGGAATTGCCCTGCGCGTCCGTTGCCAGGTGCGCGGGCAGGGCGCTCCAGGAGCCGACGTCATCCCAGTCGAAGGCGGCCAGCAGGGTGACGACCGACGCCGCTTTTTCCATCAGCGCATAGTCGACCGAAATCTTGGGCAGCAAGGGAAAGCGCTCGTTAATGTATGCGAGCGCATCGGTCGCCGGAAAGGCCCGGATGAAGGCCGCCAGTTCCGGCGCGTTCCGGTCCGCTTCCCCCAAAAATGCCTCCGCCCGCCACATGAACATGCCGGCGTTCCAGGCGAAGTCGCCGCTTTCGACGTAGCGCTGCGCCGTCGCCTCATCGGGCTTTTCGACAAAGCGGCGCACCCGCCGCAGCACCCCGTCCGGGCCCGCCGAGACCAAATCTTCCCCGAGTTCGAGATAACCGAATCCGGTCGCGGCGAAGGTCGGCTTGACGCCGAAGGTCAGCAGCGCGTTGGGCGGCATGCCCGGGATTTCGCCGGCGGCAAAGCGGAAGGCGGCCGTCAATTGGGACGCGAACCGGTCGCTGTTGCGGATGAAGGCGTCGGCCGGAAACAAGGCCACGATGCCCTGCGGATCGCGCGCCCGCACCAGCGCGGTCGCCAGGGCCGCGGCCGGAGCGGTGTCACGGCGGGCGGGTTCGGCCAGCACTTGGTCCGGCGGCAGAAACGGCACCGCCGAGCGCACCCCGGCCAATTGGGCCTCGCTGGTCAGAATCAGGATGTTCTCCGGCGGGACGACCCCGGCCAGGCGCCGCACCGTCTCCTCGATCAAGGGCCGAGGGGAGAGCAGCTGGAGCAGGTGCTTGGGCGTCTGCAGCCGGCTCATCGGCCAGAAGCGTTCGCCGCTGCCGCCGGCCAGGATACAGGCGTAATAGGAGGAGGCCATGAAGAATCAGTTGGCGCCGATCTCGGTATCGGAGAGGCCGCCCTGGAGTTTTTTTTGGAAGCGCAGGGTGCCGATCTCGGCGCGCAGGCGCCGGGAAAACAGCGTCAGGCGCCGGTGCACGTCGAGCGTTTCCAGGAGTTTTTGTTTCAGGGCCGGGCTCTGGCACAGGCTAAACGCCGCGATGTCGACGAAGGTCTCCGGGTCGTCGATGGTTTTCAAAAAGGCGGTGAGTTCCCCGTTGTTCTCCTCCGCCAGCCGCTGTTTGACGCCAAGGAGGCGGGCCAGTTCGGCGCGCGATCGCTCATTTTCCTCCGCCCCGGCCCCGGGCTTGCTCGCCAGGGCGCGGATCCGGATGCGGCGGAACGGCTCATCGGCCACGATCGCGGTGATGGCCACGCGGCAGAGGCCTTGCACGAGCAGATTGGAGGTGCCGTCGCTGTTTTTCTGGCAGGCCCGGACGATGCCGATCCCGGCGACCCGATGCGGGGGTTCGTCCCCTTCGGGCGCGAGGCCGGCCGGCCGCAGCCCCGCCACGGCGAGGAGCCGGTTCGTCGCCAGCACCTCGGTCAGCATCTGCCGGTACCGCGGCTCAAAAATATGCAGTGGGAGGAGCGCTTGCGGGAAAAAGGCCACTTTGCGCAGAGTCATGACCGGCACCTCCTCCGGCATGGTGATTTCGAGCTCCGTGGACATGGCCGGAGGATAAAGGCGGTTCGGCGCAAATCAATCCCGCGAAAATTGGGGTTGGGACTCCTTTTGCCGAAGGGCTGCCTCTCCGGGCGCCGAACGTCCGAGCACCCGGTCGCCCTCCGAAGCAGCCCTTCGGCAAAAGGAGTCCCAACCCCAATTTTCGCTGCCGGCCGCATTTGCTTTCCCGGCGCGCCGGACCTAGGGTTTATTTCCATGCCAACGCCCGCTCTGACCACCACCATCGCGGCGCTGCTCGCCCGCGGCAAAGGCATCCTTGCCGCCGACGAAAGCACCCCGTCGATCAAGAAACGATTCGACTCGATCCACCTCGTTTCCACCGCGGAATCCCGGCGCGATTACCGGGAGATGCTTTTCACCACGCCCGGACTGGGCGAATCCATCAGCGGCGTGATCCTGTTTGACGAGACGCTCCGCCAGAAGACCAAGGCCGGAGTGCCCTTCACCGAGGTGCTGACCCGCCAAGGCATCGTCCCGGGGATCAAGGTCGACACCGGCGCCGTGGAGCTGGCGGCTTTCCTTGGCGAGAAAATCACCGAAGGCCTCGACGGGCTGCGCGCCCGCCTGGCCGAATACGTCCGCCTGGGCGCCCGCTTTGCCAAATGGCGGGCCGTAATCGAAATCGGCGACGGGTTGCCCTCCGCCGGCGCGATCGCGGCGAACGCCGAGGCCCTGGCCCGCTACGCCGGCCTCTGCCAGGAGGCGGGCTTGGTGCCAATCGTCGAACCCGAAGTCCTGATGGACGGCGACCATTCAATCGAGCGCTGCGAGGCGGCGATCGTGCAAACCCTGCGGGCGGTGTTTTCCGCGCTGGAGTCGCATCGGGTGGAATTGGAGGGCATGATACTCAAGTCCGGCATGGTGCTTTCCGGCGCCGAATGCCCCCAGCAAGCCTTCGATGGCGAGATCGCCGCGGCCACGCTGCGGTGCTTCCGGCGCTCCGTGCCGGCCGCCGTGCCCGGCATCGTGTTTCTTTCCGGCGGCCAGGCCGCGGTGCCCGCGACCGCGCGCCTGAACGCGATCGCCGCTCTCGGGCCGCAGCCTTGGTGGATTACCTTTTCCTACGGCCGGGCGCTGCAGGATCCGGCGCTGAAGCTTTGGGGCGGAGCGCCGGCGAAGGTGCCGGCCGCCCAGGCGGCGCTCCAGCACCGCGCCCGCTGCAACGCCCTCGCGGTGCAGGGGAAGTACTCGGCCGCCAGCGAATCAGCGGCTTAAGGCCGCGCGAAAGACCGGATGTCCGATCTTCCGCCGCCCGCCCCTTCCGCCCCCCGCTGCATCGCGGTCGCTGCCGATCACGGGGGTTTTGCGCTCAAGGAATACCTGGTCGGAGAACTGCGCGCGGCCGGCTACCGCGTGCTCGACTGCGGCAATCGCCGGGCGCAGCCGGACGACGACTATCCGGACTTTGTGATCCCGCTCGCCCAGGCGGTGGCCGCCGGCGAGGCCGACCGGGGCGTCGCGGTGTGCGGCAGCGGCGTCGGCGCCGCGGTGGCGGCCGACAAGGTGCCGGGCGTGCGGGCCTGCCTGATCCATGAGGCGTTTTCCGCGCGCCAGGGCGTGGAGGACGACAATCTCAATGTGATCTGCCTCGGCGGCCGGGTGGCGAGCCCCGTGCTGGCCTGGGAATTGGTGCAGGTGTTTCTGGCCGCCCAGTTCAGCGGCGCGGAACGTCACCGGCGGCGCTTGGTCAAAGTAGCGGCCTTGGAGTGTCAGGGCTGATCCATCCTCATGAATATAAATCCTTTGGCCGGAAAACCAGCTCCGCCCGGGATCCTGGTTGATGTGCCCAAGCTGGTGACGGCCTACTACGCCGGCCAGCCCGACCCGGGAATCCGCGCCCAGCAGGTCAGCTTCGGGACCTCGGGCCATCGGGGGTCCTCCTTCACGCTGTCTTTTAATGAGGCGCATATTCTGGCGATCAGCCAGGCGATCGCCCTGTACCGGAACCAGCAGGGGATCGACGGCCCCCTCTTCCTCGGGATCGACACCCATGCCCTGTCCACGCCCGCGGCCACGACCGCGGTGGAGGTGCTCGCGGCGAACGGCGTGGAGCTGATGCTCGCCGAGGGCGATGAGTACACCCCCACCCCGGTCATTTCCCATGCGATTCTACGGTACAACCGCGGCCGCAAAAGTGGGCTAGCCGATGGGATCGTTATCACCCCCTCCCACAACCCGCCGGCGGACGGCGGCTTCAAATACAATCCGCCCACCGGTGGACCGGCGGACACCGGCATCACCGATTGGATCGGCGCCAAGGCGAATGAATTGCTGGCAGGCCAGCTGCGCGCAGTGAAGCGCCTCCCTTCCGCGCGGGCCCTCGCGGCGGCCACCACTCACCGGCACGACTACCGCAGTCCCTTTATTGCGGACCTGGATGCAGTCATCGACTTCGACCTGATCCGCGGCGCCAAGCTGCGGCTGGGCGTGGACCCGCTCGGCGGGGCGGGCGTGCACTATTGGGGCCCGATCGCCGAGCGCTATCGGATCGATCTGACGGTCGTCAATGCCGCGGTGGATCCCACGTTTCGCTTCATGACGGTCGACTGGGATGGGCAGATCCGGATGGATCCGTCCTCGCCGTACGCGATGCGCGGGCTGATCGACCTCAAGGACCGCTTCGACCTCTCCTTTGCCTGCGACACCGACCACGACCGGCACGGGATCGTGACGCGCAGCGTCGGCCTGCTCCCGCCCAATCACTACCTCGCGGTGGCGATCGCCTACCTTTTTTCCCACCGGCCGCAATGGAACCCGGCGGCTGCGGTCGGCAAGACGGTCGTCAGCAGCCGGATGATCGACCGGGCGGCGGCGAAGGTGGGCCGGCGGCTCTACGAAGTGCCGGTCGGATTCAAGTGGTTCGCCCCCGGCCTGGCCGACGGCTCGCTCGGTTTCGGGGGCGAGGAAAGCGCGGGCGCTTCCTTCGCCCGCCGGGATGGCGCGGTGTGGACGACGGACAAGGACGGCTTTGTCCCGGCCCTCCTCGCCGCGGAGATGACGGCCCGCTCGGGCCGCGATCCAGGCGACCATTACCGCGCCCTGACCGCCGAATTCGGGGAGCCGGCGTACGACCGGGTGGAGGCCCCGGCGAGCGCGGCGGCCAAGGCCGCCCTCGCCAAGCTGTCGCCGGACCAGGTCAAGTCCACCGACTTGGCCGGGGAGAAGATCACGGCCCGCCTGACCCGGGCGCCGGGCAACGGCGAACCGATCGGCGGCCTGAAAATCGAAACGGCGAGCGGCTGGTTCGCCGCCCGCCCGTCGGGCACCGAGGAAATTTACAAGATCTACGCCGAGAGTTTCCGCGGCCCGGCCCACCTGCAGCAGATCGTCGCGGAAGCCCAGCGCCTCGTCGACGCGGCCATCGCCCCGCCCGCGCCATGAAGATCGACCTCACGGAATTCCGGGTGCGCCCCGGCGCGCCGGTGACTCTCGCGCGGCGGCCGACGGCGATCAAGCCGCTCGCCGCGTCCAAGAAGGACTACCGGAAATTCATCCGCCATGATCTCGCCCGATTGGACGATTTGCAGGAGCGGCTCTACGCCTCGGGGCGGCACGCCGTCCTCCTGATTTTCCAGGGGATGGACGCCGCGGGCAAGGACGGGGCCGTCCGCCATGTCCTCTCCGGGCTCAATCCGCAGGGCTGCGAGGTGTTCAGCTTCAAGGCCCCCAGCGCGGAGGAACTGGCGCACGATTTTCTCTGGCGGTCGGTCTGCCGGCTCCCGGAGCGCGGGCGGATCGGCATCTTCAACCGCTCCTATTACGAGGAGGTCCTCGTCGTGCGGGTGCACCCGGAACTGCTGCAGACCGAGCGGCTGCCCGCCCGGTCGGTCGACCCGCGGACGATCTGGGAGGAGCGCATGCAGTCGATCCTCGCCCTGGAGCGGCACCTGGAACGCAACGGCACCCGGGTGATCAAATTTTTCCTGCACCTGTCGAAAGCGGAGCAGCGGCGGCGCTTTCTCGAGCGGGCGGAAGAGCCCGACAAAAACTGGAAGCTTAGCGCCGCCGACCTGAAGGAGCGAAAGTTCTGGCCGCGTTACCGGCGCGCGTACGAGGAGTGCCTCGGCGCGACCAGCACGGCGGCGGCGCCCTGGCACATCATTCCGGCCGACGACAAGTTCAATGCCCGGATGCTGATTTCGCGGGTGATCGTCGAGGAGCTGCAGCGCCTGCGGCTCGCGTTTCCGCGGGCCGATCGGAAGCGGCGCCGCGAATTGCGCTCGATCCGCCGCCAGCTCGGGAAAAAATCTCATGGAAACTAAACCCAATTCAGACGGCGCCGCGCTCGGCATGGTCGGCCTCGGCGTCATGGGGCGCAATCTGCTGCTCAACCTGGCCGACCACGGCTTCGCGGTCGCCGGCTACGACAAGGACCCGGCCAAAGTCGCCGCGCTGCGGCAGGAAGCCCAATCCCCGGCCGTGCGCGCCGCGGGCGATGTCGCCGGCTTCATCGCCCTGCTGTCGCGCCCGCGCGCGATCATGATGCTGGTGCCCGCCGGGGCCCCGGTCGATGCGGTGATCGCCGATCTGCGCCCGCACCTGGAGACGGGCGACCTGATCATCGACGCCGGCAACTCCTATTTTAAGGACACCGAGCGGCGCGCCCGCGACTTGACGGCGGCCGGCCTGCAATTCCTCGGGGTCGGCGTGTCCGGCGGCGAGAGCGGCGCCCGGCACGGGCCGAGCATCATGCCGGGCGGGCCGCGCGAGGCCTACGAGCGGGTCCGGCCGCTGTTGGAAGCGGCGGCCGCCAAAGTGGGCTCCGATCCGTGCGTCACCTACCTTGGGCCGGGATCGGCCGGGCACTTCGTGAAGATGGTGCACAACGGCATCGAGTACGCGGTGATGCAGATTCTGGCGGAGGCCTACGACCTGATGAAGCGGGGGGCGGGCGACGATGACGATGCGATCGCCGAGGCGTTCGCCGCCTGGAACCAAGGCGAACTCAACGGCTACCTGATGGAAATCACGGCGACCATTTTCCGGCGGCCGGACGAAAAAACCGGCCGGCGCCTGGTCGATCAGATCGTCGGGGTCGCGGCCCAAAACGGCACCGGCAAATGGACCTCGGAGAGCGCGATGGACCTGCAGGTGACCACCCCGACGATCGATATCGCGGTGGCGATCCGCAGCCTGTCGGTCCTGACGGCGGAGCGGACCCGGGCGGCGGCCGCCCTGGCCCGGCCGCTTCGGCCGCTCGGCGGGGGCCGCGCGGCGCTCCGGGCCCAAATTGGCGGAGCGATCGGTTGCGCCATCCTGATCGCGTACGCGCAGGGCCTGGCCCTGCTGCAAGCGGCGTCCGCCAAATACGTTTATCAATACTCGCTCGAGGCCGTGGCCCGCATCTGGCGGGGCGGCTGCATCATTCGGGCGGCGCTCCTGGAGGACATCCGCAATGCCTACCGCGCGCAGCCGAACCTGCCGAATCTGCTCCTCGATGGCGCCCTCGCCGCCAAGGTGCTCGCCACTGAAGAGGCGTTGCGCCAAGTGGCCGCGGCCGCGGCCGGAGCCGGCATCCCCGTCCCCGCGCTGATGGCCTCGCTCAGCTACCTCGACTCCTACCGCAGCGCCTGGCTCCCCGCCAACCTGATCCAGGCGCAGCGGGACTACTTCGGCTCGCACACCTACGAGCGGATCGACGCCAAGGGCACTTTCCACACCGACTGGGACAACCAAGGCAACCGATGACCCCCGATGACAAACTGGACGCCACCGTCTTCCCCATCTTCGGCGGGGCGGGCGACCTCACCTGGCGCAAATTAGTGCCGGCCCTCTACGACCTCGCCCAGGACCGCAGCTTGCCGGACAATTTTGCGATCATCGTGGTGGACCGGATCAAGCTGGGGCAGGATGCCCTGCGGCAGCGGCTGCACGAAGGGGTGAACCAGTTTTCCCGCTTTGGCAAAGCCAAGGCCGCGGCGTGGACGAAATTCGCGGACCACATCAGCTACCTGCAAGGCGACTTCAAAGAGCCGCGGACGTACGCGGCCCTCGGGGCCCAATGCACGAAGTTGGAAAAAACCTGGGGCGCGAAGGCGCACCGGATCTTCTACATGGCGACCCCGCCCTTCCTCTTCGGCGAGATTCCGAAGTACCTGGCCAAGGCCGGCCTTGCCAAGGACCTCGCGTGGTCGCGCCTCGTGGTCGAAAAGCCGATCGGCTACGACCTGGATTCGGCGCGGGCGCTCAACGCCGTGCTCGCGGCCAATTTCGACGAGAGCCAGATTTTTCGCATCGATCACTATCTGGGCAAGGAGACCGTCCAGAACCTGCTCGCCTTCCGCTTCGCCAATCCGCTGTTCGAGCCGATCTGGAACCGGGCGTTCATCGACTACGTGACGATCACCGTGGCCGAAGAGGTCGGCGTCGAGCACCGCGGCGGTTACTACGACCACGCCGGCGCGCTGCGGGACATGGTGCAAAACCACCTGACCCAGCTGCTGTGCCTGGTGGCGATGGAGCCGATGGTCTCCTTCGATGCCAATGAGATCCGCAACAAGAAGGTGGACGTCCTGCACGCCGCCCGGCCGATCCCGGCCGATGCGGTGCACGACAACGCGGTGCGCGGCCAGTACGGGGCCGGTGCGATCGATGGCAAGAAGGTGCCGGGCTACCGCCAGGAAAGCGGCGTCGCCCCCGATTCCACCACCGAAACCTTTGCGGCGCTCAAGCTGCACATCGACAATTGGCGCTGGCAGGGCGTGCCCTTCTACCTGCGCACGGGCAAGCGGCTCGGCCGGCAGGTCTCCGAAATCTCCATCCAGTTCCGCGCCGTGCCCCACCAGTCCTTCCCGCCCGGGGCGTCCCTGGGGTGGCACCCCTCGCGCCTGGTGATTTCGATCCAGCCCGAAGAGGGGATCGTGCTCGGCTTTCAGGCGAAGTACCCCGGGCCGAAGATGCAACTGCGGCCGGTGGACATGCGCTTCAACTACCGCCAGAGTTTTGCCGCGCCCTCGCCCGATGCCTATGAGACCCTGCTGTGGGACATCATGAAGAATGACGCGACGCTCTTCATGCGGGCCGACCAAGTGGAGGCGGCCTGGCAGCTCCTGATGCCGGTCGTCACCTCCTGGAAAACGACCCCGCCCGGGGATTTTCCCAATTATGCGGCCGGCACGTGGGGGCCCGAGGATACGCAGGGGCTCTTGGAGCAGGGGCATAGCTGGCCGCTGCCGATCACCTGGCCGAAAAAGGGCCAGACGGCGCCTCCGTCATGACCGCGGGCGCGGGCCGGCCGGTGATCCTGTGCCTCAACGGCGGCTCCTCGAGCATTCGCTTTGCGGTGTATGCGGTGGGGACGGCGCTGGAGCGCCAACTGGCCGGAAAGATCGAGCGGATCGGCCTGCCCGGCACGCAGCTGGTGGTCACCGGGCCCGCGCCGCCGGGAGCTCCGCCGCAGCCGATCGGGGCGGCCGACGCGGCGCAGGCGACCGCCTTCCTGCTGGACTGGCTGAAATCCCAGCCGGCCTGCGCCGCGCTGAGCGCGATCTCCCACCGGCTGGTGCACGGCATGAGCCACTCCCTGCCCGAACGGGTGACGCCCGCTCTGCTCGGCGAACTGCGCGCGATCATTCCCTATGACCCCGATCACCTCCCCGGCGAAATCGCCCTGCTCGAGGCCTGCGGGCGCGCGCACCCGGGCATACCCCAGGTGGCCTGCTTCGACACTGCCTTTCACCGGACGCTCCCGCCGCTGGCCCGGCTGCTGCCGATCCCCCGTCGCTTCGCGGCCCAGGGAGTCGTGCGCTATGGCTTCCACGGCCTATCCTACGCCTATCTGATGCAGGAACTGCGCCGGCTGGGCGATCCGGCGGCCCGCCGGGGCCGGGTGATCCTCGCGCATCTGGGCAATGGCGCCAGCCTGGCCGCCGTGCGGGACGGGTGCAGCGTCGACACCACCATGGGTTTCACCCCGGCCGGCGGCCTGGTCATGAGCACCCGGACCGGCGACCTGGATCCGGGCATTGCCGGCTACTTCGCGCGCGCCGAACAGATGAGCGCAGGCCAAATCCAGCATCTGATCAATCATGAGTCGGGCCTGCTCGGGATTTCGGAGACCAGTTCGGACCTGCGGGACCTGGAGGCGCGCGCGCCGACCGATGCGCGGGCGGCCGAGGCCCTGGGAATCTTTTGCTACCAGGCGAAGAAAGGGATCGGCGCCTATGCCGCCGCCTTGGGCGGACTGGACACGCTCGTCTTCGCCGGCGGCATTGGGGAGAATTCGCCGCTGGCCCGGGCGCAGATCTGCGCCGAGCTCGAATTCCTGGGGCTCGCGCTCGATCCGGAACGCAACGGCGCGTCCGCGCCGGTGATTTCGCCGGACGGCAGCCGGGCCACCGTCCGCGTTATTCGCACCAACGAGGAGGCGATGCTCGCCGAGTTGGCCGCCCGCCTGCTGCCACTGGGCAACCTGCCCGCGCCGAATTTATGAAACCATCTCCGGCTTCGCCCGAGCTCCTCCGCCAAATGGACGCCTATTGGCGGGCCGCCAACTACCTGTCCGTCGGGATGATCTACCTCTACGACAACCCGCTGCTGCGCCGGCCGCTCGCGCTCGCGGATGTGAAGCGGCTGCTGCTCGGGCACTGGGGCACGACCCCGGGGCAGAACTTCATCTACGTCCACCTGAACCGCATCATCAAGGCGTACGACCTGGATATGATCTACGTGTCCGGGCCGGGCCATGGCGGGCCGGCGGTCGTCGGCAACACCTACCTCGAGGGGACGTACAGCGAGGTGTATCCGGACATCAGTGCGGATGAGCCGGGACTGCGGAAGCTGTTTAAGCAGTTCTCGTTCCCCGGCGGCATCCCCAGCCATGCCTCCCCGGAATGCCCGGGATCGATTCACGAGGGCGGCGAATTGGGTTACTCGCTGAGCCACAGCTTCGGGGCGGTCTTCGACAATCCGGACCTGGTGGTGGCCTGCGTCGTCGGCGATGGCGAAGCGGAAACCGGCCCGCTCGCCACCGCGTGGCACTCGAACAAGTTCCTCAATCCGATCACCGACGGGGCGGTGTTGCCGATCCTGCACCTCAACGGGTACAAGATTTCCAACCCCACCCTCCTCGCCCGGATCACGCCCGAGGAGCTGGACCAGCTCCTGCGCGGCTATGGTTGGGAGCCGCTCTATGTGGAAGGCAGCGATCCGGCGCTCATGCACCCGGCGATGGCCGCGGCGCTCGACACGGCGGTCCTCCGAATTCGCGAGATCCAGACGACCGCCCGCCAAAACCGATCGGCCGACCGCCCGCGGTGGCCGATGATCGTGCTCAAATCGCCCAAGGGCTGGACCGGGCCCAAGGTGGTGGACGGCCTGCCCAACGAGGGCACCTTTCGCGCCCATCAGGTGCCGATCGGTGTTTCGGCCAGCACCCCGCCGGAGCATCTGCGGCAGCTCGAAGACTGGCTCAAGAGCTACCGGCCGCAGGAGCTGTTCGACGAGCACGGGGCGCTGCGAACGGAGCTAGCCGCGCTGGCCCCCCAGGGAACCCGCCGGATGGGCGCCAATCCCCACGCCAACGGCGGCATGCTGCTGCGCGATTTGCGGCTGCCCAATTTCCGGGACTATGCGGCCGCGGTGCCGACGCCCGGCGCCGGCGGCATCGGCGACACCCATGTCCTCGGGCCCTTCTTGCGGGATGTCATCAAGCTCAACGCCCCACAGCGCAATTTCCGGCTCTTCGGCCCCGACGAAACGCTGTCGAATGGCCTGGAGGCGGCCTTCGGCGCCACCAATCGGCAGTGGCTGGCGGCCACCGTGCCCAATGACGAATTCCTCGCCCCGGACGGACGGGTGATGGAGGTCCTCAGCGAGCACCAATGCGAGGGCTGGCTGGAGGGCTATCTGCTGACCGGGCGCCACGGCCTCTTCAATTGCTACGAGGCGTTCATCCACATCGTCGATTCGATGTTCAACCAGCACGCGAAATGGCTCAAGGTCACAGCGCACCTGCCCTGGCGGCGCAAGATTGCCTCGCTCAACTATCTCCTCGCCTCGCACGTCTGGCGCCAGGACCACAACGGCTTCACCCATCAGGATCCGGGCTTCCTCGATCACGTCGTGAACAAGAAAGCGGAGATCGTCCGGGTGTACCTGCCGCCCGATGCGAACTGCCTGCTCTCGGTCATCGATCACTGCCTGCGCAGCCGCCACTACGTGAACGTCGTCATCGCCGGCAAGCACCCGGCGCCCCAGTGGCTGGCGATGGATGCGGCGATCGACCATTGCAGCGCGGGGATCGGCATTTGGCCGTGGGCGAGCAACGATCAGAACGCCGCCCCCGATGTCGTCATGGCCTGCGCCGGCGACGTCCCGACCTTGGAGACGCTGGCCGCGGTCTCCCTGCTGCGCCAGCACCTGCCCACCCTGAAGATCCGCGTCGTCAATGTGGTCGACCTGATGAAGCTGCAGCCCGCCTCCGAACACCCGCATGGGCTCAGCGACGAGGAGTTCGACGAGCTGTTCACGACGGACAAGCCGATCATCTTCGCCTTTCACGCCTACCCGTGGCTGATCCACCGCCTCACCTACCGCCGCACCAATCACCACAATCTACACGTGCGCGGCTACAAGGAAGAGGGCACGATCACGACGCCCTTCGACATGACCGTGCTCAATGAGCTGGATCGATTCCATCTGGTGATGGATGCAATCGACCGGCTGCCGCAAACCGGCGATGCGGGCATTTATCTGAAACAGCAGCTGCGGGACAAACTGGTCGAACACCGGCGCTACATCGCGACCTACGGCCAGGACTTGCCGGAGATCCGGGATTGGAAGTGGGGCGCGCTGGATCAGCCGACCTAACCGAGTGTGCCACCCGGCTGGCACACTCGGCCAAAAACTGTGCCAGGATGGCCTAGAATTGACCCTGGTTGGGGCTCCCGGTGGCGGCGGATTATTTTTTAAACCGCTTTGCTTTAATTGGTAACGAAACTGTCGATGAGGAGGCACACCGTCTGCTCAAGAAGTGGGCATGAGCCGTATTCTAGGTATCGATTTGGGGACGACCAACTCTTGCATGTCCATCATGGAAGGTGGCGAACCGGTGGTCATTCCGAACGCCGAAGGCGCGCGCACGACCCCCTCGGTCGTCGCATTCACCAAGACGGGCGAGCGCCTGGTGGGCCAGGCCGCGAAACGCCAGGCCATCACCAATCCGCGCAATACCATCTTCTCCGCCAAGCGCCTGATTGGGCGCAAATTCTCGGAAATCAAGGAAGAGGCGAAAAATATGCCGTTCAGCGTGGTCGAGGGCAAGAACGGCGACGTGTACATCGAGGTGCAACTCGGCGACAAGACCGAGCAGTTCGCCCCGCAGCAGATTTCCGCCTTTGTGCTCGGCAAATTGAAATCCGACGCCGAGGCCTACCTGGGCGAAAAGATCACCCAGACGGTGATCACCGTGCCGGCCTATTTCAACGACTCCCAGCGCCAGGCCACCAAGGATGCCGGCAAGATCGCCGGACTCGAGGTGCTGCGCATCATCAACGAGCCCACCGCCGCCTCGCTGGCGTACGGCTTGGACAAGAAGAAGGACGAGAAGATCGCGGTGTTTGACTTGGGCGGCGGCACCTTCGACGTGTCGGTCCTCGAAATCGGCGACGGCGTCTTCGAAGTGAAGGCGACCAACGGCGACACGCATTTGGGCGGCGACAATTGGGACGACGCCATCATCGGCTGGCTGGTCGACGCCTTCAAAAAGGACAACGGCATCGATCTGCGCAAGGATCCGATGGCGCTCCAGCGCCTGAAGGAAGAATCCGAAAAGGCGAAGATCGCCCTCTCCTCCGCCCAGACGGTGGATATCAATTTGCCGTTCATCACCGCGGACGCCTCCGGCCCGAAGCACCTCAATGTGCAGCTCACCCGGGCGAAGATGGAGCAGATCTGCGAGGCCCTGTTTGAGCGCTGCATCCAGCCGTTCCGGAGCTGCCTGAAGGACGCGGACCTCACGGCCGCGCAAATCGACGAACTGGTCCTGGTCGGCGGCATGACCCGTATGCCCAAGGTGGTCGATATCGCGAAGAATCTGGGCGGCAAGCCCCCGCACCAGGGCGTCAATCCTGATGAAGTCGTCGCCGTCGGCGCGGCCATCCAGGGCGGCGTCCTGAAGGGCGAAGTGCGCGACGTGCTCCTCCTGGACGTCACCCCCCTCACCCTCGGCATCATGACCGCGGGCGACGTGGCGACGCCCATGATCCCGCGCAACACCACCATTCCGTCCAAGAAGACCCAGATTTTCTCCACCTACGGCGACAACCAGCCGTCGGTCGAGATCGTGGTCCTGCAGGGCGAGCGCCCGATGGCCCGCGACAACAAGACCCTCGGGACCTTCCGGCTCGACGGCATCCCGCCAGCCCCGCGCGGCTCCCCGCAGATCGAGGTCACCTTCGACATCGACGCGAACGGCATCCTGCATGTTTCGGCCAAGGATCTGGGCACCGGCAAGGACCAGAAGATCACCATCCAGGGTTCCTCCGGCCTGACCAAGGACGAGGTCGACAAGATGACCCGCGAGGCCGAGATGCATGCCGGCGAGGACAAGAAAAATCGCGAGGCGGTGGAAGCCCGCAATCAATTGGACACCGCGATCTATCAGCTGGAGAAGGCCGTCAAGGACGCCGGGGACAAGCTCCCCAGCGACCGCAAGGCCGTCGCCGAGGCCGCCCTGGCCGACGCGCGCAAGGATCTGGACAGCAATGATGGCGACCGCATGAAAGCGGCGATGGACAAGCTGACCAAGGTCGGCGCCGAAGTTTACGCGGTGGCGCAAGCCGCCCAATCCACGCCCGGCGCCGGCGGCGCCTCCGGCGGAGCGGCCGCCGCCGGCGTCCCGAATCCGGCGGACTTCGCCAATCGCGGCGGGACCTTCGAGCCCGACGTCGATCCGACGGGCCCGAAGGGCAAGATCCCGAAGACCCCTGACGTGGTCGACGCGGACTTCGAGGTGGTGGACGAAGACAAGGGTAAGAAATAATTTTTCAACCCGCGGCGCGCCGGCGGCGTTTTTGACGCCATGGGCGCGCTGCGTTGGAAGCAATCGAACGGATAATCATCCTTCAACCAGACCCAAAACATATGGCCAAAGTCAAAATCAAGCCCATCGGCGATCGCGTCCTCGTGAAGCACGCTGAAGACAAAGAGCAAGTCCGCGGAGGCATCATCATCCCGGACAGCGCCAAAGAGAAGCCGCAGGAAGCCGAAGTCATCGCGCTCGGCACCGGCAAGAAAGACGAAAACGGCAAAGTCCAGGCCTTCGAAGTGAAGGTCGGCGACCGCGTCCTGATCAGCAAATACGGCGGCACCGAGGTGAAACTCGACGAAGAGAAATACACCCTGGTCCGCGAAGACGACATCCTCGGCGTCATCGGCTAAACCGGCCGACGCCTCCCTAATTTTTAACCCATAATATTACTCTCATGCCCGCCAAACAAATTCTCTTCGACGAGGCCGCCCGCCAGAAAATCCTGAAGGGCGTCGAGCTCCTCTCCCGCGCCGTCAAGGTGACGCTCGGGCCCAAGGGCCGCAACGTCGTCATCGACAAGAAATTCGGCTCGCCCACGATCACCAAGGACGGCGTCACCGTCGCCAAGGAGATCGAATTGCCCGACCCGTATGAAAACATCGGCGCCCAGCTGGTGAAGGAAGTCGCCTCCAAGACCTCCGACGCCGCGGGCGATGGCACCACCACCGCCACCGTGCTCGCCGAGGGCATCTTCCGCGAAGGCCTGAAGAGCGTCACCGCCGGCTGCAACCCGATTTACCTCAAGCGGGGCATCGACAAGGCCGTCGAGGCCGCGATCAAGGAACTGGCCCGCGTCTCCAAGAAGGTCTCCGACCGCGAAGAGATCCGCCAGGTCGCCACCGTGTCCGCCAACTGGGACGACACGATCGGCAACATCATCGCCGACGCCATGGATAAGGTCGGCAAGGACGGCACCATCACGGTTGAGGAAGCGAAGTCGATCGAGACCAGCCTCGACGTCGTCGAGGGCATGCAGTTCGACAAGGGCTACCTGTCCCCCTACTTCACGACCAATGCGGAGGCCCAGGAGGCCATCCTCGAGGACGCCTACGTCCTCATCCACGAAAAGAAGATTTCGAGCCTGCAGGACCTCCTGCCGCTGCTCCAGACCATCGCCAAGAGCGGCAAGCCCCTCCTGGTCATCGCCGAAGAGGTCGA